>Ga0326597_10005976_pt1 | contig 16760 bp, 14 predicted proteins | sample RVTome_12_FD_203789 | JGI IMG/M metagenome (GOLD analysis project Ga0326597, IMG submission 203789) | Soil microbial communities from uranium-contaminated site in the Upper Colorado River Basin, Wyoming, United States - RVT100D185 | ecosystem: Environmental > Terrestrial > Soil > Contaminated >...
GGCCTCTGGCGGGACCAGGAGCGGGTTGACGAGATCGGTGAAGGTGGGCGCCTCGGTGCCTTCGACGGTCGACGTCGTCTCGGTCAGGCGCGCGACGAGGTCGTCGATCGCCGCTGCGACCGCCGGGTCGTCGACGGTGCGGCTGTCGTTCGTGGCGACAACGAGGAGGTACTGCTGCGACGCCTCCTCTTCCTCCTCCGGTGGGCCCGCGGCGCCGAAGATCACGTACGCCTCGCCGGCCTCGAACCGGGCTCGCTGGTCGTTCGAGACCGCTTCCTGGGCCCGCGTCCCACCGGCCGCGAGGCTCGCCACGAACACGCCGATCGTGAGGACGAACCACAGGCCGAACACGGGCCATCGATGGCGGGCGCTCCACATCGCGACCCGGACGGTCCACGGTTCGCGGGCGAGGCGTGCTTCGGCGGTCGCGTCCTTCACCTCAACCACGCTTGCGCGCCATCCAGACTTCTTCGCTCGGCCAGTTCCGGGCCCAGTCGCCGGTCACGAACGGGTAGTTCGTCGTCGAGCCCTCCGCCGGCCACAGCTCGACGAGATTCTCCACCTCGAAGTCGTTCGCCCGGAGGAGGCGAATCCAGTCTCCGTAGCCGAGATGGAAGTTGACCGATTCGTCGCTCTCCCACTCGAGCCGGTGCAAGCCCCGGTACGGCCGAACCATCGAGGCCGTCGCCGGCTCGTTCTCGTCGTCCAGCATGCACAGGACGAGGACCAGCCCGTTGACGAGGAACGTGATGCGCCCGCCCGGCCGCAGCAGGCGCGCCGCCTCCGGCACCCAGCGGTACGGATCGGCCCAGATGCTCGCCCCGTACTCGCTGATCACGAGGTCGAAGCTCGCATCGGGGAACGGCACGTCCTCCGCGTTCCCATGAAGCAGCGGGAAGTGGAGGTCGTGCTCGTCCTGCAGCCGCCGGGCCGTAGCGAGCTGGGCCTCCGAGTTGTCGATCCCGACCGCGCGGGCGCCCCGCCGGGCGAGCCAGGCCGACACGTAGCCGGTCCCGCAACCGAACTCGATCGTGTCGAGCCCCGCGACCTCGGGCAGGAGATGGACGTCCGATTCGGGGATGCCCCAGATCCCCCACGTCTCGTGGCCGGGCTCGAGCCGCCACTCCCGTTCGCCGGCGGCCACGTAGTCGACAGCCCAGCGATCCCAGGCGGAGCGGTTGCGCAGGACGTGGTCCGGCAGGTCGGCGGTCATGGTCCCCTTCGATGTCGCGGCCGGTGCGGGCGACGGCGCTACTGGTTGTCGATCTGGGCGCGCTGGAATCCTCGGGCCGAGGGCACGCGGGGGCTTTCCTCGGCCCTCGGAGGGTTACTGGTTGTCAATCTGCGCCCTCTGCAATCGACCGCTGAAGTCGACGTAGATCGACTTCCATTCGGTGTACGTGTCGAGCGCGGCGTGGCCGGCCTCGCGGTGGCCGTTGCCGGTCTCCTTCCAGCCGCCGAACGGGAGGTGGGTCTCCGCGCCCGTCGTGCCGGCGTTGACGTAGACGATGCCGGTCTCGAAGTCGCGCATCGCGCGGAATGCGACGTTCACGTCCCGGGTGAAGATGGACGATGAGAGCCCGTAACGGGTCTGGTTGACGGCCGTCGCGGCGGCTGCGTAGTCCGGCACGGGGATGACCGACAGGACGGGGCCGAAGATCTCTTCCTGGGCGATCCGATCCATCGGCTTGACGTTCGCGAACACGGTCGGTCGGTAGAAGTGGCCGTGGGCGAGCTCGCCGTCGGTCGCCCTCGTTCCGCCCGTGACGAGCTCGCCTTCGGTTCGGCCGACGTCGACGTAGCGTTCGACCTTCTCGACGGCGCTTTCGTTGATGAGCGGCCCGACATCGGTCGCGTCGTCCTGGCCGTCACCGAGGCGAAGGGTTCGCGCCCGCGCCTCCAGGCGAGCAAGGAGGTCATCGGCCACCGCCTGTTCGACGATGACCCGCGAGCACGCCGTGCAGCGCTGGCCGGTCGTGCCGAAGGCGGACCAGAGGATCCCGTCGACCGCGAGGTCGAGGTCCGCGTCCGCGAGGACGACGATCGCGTTCTTGCCGCCGAGTTCGAGGCTCAGGCGCTTGAGTCGGCGGCCGGCACGCTGGGCGATGCCCTTGCCGGTCGCGGAGCTGCCGGTGAACGAGATGACCTGGACGTCCGGACTGTCGACGATCGCGTCACCGACCTCCTCGCCCCGCCCGGTGACGAGGTTGACGGTCCCGGGCGGAAAGCCCGCCTCCGCCATGAGCTCGACGAGGAGCGTCGCGCAGTGTGGCGTGTCGCTGGCCGGCTTGAACACGACGGTGTTGCCGGTGACGAGCGCGGGCATCATCTTCCAGCACGGGATTGCGATCGGGAAGTTCCACGGCGTGATGATCCCGGCCACACCGAGCGGCTGGCGGATGCTCATCGCCCACTTGTCGGGGAGTTCGCTGGGGACCGTGTCGCCGAACAGGCGGCGGCCCTCGCCGGCCATGAGGAAGGCGATGTCGATCCCCTCCTGGACGTCGCCGCGGGCCTCGGCAATGACCTTGCCCATCTCCCTCGTCATGGCCCGGGCCAGGCGCTCCTTGTGCTCCGCCATGAGCGCGCCGAAGCGGTAGAGGATCTCGCCGCGCTTGGGGGCGGGCGTGCGCCGCCACAGACGCGCCGCGGTCTCGGCGGCCTTGACGGCCATCGCGACGTCCGCGGCGGTGCCCTGCTGGAAGCGCCCGATGACGTCGCGCGTGTCGGCGGGGTTGCGGCTCTCGAACGTCTGGCCGCTCGTGGAATCGCACCACTCCCCGGCGATGAAGTGGCGGAACGTGGGCGCGGTCGTCGGTGCGGGCGCGGTGCCCGGATCGGCCGCCGTCGATGCGGTCGTCGTCATGCGGTAACCCGCTCGAGGGCCATGGCGACCGAGCCGCCGCCGCCGAGGCATAGGGTGGCGAGCCCGTAGCGGCCCTCGCGGCGGTGCAACTCGTGGAGCAGCGTCGCGACGATCCGGGCGCCCGACGCGCCGATGGGATGGCCGAGCGCGATCGCTCCGCCGTTCACGTTCGTCTTGGCCCAGTCGAAGCGGAGGGCGCGACCGTCGGCCAGGGTCTGGGCGGCGAACGCCTCGTTGATCTCGACGAGATCGAACGCCTCGATCGGCAGTTCGATTCGATCGAGCAGTCGTCGGACGCCCTCGATCGGGGCGAGGAAGAGCCACTTCGGTTCCACCTCGGCCTGCGCGTAGCCGACGATCCGGGCGAGCGGCGTGAGGCCGTGGCGCTCGACCGCGCGCTCGCTCGCGACGACGGTGGCGGCGGCGCCGTCGGTGATGCCGGGGGCGTTGCCGGCGGTGACGGTGCCGAGGGTGGCGCCAGCGCGGTCCGGGCCGTCGGGCAGGGCGAACGCGGGCTTGAGGCGGGCGAGCGCCTCGGGGCTCGTGTCGCGGCGGGGGCTCTCGTCGGTCGTGACGATCGTGTCCTTGCCCCTCGTGTCCGTCACCGTCACGGGGACGATCTCGGCGTCGAAGCGGCCTTCGTCGATGGCCGCGATCGCTCGGCGGTGGCTCTCGAGGGCGAACGCGTCCTGGTCTTCCCGGGAGATCTCGTCCCTGATCGCGACGCGCTCGGCGTGGGTGCCCATGTGGCAGTCCTCGACCGAGCACCACAGGCCGTCGTGGACGGTTGCGTCGATGAGCTGGCCGTTGCCGAGGCGCAGTCCGAAGCGGGCGCCGGGCAGGAGGTACGGGGCCTGGTTCATCGATTCCATGCCGCCCGCGATGACGATCTCCGCGTCGCCCGCCCTGATCTCCGCGGCGGCGAGCATGATCGCCTTGAGGCCCGATCCGCACACCCGATTGATCGTCGTGGCACTGGTCGTCGCGGGGAGACCCGCCCGGAGGGCCGCCTGGCGGGCCGGTGCCTGGCCGACCCCGGCCTGGAGCACCTGGCCCATGAGGACCTCGTCGATCGGCGTGCCGGGCGGGAGGCCGGCCCGCTCGACGGCGGCCCGGATGGCCACGCCGCCGAGTTCGACCGCCGGGGTCCCAGCGAGCGCGCCGCCGAACCTGCCGATCGGCGTTCGCGCGGCGCTGACGAGGTAGACGTGGCCGTTCGGGCCGGCGGGGTCGTGGGTCATGGTCAGCCGAATCTACACCGCTTGCGCCGCTCGGCGGCCGGGGCGGGGTGAGTGGGCGGTGAGGGCGGGTGGATGGCGCGGTGAGCTGCCCCGGTCATCCTCTACCGCATGGACGACCTGCGCATCGGCTCCGTCATCAAGGCCCTTCGGCTGCGCAAGCGCTGGACGCAGGCCCAACTCGCGGCCGCCGCCGGCGTGTCCAGAGCGCTCGTCGCCAGGATCGAACACGGACGACTCGACGCAGTCGGCGTCGCCCGGCTGCGGCGCGTCGGCGCGGCACTTGGTGCGCGGATCGAGTTCGTTGCGCGCACCCCGCTTGACACGGATCGCCTCATCAACGCGCGGCACTCCGCGATGCACGAAACGATGGCCCGGATGTTTCGATCGCTCGACGGCTGGGTCACCTGGGCGGAGGTGTCGTTCTCGGTCTACGGGGAACGCGGGATCATCGACATCGTCGCGTGGCACCCGGCGCGACGTGCCCTGCTCATCATCGAGCTCAAGACCGCGCTCGTTGACGTCAACGACCTGCTGGGGACCATGGATCGCCGCACCCGACTGGCTCGAACGATCGCTCGAGAACGCGGGATCGATCCCGAGACGGTGAGCGCCTGGGTCGTCCTGGCCCAAACGCCGGCGAACCATCGTCGCCTCGCCGAGCACGCGACGGTCCTTCGTTCCGCGTTCCCGTTGGATGGTCGGACCATGCGACGCTGGCTACGAGATCCGAGTGGCGTAGTGGCCGCGCTCAGCTTCCTTCCCGCCGTAATCGCGACGGGAGCGGCAGGCGGCGCTGACCGTCGCGAGCGAGTTCGTCCCACCGCCGTCGAGCGAGCGGCTTCCTCCTTGAAGTGATCCGAAGGTCGATGCGTCGCTTGCCCTGCTGCGCTTCTGCCCGCCGCCTCAGCTGCCCGCCGCCTCGGCTGCCTGCCTCGCGCTGCCCGCCGGTTCGCCGCCCTGGGTCGCAGATTTCCTATCGAATGTCACGGTGGGTAGCGTTACAACGAGAATCGGGCGGGACTCTGGGTCGCGCAGCCAAGTGTCGCGACGAGTTCGTGCGTGGGACGCGGGTGCGGGCCGCGGTTGAGGCTCGCCGGCGGGTGGATTCCATCCATAACGTCACCTGTGGTGGAATTCGATAGGAAACTGGGCCAGGCGGGGTGGGTGCGCGCGGGTCGGCGGGAGGCGCCGCAAGTGACCCCTCAGGATCCGCGGGCGGCGCGCTCCAGGACGTGCTCCGCGACGATGAGGCGGTGGATCTGGTTCGTGCCCTCGTAGATCTGGGCGCCCTTCGCGTCGCGCATGAGCCGCTCGATGCCGGTCTCGCGCGAGTAGCCGGACGAGCCGAATAGCTGGACCGCGTCGGTCGCCACCCGCATGGCGGTGTCGGAGGCGGTCCACTTCGCGAGCGAGGATGCCTCCGCGATCGACTCCCCGCGGTCGCGCGCCGCCGCGGCTTCCCGGGTGAGCGCCCGCGCCGCCGCCACGTCGCGGGCCATCTCGGCGAGCATGAACCGCACGCCCTGCTGATCGGACAGCGACCCGCCGAACGCCCGTCGCTCGCGCACATACGCGGCCGCCTGCTCCAGCCCCGAGCGCGCCAGTCCCACGCACGCGGCCGCGATCGAGATCCGCCCCTCTCCCAGCGCCGACAGCGCGATCCGGTACCCGTCCCCCTCCCCGCCGAGGCGGTTCTCGACCGGCACGAGGCAATCGTCGAACACGAGCTCGGTGGCGGGGCACGCTCGAATGCCCATCTTCCGCTCGTGCGCCCCGAACCGGAAGCCGTCCGTCCCACGCTCCACGAGGAACGCCGTGATCGCGTCGCGCCCCACGCTCGGGTCGAGCGACGCGAACACGAGATACCGCTCCGCCTCCGGCGCGTTCGAGATCCAGATCTTCGTCCCGGTCAGGCGATACCCGGTCGGTGCGTCGGCCGGACCAACGCGGTCCGCCCGCGTTCGGATGGCGGCCGCATCGGACCCGGCGTGGGGCTCCGTCAGGGCAAACGCCCCGAGCGCCTCCCCCGCGACCATCGCCGGGATCCAGCGCGCGACCTGCTCCGGTGAGCCCCACGTGACGACTGGGAGCTGCGACAGGATGTGCACGGAGAGGGTCACGGCGGAGGCCATGTCGGCCGCCCCGAGCTCCTCCATGGCGAGGGTCCAGCCGAGGTACGAGAAACCGGCACCGCCGGCGGACTCGGGAAGCGGCGCGCCGGTGAGTCCCAATTCGCCCATCCGCCGAAAGATCGATCGGTCGAACTGCTCCGCCTCGTCGCGATCGCCGGCTCCGGGCGCCACTTCGCGCGCTGCGAACTCGCGTGCCGTGTCGCGCAGGAGCTGCTCTTCCTCGGTCAGTGGCCAACCCACCCGCGTACGATACGTCGCGTGACTGACCCCCGGGGCGGTTCCGCACGGGCCATCGACCTCGGCGATCCGGGCGCCCTCACGCTCGTCGCGGCCCTCGCGCAGTCGATCGGCGACGCGACGGCCGTGACGAACCGCGATTCCATCGTGCTCGTCTGGAATGCCGAGGCGGAGCGGCTGTACGGAATCGCCGCCCACGATGCCGTCGGCCGATCGATCTACGACCTGTTCGACTCGACGATCGTCGGTCAGCCGCTCCACCGGGAGGAGCCGCGCCGGATCACGATCGAAACCGGCGTATGGCGCGGCCGAACGATCGACGTTCCGAGGATCGGCGCGAAGGCCGGCCGGGAAATCGCCGTCGAGGCTGTGCTGAGCCGGCTCAGCGCCCCGGATGGCGCATTCAGCGGCATCATCAGCATCAAGCGCGATATCACGACGACGGTCCGGCTTGAGGGGGAGCTCGCCGCGCTCGGGACGCTCGCGACGGCGACGGGAGAGGCCCGATCCGTGGAGGAGCTCGCCGGCCGCGCGGTGATCGCGCTCAGTGAGGCGACCGGCGCACGCAGCGTCATGATCGTCGGGCACACCGACGAAGAGGCGCACGTCCTGGGCGCCCATCAGGTCGATCCGTGGCTGGTCCGGAATGTCGAGGCGGCGGGCGTCTCGACCTCGCCCCTCGTCGCCGCCGTCGCCCAACCGGGAACGGTGCTGTCGCGATCGATCGACAGCTTTCCCATGCGCGACTCGTCGCGGGCGGTTCTCGAGGCGGCAGGCTTCCAGGCGCTGGCGGCCGTGGGACTCCATCGCGAAGGCGCGCTGGTCGGGATGCTGGTCCTCGGCTGGGACCGTGCCGATCAGGCTCAACCGTCGTCCGCGGTCCTCCTCCAGGTCGCCGCCCAGCTCGAACGAGCCTTGGCCAACGCCGCGCTCGTCGAGGAGCGTCTGGCCCGGGCCGCCGCGGAGCGCGCGCTGGCCCGCCGCCTGGAGACGCTCCATGAGTTGACCCAGGTGGGTCTCGCCACCGGGACAGTCGAAGCATTGGCGGAGCGCTCGGCCCGGCTCGTCAACGACGCGCTCGAGGCGCGCGGCACCGCCTACGGCCTGTTCAGCGCGGACCGCACCTCGTACACCGTGAGCCACGTCGTCGACCTGCCGGACCCGATCCGGGACTGGCTGACAACCCATCCGCCGACCGATCGGGGCGCGGTCGCCCACTGGCTTGCGGGAGGCGGCAGCGTGCTGGCTGGCTTCACCTCGGCCGAGGCGACGGCCGAGACCATCAACGTCGCCCGGCAGGCCGGCGTGTCGGCCTACGCGGCGATTCCGCTGCGGGTCGACGACGCGCTGGTCGGCGGCATCGTTGCGTATTTCGATCGGGTCCCGACGGAGCTCCCGATCGAGCCAGCGGACCTCGACGCCGTCGGTCGCCTCGCGTCGATCGCGCTGGCGAACCTTCAGCTCAGACGGAGGATCGTGGCGTCGGAGAGGCGCTATCGGACCCTGTTCGACCAGTCACCGGTTCCGTTCGTCCTCGAGACGGACGACGGTTTCGTGGCCGATGTCAACGCCGCAGCCGAGGATCTCTACCGGACCGATCGTGCCTGGCTCGTCGGCCGCTCTGTCGACGACATCAGCGACTGGCCGGAGGGCGAACTCGCTCGCCGCCGCGCCGCGATGGTCGAGTCCGGACGGGGGTCGTTCCAGGGAACCGGCGTTCGGGCCGATGGTTCGCAATTTCCGCAGCGGGTCGATGCCTCCGCCGTCGAGGTCGACGGCGAGACGCGCGTGCTCATCCGGGTCGAGGACCTGACCGAGCACGACCGGCTCCAGTCGGAGCTCGTCCACGCTCAGAAGATGGAGGCGATCGGCCAGCTCGTCGCTGGGGTCGCCCACGAATTGAACAATCCGCTCGCGTCGATCGTCGCGTTCAGCCAGCTCATGCGGCGCGACCCGCGCCTCCCGGCCGACCTCCAGGGTGATGCCGACCTGCTCGTCGCGGAGGCGGACCGAACCCGGCGGATCGTTCAGAACCTGCTCGATTTCGCCCGCCAACGCCGGCCGGAACGGCACCCCACGCATCTCCGCCGGCTCATCGACAGCGTGCTCGACCTGCAGTCGTACAGCGTGGCCGCCGGACGGATCGAGGTACACGTCGACATTCCGGACGGCGTGCCGCTCGTGGCCGTCGATCGCGCCCAGCTCCAGCAGGTCCTGCTCAACCTGACCCTCAATGCGATCCAGGCCATCCGGGCGACCGGCCAGCCGGGCTCGATCAGGATCGCGGCGTCGGAGGTCGCGGGGCCGGACAGCGGGAGGGCCGTCCGACTCGCGATCGCGGACAGCGGGCCGGGCGTGCCGCCGGAGAACCGGGACCGGCTGTTCGTGCCGTTCTTCACGACGAAGGAACCGGGCGAGGGCACGGGGCTCGGGTTGCCGGTGTCGTTCGGGATCGTCGCGGCGCACGGCGGGACCCTGGCATTCGAACCGGGACCTGGAGGCCGAGGGGCCGTGTTCAGCGTGACGCTGCCGGTCGAGGACGCGACGGCCGAACGGGGCGTGGCGGCCGGGGCGGAATCCGGAGCGTGGACCGGACGGGGCGTGGCGGCCGGGGCCGAGCCGGGGGCACCCGCGGCAGAGCCTGGATCCGATCCCGCCGCGTTGCCGGCGGCGGTCCTCGTCCTCGACGACGAGCCCTCGATCCGGGCGTTCCTCGGCAAGGCGCTCCGAGCGGCTGGTTTCGAGCCCGTGGTCGTCGCCACCGGTGCCGAGGCGATCGAGGCCGTCCGCACCCGCGCGACCATCGCCGCCGTCCTGTGCGACTACCGGATGGCCGGCATGAGCGGGACCGAGGTGCACGAGCGGCTGGTCGGGATCCGACCCGAGCTGCGCGATCGCTTCGTGTTCATGAGCGGCGACGTGCTCAACGCGGAGCTCGCGTCGTTCGCCGCGGCCAACGGCGCGTCACTGCTCGCGAAGCCGTTCGATCTCGATACGGTCCAGCAGACCGTCCGTGACCTCGTCGAGGGACCTCAGCGCGGATAGGTGTGGAATCCGCGCCCGGTCTTCTGGCCGAGGTGTCCGGCGGCCACGAGCTCCTCGAGCACCCGTGGCGGCCGGAACTGCTCCCCGCCGAGTCCCTCGTGGAGCACCCGCAGGATCCCAAGACAGACGTCGAGGCCGATGAAGTCGGCCAGCTCGAGCGGACCCATCGGGTGGTTGAGGCCAACCTTCGCGCCCGTGTCGATGTCGTCCGCCGTCCCGAGGCCCTCCTCATAGGCGCGCATCGCCTCGGCCAGGAGGGGCAAGAGGATGCGGTTGACGATGAACCCGGGGCGGTCGGCTGAGGCGATGACCTGCTTGCCCATCTCGGCGGCAAGGATGCGGATGGCCGCCTCGGTCTCGTCGCTCGTGCTCGCGCCGCGGATGAGCTCGATGAGCGGCATGACCGGGACCGGGCTGAAGAAGTGCATCCCGACGAACCGGGCGCGACGATTCGGTGAGACGGCCCCGGCGAGGAGGTCGATCGAGATCGACGACGTGTTCGTCGCGAAGATCGCATCGTCGGCAGCGTGCCGGTCGAGGTCCGCCCAGAGTCGACGTTTGACGTCCGCGTCCTCAGACACGGCCTCGATCACGAGGTTCGCGTCGGCGACCCGGGCGAGGTCATCGGTCACGCCGACCCGCGCGAGCGTGGCCGCACGTTCGTCATCGGCCAACCTGCCCTTGGCGACCGCACGGTCGAGGTTGGCGGCGATCCGGGCGCGGCCGGCCTCGGCGCGGGTCCGGTCGGGCTCGTACAGCGTCACGTGCTTGCCGATGGCCGCGTGGACCTGGGCGATCCCGTGACCCATCAGCCCGGCCCCGGCGACGAACACGCGCTCGATCGACATCGCCAGCAGCCTACTGCGCCGGAGCCGGGCGCGACTCGACGAGAGCGCCTCGGCGCGCCACGAGCAGACCGCTCGCGAGGATCGCGAGCACGGCCGACACGAGGAACGTCGGCCCGTAGCCCGTCGACCGCGCGATCAGGCCGATGACCACCGGCGCGACCCCGAATGCCAGGTCCAGGAACACCGTGGCCGTGCCGACGACCGTGCCGCGCTCCGTCTCCGGCACGCGCGAGACGGCCAGAGCCAACAGTGCCGGCATCGTGAACGCGACGCCGGCGGCGAAGATCGCGGTGCCGACGAATACCCCGGCCGGCGAGGCGAACAGCCCGAGCACCGCGAGCCCCACCGCCGACAGAGCGAGCGCGGCCCCGGACAGCCGGGCGGCCCCGAACCGGTCCGGCCATCGTCGACCGATGACGCGCAGCCCCACGACGATGAACGCATAGAGCGCGAGCGGGGCGCCGGACCCGTCGAGACCGGCCTCCGGCGCGTACACGGGAAGGAAGGTCAGGAAGCCGGCCATCCCCCACAGGCCGAGCAGGATGATGAGACCCGGGAACAGACCGGCCGGGTGGATGAGCGGGCCGCGCACGCGCGGGCCGCCGGCGAGCACGGCCGGCGCGGTCTCGGGAACGAGCCAGGTCAGGGCTGCGGCCCCAGCGGCAACCGCAGCGGCAACGATCCAGACGGCGTCGAACGAGCCGGCCCGCAGGACCGCCTCACCGATCGGCGGCCCGATCGCGATCCCGAGGTAGAGCGACAGCGACAGGAAGCTGAGCGCCTCGCCCCGACGGGCCGACGGTGCGAGGTCGCTCCCGGCTGACAGCGCCGCCACCAAGAAGAACCCCTCGCCTGCGCCGAGCAGCGCCCGGGCCGCAATGAACAGCGCGAGGTCGCCGGCCGGGACGTGCAGGAGCAGGGCGGCGACGCTGACGATCGACCCGCCGATCAGGAGCGGGCGGCGTCCGAAGCGGTCGGACGACCAGCCGACGAGCGGCCGCAGGATGAGCGACGCGATCGCGAACGAGGCGATCGACAGGCCCACCCCGGCCGCGTCGGCTCCGAGCGCGTCCTGGGCGAACTGCGGCGCGACCGGCAGGACGATCCCACCCGCGATGAAGAACGCGAGCGTCGCCGTCGCGAGGGCAAGGAACGATCGGCCGATCAGCCGATCGGACGGAGGCGGGCCGGCCGTCACGGGCGGTCGATGCCGAGGGAGGCGAGCAGCCGATCGGCCGCCCCGTACGGGTCGAGCGAGTGGTCGGCGACGAGCCCGATTGCTTCCTCGGTTGCCGCCTCGCGGGCCGGATCGTCGAGCAGCGCGCGCAGCCGGTCGGCAAGGATCGACCGGACGAGCGCCTCCGCGCGGGCCCGACGTGCCCGATCCCGACCGCCGTCGCTCGCGCCGCGATGGCGGTCGAGGGCGGCCAGGAGTTCCGGCACGCCATCGCCCGTCGACGCGCTCGTCAGGAGCACGTCCGGTTGCTTCGGCCGCGGGCCGTCGACGTCCCCGGCGGGGCCGCGGGCTCCGCGCCCGCCCGCCCGCGGCACGGCCACGAGCATCGCCCGGAGCTGGGCGGCGGTCCGCTGGGCGCCCGGCTTGTCCGCCTTGTTGACGACGACGATGTCGGCCACCTCGAGCAGGCCGGCCTTGATCGCCTGGACCTCGTCGCCCATCTCGGGCGCCTCGAGGACGACGGTCGTGTCGGCCGCAGCAGCGACCTCGACCTCGCTCTGGCCGGTGCCGACGGTCTCGAGCAGGACGATGTCGAACCCGGCCGCATCGAGCACGGCCGCGGCAGCTCCGGACGTCGAGGCCAGGCCACCGGCATGGCCACGCGCCGCCATCGAGCGGATGAATACGTCGCGATCGCCGGCGTAGGCCTGCATGCGGACCCGATCGCCGAGCAGCGCGCCACCGGTGATCGGCGACGACGGGTCGACGGCGACGACGGCGACGGACCGGCCGACCCGCCGCAGCTCTCCGATGAGCGAGGCGACGAGCGTGGACTTGCCGGCCCCCGGCGGACCGGTGATCCCGACCAGGTGCGCCCGACCGGCGAGCGGATAGAGCCGCCGCAGCGCCGCCTCCGCGGCGGGTCCGCGGCTCTCGACCGCGGTCAGCAGCCGGGCCAGCGCCCGCCGGTCGCCGGCCAGGGCCGCGTCGGCCAGCTCATCCGCGCGCGCCACGGGTTCGGCCGAAGCCTGCCGCGCCGGCTCCCCCACCCTAGTGCCGCGGTCGTGCGTTCGCCCGGAGGAAGTCGGCAACCTCGCCGATCGTCGTGCCCGGACCGAACACCGCCGCGACGCCCGCGTCGCGCAGTGCGGGGACGTCGTCGTCCGGGATGATCCCGCCGGCGGTCACGAGCACGTCGTCGAGCCCCGCCTCGCGGAGCAGCCGGGTGATCTTCGGCAGAAGCGTGTTGTGCGCCCCGGACAGGATCGACAGCCCGACCACGTCGACGTCCTCCTGGAGGGCCGCGCTCACGACCATCTCCGGCGTCTGGCGAAGACCGGTGTAGACCACTTCGAAACCCTCGTCGCGCAGACCGCGGGCGAGGACCTTGGCGCCGCGGTCGTGTCCGTCGAGTCCGGGCTTGGCGATGAGCACCTTGATCGGGCGATCGGTCATGGCGCTGCGATTGTACGGGTCGGCGCGCGGCGAGCGGCGAGCCGGCCGTCAGGTCTGGGCGCTGCCGGTCATCGCGAACCCTACGCGCCGGGCGCCGGGCGGTCGAGGTGAGCGAAGAACTCCGCCCGCGTCTTGTCGCGCGAACGGAAGATCCCGAGCACGGCCGACGTCGTCATGACCGTCCCCGGCTTCCGCACGCCGCGCATGACCGCGCACAGATGGGTCGCCTCGATGACGACGCCGACGCCCTGCGGCGCGAGCCGATCCTGGAGGAAGTCTGCGATCTGCTGGGTCAGCCGCTCCTGGACCTGGAGTCGCCGGGCGTACATCTCGACGATGCGCGGGATCTTCGACAGCCCGATGACCCGCCCGCGCGGGATGTACGCGACGCCGGCGGTGCCGAAGAACGGCAGCAGGTGGTGCTCGCACAGCGAGTAGAACGGGATGTCCTTGACGACCACCATCTCGGAGTAGTCGACGTCGAAGATCGCGCGGTTCACGAGCCGCTCCGGGTCGACGTGGTAACCGGCGGTCAGTTCCGTGTACATCCGGTGGACCCGCTCCGGCGTGCCGATCAATCCCTGGCGGTCTGGGTCCTCGCCGATCTCGCCGAGAATCTGGCGGACGGCGGCCTCGACCTTGCCGTTCGCGCCGTCGTGCCGGCCGAGGGCGCCCTCGATCGCGGTTTCGTGCTCGGGACTCTCGCCGATCTCCGTCTCGATCTCGGCGACGAGCTGCTTGACGTGGTCGGGGAGGTCGATCCGCGGGTTCGCTCTGGTCATCGTCGGACGATGGTACGCCGGAACGCGGATCGGCCGGATCGGACGGTCAGACGGCCGATCCGCCGGGCGTGAATCCCGCGGCCGGCAGCGGGTCGAACGGTCGGCCCTCCGCGCCGCGCAGCCAGGCCCGAGCGTTCTCGCCGAGCGTCGGCCGATGGTAGCCACCCTCCTGGAGGATCACGAGCCGACGCTCCAGCGCGGCCACGCGACGGCCGACCTCGTGATAGACGGGCGTCGTCAGGGCGAAGTCGCCGATCGGGTCGAGGGCGTACGTGTCGAAGCCGAGCGAGACGACGACGGCCGAACTGCTGAAGCCGGCGATCGCCTCGAGCGCGCGGTCGATCGCCGCGAGGTACGCCGCGTCGTCCGTGCCGGCGGGCAAGGGCAGGTTGAGGTTCGCGCCCCTCCCCTCCCCCTCACCGACCTCGTCGGCCCGGCCGAGGAAGAACGGGTACTGGCGCTCCGGGTCGGCGTGGAGCGAGACGTACAGGACGTCGCCGCGGCGCCAGAAGATCTGCTGGCTGCCGTTGCCGTGGTGGAAGTCGACGTCGAGGATCGACACCTGCTCACCGGTCGCCCGCGTGATCGCCTCAGCGGCGATCGCCGCGTTGTTGTAGAAGCAGTAGCCGCCGGCCATCGAGCGCGCCGCGTGGTGACCGGGGGGCCGGCACAGGCCGTAGGCGGCGCGCTCGCCGCCGAGCACGAGGTCGACCGTCGTGAGCGCCACGTCGACGGCGGCCCGGGCGGCCGACGCGGTGCCGGGCAGGATCGGGTTGGCGGTGTCGAGACCCCACCAGCCGGCCCGGCCGCCGACGGCCACGGGCTCGCGCAGGGCGGCGACCGCCTCCGCGCTCATGCCCTCGAACATCCGGAACGTGGGATACGTGTCGGCGGTCAGGAACGAGCGGGCGACGCCCTGGCGGCGATGCTCCGCCCAGGCCTCGTCGAGGAAGCGGACGAGGCCCGGATCGTGGACGGCGAGGATCGGATCGGTGCCGTGCTCGGTCGGAGGGACGATCTCGAAGCCACCGTCGGCCGTAAGCGCCGTCCGGATCCGCTCGGCCCGCTCGGCGACCTCGTTCGCCGGAATCGCCTCGCCCATGTACGTCTCGACGACGACGTCGTGGCCGAGATGGGCGGGCGAGTAGACGGCCTTCACGGTTCGGATGCTAGCGCGAGGATCGCGGCACAGACCTCGCGTGGCCGATAGCGCAACAGGTTGTGCCCGTCCGCCGGGAAGCGGGCGATCCTGATCGCGTGGCGGCTCGCCGCGGCGAGGGCCGACTGGGCGCCTTCCAGGGCACGGCCGGCCGTGCCATCCTCGTCGTCCGACGCGGCGAGCGCGACGATCGGCGCCTCGATGCTCGGCAGGACGACGAGCGGCCGAAAGGCGAACATCGCCGCGACGCTCCCCTCGATCGCGTGTGGGCGGGTGGTGGGGACGACGTGACCGGCGTGGGTTTCGACGACGGTGGCGCGCGCCGCGCGCTCCTGGTCGGCGTCCCAGGTCGCAGGGTCGAAGGCGCGTCGATCGGCCAGGAATGTGGTCATCGAGCGGAGCACCTCCGGCGGCTCGTCGAGCGCGCGGAGGAACTCGTCTGGGTCCTGGTTTGACGTCGCGGCGATGTCGACCCAGCCGCCATCCACGAGGACGAGGCCGGCGCACCGCTCGCCGAGCGACGCGGCCGCCCAGGCAGCAACGATCGCTCCGAACCCGTGACCGGCGAGGACGAGCCGTGCGGCAGGTTCCGCGAGCAGGCCGCTCCCCTCGGCGACGGCGAGGACGTCCTCCGCGAGCGTTTCCGGCTCGTAGCCGGCCGTGGGGGCGTCCGACAGACCGTGGCCGCGCAGGTCCATCGCGACGGTCCGGCGCGCGCGGCGGAGCCGTCGCGCGACGGAAACCCACGACCAACCGGTCTGGGCCATGCCGTGGATGAGCAGCACGCCTGGCGCATCGACCGGGTCGGGCGCATCGACCGGGTCGGCCCCGCCCCAGTCGAGGAAATGGATCCGGTCGTTCGGCTCGAGCACGACGACGAAGCCCTCCGGCTCGGCGTCGAGGTCGGGGCTCGGTGCCCCACGCGGGTCGAATGCGACGTCGTCGGGCTCCATGCTCGCCTAGCATACGGTCGCCATGCCGAAGCGCCGCCGCGGCTCTCGCCTCACCCGGCCCCGCCAACGGGGGCTCGTCCGGCACGACCGATTCGAACGCCTCGTCGAGCGTGCGCTGGCCGCCATTCCGATGCCGTTCCGGGCCGCCCTCGAGGACGTCGCGATCGTCATCGAGGACGAGCCGTCGCCCGACCAGCGACGGGACAACGACCTGGGCCCGGACGACACGCTCTACGGCCTGTACGAGGGCGTGCCGAGGACGGAGTGGGGCGCCGACTGGGTCGCCGTGCCGAACAAGATCTCGCTCTTCCGGCTGCCGCTCGAGGAGGACTTCCCGGATCCGGACGATCTCGCCGACGAGGTGCAGATCACGGTCATCCACGAGCTCGCCCATCACCTCGGGATCGACGACGCGCGCCTCGACGAGCTCGGCGTCGACTGACCGTCACCTGGCCGGTCTGACCATCCCGGACAGGGTGAACCCGTGGACGACGCGCTGCCCGATGACCTCGAACCCGCGCTTCGAGTAGAAGGCCAGGTTGGCGTCCGTCGCTGTCTCGAGGTAGCACGGCAGGCCCGCGGCGTCGGCCCTCGACACGCCCATCTCGACCAGTTGCCCGCCCAGCCCCTGGCCCCGGCGCGACGCACGGGTTCCGATTGCCATCAGGTACCAGTGCGGACCGCCGACCGCGTTGTGGAATGACTCCGTCGCCGACATGGCCTGCAGCAATCGCGCGGAGCTCCGCCACCCCGCCTTGAACGGAAGAGCGCCCATGCCGACGCGGAGCATCTGGATCGGCGTGATGTGGGTCCGACCAGGCGGAAACCACACGGCAACCGCGGAGGCGTCGTCGGTCCCCCAGAC
>Ga0326597_10005977_pt1 | contig 16759 bp, 17 predicted proteins | sample RVTome_12_FD_203789 | JGI IMG/M metagenome (GOLD analysis project Ga0326597, IMG submission 203789) | Soil microbial communities from uranium-contaminated site in the Upper Colorado River Basin, Wyoming, United States - RVT100D185 | ecosystem: Environmental > Terrestrial > Soil > Contaminated >...
CTCCATTTACCATTCCACCGTTCCAGATTCAGGCTTGTTGGCGCGGGCTGTTGCTAAGGGCCGGGTCTGCCGGTATAAATAGCGTTAACCGGGACGCACTGCGCCCGGTCAACTCGCCGAATTGCACCGGACATGCAACGGCCGATGCCGGTGAATTCGGCGTGTGGATTCGAATGGTGGCGCGTGGGCCTGGAGCGTGGCGCCCGGTTAACCCGCCGAGTTGCACCGGACATGAGCAGTCCCGATGCCGGTGAATTCGGCGTTTCTCCCTTCAAGGTCAGGTGGGTGATGAGTCGAGCCTTCACCAAGGAAAGCGTCGACGATCTGGCGGCGGGCGAACTGCCCGAGCGGCCGCTGCCCGCGCACCCCAACTACGTCACGCCCCAGGGTCTCGAGCAACTGCAGGCGCGGGCGCGGGAGCTGCAGGCGCTGCACGAGACGCTCGCCACGCAGTCGGCCGACGATTCCATCGCCAAACAGAAATTGCGCGAGGTCGAGCGCGACCAGCGCTACTTCAAGGCCCAACTCGATCGCGCCGAGGTCGTGGACCCGGTCGGGCAGCCGCGCGACGAAGTGCATTTCGGCGCCACCGTGAAGATGCTCGACGCGGACGGCAAGGAACACCGCTTCATGCTGGTGGGCGACGACGAAGCCGACGTAGCGGCCGGCAGGATCAGCTGGGCGTCCCCGCTGGCGAAGGCGATGATCGGCGCGAAGGTCGGCGACACCGTCAAGTGGCACCGACCGGCCGGGGACGCCGAAGTCGAGATCACCGAGATTCATTACCCCGAAAAAGCGTGATTCGTGAATCGTGATTCGTGATTCGCGGGAATAGTCATCGTCGGTTCACCGGCCACTGGTCACCGGTCAGCGGTCACGCTCCATGACTTTCCTGTCGTTGCTGGCGGCGCTGCTGCTGGAGCAAGCGTGGCCTTTGCGTGAGGGCAACCGCCTTCTGCTGTGGTTCAGCCGCTACGCCCTCGTCCTGGAGAGCCGCATCAACGGCGGGCATTATCGACACGGGATGATTGCCTGGGCGCTGGCGGTGGTGCCGGCGTTTGTGGTGACGGCGTCGGTCGAGCTCGCGCTCAAAGACCTCAACCCTCTCGCCGGAATGCTGTGGAGCGTTGCGGTGCTCTACCTCACCATGGGATTCCGCCGGTTCAGCCACTTTTTCACAGAGGTCCGGCTGGCACTCCATGCGGGCGACCTCGCGGCCGCCCGCGACTGGCTCGGGAAGTGGCGCGGCGCAAGCGCCGCGGAATTCAGCGCCGGGGAAGCCGCGCGCGTGGCGATCGAGCAAGGATTACTGGCTTCGCACCGCCACGTGTTTGGCACCGTCGCCTGGTTCATCGCGCTGGGCCCGGCGGGCGCCATACTCTATCGAGCCTCCGCCGTGCTGTCGGAGCTGTGGGGTGCCCGCAGCGAACCGGACTTCGGCGCGTTCGGGCGCTTTGCTGCGCGCGCCCAGATCTGGCTCGACTGGGTGCCGGTGCGCCTGACCGCCGCGACCTTTGCCGCGGTGGGCGATTTCGAGGACGCGGTCTTCTGCTGGCGCGCCCAGGCCGCTGCCTGGATCCCGCAGGCGGACGGAATCATTCTCGCGAGCGGCGGCGGGGCGCTGCGCGTGCGTCTCGGCGATACGCTGCACCGGCACGGTGGCCTGGAATACCGTCCCGAGCTCGGCACCGGCGAGGAGGCGGACGCTGGCCATTTGCAGCAGGCCACCGGGCTCATCTGGCGCGCGCTCGTGCTGTGGATGTTCCTCGTGCTCCTGATGAGCATCGCCCACGCCTTGGGCTGACCGCGCCCGCTGCGCTTGCGGAAGGACGCCCCTCCTGTCAGAGGAAGGTCGCCGCAGAGCGGCGGGGGTGGCGGGAGCAATCCCCCCTCCTCACCTGGTCAGTCGTCACAGCTTCCCGGCAAGCGCCTCCCGCGCCCAAGCCAGTATGAGTTGCAGCCGCGGTGGAAGCAGTCTCGCCGCTTCTGCGAGGCCCACCCACCGCCCCTCGTGGTGCTCGGGCCGCCCCAGCTCGCGCGAGACGGGGAGCGTGATCCGCTCCTGCCCGGTCACGGCGAGGTAGTAGCGGGCAATCTTGCTGCCCGCATAGGGCGCGGTATCGCGATAGATCTCGCCGAAGGGAAACTCGAGGTCCGTTAGCGCGGCCTCTTCCTCGGCCTCCCGCTTCGCCGCGGCAAGCGGCTCCTCGCCTGGATCGATGCGGCCCTTCGGAAAATCCCAATTCCGGTACGCGCGTAGAATGAGCAGCTTCCAGCCCTCAGGCGTCCTGCGGGCTGGAATCACGCCGGCGGAGATGAGGGGCATACGGCAAGTCTACAGCTCCCGCTGCCTTGGCCGGAACGGCGGTAATCGCGATGGCGGGCGTCCTCGAGCGCGTGGGAACGCGCCTGGGTTGCTGATCGTTGGGCCCGGTCACTTGTCGCTGCTTTGCGACACGAACCACGGCGGCGCGGCGCGGGTCTATAGTATTGGGGGAATTCCTTCAGGAGTGAGACGATGCTGCGAGAAATCCAGGGGATCGGCGACGAGCCGCGCACCCGCCGGCGCTGGTTCCACGACGAGTATTTCGACCTCTTCGTGTGGCAGACCGACGTGGGGGAAGTCACTCTGTTCCAGCTCTGCTACGGCATCGATGCGAGCGAGCGCGCCCTCGTATGGCATCGCGTGGGCGGTTTTTTCCACGACGGTGAAGGGCCGGGCAAGCCGCCCGGGGCCGACAAGATCGTGGCGCGCTTCGAGGTGGCTGCGCAATCGTTGCCGCAGAATATCAGCCAGGCCGTGACCCAGCGCATTCGCGAATACCTGGCTACCGAGCAGCCTGCAGCCGCGCGCCGCAAGCGATTCCGCCGGGAAGACTGGCAGAAGCGGCCGGCGGCTTGAGCCCGGATAATCGTGAACCCATTTTCGCGAGCGAACCTCGCCAGCTCGTGGCTCGGGTCGGACCTCCAGGTCACTGTCCACGGAATTCAGGCCGGCTCGACCTGACCCCGTAATCCTCGGGAATTTGACGTAGCGCAACTCCCGACGCGCCGCCCGGTGCTAGCGTTGCGCAGTGATTCCCGGCATTCCCAATGCGCATGATCCTGCCGCGGCGCGGGGCAGGTAGCGACCCGCGATGAGCGCAGAGCCCAACGCGCCGGCGGCCGCGCTCGCGGGAGGCTTCATCGGCCGCGACGGGATCACTACCGTCGCGCTCGTGGTGTTCTGCCAGGTCGTGCACTGGCTGACCATCGCCGCCATTCCGTTGCTGCTGCCGCTCATCCGCGAGGACCTGCAGATCAGCTTCACGCAGGCGGGCATGCTCTCGGTCGCGGCAACGCTGAGCTACACGCTCATGCAGATCCCCGCGGGCTATCTTTCCGACCGCTTCGGTCCCGGGCGGCTGTTCTTCCTGGGGCTCTTCGGCTGGTCGTCGCTGGCGCTCGCCTTCGGGCTGGTCCATGCGTTCTGGCTCGCGCTGCTCGTGCAGCTCGTCGCGGGCGCCTTTCGCGCGCTCCTGTTCGTGCCGGGACTCGCGTTGCTCGCATCGTGGTTCCCGCCGGGGCGCCGCGCCACCGCCATGAGCCTCTTCATGCTGGGCGGCTTCACCGGCACCATCGTGCTGGCGCTCGCGGGTCCGCTGCTCACGGCGCTCTACGGGTGGCGCACCGCGTTCATGTTTTTTGCTGCGCTGGGCATGGGCGCGGCGCTTCTCTACAGGGTTTACGCGAAGGAAAAACCGCGTGCGCAGCCGCTGCAGCATCTCGCACTGCACGACGTGCTCCGGCTCGTGCGCTACCCGATCATGTGGGCCTGCAGCGGCCTGCAGTTCGTGCGCTTCTCGGTGGTCACGGCCTTCAACTTCTGGCTGCCCTCGTTGCTCGTGACCGACCGCGGGCTGTCGCTGCAGGAGGCGGGCCTGGTGATGGCAATGAGCGCCGCGCTCATGGCGCCGTCGAACACGCTCGGCGGCTACGTATCGGACCGCCTCGGGAACCCGCCGCTCGTGATCGGCGCGGCGCTCGCCATCCTCGCCTGCACATCCGCGCTGCTGGGGGTGGTCGAATCCGTCCCGCTGCTGCTCATCGTCATCGCGGTCAATTCGATCTTCCTCCATTTCTATTTCGGGCCGGTCTTCCAGGTGGCGATGGAAGCGCTGGGATCGCGCATGGCGGGCACCGCGACCGGGTTCAGCAACCTGTTCGCCAACATCGGCGGCCTGATCGCGGCCTACGCGCTCGGGTCAGTCAAGGACCAGGCCGGCACCTTCACCTGGGGTTTTTTTGGGGTGAGCGGCGCGTGCCTCGCCGGCGTTGCGCTCGCCGTGATCCTCGCGCGCATGCGGCAGCGCGCGCTCGCCGCGGCGGCCGGGCAGTGAGTAAATTGGGATAATGGTGTCTGACACCTTATCTCAGGTCCGCCTTCAGCTCGCGGGCGAGGCCGCGATAGGACGCGAGCCTTCGCGCGCTGATCTTTCCCTTGTCGGAGGCCGCCGCGATGGCGCAGCCGGGCTCGGTCACGTGGCGGCAGTCGCGGAAGCGGCATCGCCCCAGCCACGGCCGGAACTCGACGAAAGCGTCCGCGAGCTCGGGCCCTTCCAGATGATGCAGCCCGAAGAGCTGCATGCCCGGCGAGTCGATGACGTGGCTCGCCTCGTCCAGGTGGTAGAGGCGCGTGTGGGTGGTGGTGTGGCGCCCGGCATCGAGCGCGGCGGAAATCTCGGCGACGCGCACCGCGGCCGCGGGAAGAAGCCCGTTGATGATCGTCGATTTGCCCATCCCGGACTGGCCGACCAGCACGCTTGTCTCGCCTTTCAGGTGCGGCACCAGCGGGCCCAGGTCGCGCTTGGCCGACAGCGCCACCACCCGGTAGCCGAGCCCCCGGTAGAGCTCGAGCGAGCGGAGCGCCGCCGGCGCCTGCGGCAGGTCCACCTTGTTGAGCGCGATGAGCGCAGCCATGCCGCCGTGCTCGGCCGCCGCCAAGCAGCGGTTCACGAGGTCCTCGTGAAACGCCGGCACCGGCGCCACCACGATCACGATCTGCGTCACGTTGGCGGCAACGAGCTTCTGGCGGGCCCGGTCGGAGCGGTAGAGCAGCGTCGCCCGCGGGGCCACCGCCTCGATGACACCCTGGCCGCCCGCGCTGCGCGCGACCGTCACCCGGTCTCCGCACGCCAGCGTGCTGCGCCTGCCTCTCGTCACGCAATCGAGGGCGGACGAGTCGGCGAGCTCAACCAGGCAGCGCCGTCCGAAGCTCGCCACGATCTGGCCTTCCAGCAGGCGGGAAGAAGCGTGAGTCGTGAATCGTGATTCGTGATTCGACCTCTTCTCAGGCGGGCGTCGGCTCACGGAGTGCTTTATAGCTCGAACAGCTTGTCGAGTTTGGCTGCACAGATGAAATCGTTCTCGGAGAGGCCGCCGATGGCGTGGGTCGTGTACTCGACGCGGCACTGGTTGTAGCCAACGGTGACGTCCGGGTGATGGTCCTCGCGGTGGGAGATCCAGGCGGCGGCGTTGACGAACGCCATCGTCTGATAGTAGTTCTTGAACGCATAGGTCTTGGCGATGCGGCCGCCCGCCTGCTCCCAGCCGTCGAGCTGCTTGAGGAGGTTCCGGACCTCCGGCTCCGTGAGCGGCGCGACGCCGCCCTCGCACGGCTTGCACTTTCCGGAGGCGAGATCGGTGAGGGTCTTGGTCATGACTGCTCCAATCGCGAGTGACTGAGTGACTGAGTGACTAAGCGACTGAGTGCGTGACTGGAAGCATTTGGGTTTTCTCAATCACTCAATCACCTAATCACTTAATCACGCCTTCTGCAGCCGGGCAATGCGCGCGACCGCGGGCGGATGGGAATCATAGAACGCCGAGTGCACAGGATCCGGCGTGAGCGTCGCGGCGTTGTCGCGGTAGAGCTTGATCAGCGCCGAGACGAGGTCGCGCGCCGAGGCGTGTCTCGCCGCGTACTGGTCGGCCTCGAATTCGTGCTTGCGCGAGTACATCGCGCCGAGCGGCTGCAGCAGGAGGGTGAACTGGGGCAGCACGATCGCGAACAGGATGAGCGCCATCGCGGTGGACGGCGCCTGCACGTTGAGCCCGCCGTAGAACCAGGACTGCTGCATGATCCACCCCAGCAGCCACAGAAAAGCGAGGCTCGCGACAAACAGCCACGCCATCCGCTTCACGACGTGCCGCAGCTTGAAATGGCCCAGCTCGTGCGCCAGCACCGCCTCGACTTCTCCCGGGTTGAGGCGCGCGAGCAGCGTGTCGAAGAACACGATGCGCTTCGAGGTCCCGAACCCGGTGAAGTAGGCGTTGCCGTGGGTGCTGCGGCGCGAGCCGTCCATCACCATCAGCCCCTTCAGCCTGAAGCCGCAGCGCGCCATCAGGCGTTCCACGCGCGCCTTGAGCTCGGCGTCCTGCAGCGGCGAGAACCGGTTGAAGAGCGGCGCGATCCACGTCGGATAGACCGCCACCATGAACAGGTTGAACGCGACCCAGGTGAGCCAGGCGTAGAACCACCAGTATTCCCCCGCCTTCGCCATCAGCCACAGCACGGTCGCGCCGAGGGGCAGCCCGAAGGCGAGCGCGAGCGCGATGCTCTTGACGAAATCGAGGAAGTAGAGGGCCGGCGTCATCTTGTTGAAGCCGAAACGGTTCTCGATGACGAAGGTGCGGTAGAGGCCGAACGGCACCTCGAGCAGAGTCATCAGCGTCCCGACCAGAACCAGCAGCAGCAATCCGCGCCCGATGCCTTCCGGCAGCCACGCCGCGGACGCTTCGTGCAGCCACTGCAACGCGCCGCCGAACGTGAGCGCGAGCAGGACGGCGGCATCATACGCGGACGCCACCATCGCGAGGCGCGTCTTGGCGCAAGTGTAATCGGCGGCCTTCTGGTGCATGTCGAGGCTGATCTCGGCTGCGAACGCGCCCGGCACGCTGTCGCGATGCGCCCGCACGTAGCCGACATGGCGCGAAGCGAGCCACAAGCGCGCCGCGGTGGCAAGCGCGAGTGCCGCGAGAAAGACGATGCCGAATGCGTTCATTGCGGAACGGGCGACCCTAACAGGACAGCGCAAACTGTGACACAATTATCGGCGAAAATCCCGCGTCCTCTCAACAACAAGCATGGCACAGGACCCCAACCATCTCGTCTGGATCGACATGGAAATGAGCGGGCTCGATCCCGACTCGGACCGGATCCTCGAGATTGCGCTAGTCGTGACCGATCCCCAGCTCAACACCGTCGCCGAGGGGCCGGTGCTGGTCGTGCATCAGCCCGACGCGGTGCTCGCGGTGATGGACGACTGGAACAAGTCCGCCCACGCGAAGTCCGGGCTGATCGAGAAGGTGAAGGCCGCGACGCTGTCCGAAGCGGACGTCGAGCAGCGCGTTCTCGCGTTTCTTGCCGGGCATGTGCCCCCCAAGACGTCCCCGATGTGCGGCAATTCCGTGCACCAGGACCGCCGCTTCCTCGCGCGCCACATGCCGGCACTGGAGGCCTATTTCCTCTACCGCAACCTCGACGTGAGCACCTTGAAGGAGCTGGCGAAGCGCTGGAAGCCGGAGATCATGGCAGGGCTCGTGAAGCACGGCAAGCACGAGGCGCTTGCCGATATCTACGAATCGATCGAGGAACTGAAGTACTACCGCGAACATTTTCTCAAGCTCTGACCGAGCTTGAGAAAATGTTAAACATTAAATCCGCCTCGTGGTGCCGGTAGATTCCGAGCCACGAGGACGTTCTTGAGGCAGCCACCCGTTGCAACTCCGAAATCATTCGAGGCGGATTTCGCCATCAAACTTGATGTCGAGCCCCAGCTTCCCGACCGACAGCGTCATCGCGGCGGGAAAAGACTCTTTGCCCTTCAGCCTGCCCTCCGCTACTGCCTTCTGCACCGCCTTTTCGATCGCGAGCTGGGAATTGACGCCCACGGTCTTCAGGAACTTGCGGATGCTCATGTTCAGCGTTTCGTCGTTCACGTTTTCCTCCTTCAGTGAAATTGGAACCACAGATGAACACAGATGAACACAGATGAGGTCAAAAGCAAAGGGCAACAAAACAGGAATAGCAGTATTTGGAGGCGGGGCTAATCCTGTCAATCATGTAAATCCTGTCTATTCTTGAGGTTGTGGTCTTGCTTTTCATCCGTGTTTATCTGTGTTTATCTGTGGTTGATTACCGTCTTTGTCTTTTCGATTTGTAGTAGTTGATCAGGCCGTTGGTCGAGCTGTCATGACTCGACACCGGGGCGCCGCTATCGAGTTCCGGCATGATACGCCCGGCGAGGCTCTTCCCCAGCTCCACGCCCCACTGGTCGAAAGCGTTGACGTTCCAGATCACCGACTGCACGAACACCTTGTGCTCGTAGAGGGCGATCAGCGCGCCCAGCGCGCGCGGCGTGAGCTCGTCGAGCAGGATCGAGGTCGTCGGCCGGTTACCGTCGAATATGCGGTGCGGCAGCAATCCCCGGATTCCGGCCTCCGGCAGCCCCTGTTCCCGCATCGCTGCCGCGGCCTCCTCCCCGTTCATGCCGCGAGCGAGCGCCTCGGTCTGCGCGAAGAAGTTGGCGAGCAGCGCCTGGTGGTGGCTCCGCAGCCCGTGATGCGGCCGGCAGCAGGCGATGAAATCCGCCGGTATCACCTGCGTCCCCTGATGCAGCAGCTGGAAATAGGCGTGCTGGCCGTCGGTGCCGGCGCTGCCCCACGTGACCGGCGCCGTCGAGTGGCCGGCTCGGGACCCATCCCGGGTGACGGACTTGCCGCAGGACTCCATCTCCAGCTGCTGGAGATAAGCCGGGAGCCACCGCAGCCGCTCGTCGTAGGGCAGCACCGCGCGGGCGCCGCAGTTAAGGAAGTTGACGTTCCACACCTCGAGCATCCCCATCACCACCGGCAGGCTTCGCTCCAGCGGCGCGCGGGCGAAATGCTCGTCCATCGCGCGCGCGCCGGCACGCAGCTCCTCGAAACGCTCCATGCCGATCGCGAGCGCGACGGGCAGGCCCACGGCGGAGCACAGCGAATAGCGGCCGCCCACCCAGTCCCAGGTGCGGAAAATGCGGTCTCCGGGCACTCCGAACGCGAGCGCGCGCGCGGGATCCGCGGTAACCGCGCACAGGTGGCGCGCTGCCTTATCCTTCAGCTTCTTCGCGAGCCACGCGCGGGCGGTGCGTGCGTTGGCGAGCGTCTCCTGGGTGCCGAAGGTCTTGGAAGAAATGACGACGAGCGTGGTCGCGGGCGCGAGGCGCTCGAGGGCGCCCGCAATCGCCGCGCCGTCCACGTTGGAGACGAAATGCGCGCGCGGCCCCTTCCTCGCGCAGTGTTGGAGCGCGTCGCACGCGAGGCGTGGCCCCAGGTCGGAGCCGCCGATGCCGAGGTTGAGCACGTCGGTGAATGCGCGCCCGCCCGCGCCCCGGATGCGGCCGGCGCGCAACCCGCGCGCGAAACGCCGCATGTCCGCCAGCACCGCCGCCACCTCCCGCGTCACGTCCTGCCCCTCGAAGCGCACCGGAACGTCGGCGCGCAGCGCGACGTGCAGCGCGGCGCGGTCCTCGCTGGCGTTGACGCGCTTGCCGGTCAGCATGTGCGCGCGCCAGGTTTCGAGCTCGCATTCGCGAGCCAGCTCCATGAGCAGCTGCATGGTTTCGGCCGTGACGCGCTGCTTGGAATAATCGAGCAGCAACCCGTCCAGCGAGAGGCAGAACTTCCTGAACCGCCCGGGGTCCTGCGCGAAGAGCTCGCGCAGGTGCAGGCGGGACTGGGCGCGCTGGTGCTCGGTGAGTTTATGCCAGGCGGGAAGTGCGGAGCGGGCGGATGGCATTCCGATCGGGTCGCGGCGCGTCACATGTCGTGCAGGCATTCTACCCGTTTTGAGCGCGCCGCCCGCCTTCGTTGGATAGAATGTGAACGCAGGGGATCGAGATGGGTGAAGTACTCAAAGCGATGGGCGGCGCGCTGCGCGACCTGCGCGAGCCGCGCGTGCTCGCGCTGGCTCTGGTGCCGCCGCTCGCCGCCATCGCGGTATGGCTCGCGCTCGCCTGGGCCTTCGCCGACGACTGGGCGCGCTGGGTGGCGGATCGCATCGCAACCACGCCCTGGCTCACCTGGGTGGGCGATTGGGGGCTCGCCTCGATCTTCGTCTGGGCGGGCGCGATCGCCGCGTTCGCGCTGCTGATCCCGGTGATGCTGGTCACCGCGGTGCTGGTGACCGAGCTTCTTGCCATGCCGGTGATCGTGCCGCTGGTGGGGGAGCGTCACTTCCCGCGGCTCGAGCGGCGCCGGGGCGGGACCGTGGCGGGCAGCGCGTGGAACACCGTGACCTCGATCGCGTTGTTCGCCGCGCTGTGGCTGCTCAGCCTGCCGTTGTGGCTGACCGGCATCGGCGCGGTTGTGCTGCCGGCGCTCATCTCGGCGCTGTTCAACCAGCGCGTGTTCCGCTACGACGCGCTGGCGGAGCACGCCAGCGCCGGAGAGTTCCGCGCGGTCGTGCAGGAGGCGGGCGGCAGGCTCTATGCGCTGGGGCTCGCGCTCGCCGCGCTCTATTACGTCCCGATCGTCAACCTGCTGGTGCCGGTGCTCTCGGGGCTCGCCTTCACGCACCTGTGCCTCGCCGAGCTGGCGCAGCTTAGGATCAAGGAACAAGGATCGAGGATTTAGCAAAGACAAAAAAAGGGGCGCAGACGGCGCCCCACAACTTGATCCTAAGTCCTAGATCCTGGTGTTCAGTGCAGCCGCTCGAAGACGGCCGCGATGCCCTGCCCGCCGCCGATGCACATGGTCACCAGGGCATACTTGCCCCCGGTGCGCTTCAATTCGTAGAGCGCCTTGACCGTGAGGACCGCCCCGGTCGCGCCGATCGGGTGACCGAGCCCGACTGCGCCGCCGTTGGGGTTGGTCTTCTTGGGGTCGAGCTTAAGATCACAGGTGACGGCGAGCGCCTGCACCGCGAACGCCTCGTTCGACTCGATCACGTCCATCTGCTCGATCTTGAGTCCCGCCCTGGCCAGCGCCGTCGTCGACGCCGGCACCGGCCCGATGCCCATGATCTTGGGATCCACGCCCGCGATGCCGTAGGAAACGAGCCGCGCCATCGGCTTGAGTCCCTTCTTCTCCGCCGCGCCGCGCTCCATCAAGACGACGGCCGCCGCGCCGTCGTTGATACCGGAAGCATTGCCTGCGGTAACCGAGCCGTCCTTCTTGAAGGCGGCCCGCAGCTTGGCCATGCCTTCCATGCTGGCGTCCGAGCGCGGGTGCTCGTCGCGGTCGAACAGCGTCGTGCCCTTGCGGGTCTTCAACTCGACCGGCAGGATCTGGTCCTTGAAATAGCCCTTCTCGATCGCGTTGATCGCGCGGCGGTGGCTCTCCACCGAGAACTCGTCCTGCTGCTCGCGTGAGATCTTCCACTTCTCGGCGATATTCTCGGCAGTGATGCCCATGTGCACGGTGTCGAAGGGATCGGTCAGCGCGCCGACCATCATGTCGATCACGTTGCCGTCGCTCATGCGCTGGCCCCAGCGCAGGGTGGGCATTATGTATGCGCCGCGGCTCATGGATTCGGCGCCGCCGCCGACCGCGACGTCAGCGTCGCTGAACATGATCATCTGAGAGGCGGAAATGATCGCCTGCAGCCCGCTGCCGCACAGGCGGTTGACCGTGAGCGCGGTGGAGTCCTGCGGCAATCCGCCCTTGAGGGCGGCGACGCGCGAGAAATACATGTCCTTGGCCTCGGTGTGGATCACGTTGCCGATGACGCACGCGCCGACTTCCTTCGCATCCAACTTTGCGCGTTTAACCGCTTCGCGTATCACCTGCGCCGAGAGCTCGGTCGGGGCGACATCCTTTAGCGCACCGCCGTAATCGCCAATCGCCGTCCGCACGCCGGAGAGCACTACCACTTCGCGTCCGCTTGCCATGTCCTGCTCCTTAACGCTCTGATATGAAAAGGTTTAATCTGCTAACGCCGGCGGGAATGACCGGCAATGGGAAGTCGAGTTTACGCTCGAAAGATTGCAGTGTCGAGAAATGCTGCAGCACAACAAGGGAGATAAGTTCATTCCAGCACTTGCTCTTCCTTTGTGTCCTTGGCGGTGAGAGGTTAGGGTTTGACGGTGAGCCAGTAAAGCCGGTAACGCTCGTCTTTGTCGCCGGGGCGCGCGCCTTCCCAGATCTTCTGCCAGGGCCGGGGCGGCGCGATTTCCTCCTGCGGCCTGCCCTGCACCAGCAGCAGCTCGCACAGGCGGCGACGCGCGGGGACCTCCTCGCGGTAGGTAATGATGCCGGCAAAGTAATCCAGCAGCGCGCGCTGCGGCTCGCCCAGGCCGCGGCTTGCCAGGCAGTCGTACTGTTTCGGCAGCACCAGCTGGAGCGAAGCGATCATCGAGCGGTAGCTCTTCACGTTGTCGGCCCAGCCGACGAAGAGGATGGCCATCAGTGCCCATATGGTCGTCACGCCCGCGCCCCACACGACGACCGGTCGCACCGCGCTCCTGCGGAACGAAGCCAGCACCGCGAGCCAGAACAGCGAGTATGCAACGCCCAGGACGAAGGGCAGCCACCGGAACCCCGGCGTGTAGCCGGGCCGGATCCGGTGCAGGTGCTCGTGCAGGCGCGCCGGCACGCCGAGTTCGAGCCCGCTCCAGTAGAACCAGAAGACCACCACGAAGAAGGTGAATGTCATGGCGCTGAACCAGTACCACGCGTTAGCCGCGCCCCGGCGCAAGGTCTCGGGTGCCCCCGCCGCGAGCAGCGAAAGCGGCAACAGCAACGGCAACGCGTGGAGTTCGCGCGCTTCGGAAGAAGCGGAAATGGCGCCGAGCATGACGATGAAGCCGATCACCGGCAGCACGACCGCCGGCCGCGCGAGGCCGGGCCCGCGCGCGCGCCACAACGTCCATAGCGCGAGCAGCCATACCGGGAACGCGTACCACGGCAGGATTCCCAGATAATAGAGCAGGCCAGCCCGCGTGCCAGACTGCCGGCCGAAGTAGTACCAGAGGTTTTCGTTCCACAGCCACCACTCGAACAGCGTCGGCGCCTGCCGTTCGAGCAGGATCGGCCAGATCGTAAGCCACGGGGCCGCCGCCGCGGCGGCCACCCCGAGCGCCGCGCCGTAGCCGCGGCTGCGCCAGTTGCGGCTCGACGCCGGCAGCAGCAGGGCGACTGCGCCCAGTACCGCCGGCGCGAGCAGGCCGTGGGCAAGGAATCCGACGCCGACGCCGGTGCCGATCCAGAAGCCGCCGGCCGCGGGCCGGCGCAGCGCGAGCGCGAAACCGTAGTAGGCCATGGCGAAACCGGCAAGCAGCGCGGCGTCGGTGATGAGCTGGTGGCCGCGGACGACGAAGCCGAAGCAGCCGAGCAGCAGCAGCGCCGATACGGCGCCATAGCGCACGCTGTAGAGCTCGCGACCCGCGACGGCGATGAACGCGAAGGTAGCCGCCATCCAGGCCCCGGTCGCGAGCCGCGCGGCGTCGTGCAGCGGCAGGACGAAAGAGAACAGCTTCGCGAATGCAGCCGCGGTGAGGTGGAACAGCGGCGGCTTGTCGAGGAAGGGCTCGCCGGCGAGCGTCGGCACCACCCACGAGCCGCCCCGCAGCAGCTCGTAGACCACGCCGAAGGTCTGGGCCTCGTCCGGCTTCCACGGGTCGTGACCAATGAGGCCCGGCAGGATCCACGCGGCGCACAGCAGCGCCACCAGCATGGCGCGCTGCGAGATCATCGGCAGGCGAGCGGGGCAGCGCGAGCGATGCAGGTCATGGTCCTATTTCTTTTGCACGCACAGGTCGCAAAATTATCGCATTTAACGTACCGTCCCTGATACGTCGCTGCCCCGCCGGCTATCAGCAGTCAGCTACCAGCTTTCAGCAAGAAGCGGTTCGAGCTGACGGCTGAGAGCTGATCGCTGACGGCTATTCCACAATCTTGAGCGGCTGCCCCGCTACCGGCTCGCCCGCCGGATACAGGCCGTTGATCACGCGCAGGTGCCCTTCGGCGAAGCGGCCGAGCGGCGAGCGGCGCGCGAGTTCCGCGAACGTGAGCCCGGCCTGTGCGGTAATGATGCGCAACCTGAACGGGTGCGCGAATGCGCGCTCCTGGTCGGTGATCGCCCGGAAGCTCATGAGCGAGGATTCGATCTCGCCCTGGTACTGATCGAATCCCGCGCTCGACCGCGCCTGGGCGCCGATCAGGTACGCGGAATCGCCGAGAAACACGCACATCACCCGCGTCGGACGGCCGCTCATGGTGGTGTTGACGATTGCGGCGGTCAGCCCATTCACCTCGGTCGGCGTCACCGCGGCGCTGGATCCCAGATTGAGGCGCTTGCGCAGAATCGCCTCGGGGCTGCCCTGAGCGCGTCCACCCGAACGCAGGTCTATGAATGCATCGCCTTCGCCCGGGCTGGTGGCGGCGACGTTCTGGCGGCCGTTGCGCACGCGCCAGCCCGCGGGGAAGCGCATGGTGAAGCCGAGTTCCGCGTGGTAGATCTCGTTGTTGCGCACGATGCCCTGCTTGGGGCTGTCGCCGAACACCATGCGGTCGCTGTGCCGCAGGAATTCTTCCTGCGAAATGCGCCTTCCAGCCTGCTTGAAGCGGGCCGCCTCGCCCACCACCTGCTGCAGCCGAGTATCGTTGTCGGGGTGCGTGGCGAACAGTCCGTGATAGGCGCGCGGCTCGCGTCCCTCGGCCTTCGCCACCTCGGCGTCGAACAATTCCTGGTTCTTGAGCACCCCGACCACCTTCACCATCGCCTGCGGATCGTAGCCGGTGCGCGCCAGGTACTCGGCGCCCAGCCGGTCGGCTTCGAGCTCGTGCTCCCGCCCATAGCCCGAGAGCAGGGCGCCGCCGAGGATGTTGATCACGTTTCCCCCCAGCGCGCCGCGCGCCTGGGGCACGAATACCTGCAGGATATTCACCCCGACGTTGGCGGCCGTGGCCGCGGATATCTGCTGCACCGAATGGCGCGCCGTGACGTGCCCCAGCTCGTGGCCGAGCACGGCCGCGAGCTCGGCCTCGGAGTTGAGATAGGAAAGGATGCCGCGGGTGATGTAGATGTAGCCGCCCGGCAGCGCGAACGCGTTGACTTCGGGCGTATCCACCACCAGGAAGTGGTACTCGAGTCCGGGGCGGTGGCTGGTCTTTGTCAGCCGCTGTCCGATCTCGTTCACGTACTGCTGCAGCTGCGCATCGTCGTAGACGTCGTACTGCCTGCGGACGTTCGTATCCTCGCGCCGGCCCATCGCAACCTCTTGCGACTCGGTGAGCAGCACGAGGTTCGGATTGCCGGTGACGGGGTTCTGCGCGCAGTCGGTGAGCGCAAGCGCCACCAGCAGCGTTGCGATGCGGCTGAGCCCGGTCGGATGCATAAGGTGGATTTTACCCGCAGGAGCGGCGAGCATGAACGTGGAGCGTCCCGCCAATAGCTTGCACAACGATTGCCGGCGTACTTTCCTATCAAGGTACGCCCGTGCCCGGGGTGTAACAACGGCGCCGTTCATCCCGCGCTTTTTGTTGCCGAATCATGCGCTTTGCAGCCTCTTGAATGTGTAGTTGCATCGGATTGTCGCGCCGGCTCATTGCCTCCCGCGGCGGTTTGGGAGTAGGGTGGCTGGCGATTTGTTCAACCGTTGACAGGAGGAGGGGACACTCATGCAAGGCAATCGCAGGAAATTCCTGAAGGGCGGGGCAGTTGCGGCAACCGGCGCAGCGATCGCGGGCTTTCCGATGATCGCGCGCGCGCAGCAGAGCTTCAACTGGAAGATGACGAGCGCCTATCCCAAGGGCGCGCCGTTCTACATGGACGGCCCCGGCAGCGCGACCGACCTCGCGCGGCGCATCGAGGCCATGTCGAACGGCCGGCTCAAGATCACGGTCTACGGTGCGGGAGAGCTGATCCCCGCTCTGGAAGGCTTTGACGCGGTGCGCGCCGGCACGGTCGAGATGAACCACGCCAACAGCTATTTCTGGACCGGCAAGACCTTCGCCGCGCAGTACTTCACCGCCGTTCCCTTCGGTCTCAACTTCCAGGGCATCAACGGCTGGCTCTACGACGGCGGCGGCATCGCGCTGTGGCACGAGGTCTACCGGCCGTTCGGCATGGTTGCCTTCCCCTGCGGCAACACCGGCGTGCAGATGACCGGCTGGTTCAAGAAGGAGATCAAGTCGGTCAAGGACTTCAACGGCCTCAAGATGAGGATTCCGGGGCTCGCGGGCAAGGTGTACGCCACGTTGGGAGTGGACGTGAAGCTGCTGCCGCTCGGCGAGATCTTCCCGGCGCTCGAGCGTGGCGTCATCGACGCGGCCGAGTTCGTCGGCCCGTATCAGGACCGCCGCGGCGGGCTGCAGAAAGCGGCGAAGTTCTACTACACCACGGGGTGGCACGAGACGGCGACGGTTTCGGAACTGCTCATCAACAAGGCCGCATGGGAAAAACTGCCCAAGGACCTGCAGGCAATCGTCGAGAACGCCTGCGCCGCGTGCAACGTCATCAGCGAAGCCTGGTGCCAGCGCACCAACGCCGAGGCGATGGAAGATCTCATCAAGAACCAGGGCGTCATCGCGCGCCCGCTGCCCGACGACGTGATCAAGGCGCTCCGTGCCGCGACCCGCAAGGTCCTCCAGGAGGCGATCGCCAAGGACCCGGTGACCAAGAAGGTCCACGACTCCTACTTCGCCTTCAAGGCCAAGTACGACGCGTGGGCGGGCTATAGCGAGGCGGTCTACCACAACAAGATCCGCGGTGCCTGATCGCAAGCTGCAACCGGACGCG
>Ga0326597_10005978_pt1 | contig 16759 bp, 18 predicted proteins | sample RVTome_12_FD_203789 | JGI IMG/M metagenome (GOLD analysis project Ga0326597, IMG submission 203789) | Soil microbial communities from uranium-contaminated site in the Upper Colorado River Basin, Wyoming, United States - RVT100D185 | ecosystem: Environmental > Terrestrial > Soil > Contaminated >...
CGACGTCCCAGGTCGTCACCGCCACCGGCGCGCGATCCACCGTCACGGTGATGTCCACGGCCTCCAGAAGCGGTCGATAGACCTCGCCCAGGCGAGCCATCAGGCGCCTCGGTTCGACCTTCCGGTCCACTTCCCCGATCTCGATCCGGATGAATCCGAGCTCGGCGTCCACCGGCTTCGACCGCGCGTGCAGCTCGTACGTGCGCAGCCGGCTGCGATCCCGATAGGCGTCGTCCTCGAACCCGACGGCCGAGGCATCGCCTGCGCGCGACGCCACGATCGAGAAGCGATTCCCGAGGTGTCCGATCGCCGCTTTGCCACCCTGGCCGTACCGCCCGATCCGGTCGCCCGCCCGCTTGCGCGACGCGCCCCAGCGGAGGTAGTCGCGCTCCAACTCGGCCGGACCCATGCCCCGTCCGCCAGTCACGGTCAGCACGATGCGTCCCGGCCGAAGCGCGACGTCGACCCGCAGCGGTCGGCCCGGGATCCGGGAGTCCACGGCGTTGTCGACGAGCTCGAGCATGGCGTCGACGGCCGACCGGTAGTTGGCGAACAGGGATGCGGTCAGGCGCGGATCGATCCGCTCACGTACGACCCGTCGCGCTGTCGTCACGACGAGGTCGACGCTGCGGGAAGGATGGCCGGCAGGCGTGTGCCGACGACCGGGATCCGACGGACGCCGAGCACGGCCTCCCGCAGACGCCCGCGATGTGCCTCCGGCAGCGTCGACAGATCACCGTCGTCGAAGGTGGTCAGCGCCTTGAGGACGAGCATCGGATCGAGCACCGGCGCGAACAGCGCGGTGGCGCCAGCCAGCATGTTGGCGAGATCCATGCCCGCGGCCAGCAGCGCCGAGATATCGAGGTAGTCCTTCACCTCCGCGCGATCCAGGACGGCCATCGCCTTCGTCGCGCCCAGATCGACCAGTGAGGCGACCGGGATGCCCGTGTCATGAGCGAGGTCCGGGGCCGCGAGCGCCGGGAATGCCACGCCGTAGATGGCGACGCGCACCCCGGCAACGCTGACGACGAGCGTGTCCGGAGCGCTCTGGATCGTCGGAGCGTTCCGGAGCAACGGGATCGACCTTCGCAATTCGCCCGGGACGAAGGACCGCGCAATGAAGAAGTCAAAGTCGACGGATGGGCGGTGGCCCAGCCGCAACGCCAGCGCCGTTCCCCCATACAGGACGACGTCGGGCGGAAGATCCACGAGCTTCGGCCACAACGATCGCTGCGCCGCGGTCAGCGTCTCGAACCGCGGTTCGAACCATCCGAGCGACGGGTACAGGAGGGGACGGTCAACGCTCACAGTCGCCGCCGTGGCAGTGGCGGAACAGTCGCCTCCCCGAACATCAGGTGCCAGTAGTTCCACGACCGCTGATCGAACACGCCCGGGGGGGCATCCGTCAACACCGCGCGCAGCGCATCGTCGCCGTACACGGAGCGCACGAACTCCATCTCCTCCCAGTTCCCCAACGTCATCGCCTGGGCCAGAAAACGGCGCTCGTCGGCGAGGGCCTCATCTGGACCCTTCCACCAGATGAGCTTGGCGGCCAGCTCGCGCATGCGGGGATCTTCGGCGGCTGATTCACGCATCGCCCATCACGCGGATTCCCACGTGGAGGTCGGCCCTTCCGAGATGTCTCCCTCGGCGCGGGTCACAGCATGCGAACCGCTACGGACGGTGAGGTGAGGCGTTCGTCAAAGGTGACGATCAGGTCGCACGCCGCACGTTCCGCGGCAGCCGAGATCAGCGCGTCCGCGATGCGACGGGCCGATACCCGCGCCGACCAACGGAGTGCCGCCACGGCCTGTGGCAGATCCGCATCGGTCAACTCCACACGGCGCTTCGTCAGGAAAGCAACCAGCGCTTCTGCGATGTCCGGATTGCCTCGGCGATGCTGCGTTCGAAGCACGTGCGCGACCTCCAGCAACACCGCCGTCGAGATCACGAGGGTGTCGTCACCGTCGATGAGTCGAGCTGCGGCGAGGGCACGTGGTGGATCGTCGTCTGCGAAATAGCGGACCAGGATCCCGGTGTCGCAGAACACGCGGCGGGCCATCAACCGGCCTTCGTGCGAGTTCGCGCTCGATTACGCCGGCTGTCCGCCTGGAGCGCCGCTGAAACCTCCGCGCCGCGGGCGGTCCAAGCCGCCTCCTTCTCCGCTCCGGAGTCCGTGCTGCCTGGCGGTACCTCCGGACGCTTGAGGATCCCGCGTAGCGATCGATCGTGCGGTCTTGGCAGGAACTCCACTTTCAGGAGTCCGTCCTCGACGTACTCGAACGCCTGGTCCCCGGGCTGGATCCCGAGACGCTCGCGGACCTTCTTATCGATCGTGATCTGGAACCGCTCGCCGACGACGTTCGGCATATCTGCTACCTCAGGGTACGCATCACTGATGCAAGTATGACACGTTACACGGCGGACAGGAAGTCACGAACCGTTGCCACGTCGGCCGCCGGGACGATCTGGTCGGCGAACACCATGCGCTAGACGATCCGGTCCGGGCCGAGGGCGGCAAGCTTCTGGATCGCCGCCCCCTTCAAGCCATGTTCGCCCTCGATGGGATCAGCGCGACGGCCGGTCATCTTGACCTCGACGAGCATCCAGCGGTCGCCCGTGGCGTGGATGTCGAAGTCCGGCGTGTAGCGGCCCTCCGACCCGTCGCGCTTCGGATAGGCGAACGACAGGTCGGTCTTGCGCGGGTCCGTGATCGCCCCGCTGAAGTGGACGTCCTGCACGCCGGCGGGCGCGACGTTCAGTTCGCGCAGGACCCTTTCGTGGAAGTCCGCCTGCGGCGTCGAGTCGACGTTGTAGGCGACGACGAGCCGGAGATACCAGTACGTCTCGAGGTCGCGGAACTGCGCCGCGCGGCGGTAGCGGAGCTGGCGGTCTTCGTCGTCCTCGTGGGCGTACCCGAGGATCTCGGCGATCGCAGGGAATCGATCATTTCGATAGCCCTCGTCCCGCCAACGCGCGACGCGGTCTCCGAGCGCCTGATGCAGTTCCGTCACCTGGTCAGCCTAGCGAACGGGTGCGGCCCCGCGTCACTCGTAGCCGAGGACGCGGACCCCCTGGACCTCGAAGTCGGCCGGGGTGCGGGTCACCACCGTGGCGTCGTTGAACCAGGCCACGCCCGCGATGATGGCGTCGCCGAGGCGGCGCGGACTGGCATGGCGCAGCCGCCGCCGAGACGCTCCGGCCCAGGCTGCTGCGTCCGGGTGCGTGGAGATGTATTCAAGAGCCTGGATCATGGTCCCCAGGGCCGCGATCTCGTCCTCCGGGCCACCTGACAGCGCCTCCGCCACGATGGCGTCGCAGACGCACAGGTCATTCGGTTCGCTGAACAACTGCCGTACGAGCTCGACCGCGCCTGGCTTGCCGCGGTTGTGGTCTATCAGCACGGTCGTGTCCAGCAGATAGCGCATCCGACTCCTCCGCTTCGTACGGTGCCCAGATCTTCCGCTCCCGCTCTGTGTCATCCCGGAGCTCACGCAGCGATTCAAGGACCTCCGCGTCCGTGCGGCCCCACGTGGTGGAGCCCTTGAATGCCCCGGCGTACTTCTCGAAGACCATCCGGGCGTTGTCGCGACGGACCTGTTTGGCGACGAGGTCGGCGATGTAGCGGCTTCGGCCGCGTGGCCCCGCGACGGCGTCGACCAGGGCGAGCGTCTCCTGCGGGAGCGTGATGTTCGTGCGGACGAGGCCCATGGTGTGACTCCGTATGTGGTTTTGTTGCACACACGATAGCACACGACAGCGTGGATCGGATCTCGAGAAGCCGGTAACAATCGAGGGTGGTGCTCGTCACACGGCTGTGACCGACACGTCCGAGACGACCGCCCCTGACGACGCGCAGCCCGCGCTCGAGCGGCTGCACGGACGAGCCCGCGCGGACGAGGTCGCCTTGACCGCCCTGTACGAGGCGCGTCGCTCCGAGCTGTTCGGCTTCCTCGTCCGGATGACACGCGCGGGGCGCATGCCCGACGAGGTCCGGCCGTGGCTGTATCGCGTGGCTGCCAACGCCGCGATCAGCCGCAGCCGTCATGGCGCGGTCTGGACGCGTCTCGTGCCGCGCCTCCTGGCCCGCCGCGAACCGGCGCTCCCGGAGACCGAGTTCCTGCGGACCGAACGGGATGCCGAACTACACCGCGCCCTGGCCGAGATCCCAGCCGATGCGCGGGCGGCCCTGCTGCTCGCGGCGCAGGGCTTCGGGGGCCACGAGATCGCCGCCTCGATCGACCGGACCGAGGGCGCAACGCGCACCCTCCTCTCCCGCTCTCGTGCCCAGCTGCGCCTCGTCCTCGAAGCCGCGGAGGGCCGGCCATGACCGTCCACGATCTGCCCGGTCGCCACGACCATGAGCGCGGCCTCGAACTGGCCGCCACGGCTCTCGACTTCGAGCTCTCGCGGCCCGAGGCGGCCGAGCTCGAGATCCACCTCACCGGCTGCCCGACATGCGCCCGGCGGGCGGCCGCCATGCGCACTGACGGCATGGCCCTGGGCCGCCCGATGAGCCTCCTGCCATCGGCCCGGGTCGACACCGCCATCCACGCCGAGATCGCCGGCCGGCGGAGCCGACCGCAGCGCCTCGTGCTCGTCGCCGCGGCGGCGCTCCTCCTGCTCGCCCTGCTCGGGGCCACCGCCGTCGGCGCCTATCTGCTCCGCTCCTGGCAGACCCTGCCGATCACCGTCGCGCCCCAGCCGACAGACCGCGTGGCGATCGCCAACCCACGACCCGACGCCTCGCCGATCGTCGCTCCCGGACCCTCAGCGGCGCCGATCGTCGCGCCGATCGTCCCTCCACTCGACCCCGACTTCGTCGCTGTCGGTGGCGCCTCGCGCGGAGCGTACGCGCTTCGCCTCCAAGGAGATTTCGGCAGCGAGGGATTCCATGGCGGGGGCAATTGCTTCTGGGACCAGACCGGGCAACCCGCGGTCCTGGACAGTTTCGTGGTCACCGAGCTCCAGGCCTTCGGTGAACAGCTCACGCTCAGCGTCAACGAACCGAGGGCGGGTACGACATCGACGTCAGTCGGGTCGCTCGTGTTCAATCGCTCCATCGATGGGCGTCAGTTCGGGTCCTACAACTCGATGGACAGGGCCTATGTCCGATTCGACTCGACGGGCGGCGACCTCCGGGTCCTGTCATTCCGCGATCTCGCCCAGAACCTGGCCGACGAACCTGAGGAAGAGGCCCCGTTCGCGGAATTCCATCGACCACTCGGCGGGTTCCAGGGTGACGACCGGCTGTCGGGCGTCGTCGCCTGGCGTTGTGAGCCGGCTGTCCCGCAACCGACACCGTTCGCCAACCCGACGCCAAAGTGCCCGAGCCCGGAGCAGGCGCCGGAGCCCCCCGTCGTCTCGGCGTCCGTGGGGGATGGACCCAGGATCGCCGCCACGGCCGGTTCGCATTCGACGATCACATGCTCGACCGTGGGCACCTCGGACGCGGTGCCGCCGCAACCGGACGAGCCGCTCCTCGCGCAACAGGGCGAGACCCTCAGGTTCACCGTTCCCACCGGCTGGCGATACGTCCACTGGGAGGGTTCCGACGCGCCAGTCATCGGCGAGGGAACCAACTTCTGGTCGCCGACCGACGTGCCCGACAGGCCGCGCACCCTCGAGCTGCCGGTCCCGCACCGCGCGGGCGACTCGATCGTCAGCCTGTCGGTCGTGCTCGTCGGCCACGATGAACGCGTGGTCCTGGGGCTCGCTCTGCAGGTCCTCGTGCGCGTGGAGTGAGCGCGCCGCACCGATCGCGTTACGAAGCGTGACCCGCTGAGCGGTTGGGACCGGTTGGATGGGTCCGTCGCCGCCAACGCGGACGGCCTGTCCTCCGCTAGACTTGCATCAAACGTATGCAGTCTGGATAGTCGCGGAGGGCGTATCCCTTGGCCCAGTCCTACGACGCGGTCGTCATCGGTGGCGGCCATAACGGTCTCGTCAGCGCGGCGTATCTCGCCCGCGCCGGCCTCAAGACGCTGGTCCTCGAGAAGCGCCATGTGCTTGGTGGCGCCGCGGTCACCGAAGAGGTCTTCCCGGGCTTCCGCTTCTCGATCTTCAGCTACGTCGTCAGCCTGCTCCGCCCGGAGATCATCCGCGACCTCGAGTTGCCGAAGCACGGCCTCGACATCTTGCCCCTCGACGGCACGTTCACGCCGGTCCGCGAGGGTGCCGGGCCGGCGGCGGGCGGCGGCGACTACCTGTGGCGGGTCAACGACCATGGCCGGACGATCCGCGAGCTGCGCCGCTGGTCGGCGAACGACGCCGAGGCGTACGGGGAGTACGGCCAGCTCATGGTCGAGATGGCCCGCTTCATCAAGCCAGTCCTGGCCATGACGCCCCCGGATCCGACGAGTCTCGACCCGCGTCCGCTCATGCCGCTTGCCGGCCTCGCGCGGCGCTTCCAGCAGCTCCCCCAGCGCCAGCAGGCGGTCTTCATCCAGCTCATGACGATGAGCGCTTCGGACTTCCTCGACCAGTGGTTCGAGACCGTCCCGCTCAAGGCGACGATGTCAGCGTCGGGCATCATCGGGACGTACCAGGGGGTCAAGAGCCCTGGCACCGCTTATGTCCTGCTCCACCACTACATGGGCGAGATCGACGGGGCGTTCCGTGCCTGGGGCATCCCCAAGGGCGGGACCGGCGGGATCAGCAACGCGATCGGCGACGCGGCCCGGGCCCTTGGTGCCGAGATCCGGACCGAGGCGCCGGTCGCCAGCATCATCGTCAAGGGCGGCCGGGCCGTTGGCGTCGCGCTGGAGTCCGGCGAGGAGATCCACGCCGATTCGATCCTGTCCTCGCTCGACTCGCGCCTGACCTTCCTCGGGCTCCTGGAGGCGGGGACCCTCGACCCCTCGTTCGAGGAGGAGGTCCGCCGCTTCAAGTTCCGGGGCTCGTCCGGCAAGGTCAACCTGGCGGTCGATCGGCTGCCCGATTTCACGTGCCTTCCAGGAGGGGGCGAGCACCTGCGCGGTGCGATGAGCTTCAGCCCGTCGATCGACGAGATGGAAACCGCGTATGACGACGCGAAGTACGGCCACTTCAGCCGCAAGCCGTACATCGACATGATCATCCCGACCCTGGTCGACCCGACGATGGCGCCCCCCGGCAAGCACGTCATCAGCTGCTTCGTCCAGTACGCGCCATACAAGCTCGCGCCCGAGCTCGGGACCTGGGACGACCAGCGCGAGGCGTTCGGTGACGCGGTCATCGACCGGATCGCCGAGTTCGCCCCGAACATCCGCGACATCATCCTCCACCGCAACGTCCAGACACCGCTCGACATCGAGCGCACGACCGGCCTCTCCGAGGGCAACATCTTCCAGGGCGAGCTGTCGCTCGAGCAGCTCTTCTTCAACCGTCCGGTCCCGGGCTACGCGCGGTTCAGGACCCCGGTCCGGGATCTCTGGCTGTGCGGGTCGGCGACCCACCCCGGCGGCGGGATCATGGGCGCGAACGGACGGATCGCCGCGCTCGAGGTCCTGCGGGCGCGCGGACGGAAGGCGGCCTAGGCGATGGCGACGAACGGCTATGACGCGATCGTCATCGGGGGCGGCCACAACGGCCTCGTGACGGCTGCCTATCTCGGGAAGGCCGGGCTGCGGACGGTCGTGCTGGAACGGCGCGAGACGGTCGGTGGCGCGGCGGGCACGTCGGAGCTCGCACCCGGAGCGCGCGTGCCGACGCTGGCCCACACGGTCGGGCGACTGCGTCCGTCGGTGGTGCGCGATCTGGAACTCAAGCGCCACGGGCTGTCGCTCGTCGGGCCGGACGTGCGCGTCTTCGCGCCCGGGTCGGACGGTGATGCGGTGGTCCTGTGGGGCGACGCGGCTCGCACCGCCGAGGAGTTGCGCAGCAGGTCGGCCGCAGATGCCGAACGGTACGCCGCGTTCGACCGGTTGGTCCGCTCGCTGGCCGGCTTCCTCGGCGAGATCGCCGGGCATACCCCGCCCGACATCGAGTCGCCCGGTCTTGGCGATGCGTTCGCCGGCCTCAGGCTCGGCCGGACATTCCGCGGCCTCGGGCGCGACGACGCCCGGACGATCACCCGGGTGCTGCCGATGGCGGTCGCGGACTTCGTCGCCGAATCGTTCGAATCCGACGCGGTCCAGGCCGCCATCGCCTGGCGTGGGATCCAGTACACGGCGATGGGTCCCTGGTCGGCCGGCACGACCGCCGTCCTGCTCGCCGATTCGGCAGGCAACGATGGCGGAGCGCCCGGTCAGACGGTCTTTGCCCGCGGCGGCCCCGGCGCCCTCGTCGCGGCGCTCGAGGCGGCCGCGCGTGAAGTCGGCGTCGAGATCCGGACCGGCGCCGAGGTCACCGCCATCACCTCACGCGAGGGTCGCGCCACCGGCGTGGTCCTGGCCGACGGCGAGGAACTGAGCGGACGTGCGGTCGTCGCCGGCATCGATCCCAAGCGCGTGTTGACCCGCCTGGCCGACCCGGTCGCCATCGGCCCGAGCCTGCGCTGGCGCGCAGGCAACATCCGGACCCCGGGCACGGTCGCCAAGGTCAACCTCGTGCTCGCCGGCCTGCCGCGGTTCACCGCCGCGGGAGACGACAGGCGGCTCATCCGCGGCCGGATCCTGATCGTCCCGGGCATCGACGCGATGGAGCGCGCCCACGACGCGGCCAAGTACGGCCGACCCTCGGCCGAGCCGATCATGGAGGCGACCATCCCGTCGCTGGCCGACCCGTCGCTCGTGGAAGGCGCGCCGGCCGGCACCCATGTCATGAGCGTCATCGTCCAGTCCGCGCCGTACCGGCTTCGCGATGGGACGTGGGACGACGCGCGCGAGGCGTTTGGCGACCTTGTCGTCCGGACACTCGACAGGTACGCGCCGGGCCTTGCCGGCCTGGTGACCGCGCGCCAGGTGCTGACCCCGCTCGACCTCGAGCGCGACTACGGGCTGACCGGCGGTCACCCGATGCACGGCGAGCAGGCCCTCGACCAGTTCTTCCTGTGGCGGCCGCTGCTGGGGCACGCGCGATATCGGCTGGTCCTCGAGGGCCTGTATCTCGCGGGGGCCGGGGCGCATCCGGGCGGCGGCGTCACCGGGCAGAACGGCCAGAACGCCGCGCGGGAGATCATCGCCGACTCGAAGAAGCGGCGGCGCTGATCGTCAGATCGCGGCCGCCGTTGGATCACCAGGCGTGCCAACCGACGGTCGAGCGCTCGCGAGTTCGCCGGGAGCGGGGTCCGGGACCTCGAATGGCATCGGAGCCGACCCGATCAGCGAACGACGCGGCCAAGTTCCGCCGATCATGGCCCGCCGACCGCTGGTTGGAACACCGGACGTTCCGTCGTGGGTCGATGCGCCGTTGGGGCCCCGGTCAGTCGGGTCCGGGTGCCTCGGACAGCGTCCAGTCCCAGGTCCGCAGGCGCTTCAGGAGCCGTCGTCCGGTCAGGTCGAGGTGGATGGGCGTGACCGCGATCCGCCGGTTGATGACCGCGTGGAAGTCGGTCCCGTCGACGGCGAGGCCGGACGGCGGTGGGCCGCCGATCCAGAAATACGGGATGCCGCGGGGATCCTGGCGTTCGACGAGCTGGTCCTGGTAGATCCGCTTGCCGAGGCGGGTCACCTCGAACTCGGCGGACTCGTCCGGATCCACGGCCGGCACGTTGACGTTGATGAGTTCGCCCGGCGAGAGGCCGTGCAACAGGATGTTGCGGGCGACCGCGGCCGCCGCACGGCCGGCGAGCGAGAAGTCGGGGTGCTCGTAGTACTCCTGCGAGATCGCGAAGGCCGGGCAGTTGTTGATGACCGCCTCCATCGCCGCGCTGACCGTCCCGGAGTAGGTGATGTCGTCCCCGAGGTTCGCGCCGTAGTTGATGCCGGACGCGACGAGGTCGAAGCCGTGGTCGAAGAACCCCAGGAAGGCGAGGCTCACCGCGTCCGTCGGGGAACCGTCGACGGAGTAGGCGAGGGAACCGTCACCGAGTGTCCGTTCGCGGACCCGAAGCGGGCGCATGAGGGTCTTCTGGTGGCCGACGGCGCTCTGGTTCGTGTCTGGGGCGACGACGGTCACCTCGCCCATCGGCTCCAGGGCCAGCTTGAGGGCCAGCAATCCACGGGACTCGACCCCGTCGTCGTTCGTGACCAGGATGCGCGGACGGCCGGTCCATTCGCCGGCGGGCCGGGCGTTGGCCCGCAGCATCCGGGCACCCCCGCGCGCCTTCCCGCCGGCGACCGGTTCGCCGCGCTCCTTGTCGACGTCGCGGCGCTCGGTCCGGGCCCGTTCGCGGGTCATGTCCGGGGCGTCTGCCGGGCGCTCGCCCGTGCCTCGTGCGTCGTCGCTCATGTCGGGACGCCGGTCGGGTCCGTGTCGCCTCCCGGTTCGTCGATATCGGTCGCGCTGCCCGGTGTCGGCTCGCGCGGGATGCGGACGGGGCGCCCATCACGTTCCTCGAGGCGGCGCGCCGCGCGCCCGGCCACGGACCGGTCGCCCGACGTCCGATGCAGGAACTCCATGACGAAGGCCGACACGACGGCCGCGATCGGGATCCCGAAGATGGCGCCCGGGATGCCGGCGATGCGCCCGCCGATGAGCACGGACCCGAGGACGACGATCGGGTGGATGCCGACCGCGCCCTGCATGATCCGCGGCTGCAGGACATTCATCACGACGAGCCAGCCGGCGCCCATCAGGATGATCGTCGGGACAAGCGACTCCGGCTGGAGGACCAGGGCCACGATGACCGGTGGCGCCCACGAGATGAACGGGCCGAAGAACGGGATCATCTGGAGGAGGCCCGCACTGACCGAGGTGAGCGCAGCCAGGGGGAGGCCGAGCAGCAGGTTCGTCCCGAGCGCGATCAGGAAGTAGACGAAGCCCATCAGGGCCTGGCCGCGCAGGAAGCCGCCGAACGAGCGGGAGACCGACACCTCGAGGAGGCGCGCCTCCTCCGAATACGACGGCGGCACGATCCGGAACAGGAAGGCGAGCACGACGTCGCGATCGAGGACCATGTAGATCGACAGGAAGAAGACGATGAGCATGGTCCCGACCACGCTGAGGCTCGCGACCGCGATCTGCTGGAGTGGCTCGACGAGTGCGCCGGCGATCTGGTCGAGATTGCCGAGGGCGGCCTCCGCCTGGGCGACCAGGTCGATCTGGCCGAGGCCGAGTGAGTCGAGCCACGCCTGCCACGGCGCCAGGATCTCCGGCAGGTTCGCCTTGATGTTCGGAAGCGACGTCGCGAAGTCGGCGATCGAGGTGGCCAGCGCACCCGCCGCGACCACGACGAGAACCACCAGGATGATCACGACCGCGCTGTATACCAGGATCGTCGCCACCGCGCGTGGCAGTCGCGGGATGACGTCGACGATGCGGGCGACGATCGGGCTGATGATGAAGGCGAGGAGCCACGCCAGGAAGAACGTGAGGAAGATGTCGCCGAAGTAGAAGAACAGATCGGTGAGCTGGCTCACGATGTAGAACGAGACGGCGACGACGCCGAGGATGAGCAGGGTGCTCAACAGGCGGCGGTCACGCGGTCCCGGCTGGACGTTCAGCATGGCATCAGCGCAGGCCCATCTTCTCCCGGACCTCGACCATCGTCGCCTCCGCGATCGGGCGCACGCGCTCCGCCCCGGCGGCGAGGATCTCATCGACACGCGCCGGTTCGGCCATCAGCCCACGGTAGCGCTCGCGGGCCTCAGCGTAGCGGGCGATGATCCGTTCGGCGAGGACCTTCTTCATGTCGACACAGCCGGTCCGCGCCGTCCGCTCGCCCTCCCACAGCTCCTCGTAGTCGTCGCCGAAATGGCGCTGCAGCTGGCAGACGTTGCAGACCTCCGGCCGGCCCGGGTCCGTGCGCAGGATCCGCTTCGTGTCGGTGACCATCGACATGACCTGCCGGCGGATGACGTCCTCGGCGGCGAGCACATCGATCGTGTTGCCGACCGACTTGCTCATCTTCCTGACGCCGTCGGTCCCGAGCACGATCGGCGCCTCCGTGTAAACCGCCTGCGGTTCGGGGAACGTGTCCCCGTAGCGGCTGTTGAAGGCGCGAACGATCTCGCGCGAGAGTTCCAGGTGCGCGGTCTGGTCCCTGCCGACCGGGACCAGCGACGCCTTGTAGATGATGATGTCCGCCGCCTGCAGGACCGGATACGTGAGCAGGCCGTGGTTGACATCGTCGGGCTGGTCCTGCTTCTTCTCCTTGTACGTCGGCGTGCGCTCGAGCCAGCTGACCGGCGTGACCGTGGCCAGCAGCCAGGCGAGCTCGGTGTGCTCCGGCCGGTGGCTCTGGACGAACAGCGTGCAGCGGTCCGGGTCGAGGCCGAGGGCGATCAGAGAAGCCGCCATCTCACGGGTCCGCGACCGCAGGAGGTCCGCGTCGTGGGTGCTCGTCAGGGCGTGGTAGTCGACGATGCAGTAGATCGCCTCGTACTCGTACTGGAGCCGGACGTAGTTGCGCACGGCGCCCAGGTCGTTGCCGAGATGGACGATCCCGGACGGCTGGATCCCGGAGAAGATGCGCGGCCGCGCGACCGACGCCGCGAGCGGCGCGGGAGCGGGGGCCAGGTCGGTCGTCATGGCTCGCGAGTGTAGCCGACAGCGCTCACCCGGCGGTCGCTCGGGCGGGTCGGCTACCATTCGGCCGATGTCGCGACGCGCCTGCACCCCCTCATGAGTCGCGCCCCGATGCGCGTCGCCGTGCTCGGCGCGGGGACCGTCGGGCGCGAGGTGCTCCGCGCGCTTCTGGAACGCCCCGACGAACTCCGGCCAGCCGACGGCGCCGCGCTCGAGCTGACCGCCATCGCCGTGCGCGATGTCGCCCGCGCAGTGTCGGGCGGGCTCCCCCCGGCGCTCGTCGGCGACGCCCCCGCCCACCTCGTGGCCGATGACGATGTCGACGTCGTCGTCGAACTCATGGGTGGCGACGAACCGGCGCACACGCTGATCGCGGCCGCCCTGTCGATGGGCAAGGGCGTGGTCACCGCCAACAAGCATGTCATGGCCCATCACGGGGCAGAGCTCGAGGCCATCGCCCGCCGGACCGGTGCCGCCCTTCGATTCGAGGCCGCTGTCGGGGGTGGCATCCCGGTCCTCGGCCCGCTCGCCACGGACCTCGCCGCGAACCGGATCGGCCGCGTCCGCGGGATCGTCAACGGGACCACGAACTTCATCCTGAGCTCCATGACCGACGAAACGGATCCGCTCGATTACGAGGCGGCCCTGGCCGAGGCGCAACGGCTGGGCTACGCGGAGGCGGATCCGGCCGGCGATGTCGAGGGACTCGACGCCGCGAACAAGCTGGTCGTCCTGACGCGACTGGCCTTCGATCGCTGGCTGGACCCGGCGGCCATCCCTACCCGCCCGGAGGGTGTCGACGGCCCCGCTGGTCCGGGCATCACGACCGTGAGCCTGGCCGATCAGCAGGACGCGCTTGCGGCAGGGCGGATCATCCGGCTCGTGGCGTCGGCGTCGCTCGATGCGGACGGCGGACTTGCGGCGGCGGTCCTCGCGACCGCCCTGCCACGCGATTCGGCCCTGGGGCGGACCGCCGGTGTGCGCAACCGGATCGAGATCGACGCGATGCCGGTCGGGCGTGTCGGGTTCGACGGTCCGGGGGCCGGGGGTGCGGCGACCTCGTCGGCGGTGCTGGGCGACCTCATTGCGATCGCCCGCGGGGCGGGATCCACTTGGGGCCCCCGGCTCGCGGCGGCAGGGCCGACCAGCGCGGAGGTGTCGCGACCGACCGGCGAGGTCCTCCAGGCGTCCAGCGGCATCCGGTATCCGATCGATGACTGAGCGGACGTCGCGCCCCCGGCTCGTCGAACGGTACCGCCGGTTCCTGCCGGTGACCGATGCCACGCCCGCACTGACCCTCGGGGAGGGCTTCACGCCGCTCGTCCGGGCGGAGCGGCTCGGAGCGGCACTCGGCCTCGCCAACGTCTACCTCAAGGTGGAGGGGCAGAACCCGACCGGGTCGTTCAAGGATCGCGGGATGGTCCTGGCCGTGGCCAAGGCGATAGAGGCGGGCGCGCGGGCCATCGTGTGCGCGTCGACCGGCAACACCTCGGCGTCGGCGGCGGCCTACGGCGCGGCGGCCGGGATGGAGGTCATCGTCGTCCTGCCGAAGGGCCAGATCGCGGTCGGCAAACTCCTCCAGGCGCTCGTCGCCGGTGCGCGGGTCGTCGCCATCGACGGCAACTTCGACCAGGCGCTCGGCATCGTCCGCGCCCTCGCCGAGCAGGACGATCACCCCGTGACGCTGGTCAACTCGGTCAATCCGTTCCGCCTCGAGGGCCAGAAGACCGCTGCCTTCGAGGTCTGCGACGACCTCGGTCGCGCTCCCGACGTGCTCGCCATCCCGGTCGGCAATGCCGGCAACATCAGCGCGTATTGGGCCGGGTTCCGCGAGTACGCCGCGGCCGGTCTGGTCCCCACCGTGCCACGGATGTGGGGGTTCCAGGCGGCCGGCGCGGCGCCGCTCGTCGTCGGCCATCGGATCGAGCACCCGGAGACGGTCGCGACGGCGATCCGGATCGGCGACCCCGCGTCGTGGACGAAGGCGGTCGAGGCGCGCGATGCCTCGGGTGGCCGGATCGGCGCGGTCACCGACGATGAGATCCTGGCGGCCTACCGCGCGCTCGCCCGCCACGAGGGGGTCTTCTGCGAGCCTGCCTCCGCGGCGAGCGTGGCGGGCGTGACGAAGGCCGCGGCCGCCGGCGAGGTCGACCCCGATGCCACCGTCGTCTGCGTGCTGACCGGCCACGGCCTGAAGGACCCGACGACCGCCGAGCGCCAGGTCCCGCCGTTCCTCGAGGCCGAGGCGACCGTGGGTTCGGTCGCCGTCGCGCTCGGCTGGTAGGGACGCGGTCGATGGCCGGAGACTGGCTCGCCGAACTCGATGGCAGTCGCGTCACGGTCGAGGTACCCGCGTCGTCGGCCAACCTGGGCGCCGGGTATGACTGTCTCGGCGTGGCCCTCGCGCTGACGAACCGGATCGACCTCGAGGTGCGGGCCTGGAGCCGTGGCGAGATCGAGTTGGTGGTCGAGGGCGAAGGCCGCGATGGATTGCCCGCGGACCGCGAGAACCGGTTCGTGCGTGGATTGGAGGCGGCCCTCCACGCGGCTCGCGGTGAGCTGCCGGCGGGTGTCGGCTGGCGGATCTCGATGCACAACCAGATCCCGCTGGCCCGTGGCCTGGGTTCGTCCGCGGCGGCGACCGTCGGTGGCATCCTGGTCGGCAACGCGCTCGCCGGCGAGGCCCTGTCGATGGCGGAGATGCTCGGTCTCGCGTGCGAGATCGAGGGCCATCCGGACAACGCCGCGGCCGCACTGCTCGGCGGGTTCGTCGTGTCGTCGCGCGACGGTCAGGGGGTGGAGGCGATCCGGTTCGATTCGCCGCGCGACCTGCGCGCGGTGCTGTTCATCCCGGAGCTGCGCCTGCCGACGGGCGAGATGCGCGCCGCGCTGCCGCTGACCGTGCCGCTGGCGGACGCCGTGGCCAACCTGGGCGCCGTGGCCGTGGGCGTCGCCGGTCTCGCGACCGGGCGTTACGACCTGCTGGCCCGGCTGACCGTGGACCGGCTCCACGAGCCGTATCGCGCGGCCGTCTTCCCGCAGCTGCCGCGCATGGTGGAGGCGGCCCGCGGCGCCGGCTCGCTCGGTGCCTGTCTGTCCGGCGCGGGCTCGACGATCCTCGCCTTCGCCGACTCGATGGCAGGCATCACCCGCATCGAGGCCGCGTTCTTCGCCGCCGCCGCCGACGTGGACCTGCCCGGCCGGGTCCTCGTCGTCGAGCCGCGTAACACCGGCGCACGGGTCGTCGGGCGAGACTGACGACGCGGCGACGTTGACGGGCGGGTCCACACTCGGGGCATGGACGGGTTCGTTCGCTCGGTGGGGGACGGGATCACCGGGCTCGTCGCCGGCGCGTTCGACGTCATCGGGGGCACGCTGCGGGGGATGGTCGACGCCGGCAACCGGGCGCTGCCCGGCGGCCTCTTCTTCGCCGTGATCTTCGTGATCGTCGTGATCGTCGGCTGGAACCTGGCGAAACGCTAGGTGCCGGGACGCGCTCCGTGTGGATGAAGGTTGGCCCCGATACCCTCGCCGGGGCCAACCCAGGACCTCAGCTACTCGCTCAAGAATCCGTGGTCCCCGTTGCATGCGAAGCCAGGACTCGGCGCGACCGCCTTGAGCCCATTCCTGACGACGCTGTACCCGTAAGACTGCACTCGACCGCCAAAGGGGAACTCTTCTTCGGGATCGTCGTTCAGTCCCGAATAGGCACAGATCGAGTTAGCGCGCAGGGGTTCGAGGTTCTTGCCGTTTCCGGTGATCTCACCAGCCAGAGCGGCACCAGCGCTCAGGGTGAGGACAACGGCGGCTGCAGTGACCGCAACCCCGAATCTTGCCACGAGTCGGCTCGCCATGAGTAGATACCTCCTCCGGCCGAGGTCGGTCTCGCCATTGGCTTTCGGCACGACTCGGGCGACCGATCACTGGGACGCCGCGCCGTGGAGCTCCCTCGCCGCTCCCGCCACCCCTCCGTGGGGCGCATCATGCACCGCGGACGAGCTGGGCGGAAGGTCACCACGAAAATGTGGTGTCAAGGCGCACCGAACGCGACATCGTCAGCGTGGATACCTCCAGGCCCGCCGGCCGTCCTCGTCCGGACGAACGCGAGCACTTCCGCCCAGGCCGCAGCACTGGCCTCCGCGAAGTCGGCGGCCTTGCGGTCGAAGAAGCTGTGCGGGGCGCCGGGGTAGGTGATGAGTCGGTGGTCGAC
>Ga0326597_10005980_pt1 | contig 16751 bp, 15 predicted proteins | sample RVTome_12_FD_203789 | JGI IMG/M metagenome (GOLD analysis project Ga0326597, IMG submission 203789) | Soil microbial communities from uranium-contaminated site in the Upper Colorado River Basin, Wyoming, United States - RVT100D185 | ecosystem: Environmental > Terrestrial > Soil > Contaminated >...
TTCGGTATCGGGTGTCTGTTTATCTTTATTGCATGAAAGCTGAAAAAAAGCCAATAAAATAAATAAAAATGTTTTCATGTTTAAATGATTTTAAATCAATTTACTTTTTTAAAAGCTTAAACGCATGGTTCCACTCGCCTTCAAGAAAACCCCGTGCACACCATATAATGCATAGCCCCTCAAGAGCGTTTGACGCTTCGATGGAACCCGAATCCATTACATCCCATCCGAAATCTGTTAAAATCTGCGTTACTTTTTTCTTTGCTTCCGTGTTGTTCCCGCAGATGAACATTGTCGGCTGTCCGTCTTCGAACCTCGGCTTAAACATTAAGGGATTACCAACACTGTTGAATGCCTTTACAACATGCGAATCAGGCAGCCATTTTTGTATCAGCTCGCCTGCAGATTCCCTGCCAGTTGTTACATATTTTAAAACTCCGTCTTTGGGTGGTTCATCTGCAATGGGATTTGTTGTATCGATTACAATTTTTCCTTTAAAATTTTCCTTTCCCGCAAGCTTGATTATATTTTCCACTGCCCTGAAAAGAGGACACAGAACTATTGTCTCGCCGAAGCGTGCCGTTTCTTCGAATGTCCCCGCCTTAACACCTTTGCCGGTTTTTGTTAGCCATTCATGTATTTTTGGTGCTTGGGGGTCGCGTGTGCCGAGCATCACTTCATTTCCAAGCTCGGCAAATGCTCTGCCGAGCGCTTGCCCGACTGCTCCTGAACCAAGTATTCCGACTTTCATTTTACTGCTCCTTTAAAATTATTTTTACTAATTAAATAAATTTATGATTTTGGAAAACTCTCAGATTCCAATACTCGTTTTGCCTGGTTAATGTGACGCTGCTCGTGGTGGGTAAGAATTTTCAGCGCATTTTCAAGCGAATATGTTATAAATCCCGATGCAGGTGAAGAAATTTTAATCTTTTTCAAATCAACCCCTTCAAATTTTTGTATGTATCCTGTTATCTCCTCATTCATTTTTACAAAATCTGAAGTTATGCCTGCCGGGATTGAACTTTTTGCAGGCATAAACACGGGGAAGGTTTTAATCTTCTTTGCATTATCGGGTGAAACTGCATTTGCTATAAAATTCCCCCAGAAACCGGACAACGGCGAAATACTTTGCCAAATGGAGTTCTTGCGCTCTCCTTTTGCAATTTTTTCAAACTCGGGAAAATATAACTTGTTTCCTTTGATTAAATGCTCTAAACATTCACCGACGCCCCATCTTTCAGGGGCAGGTTTCCAGTTAAGCTGTGATTCGCTTAGCTTGCCAAAACTTTCCTGTACCTGTTTTGTGGAGCTTTCCAGACTTTGAATTAAGTTTGTTAGTTCGATGTTCATTTTAAATATACATTTATTTGGATTTCCTTACAGTTGAACCGACGACAATACCTGCGGATATAAGCACTATGTTTTTTATAATGTACTGTCCCTCTAAAGTTGGTAAAAATGGCACTGAGTTAAAAGTTTCTGCGGGAAAAAGAAAAAGAGGCGTAATAGTGCCAATCATCTGCGCGAAAAGCAAAAATAAAGTTATTCTTAAGAACGCCCTGGTAATTAAGCCGAGCCCTATTAAAGTTTCAAGTGAAGCAAGAAGAATTATCGATACACCGGGTTTAATAATGTTAAAGCTTAACATTGCGATAGTTTTAGTGGCAAGCTGCATTGCGGCGCTTGCGCCCGGGAAAAATTTAAGCACTCCGAACCACAGGAATACTATACCGAGACTAATTCGTAAAAGTCTGATTCCATACTTTGACATCCAAAGCGTAATGGAATTATCAATTTTAATAAAGCTTAATTTGTAATTTGACATTTGTAATTGCTTTATACATTTTCCTCCGCCAGTTTTTCCGATCTGTCGGCAATTTTGAGTTTTTCAATCAGCTCGTCCAAATCTCCGTCGATTATCTGTGTCAGGTTGTAAAGAGTTAATCCTATTCTATGGTCGGTTACCCTGTTTTGCGGAAAATTATATGTGCGGATTTTATCGCTCCTGTCTCCGCTTCTCACCATAGACTTCCGCTTTTCGGACATTTCCTTATCATGCTTTTCAATTTCCGCCTCAAGAAGTCTTGAACGCAGAATTTTCATTGCCTTTTGTTTGTTCTTAAGCTGGGAGCGTTCATCCTGGCACTGAACAACAACTCCCGTTGGAATATGCGTAATTCGAATAGCAGTTTCGACTTTATTAACGTTCTGTCCACCTGCCCCGCCCGAACGGAATACATCTATCTTTAAGTCGTTTGGATTAATCTCAACGTCAACCTCATCCGCTTCAGGAAGCACTGCAACCGATGCTGCTGAGGTATGGACTCTGCCCTGCGCTTCCGTTTGCGGCACACGCTGTACCCTGTGAACACCGCTTTCGTATTTTAAATTTCCGTAAATATCTTTTCCCGTAACGCTTACGATTGCTTCCTTAATCCCTCCGAGCCCGGAAGATTCGTTAAATGAAACAACTTCCATTTTCCACCCTTTTTTTTCTGCATAGCGTGTATACATTCTGTACAGGTCAGCCGCAAAAAGCGCCGCTTCCTCGCCCCCCGTTCCTGCGCGGATTTCAAGCATTGCATTTTTGGAATCATTCGGGTCTTTCGGAACAAGAAGCTCTTTAATTTCAGCTTCAAGCTTATCGAATTTTCGCTGAAGCTCATCCTGTTCGGCAAGCGCAAGCTCTTTCATCTCAGCATCACTTGTTTCATAGAGAAGCTTTTTGTTATCCTCAAGCTGCTGCTTTACTTTGTTGTATTCATCATATGCGTTTACAATCTCCGTTAAATCGGAATATTCCTTTGAAAGCTTCCTGAATTCACGCTGGTCATTAGCCGTTTCGGGTTTATTCAGCAGCTCTGCAATTTCTTGATAGCGCTCTTTTACTTTTTCCAGCTTATCGAACATATATTATTTATCCCGTGAGATAATTTTTTTAATTTATTTTGCTTTTCAGCAATTAATTATCTCACGGGACAAAAATACTTTTAAATGATTGCACAAACAATTCAGAATAATTTGTATAAACCAATGATAAATTTTTTTTGTGAACAGGTCCAAGAAATATTTTTGTGAACAAGAAAAAATTTTTTAAAAAAAATGATGTTACCTCTTGATTATGAGTGTTATAATGTTATATTTGCAGTGTTTTTGATGATGTATTGCATTAACATTTTGTTAATTGCTCATCACCAGGAATTAGCAAGGAGAGTTGTTTAGAAAAACTTTTTGAAAGTAGGTTTTACTTACAACATAAAGAAAGAGATTGAACATGAAACAGTTCAATCCGAAATTGAACAAAACAACCGGCAAAAATTTATCGACAGAAACTTAGTCGAAAACTATTCTAATCGCCTTTCCGATGCTTACGCTGAATGGGATGATGAAGAAACCATTTCAGCAGTCGAGCAGGCAATCAAAAAAGCAGGTCATGAAGTAATTCGAATTGAGGCGGATGAAAATGCTTTCGAAAAATTAAAAAGCATCCGTCCGGATATAGTTTTTAATATGGCTGAAGGTCTAAGCGGTCCCTCGCGTGAATCGTTCATTCCTGCAATTCTTGAAATGCTTAACATTCCATATACCGCAAGCGGCCCAATAGCAATTGGCAACTGCCACGATAAGTCATTATGCAAGGAAATTCTCGCATTTTATGACATTCCGACCCCGTCTTTCTTCATTAACGACAGCATTGTTAACGGTTACCCAAAGGTAAAATACCCGTCTTTTGTCAAACCACTGCATGAGGGCTCATCAAAAGGAATATATAATAGCAGCTTAGTTAATGATAGAGAGCACCTAAATCGAGAAATCACAAGAATTAAGCGTGATTACAATCAGCACTCTATAATAGAGGATTTTCTGGACGGCAGGGAGTTTACAGTTGCTTTGCTTGGAAACGGCGAAAATGTCCAGGTTCTGCCTGTAATTGAAATAAACCTTGATTGCCTGCCAAAGAATTTCCCGAAAATTTATTCTTATGAAGTAAAATGGTTTTTTGATACCAGAGAAAATAAGCTTGATATTTTTACCTGTCCGGCAAGCATAAGCGAAAAATTAAAAAATAAGATAGAAAAAATCTGCAAAGACGCTTACAGGGCTTTGAGAATAAAAGACTGGGCAAGAATAGACGTCAGATGCGATTTGAAAGAAAATCCATATATAATTGAAGTTAATCCTTTACCCGGGGTTTTACCGAATCCTGAGGATAACTCATGTTTCCCAAAAGCTGCCAGAGCAGTTGGAATGGATTACGATACGCTTATTCAATCGGTTTTAAATCTTGCGATTGAAAGATACGGCCTAAATAAACAGTGAAGAAAAAATTAAATATATCATTAGTTTTCAATGACCCCGTTCAGTATGCAAAGGGTCCCATTTATGATTTGGCGGGACACAATATAGATATTGATTCAGTTTCCGAAGAGGTTGATATGAGTGAATACGGGGTGCTGGATGAAGTCCGAAGTGTTGAACGGGCTTTAGCTCCGCTTGAGCATAATACAAAAATTGTTCCCGTTGCCCTTGATATAAATAAATTAATAAACGAATTAAATGAAAATCGCCCTGATATTATTTTTAATCTTTGCGAAAGCGTTGACGGCGACCCAACACAGGAGATGAACATAGCGGGATTGTTTGAGCTTTTGAAAATTCCATACACCGGCGCGAGAGCGTTTACTCTGGGTTTGGCACTTAACAAACCATTGGTGAAAACAATTCTAAGCCAAAATGGTATTCCAACGGCAAAACATTTAGTGGCGAATACTAGCAATATCCATTTAAACGGTCATAAGTTTCCCTTAATTGTAAAACCATCCCGCGAAGATGCAAGCATAGGAATAGAAAATGAATCGGTTGTAACGAATGAAACAGCGTTGAAACAGAGAATCGAGCATGTGCTGGATGAACATAAACAGCCCGCGCTGGTTGAAGAATATATTGACGGGCGCGAAATCAATGTCTCGGTTGTCGGAAATGATGAGCTTATAACATTTCCAATCAGTGAAATAGATTTTTCCGGACTTCCTGATGATTATCCTAAAATTGTTACTTACAACGCTAAATGGATGTATAAAACCGTCGAATTTGAAAATTCTATAGCGTTTTGCCCGGCGCCAAACTTGACTGATAATGAGGTGAGGTTAATTCAGGAAACAGCTAAGAAAGTTTACCGCCTCCTTGGGGCAAGCGATTATGCAAGAGTCGACATGAGGTTCAAAGACGGAATACCGTATGTATTGGAATTAAATCCTAATCCTGATATTGCTTCGGATGCTCCTGAGGACACGGGTTTTACACGCAGCGCAAAAGCACATGGCTGGGAATACAGTTACCTGATACAGCAAATCATAAAGTTTGCTTTAAAACGCTGGAATGTATCATGAATAATTGTAGGGGACGCACACCGTGCGTCCCTATTGCTTGATGATTAGAGAATTATTAAAAAATGACAGAGAACAGATACAGCGCATATTAACGGAGACAAAACATTTTAACGAAGAAGAGATAAAAATTGCTGTTGAGCTCATTGACATATACTTGAACGATGCAAATCAAAAGGACTACATCATTTATGTTTACGAATCGGGTGATTTAAAAACAGCTGCGGGCTACATTTGCTATGGTAAAAGACCGCTGACTGACTGGACATATGACCTGTACTGGATTGCAGTTGACCCAAACACTCACGGCAAAGGGGTTGGAAGCTCTCTAGTTAAGCATATGGAAATGGATTTAAAAACTCAGGGCGGAAAAATTGTTCTGATAGAAACAAGCGGAAAAGCCGAATACGAAAATGAACACAGGTTCTACGTAAAAAACGGCTATGAAGTGCAGACTATAATAAAAGATTTTTACAGAAGCGGGGATGACTTATACGTTTACCGCAAAAATCTGTAAAAAAGTGTCCAAAAAGATTTCACTTATGACACTTTTGGTGAAACCCAAAAGCCATGAAATTGGCGGGGGATTCGAAAACAAAACAAGGAGTTATACTTTATGGAACTATGGCAGCAGCTGCTGAAACAGAGCGTGAGTTCGGTTGACCAGCTCGTTGACAGGTTTGGCATAAAAAAAGAAGTCGCCGTAAAGCTTAATGAGTTCTTTTTGGCAAGAATTAACCCGTATTATCTTAGCTTGATAAGATACCCGGGCGACCCGATTTGGCTGCAGGCTGTACCAGATGAAGAAGAGCTTTATGATATTGATGCGTCCGATGACCCCCTTAACGAGGAAAGTATGAGCCCTGTGCCTAATATTACTCACCGCTACCCCGATAGAGCGTTGTTTTTGACAACAAGTCAGTGCGGGCTTTACTGCAGGTTCTGCACCCGCAAAAGAAAGGTGGGGGATTCAAGCAAGATTAATATGCGCGAGCTTGATAGTGCATTCAGGTATCTTGAAGAGCATACCGAAATTAATGATGTCATACTTTCCGGAGGCGACCCGCTCATGCTGACAGACGCTATGCTTGAAAAAATACTCATAAGGTTGAGGCAGATTCCTCATATTCAAATTATTAGACTGGGAACAAAAATGCCTTGTGTGCTTCCGCAGAGAATTACCCCCCAGCTTTGTGAGATGCTGAAAAAATACCATCCGATTTATGTTAATACTCACTTCAACCATCCATGGGAGATAACCGAAGAAAGCCGGAAAGCTTGTGAGATGCTTGTTGATGCGGGCTGTCCGGTTGGATGCCAGACGGTTCTTTTAAAAGGCGTTAACGATGACCCTGAAGTTATGAAGGAGCTTATGAAAAAGCTTCTAGCAATAAGGGTTAGGCCATATTACATCTACCAGGCGGATTTAACCAAGGGCGCTAATCATTTCCGCACCCCTATCGATGTCGGGCTTGAGATTATGGACAATCTCCGCGGGCATATTTCGGGGCTTGCCGTTCCGTATTTTGTAATTGATGCTCCAGGGGGAGGCGGAAAAATTCCGCTTTTGCCGGAATATGTTCTTGCGCGCGATAAGGAGAAAATCATACTGCGTAACTTTAAAAATGAAGTTTACGAGTATCCCGATGTTCAGGAAGAACATATTGTTCTGAAGAGAGGAAGGAGCATTGAGAAAAGACCTAAGAGGAAAAACGGAAAGAAGAAAGTACCCGTGCCAGTTGTGGCTGGGTAAAACTATTAAGGGCGATTCTAAAATCGCCCTTTTAATTTTAACTCATCTATTTTTCCTAAAAACCATTCTTTCTCTACAAAATTATCTGTGGATAGAACATTCATTTTTACAAGATTGATATCTTTGTTCATTCCCGTTTTTAAATTAAGTATTTCCTTAAAATATTTTGCGAATTTTAGTCGATTTTGTCTGTCAGCTTTTGGTAAAAACTTATCTCTTGCAATAAAGTGTTTGTATGTATCAAGTAATGAAATTGCCGAATCATATGAATTTAGTTCATAATAAATCATCAGCATCAGTGTTTTAACCGAAAGTTTAAATTGGCTGTTTTCCATGTTAATTTTTCCAAGACGGGTTAATGCCTTCTCGTATTCCTTCCTGCTGAATTCACACTTCGCGTAAGATAAATTTACTATATCAAATTCATGTTCCGCTTCCAGCAGATGTCTGTATTTCTGTATAAAGCTCTCTCCCCAAAGGGATTCTCCTACAGAAGCGGCCTCGGAAACAATATTTAAGAAAGTAAATGTGTGAATTCGCTCTCCTGAAAGGTGAAACCCGCCGGATATAGATTCCTTTTGCAGCTCAAACGCCTCCCACTTAAATTTTATTATACCTTTCTTTACGCGGGAAACACAAAAGTTTTGAAGCACAATATACATAATCCTTAACTCATCATAATTGATTTTATTATCTAATGTTTTTTTTATTTCTTTCAGAATCTGAAAATATTTTTCTTCCTCAGTTAAAATCAACATTAAACAGTTATAGTAAACGGGTATTGAAGTAATTTCCGTGTATGGATTGTTGTTAAGATGACTCATAACTTCATTGAATAATATCATGTCAAATTCTCTATTTGATATTCCTTTTTCATTTGCAAGGTATATATAAATATTAAGTGCTTCAATAAAGAAGTAATGAAAGAAGCTGTCGGCTTCTTTCTGGTAATTGCTTACTGCAATTGATCTTTTTCTAAGTCCATAGTGGCTGTTTATTATATTTAGAAGCCTGAAGCGGTTATAGTAAAATGCTGTATTCTTTGCGTACTTTTTTGTTTGTTTTTCTACTAATGCTGCCGTTTGTTCAAACAAGCTGTCAGCACGTCTTAGTGATAATTCCTTTAGCAGATATAAATTGCGAACTATGTCATTCCTTTTAAGATTTTGATGTATTAAAAATTCCTCAGCAAGATTCCTGAGATATGATATGAGCTTACGAATAGTGGCATCATTGTATGGTTTTTTCGGATAAAGCTTATTGAAAAGAGACTGCTTCGTGAAATTTTTATCTTCAAATTCAGGGAAATAATTAACGACTTCCCTTAAAAGTTTTATTATTTTGCTTTCACCGGTTCTATAAAAAGATTTTACAAAGCAACTGAATCTCCTTATCTCAGATTTTGAAAAAGATTTAAGTATTTTAATTAATTTAGTTTTATGCATAGTCTATATCACATTTAACTCCCAAATCATAGGTGATATATTAGAAAAATTAAAAAAATCTCTAAATATTAGCATTAGTGATGTAAAATTATACATCACAATTTAATTAATTTTTCTTTGACTTGCCTCTCCATTATTTATATTTTTGAATTACAATTATTGATAAATTTTGAAAAGGCACTCAAAAAGCTATGATAATTGTCGCAATAAAAAATCGTTCTATTTAAAATAATTTAAAATTTTATTTATAAACTAAAAAAATAAAAACATGGCAATAAGATTAGGCGACACCGCTCCGGACTTTAGAGCGGTTACTACAGAGGGAGAAATTTCATTTCACAATTGGCTGGAAAACAAATGGGGAGTTTTGTTTTCTCACCCTGCAGATTTTACTCCCGTATGCACAACAGAACTGGGAATGGTTGCAAAGCTGAAACACGAATTCGATAAGAGAAATATTAATATAATCGGCTTAAGCGTTGACCCGCTGGATTCACATAAAGAGTGGATAAATGATATTAATGAAACACAGAATACGACAGTTAATTTCCCAATGATTGCCGATAATGACAGGAAAGTGGCGTCTCTTTATGACATGATTCATCCGAATGCGGATGATAAAATGACGGTTCGCTCTGTATTTGTAATAGGACCTGATAAAAAGGTCAAACTTACTCTGACATACCCAGCTTCTACTGGGAGAGATTTTAATGAGATATTAAGGTCGATTGATTCCCTGCAGTTGACTGCCAATTACGGCGTTGCAACACCGGTTAACTGGAAAGACGGAGAGGACTGCATTATTGTAAACTCGATTACCGATGAGGATGCAGTAAAGAAATTCCCGAAAGGATTTAAAAGAGTAAAGCCGTATTTAAGAATAACTCCCCAGCCAAATAAGTAAAAGCATAGTTTTTGGCAGCCGGGGATTTGTTGAAACAAAGGAAACGGCTCTTATAAAATAAATCATTTGAATTGTTCTTTTATCAAGGTGTAACCCCGTGAGATAAGTTTCTCTATCTCATGGGGTAAATTACCCCTTGCTTGTTTTATATGGAGTGGTAAAAAATTTCTTACCAAGAGAGAAAATTCTTTCCTCCCTGTAAATCCTTACCTGCAAAAGCTTTCTGACTTTGTCAAGTGTTTCGGAGAAATTTTTTTCACTGAATGAATTTGCATTTATAGTTTTGTTCTGTTAATTTTGAAACCAGTCGTTAACCAAAAACTTTTCAGCCAATTGCGTCACCTCACCCGGAAAAAGAAAAGATATCAAAAAACAATTTCAGCCGTGTTAACGATGCATTAATTTTCAGTAAAAGATTTTTATAAACGTTCTTAACTTTTTTCTGCATGAAAGTAGACAGACTTTTTGTTCGCGAAACGAAAAATCCCTATGGCAAAATTGAGTTCGAAAAACGTAGCTCAGTAATAAGAAACCCCGACGGTTCAATCGTATTTGAAATGATTGATATCGTTGTCCCCAAACACTGGTCGCAGGTCGCTGCCGATATTCTTGCCCAGAAGTACTTCCGCAAGGCGGGAGTGCCCAAAGTTTTAAAGAAAATCCATGAAGAAGGCGTCCCGGAGTGGCTTCAGGCTTCAACGCTTGACAATGAAGCATTAAATAGCGTTGCCGATGAAGAAAGATACACAGGTGAAAAGGATTCGCGCCAGGTTTTTAACCGGCTGGCGGGATGCTGGACATACTGGGGTTTCAAACACGGCTATTTTGATACAGAAGAAGATGCCTTAAGCTTTTACAATGAGCATTGCTATATGCTTGCCATGCAAATGGCGGCTCCGAACTCGCCCCAATGGTTTAACACCGGCTTAAACTGGGCTTACGGAATTACCGGTCCTTCACAGGGGCACTATTATGTTGACGGCAAATCAGGTGAACTTAAGACTTCCCGGGATGCATACACTCATCCTCAGCCGCATGCATGCTTCATTCAATCGGTTAGCGATGACTTAGTAAATGAAGGCGGAATCATGGACCTCTGGGTGCGTGAAGCAAGACTATTTAAATACGGCTCGGGCACCGGTTCAAACTTCTCAAACATTAGAGGGGCTAACGAGCCGCTGAGCGGCGGCGGGAAATCTTCCGGGTTGATGTCATTTCTTAAGATTGGCGACAGGAGCGCGGGCGCAATTAAATCCGGCGGTACAACACGCCGTGCAGCTAAAATGGTTACGCTTGATTTGGACCATCCCGATATTGAAGAGTATATTAACTGGAAAGTCGTTGAGGAGCAGAAGGTTGCCGACCTGGTAATCGGCTCAAAGCTTTTGAATATTCATCTCAACAATGTAATCAGAGCATGCCACGAAGCTCACCCCGAAAACCACCCGTTTGATAAGAAACAGAACAAGCACCTTGCAAAAGCTGTGAGCGATGCAAGGAAATCTTTAATACCGGAAAATTATATTGAAAGAGTTATCCAGCTGGCGAAGCAAGGGATAAAGGAAATTTATATCCCGGCCTATGATACTGACTGGAACAGCGAGGCGTATTTAACCGTTTCGGGACAGAACTCAAACAACAGCGTAAGGGCAACCAATGAATTTATGCAAGCCGTCGAAAATGACTCGCCGTGGAAGCTTTACTGGCGAATCGAGCTTCAGAAAGCAATAAAAGAGGGAAGAGAGCCGGTTCCCTGCAAATCATTGAAAGCTCGGGATTTATGGGAGCAGATTTCGTATTCAGCATGGGCTTGCGCTGACCCCGGTTTGCAGTATCACACTACTATTAATGAGTGGCATACCTGCCCCGAAGGCGGTGAAATCAAAGCGTCGAATCCATGCAGCGAGTATATGTTCCTCGACGATACGGCGTGCAATCTCGCCTCACTGAACCTTGTGAGGTTTTACGACGCTGAACAGGGCGTGTTTGACATCGAAAAATACCGCCACGCAGTAAGGCTGTTGACGATTGTTCTTGAGCTGAGCGTTTTAATGGCGCAGTTCCCGAGCAGGCAGATTGCAAAGCTTTCGTATGATTACAGAACGCTCGGACTTGGCTATGCAAATCTCGGCGCGCTGCTGATGCTTCAGGGCATTCCGTATGATTCAAACGAGGCGCTTGCAATTACCGGCGCTTTGACGGCAATCCTGCATATGCGCTCTTACGCAGCATCGGCTGAGATGGCAAAAGAGCTCGGACCGTTCCCGCGCTACAAGGAAAATGCGCAAAACATGCTCCGCGTAATCCGCAATCACCGCCGCGCTGCCTATAATATGCCTAACGAGGAATACGAATCACTTTCAATCCACCCGATGGGAATAAATAAAAAATACTGCCCCGATGATTTATTAAAAGCTGCAAGAGAGGACTCAGACCTTGCAATGCGGCTCGGAGAAGAATACGGCTACCGTAACGCGCAGGTAACGGTTATCGCACCAACGGGAACAATCGGCTTGGTTATGGACTGCGACACAACAGGCGTTGAGCCGGATTTTGCGCTGGTTAAATTCAAAAAGCTGGCAGGAGGGGGATACTTTAAAATTATAAACGAATCCGTTCCGCCCGCGCTCAAGAGGCTCGGCTATACGGAAAATGAAATCACCGACATAATTAAATACACTAAGGGGCACGGCACTCTTGCCGGATGCCCGCACATCAATACGCAGACGCTTGCGGAAAAAGGGTTTACCGCTGAGGTGATTGCGATGATTGAAAAAGCGCTGCCCTCGGTGTTCGATATAAACTTTGCGTTCAACAAGTGGACGCTTGGCACAGATTTCTGCAAGGATACGCTTGGCTTTACCGATGAACAGCTTGACGACTACAGCTTCAACATGCTTAAGGCGCTTGGCTTTACCCGCGAGCAAACCGAAGAGGCAAACGATTTCGTCTGCGGGACGATGACGGTGGAAGGCGCGCCTCATCTGAAGGACGCGCATTACCCGGTGTTCGACTGCGCCAGCAAGTGCGGCAAGAAGGGAATACGGTTCATCTCTGCAGATGCCCATATAAAGATTATGGCGGCGGCTCAGCCGTTTATATCGGGAGCGATAAGCAAAACCATTAACCTGCCGAACGAAGCGACCATAGACGACATGAAGCACGCTTATATGCTTTCGTGGCAGCTTGGCATTAAGGCAAACGCGCTGTACAGGGACGGCTCGAAGCTTTCCCAGCCGCTTAACTCCGTTAAAGATGATGAGCTTTACGAGGGCGAGGGCGAAGAGCTTGCAGAGGCGCTTTCCAAGCCCAATGATATCATACGCATAGCCGAGCGCATTATCCACCGCTATATTGCAAAACGCAGAAAGCTTCCCTTCCGCAGGCGGGGATATACGCAGAAGGCGAAAATAGGCACCCACTCGGTTTACCTGCGCACGGGCGAGTATGAAAACGGGCAGCTTGGCGAAATCTTTATCGATATGCATAGAGAAGGCGCGGCATTCCGCAGCTTAATGAACTGCTTTGCAATTTCCGTATCGCTCGGGCTTCAGCACGGCGTACCGCTTGAGGAATTTGTGGACGCTTTTGTTTATACAAGATTTGAGCCCAACGGCATCGTTATAGGCAATCAGAATATTAAAATGACGACCTCGCTTATAGATTACATCTTCCGCGAGCTTGCCGTTACGTATCTCGGCAGGAATGAGCTTTCGCACATTTCGCAGGAGGATGAGCTGAAGACAAGTCCGATTGACGCAATAAGCAAGCTTGATAACGAGGCGGATTTTGAGGGCGAGGAAGTATTTATGGAACGCATAATAGACGAGCCGGTTGCTCCCGACGCGCCGCACCAGGAAATAACGAACCCTAAGCAGGTTGCAAACGGCGGCGAGATAAAAACGGGAACAAAAACTACGCACAAATCGCAGGTTAAATCGGCGGTAAAGTCAAATGACACTGATAAGATACGCGAGGCGAAGCTTAAGGGCTATACAGGGGATATTTGCCCCTCATGCGGCAGCTTAACGATGGTGCGCAACGGAACGTGCCTAAAATGCACCACCTGCGGCGAGACGTCAGGGTGTAGCTAGAAAGTTTGTAAGGTTTATAAAGCTGTAGAGTTGTTTAAATATCCTGTCTGGTGCTGAATTTCAGATAGGGATGTAAAAAATCCTTAATAATTGAAAAACTAACCCCATCATACAGGAATGTGTGGTGGGGTTTTTACTTAAATAATGTAATGGCAATTGAGATAAACGTATTTGATGCTATTTATCCGGCTATCTTAAAGAGATTTAAAATAGAAATAAGCATTATTGAAAATATTTATCACAAGTCTTTTGATAAGGAATCTCAAAAAAATTTAAATGATTTGGATAAATTAATTGACGATATCATTACGGGAAAATTAAATACAGATGTTTTAACGTCAAAAGAATTAAGTGAATTGATTGTTAAAACCGAATACGAGTATCGTTTAACTCATAGATTCAATGATTTTTTAAGTTATTTCACAATAACTACTTTATATAGTTCTTACGAAAAGTATCTAAAAGAAGTTGTTATCTTGCCGAGAAGAATGGATGATATAGAATACAGAAGAATGTCCTTTATGGGTAATTTGATACCCTTCATGAAAAGTCAATACGGGTTGAATTATAATAAACTACCTAATAGCTTAGAAATTGAAGAATTAAGGTGCTTAAATAATAGCATAAAACATCATAGAGAGGTTAATGCTGAGTTACATACAATTAATCCTGATAAATGGATTTTAGAGAAAGAAATCGAAAATGTTTTTGATGATTTTCAAAGATTAAAAGGGGTACCCTATTTAACCTTGGAGTATTTAACCAAAGAAATTAAATTAATAGTCGAAAGTAATTCAAATAATTAATTAATGATACATCTATTTATTGATACAAATATATTCTTAAATTTTTACAGGTTTAGTAATGACCAGTTACATAAATTGGAAGAATTAGTTAATCTGATAAAATCGAAAAAGGTAAAGTTGTATTTGACGGAACAAGTTGTTGATGAGTTCAATAGAAATAGAGAAAACGCTTTTAAAGAAACGATTACACATATAAGTAATTTTACACCTAAGTTAACCATTCCCGTAATGTGTAGTGATATGAAAGAAATGAAAAGTATTCAAAAGTTTCTAAAAAGTATAGCAATAAAGAAGGAAAAGATATTAGAAAGATTGAAAAGAGAATTTAGATATAATAATCTAAAAATTGACAAAATAATGAATGAAATTATTTTATCAGCATCTCCTTTTGAACTAGATAATATTATATACGAAAGAGCAATTAGAAGATTTAATTTGGGTAATCCCCCGGGTAAAAACAATTCTTATGGTGACGCAGTGAATTGGGAAATCTTGCTCGAAAAAGTACCACGTAGAAAACCTCTTTATTTTATTGGCAGAGACGGTGATTTTATATCACCACTAGACCCTGAACAGTTTTCAAATTTTTTAAATCTAGAATGGAAAAAGAAAAAGGGTTCCTCAGTAAAGTTTTATAGGTCAATTTTAGAATTTCTAAAAGAGAAAAATCCAAAATCAAAAATTACAACTGAAGAGGTAAAGAAAGAAAAAGAAACTGCAACTCCTATGGATCCATCCCTACTAGCTAATATAAGTAATATTTCTAACTTTATGAAAACCAATGAAGAATTAATGAAATCATCACCTTTTATGAAAACTAATGAGGAATTAATGAAATTATCATCTTTATTGTCAAATAATGAGGTATTAAAAAAATTCACACCTTTTGCAAGTGATGTCTATAGTTCTTTGTTAAATCATTTGCAAAATAAAGGTCCGAAAACTAAATGAAATAAATCCCCATCATACTCCTTAATGGCGTTGCCTTCCCGACCTGGGGCTCACCAACAATAAAAAAACTGATTCTTCCACGCCAAATCCGCAGATTCGAACCCCTTCGGGAAACTCCCGAGAAAGCAGAGCGGACTGCAAGCGTTAAAAAAATCCGATTGTTAGTTTGACCGCCCGATAAAATGTTCTGATTATTTACTAAACTTAAGCCTATTCGGATTTTTAGCTTGACTGTCTGCGAAGCAGGAAGTTTCCCGCGGGTGTCCTTTTCTTTCGCCTTTCTTTTAGACATGTAAAAGAAAGGCATAAAATAAATTTATAGTCAGTAAGCCAAAAGCAACCACCCCGTCTCTTCCTGCCTGCTGCAGGCAGGCCTGCCTCAGGCACGGTGCCTAAGGGCATTGTCACCAACAATATCCCTTTTAAAATATTACATAACTGTGTATATTAAATTATGGTAACCAAAACATTACTGAAAAAGGAAATTGATAAACTGCCTAAAAGCATGCTTGAAAAGGCATATAAGTTGCTTAATTCCATAAGGAGCACAAAACCGGCTAAGAAAAGAGCTAAAAAATTCAAATTAGGCGGTAAGTTTGATGATGTAAATGTAAGAGAGTATGCCTACAGAAAAAATTCTGATTGATACAAACCTGCTTATTTACTCAATTGATAAGGATTCAAGATTTCAAAAAAAATCGCTTGATTTAATAAATAGTCCGCGATTCAAGTCCTGCACAACATCTAAGAATTTATCCGAATTTTTAACTGTAATAACCAGAAAAAGCCCGTATTCGCTCTCAGTCCATGATGCAGTTTCAGTAATAGAGGCGTTTGAATCTGACTTTGAAATTCTCTATCCATCACCGGAATCCTTAATCATATTTAAGAATTTAATTACCGATTATAATCCATCCGGCTTAAAAATACATGACTTTGAAATTATAAGTATTGCCTTAGCCAATAATGTAAAGCTTATAGCGACGGTCAACGAAAAGGATTTTATCGGGATAAAAGAAATTCAAGTAATTACAGTTTAATTCTTTATTAGACACTCCTATCCCCTTGTATCAGTAACTTTTTTACCACTATATTTGTTATAGCAGCAGGTGGTGTTTAAGCTGACATAACCCCTGCATCGGCGGACACTCCACTTTTAGCAGGGGAGATTAACATTAAACTTAAATCGCAATTGCATTCAAAATTCAACAAATTTCTCACCTTGCTTAACCCGGTTTTGCCCAAAATAATCGAAATCAGCCATATTTCTCACCTAACTTTACATAATATCGGAATTGGAACACGCAAAATATTTTTGGGTGAGAAAAATGATGATAACAGCGTAAAATCAAAGGGGTGGAATTTCCCCGCACTCTATAAACTTAATGAACTCAAAGAACTCAATGAA
>Ga0326597_10005981_pt1 | contig 16750 bp, 16 predicted proteins | sample RVTome_12_FD_203789 | JGI IMG/M metagenome (GOLD analysis project Ga0326597, IMG submission 203789) | Soil microbial communities from uranium-contaminated site in the Upper Colorado River Basin, Wyoming, United States - RVT100D185 | ecosystem: Environmental > Terrestrial > Soil > Contaminated >...
GATACGCATCCCGATCCTCGATACGCTTGGGCTTTCGTTCATCCTCGTCGTGTTCATCGTGCTCGGGGTCGGCGTGACGTCGTTCATCACCGCGACCCAAGCCTGGCGCCGGCGCCTGCTCGCCGATCGCGGCGCGCCGCTGACGGCGAAGTCATGAGCGGGGCGGCAGGCCAGAGAGATAACCGCCGGGCATCGTGTCTGACGCCGATGGCGGCATCGATGTGACGGCGAGCGCGGCAAATTGATAGATTGGCAGCCTCGTCGCAACGCCGGAGCACCTGCCAATGACCCGTGACGAACGCGGCCTGCCGCTCTCGACAGACAGCGCCGAGGCTGCCCGGCTGTTCGACCGCGCCGCCGAGCACTATTTGAAGTTCCATGCCGACACGATGGCGCTGGTCGGCCGCACGCTGGCCGCCGACCCGGGCTTCGTGCTCGGCCAGTGATATTGCCGGCAACGCCGCGGCAGACCGCCGGGCCGTTCGATCCGGTCATGTCCTGGAAGCCTCGTTTATCTTGGAATACTCGTGGCGGTCGGTCCGTTTGCTTCGCGTAGCCGGTTGCTTTATATCAATGGGCGCCGCGTCATGCGTTTGTCGGCGCCAGTTCAGGATCGGAGGAGCGGGATGTCGGTCAAGGATCTAGTCAAGCAGAGCGGGCGCGGGCTGGCCGTGGCCGCGGCGTTAATCGCGACGGTGGCATTGACCGCTCCGACCCCGGCCGAGGCGCGGGTCAGCACGGGCGCCGCGGTCGGCATTGGGCTCGGCTCGTTCGCGCTCGGAACCGCGCTCGGCGCGGCCGCCGCGCATCCCTACGGCTATTACCCGTACGGGCATTATTACTATCCGCCGGCGCCGGCTTATTACTATCCGCCGGCCCCGGCCTACTACTATCCGCAGGCGCGCAGCTGCTGGGATCCGTACTACCGTCGCTATTACGCCTGCTGACGCGCGGCCAGGCGTGCGCGGGATTCTCTGTCGCGAACGTTAGCAACAAAGCGGGCGGCTAATAGCCGCCCGCTTTGTTCTTTCGCCGACCCGGATCTAAAGGTACTTCGCCGGGCGGATCATCGCGCGCCACATATGCGCGACCGGGCTGTTGTCAAAGCCGAGGCCTTCCTTCGGCTGCCGGAAGTTGCGGCCGATGATGTCGGTGAACTCGTCGAGTTCGACATGCACGTTCGGATCGAACGAGTAGATGTCATGCACCGTGATCATCCGGCCTGACATGTACCATTTGTGGTCCCGCATCCGCTTGTAGTCTTCCTCGATGTAGGGGTCGGGGCGGTAATCGGCGCCGAACGACTTGATGTAGGATTGCGGGTACTCGTAGCCGACCGACTCGTCGGGGTAGAAACGCAGCACCTGATGGGCGCGGATCGCCCAGGTCACTTCGTCGTCGACATAGGGCTCGACCAGCTGCGCGCCCCAATAGCCGTGGTCGCCTCGAATGAAGCCGATCGTCGAGATGTCGTGCAGCAGGCAGGCCAGCACCATCTTTTCGCTGAGGCCGCCGTTGACCGCGTGGCGTGCGCTCTGCAGCAGATGCATGCACGGCCCGAAGCGGTATTTGAAGAAATCGACGAGGGTCGGCTTTTCCGGCAGCCGCGGCAGCCGCGGGTCATCGCCCATCAGGACGCGCGCCTTCGGGTTCCGCGCCATCAGCGCGGCGGCGTTCGGCCCGGGGCCGGTGTCGCCGTCCGCCAACTGGTAGAGCCGGGACTTGATGACGATATAATCGAGTTCGTCGCTCATCTGCTTTTCGAGCGCGTCGGCCCGCTGGCTCAAGGTCATCGTGTCGTTCATCGCTGGGTCTCCTCCCGTTGCTGACCGGCAGCCTAGCAGACGGCGGCAGCAGCGTAATCCATGTCGCCCACCCGCGAATCGCAATGCCGGGTTGCGCCGAGGGGCCACCGTTCGGCGCGCCCCAACCCGCTAATCATCTCTAAAACGCGACGGCGTCGCCGCCCTTCAGCGCGAGCAGCTGGCGCGCCTCGTCCGGCGTCGCGACCTCCAGGGATAAATTCTCGACGATCGCGCGGATCCGGCTGACCTGCTCGGCGTTGCTCTTGGCCAACTGGCCGCGCCCCAGCCACAGCGAATCCTCGAGCCCGACCCGCACGTTGCCGCCCATGATCGCGCCCATCGTGACGAGCGGCAGCTGGTGCCGCCCGGCCGCCAGGATCGACCAGGCGTAGCTGTCGCCAAACAGCTTGTCGGCGATGCGCTTCATGTGCGCGAGGTTTTCCGGGTCAGCGCCGATGCCGCCCAGAATGCCGAAGATCGTCTGCACGAACAGCGGCGGCTTGACCAGCCCGCGGTCGAGGAAGTGCGCCAGATTGTAGAGGTGCCCGACATCGTAGCACTCGAACTCGAAGCGGGTGCCGCAGCCCTCGCCCAGATCCTTAAGAATGCGCTCGATGTCCTTGAAGGTGTTGCGGAAGATGAAGTCCCGCGTCATCTCCAGATGCTGCCGCTCCCACTCGTATTTCCAGTCCTTGTAGCGGTCGAGCATCGGATAGAGCCCGAAATTCATCGACCCCATGTTCAATGAGCACATCTCGGGCTGGGCGCGCAGCGGCGCCGCCAGCCGCTCCTCCAGGGTCATGCCGTGCCCGCCGCCGGTCGTGATGTTGACGACGGCGTTGGTCGCCTGCTTGATCCGCGGCAGGAACTGCATGAAGACGTTGGGATCGGGGGTCGGCCGTCCGTCCTTCGGGTCGCGCGCGTGCAGGTGCAGGATCGCGGCGCCGGCTTCGGCCGCGGCGATCGCGTCGCGCGCCACCTCGTCGGGGGTCAGCGGCAGATAGGGGCTCATCGTCGGGGTGTGGATCGAGCCCGTGACCGCGCAGGTGATGACGACCTTGCTGCGCAACGGCATGGGAATTCTCCTCCGGTTCGCTGACCGGCGAGATTGCGTCGCCGCCGCGCCGCCCGCAACGGCAATTCTTTATGTCCGGTGCGAGGCCAGGGCCCGGCCCGCGGATCAGCCGCCGAGCAGCGCGGCGAACGCGACCCCGGCTGCGATAAGGGTTAGGCCGCCAGCCGGACCTTTTCCTGCCGGACGAGATCGGCGGCGCGCTCGCCGATCATGATAGCCGCGGCGTTGGTGTTGCCGGATATGACGGTCGGCATGACCGAGGCGTCGGCGACGCGCAGCCCTGTGACACCGCGCACCCGCAGCTCGGGATCGACCACCGCGAGCGGATCGATGCCCATCTTGCAGGTGCTGGTCGGGTGGTAGACGGTGCCGCCGCGCCGCCGCGCATGGTCAAGCAGTTCCGCGTCTCCGCGCACCGCCGCGCCTGGCAGGTATTCCGACTCGACGAATTGCGCCAGATGCAGGGTCGCCAGCATTTCGCGGCACAGCTTCAGCCCGGCGACGATCGTGCGCTGGTCGGTCTCGGCCGCCAGATAGTTCGGATGGACCGCCGGCGGGTCGGCCGGGTTGGCGCTCCGCAGCCGGATCTGACCGCGGCTCTCCGGGCGCAGCTGGTACGCGATCATGCTGAACCCCGACCATTTGTGCAGCCCGTCCTGCGGCCGGTCGGCGCTGAACGGGGTGATCGAGCATTTGAGGTCGGGCGAGGCGAGCTCGGGGCGGGTGCGCGCGAACAGCGCCGCCGGCGTCGAGGCCATCGCCAGCGGACCGGTGCGGAACATCACATATTGTAGACCGGCTTTCAGCTTCTTGGCGTTGCTCAGCATGACGTCGTTGACCGTGACCGGCAGCCGGCATTTGAGCTTGATCGGCGCCGAGTAGTGGTCTTGCAGGTTCTGCCCGACCCCCGGCAGGTCCTGCACGACCGCGATGCCGTGCTCGGCGAGGTGAGGCTGCGGGCCGATGCCGGACAGCATCAACAGCTGCGGCGAGTTGACCGCGCCGCCGCACAGGATGATCTCGCGAGCGGCGCGGACGGTGTGGGGCTGCCCGCCATGGCGATACGACACGCCAACGGCGCGGCGGCCGTTGAACAGGATCTTCTCGGTCAGCGCCTCGGTGATGACGCGCAGGTTGGGGCGGCGCATCGCCGGGCGCAGATAGGCGACAGCGGTCGAGCAGCGCCGTCCGTTGCGCGTCGTCGTCTGGTGATAGCCGACGCCTTCCTGTCGGGCGCCGTTGAAATCGTCGTTGCGCGGAAAGCCGAGATCGACCGCCGCTCTGATGAAGGCTTCGCAAATCGGGTGGGGAGCGACGTCCGACACGCAGAGCGGCCCGCCGGCGCCGTGGAACTGGTCGGCGCCGCGGGTCTGGTGCTCGGAGCGCCGGAAATAGGGCAGCACGTCGTCGTACGACCAGCCGGTGTTGCCGAGCTGGCGCCAGTGGTCGAAATCTTCGACCTGGCCGCGGATATAGACCATGCCGTTGATCGACGACGAGCCGCCGAGCACCTTGCCGCGCGGCCAGAACACGCGGCGGTCGGCGGCGCCGGGGTCCGGCTCGGTCTCGTAGCACCAGTTGACGCTGGGGTCGGCGAAGGTCTTGCCGTAGCCGAGCGGGATGTGGATCCAGCGATTCTTGTCGACGCCGCCGGCTTCGAGCAGCACAACCCGGGTCGCCGGATCGTCGCTGAGGCGCGCCGCGATGGCGCAGCCGGCCGACCCGGCGCCGATCACGATGAAATCGGCGTCGGTCGTGGATTGCGTTGCGGCCATGTTCGGTCCTCCGGAGCGCGACGACGCGGTGTTAAGGAGCTTGTTTTGACGAGATTGCTTCGTCGCTGCGCTCCTCGCAATGACAAACCCATTTGCGGTCATTGCGAGCGAAGCAAGGCAATCTCGGTGAATTGCGGCTATCGCGCCTTCGCTTGGTCGGCGGCCGCGGGATCCATTTTTCGCAGCGTTCGAGATCCTGAACGACATTCAGGCTCGCGCCGGCGGTGCCTCTGCGCTAGGATGCCGCATCCGCCAATCCACCCAGGAGGAAATTCTGATGACCCGCGCCTACAACGTCGTCGATGCCGATGGCCACATCCTGGAGCCGCTCGATCTCTGGGACAACTACATGGACCCGAAGTTTCGCGACCGGGCGCCGCGCATCGTCACGGGCGACAACGGCAAGCAGCGTCTCGTGATGGACGAGCAGGTGGTCGGCAATACTCAGCGCGGCATCGGCGCGATCGGCGGGGTCGGCGCGCGGCAGGGCGTCGTCGCGGCCGACACGATGGAATACAAGGACGGCAAGCCCGGCGGGTTCGACCCGCATAAGCGCATCCCCGACATGGATGCCGACGGCATCGACGCCGCCTTCCTGTACCCGAGTCTCGGCCTGTTCTCCGGCGCGATCCACGACCCGGAACTCGCGGCCGTCGTATGCCGCGCCTACAACCGCTGGCTGGCGGATTACTGCAAGCCGTATCCCGACCGGCTGTTCGGCGTCGCGATGCTGCCGATGCAGTCGGTCGATCTGGCGGTCGCCGAGATGCGCTTCGCCAAGAACGAGCTCGGCTTCAAAGGCGGCTTCATCCGGCCGAACCCGTACAACAACAAGATGATCAACCACCCGGATTACGAACCGTTCTGGGCCGCCGCCGAGGATCTCGACTTCTCGATCGGCTTCCATGAAGGCGCCGCCGCCGGCATGCCGCAGGTCGGCATCGACCGCTTCGAAGGCCGCGGCGCCCGCCACATCATCACCCATACGATGGAGATGATGCTGGCCTGCCTCGCGGTGATCTGGGGCGGTGTGTGCGAGAACCACCCGAAGATCCGCATCGGCTTTTTGGAATCCGGCGGCGGCTGGATCGCGCCGTGGCTGGACCGCATGGACCGCCATTTCGATGACCAGGGCTTCAACGATTCCGGCCTCAAGACGCGGCCCAGCGAGCTGTTCCAGCGCAATTGCTGGATCTCGTTCGAGCCGGTCGAAGGCAGCCTCACCGTGCTGGCGGATTACATCGGCCCCAACAAGATCATGTGGGCGACCGACTACCCGCACCCGGACGGCTTCTTCCCGGGCGCGCCCGACATGGTGCGCGAGCGCATCAAGGGGCTGTCGGCCGAGACCCAGCGCCAGATCATGGCCGGTGGCGCGATGGGCTTCTACGGGCTCAACTGAACAACAATAGTTACCGCAAAGGACGCGATGGAAACGCGAAGGCCGGAAAGGACAAATTAATCCTTCGCGCCCCTTGCGTATCCGTAGCGTACTTTGCGGTAAATTCCTCTTTTCTTGCTTTGAAGGAATTGCCGATGACGCGCGCGTACAACGTTGTCGATGCCGACGGCCATGTGCTCGAGCCGCTCGATCTGTGGGACCGTTACATCGATCCGAAGTTCCGCGACCGGGCGCCGCGCCTGATCAAGGATAAGGACGGCAAGGAGCGCCTTGTCATCGAGGAGCAGATCCTCGGCAGCGCCCAGGCCGGGCTGGGCGGCGCCGGCGGGGTTGGCGCCCGCCAGGGCGTCGTCGCCAGCAACACGATGGAATACAAGGAGGGCCGCAAGGGCGGGTTCGATCCGCATGCCCGCATGCCCGACATGGATGCGGACGGCATCGACGCGGTCTTTCTGTATCCGACGCTGGGGCTGTTCTCAGGCGCGATCCACGACCCCGAACTCGCCGCCGCGACGTGCCGCGCCTACAACCGCTGGCTCGCCGATTACTGCAAGCCCTATCCCGACCGGCTGTTCGGCATCGCGATGCTGCCGCTGCAATCGGTCGAGCTCGCGGTCGCCGAGATGCGGTTCGCGAAAAAGGAGCTCGGCTTTAAGGGCGGCTTCATCCGGCCGAACCCGTACAGCGACAAAGTGATGGTCAACGACCCGATGTACGAGCCGTTCTGGGCGGCGGCCGAGGACCTCGATTTCGCGATCGGCTTCCATGAGGGCGCCGGCGGCGGCATGCCGCAGGTCGGCATCGACCGCTTCGAGGGGCGCGGCGCCCGTCACATCATCACGCACACGATGGAGATGATGCTGGCGTGCCTCGCGGTGATCTGGGGCGGGGTGTGCGAGCGCCATCCGAAACTGCGCATCGGGTTTTTGGAGTCGGGCGGCGGCTGGATCGCGCCGTGGCTCGACCGCATGGACCGTCATTTCGACGATCAGGGCTTCAACGATTCCGGCCTGAAGACGCGGCCTAGCGAAATTTTCCGGCGCAATTGCTGGATCTCGTTCGAGCCGGTCGAAGGCAGCCTCAAGGTGCTCGCCGACTATATCGGGCCGCACAAGATCATGTGGGCCACCGACTACCCGCACCCGGACGGGTTTTTCCCAGGCGCGCCCAAAATGGTCGAGAACCAGCTCGCCGGCTTGTCCGAGGAGACCAAGCGCCAGGTCATGGGCGGCGGCGCCAAGGCGTTTTACGGGCTGAACTGAGGGCCGTGAGGGCTGACATCCGGTCTCGCCGCGATTATATTTGAGGGCGACCGGGGAAGGATCGCTTCCTCCCCCGGCGCCCTGGCCCAGGCTAGAACCGGATTTCGATCGTGATCTTGATCCGGCCCCAGCTCAGAGCCAGGAGGAAGCGGAACTGTGTCATTCCACTCCTCCTTCTTGCCGGCGGGCCTATTCCCGCCGGCAAGGTCGAGCATAACTGATCCGGATTCGCCTCCGCGATCAGCTATGCCGCTCGCTTCGTCGTAAAGTTTTCAGGCCGGCTGCGCCGCCAACACCCTCTCGTGCAGCGCGATCTGCTCGGCGTAATTCTCGCGATAGCGCCGGTACACCTCCTCGTGGCGCGCCAGCGCTGCGGGGTGCCGTTCGCCCTCGGGCGGCGGGATCAGGTCGAAATGCCCGCCGGTGTCGCGGCCGCGCACCAGACGCGCGCACATCCGCACCGTCCCGGTCAGCCGGCAATGCGCCGGGATGTAGCTGATGCCGATGCCGATCCGGCGATGCATCGCGCGGTTCGGCGGCGAGCGGTGCCGGCACAGCGTGTGGTGCAGCGAGAAGCTGCCGGCCGGCAGCGCCATCATCTCGGTGTCGCCATCGTCGCCAAGTTCCTCTGGCGGATCGACGATCGCCTGCCCGCCGCCGTTGATGCTGTGCGGCAGGTTGAGCGCGGCGTGGCGCATCTGCTGTGGGTTGCCGCGCGACGAGGCCGCCTCCATGCAGCCGGCCTCGGTGCTGGCGTCGCTGAGCGCGACCCAGGCCGTGACGTGCTCGTGCGGCGTCAGCCCGAAATAGGTCGCGTCCTGGTGCCAGGCGGTGAAGGCCGGGGTCTGCGCGTCCTTGATGAACCAGGTGGCCGTATAGACGAGGATGTCGGGGCCGATCAAATCCTCGACGACATCGAGCACCCGCGGGTGCCGAACCAGCGCGTCGACCCACGGCAGCATCACGTAGGTCGCCGAGCGCCAGCGCCGGTCGGCCCGGTTGACCGGCTGGCCGAGCCAGGCCTCGTAGCGGGCGAGGCCGTCATGGCATTCGGCGAGTTCCTCGGCCGACAGGGCCGCGAACGGAAACAGGTATCCGTCATACCGGTATTGCTCGATCTGCGCTCGCGTCAGCATGTCGCCCTCCTGTCTCTGCGCCGGGTAAAGGCTAATCCCGCAGCGCCCGGATCGGAAGCGTCATTGAGCGGCCGCGGAGCGCCCGCTATCCTCGATTGACCGAGGGAGAAAAGCCCATGGATTTCGCCGATGCGCCCGAGCACGCCGCTTTCCGCCGCGAGTTCCGCGAGTGGCTGGAGGCGAACCTGACCGACGATTTGAAGGTCGAAGACGCGCAGGACCAGCGCGTCTCGCCCGACCGCGAGACCTTGGAACGGCGTCGCGTGTGGCAGAAGAAGATGCACGCCGCCGGCTGGATCGGCATCGCCTGGCCGAAGGAATACGGCGGGCGGGGCGCCAGCTTCATGCAGCAGGTGATCTTCGACGAGGAGTATTTCCAGGCCCGCGCCCCGATCCTGCCGGGCACGGTCGGCATGAGCCTGCTCGGCCCGACCCTGATCCACTGGGGCACCGAGGAGCAGAAGAAGCGCTACCTGCCGAAGATCCTCAGCTGCGACGAGATCTGGTGCCAGGGCTATTCCGAGCCCGGCGCCGGCTCCGACCTCGCCAGCCTGCGCACCCGCGCCGTCGACAAGGGCGACCATTTCCTGGTCAACGGCCAGAAGGTGTGGACTTCGGGGGCGCATTTCGCCGATTGGTGCTTCCTCTTGGTGCGCACCGACCCCGACAAGCCGAAGCACCACGGCATCTCCTACCTGCTCGTCGACATGAAGACGCCGGGCATCGAGGTGCGCCCCTTGGTGCTGCTCAACGGCCACCGGCACTTCAACGAGGTGTTCTTCGCGGACGTCGTCGTGCCGAAGGAGAACCTGGTCGGCCCGCTCAACGAGGGCTGGAAGGTGACGACGACGACGTTGATGTTCGAGCGCGGCGGCGCCGGCGGGCGCGACCATGCGGCGCAGATCGAGCGCCTGCTTGAACTCGCGAAGCAATTCCCGAACCGGCAGGAGCCGGCCTTCCGCGAGAGCCACATCCGCCAGCAGCTGGCGCAGCTCGCGATCGATGCGAAGGCTTTGCAGGTGACCCGGCTGCGCGGCCTCAGCCGCCGGCTGCGCGGCGAGCCGCCCGGACCCGAGGGCTCGATCCTGAAGCTGTTCGGCTCGGAATTGGCGACCCGCATCGCCGATTTTTCGAGCACCTTGCTCGGCCCCTACGCGACCCTGGAGACGCCGACCGAACTGGTGCCCGACGCGCCGCGCTGGACGCACCGCGTCTTGGGCGCCCGGCAATACACGATCGCCGGCGGTACCAGCGAGATCCAGCGCAACATCATCGGCGAGCGGGTGCTGGGGTTGCCGCGGGGGTAAGTCCGCATGCCCCCAACTCACAGGTTGTCGCCCGAACCGAAATGACGATCTCGAAACTAACTGCATCGGCGGGGGCCATAGCACTTGCTCTTCTCATGTCTCCGGCAATGGCCAATGCTGAAAGCACATCGGCCGCAATGGAGAAGTTCGGTCTTATCGGAACCTGGGCGGAGGATTGCGCGAAGGACAAAGGTGGGGGTCGTGCCACGTATAGGGTCCCGCTTATCGGAACACCACAAATCAAAGGCCCTGGAGATGAAGCTGCCGAGATTATTTCGGCAGTGCGGGTCACAGAGGAAAAGATAAAAGTAACTCTGTCACTACTCAAGGGCGCGGCGGCATCGAGCGCGGTCCAACAACCGCCGCCGATCGAAGTCGTCTTCACGAAAGTGGGCAATAAGATCCGGATCTACAGCCAAACGATGCCTTGGTGTGGGACCGCGGGCGTCGAGCCTTGCGGTATAAGGGGCGGGAGATATTTTGGTGGGCCATTAGGGGTTCCGAAGGGAGAACTGGGGTCAGAAACCCCGTTCCTCGAGAAGTGCCTCAATTGAGTAGGGCGAAAAGCGGCGTAGGGCGGAAAAGCGCAGCGCATTCCGCCGAATAGGCTGTTGATTGGCGGAAACCACGGGAATGAGCCAATGCCGACATCAATGTAGCTCTGTTGCTTCTGCGGCCGGGAGATCGAGGAACGCAGCCCCGACCCATGCAGGCTCAGTATCCAAACCGCTGACAACAAGTCTCAATGGTGGGCTTGCCATAGCGCCTGCTTCAAGGAACGCTTGGCGACGGCACCTCCCGTCTTCGATCCGGCTCATTTTTGAGCGCGTCCTCCGGCGAAAATCGGCGGAATACGCTTCGCTCTTCCGCCCTACGGTGCCGTTCTGATCGACCCTTCCGCTCGATCAATCGACTCCGTCGTCATCCGCGGGCTTGACCCGCGGATCTCAAGATTGCCGGGTCAAGCCCGGCAAGGACCCGTTGGGGGAAACGTCGACGACCGCGGGCCTTGCCCGTCGCCTCACCTTTTGCGTAGCCTCGGGTGCGGGAGGGCGGCATGGATATCGGGTTCACGGAAGAACAGGCTTTGCTGCGCGACACCGCGCGCAAGTTCCTCGACGGCGAGTGCACGACCAAATTCGTGCGCGAGATGATGGCGACCGAGGCGGCCGTCTCGCCGGAATTCTGGCGCCAACTGGCTGATAATGGCTGGCTCGGCATCGCGTTTCCCGAGGCCGATGGCGGCAGCGGCCTCGGGCTAGTCGATCTCGTCGTGCTGATGGAGGAGATTGGCCGCGCCGTTATGCCAGGCCCGTTCCCGGCGACGGTGTTGCTCGGCGGCGCCATGATCGCCGAGGCCGGCTCGCCGGCGCAGCGCCGCGAATTTCTGCCGCGCCTCGCCGCCGGCGACGCCAAGGCCACCCTGGCCTGGACCGAGCCCAACGCGCGCTGGGACGCCGCCGGCATCACCGCCAGCGCGCGCGAGGCGGGCGGCGGCTTCATCCTGGCCGGCACGAAAATGTTCGTGCCCGACGCGCATCTCGCCGACGTGCTGGTGGTCGCGGCGCGCACCCGCGACGGCAGCACCATGGAGGACGGGGTCAGCCTGTTTCTGGTGCCGAAGGAGACCGCCGGTGTCGCGGTGAGGCTGCTGCCGTCGGTCGACGAGACGCGAAAATTATGCGAGGTGCGGCTCGACAACGCGCGGGTGCCGGCGACGGCGCTGCTCGGCGAGCTGCATCAGGGCTGGGCGCCGCTGTCGCGCGTCGTTGACCGCGCCGCGGTGGCATTGTCGGCCGAGATGTGCGGCGCGGCGCAGCGCGTGCTCGACATGACCGTCGACTACGCCAAGATGCGCATCGCCTTTGGCAAGCCGATCGGCAGCTATCAGGGCGTCAAGCACAAATGCGCCGATATGCTGGTCGACATCGAGAACGCCAAGTCGCTGACCTATTACGCCGCCTGGGCGGTCGATGAGGGCGAGCCCGATGCCGCGATGGCGGTGTCGATGGCCAAGGCCGCCGCCTCCGATGCCGGGCGCAAGGTCTGCGCCGCCGGCATCCAGCTGCATGGCGGCATCGGCATGACCTGGGAGCACGATCTGCACCTCTACCTGAAGCGCGCCAAGGCCGACGAGATCGCCTTCGGCGACGCGACCTGGCACCGCGAGCGCATCGCCCGGATGATGGGCGCATAACCGGCGAGGCGCACGGCAGGCAGTACTTCCCTTCGGCGACCTAGCCGACCCGGTAGCGCTCGATGGCGGCGCGGTCGAGCTCGATGCCGAGGCCGGGCCGCTCCGGCAATCTGATCGTGCCGTCGCTTTCGAGCCTGAGCGGCTCCTTCAGCAATTCGTCGCGGATCGCATTCGGGTTCTGGTCCCATTCGAGCACGAGGCCGTTCGGGATCGCGGCCGCGTAATGCAGCGACGACAGCAGCAGCACGGCGCCGGCGAAGGCATGCGGCGCGACCATCCGGTGGTGCGCCTGCGCATAGGCGGCGATGCGGCGACCCTCCGAAAAGCCGCCGGACCACGCGATATCGACCTGCACGATATCGACGGCGCCGCGCCTGATCAGCTCGCGGAAGCCGTACAGGCCGAGTTCGGTCTCGTAGCCGGCGATCGGCGTGTGCAGCGCGTCGGCCACCCGCGCGCTGCCCTCGATGTCGTCGGTCTCGACCGGCTCCTCGATCCAGTAGAGATTATAGGGCTCCATCGCCCGCCCCATCTCGATCGCGAAAGACGGGCTCCACGCGCAGTTGACGTCGACCATCAGCTTCGCCTGCGGTCCCAGCGCCCGGCGCACCGCCGCGACCCGCGCCAGGTCCTCGCCCGGATCGACCTCGCAGAACGACGTATTGCCGAGCAGCTGGCGCAGATGGGTCTGGGTCGACGGGTTGCGCCCGATCTTCATCTTCATGCCCTTGAAGCCGCGGGCGCGGTAGCCTTCGGCCTCGCCGGCGACCCCGTCGACGCCCTTCCCCTCCTGGTAGAAGCCGCCGCTGGCATAGGCCTCGACCCGGTCGCGGCACGCGCCCAGCAGACGATAGACCGGCAGCTTCGCGACCTTGCCGGCGATGTCCCACAGCGCGATGTCGATGCCGCTGATCGCCTGCATCACGACGCCGCGCCGGCCGTATTGCCGGGTGCGCACGAACATCTTCTGCCACAAACCCTCGATCAGCAGCGGATCTTCGCCGACCAGCAGCGGCTTCAGGTTCTTTTCGATCACGGTCGCGGTGGCGCCGCCGCCGAGCCCGGCCTCGCCGATGCCGACGATGCCGCTATCGGTCTCGATTTCGACCAGCAGCGCGCCGCGCTGCGACTGCACCCCCGCGGCACTCGCATAGGGCGGATCGACCCGGCAGGCGATCGCGATCGTGCGGACATCGGCGATTTTCATGGGTGTTGCTCCTCAACGCTCGGCGATCACGGCGAGCAGGTCGCACTGGATCTGGATCGGCGGCGTGAAATCGCCGTGGGCAACGGTGTGACGGGCCGGCCGCGACTGCGGGTCGGGGAACATCTCGACCCAGTAGCGGTTCATCACCGGGCGCAAGGCCCGGTCGGCAATCCACACCGTCATCTTGATGATGTCGTCGGTCGTGCCGCCGGCCGCGGTGATGACGCGGCGCACGTTCTCGAACATCAGCCGGCACTGCGCGTCGAGATCCTCCGGAACCTTGCCGGTTTCCGGATCGGCGTCGCCGATCGCGCCGGAGACGACGAACGGCCCGCGCCGGCACGCGGCGGGGATCGGGTTGGCGTGCTTGACGGCGGGGACCTCGATGCTGCGCCGCTTCTCCACCGCTCGCCTCCTCCGGCCGGGCTGTTCCGCCGTCTGGGGATGATAGGGAGCGGCGTTGCGGCAGGCAACGGCACCAAGCCGTCGATCGTAACCAGTCTTGATGGTCGTTCGAACTTATTCATCTAACGATTACCGTCGCACCTGCTCCAACATGGGGACGGAAATGAGCGATGCGCTTGCAGCAGCAACCGCCGTGCGGCGGCTAGATCCGCGCAAGTTCCGCGACCCGTTGCTGACCGCGACCGGCGAGCGGCGCGCGCAGGTCGCGCTCGAGTCGCTCGACACGCTGTGGTTCAACACCGGCACGCTGTGCAATCTGGCATGCCGGAATTGCTATATCGAGTCGTCGCCGCGCAACGACCGTCTCGCGTATCTGAGCGCCGCCGAGGTCGCGCAGTACCTCGACGAGATCGAGCATCTGCGGCTCGGCACCGGGCTGATCGGCTTCACGGGCGGCGAGCCGTTCATGAACCCGGCATTCCCGGAAATCCTCGAGCTGACCCTGGCGCGCGGCTTCCGCGTGCTGGTGCTCACCAATGCGATGAAGCCGATGCACAAGACGAAGCCGGCATTGCTGGCGCTGCGCGCGCGGTTCGGCGCGCGGCTGCAGCTGCGCGCCTCGCTCGACCATTACGGCCGCGCCCTGCACGAAGCGGAACGCGGCCGGCGCAGCTGGCAGCCGGCGATCGACGGCCTGTTGTGGCTGGCGCGCAACGGCTTTGCCGTGTCGGTCGCGAGCCGGCGCCTGTCGGGCGAGACCGAGGCTGAGATCCGGGTCGGTTTCGCCGCGCTGTTCGCCGAACTGGCGGTCGCGATCGATGCCGGCGATGCGGTCGCGCTGACCATTCTTCCCGAGATGGACGCGGACGCCGACGTGCCCGAGATCACCGAGGCGTGCTGGGGCATCCTCGGCAAATCGCCCGAGGACGTGATGTGCGCCACTTCGCGCATGGTCGTGAAGTTCAAGGGGGCGTCGCGCCCGACCGTGATCGCCTGCACGCTCCTGCCCTACGACCTGCGCTTCGATCTCGGGTCCAGCCTGGCCGGCGCCTTGGGGCGCGTCCCGCTCAACCACGCACATTGCGCGAAATTTTGCGTGCTCGGCGGCGGCGCCTGTAGCCGGGGCTGAACTCAGTCGGAATTCAGTCGGAGTCGCCGGTATCGGGGGTGAGGCCGGCGCAGACGATGCCGTGCACGGCGCACGCTTCGTCCTTGTCCGAGGTGTCGCCGCTGATCCCGACCGCGCCGATAATCTCGCCGGCTTCGTCGCGGATCAGCACGCCGCCCGGCACCGGCACCATGCGCCCGCCGGAGGCCACGGTCAGCGCCTGGATGAAGGCGGTGTTGCCGGCCGCGACGCGCCGGGCGAACTCGCGCCCGCCAAACCCCATGCCGAGCGTGCCCCAGGCCTTGCCCATCGCGATCTCCGGGCGCAACAGGCTGGAACGGTCCTCGCGCTTCATCGCCTTCAGCTGGCCGCCGGCATCGAGCACGACGACGGTGAGCGGCTGCAGGTTCAGCTCGCGGCCTTTTGCAAGCGCCTGGTCGACGATCGTCGAGGCCTGGTCGAGGGTCAGGGCGGTCATCTGCGGCTCTCCTCTCCTGTTTGGTTGATCGCTCGCCACAACCGTTCCGCGGTCGCGGGCATGTCGATGTCGGGGGCGCCGGGCAGCGCGTCGGCCACGGCGTTCACGATTGCGGCGAGCGCGGCGGTCGTGCCGGCCTCGCCGACCCCCTTGACGCCGAGCGGGTTGGTGCGGGCCGGCACCGGCCGCAGCGCGCTCGTTATGTCGGGCAGGTCGTCGGCGCGCGGCATCGCGTAGTCCATGAACGAGCCGGCCAGCAATTGCCCGCTCGCCGCACCAGAGACGCGGCCAGCGTTCGGGCGCGCTCGGCCAGATCGAACAGCGCGATGCGCCGGTCGGTGCCGGCGATCTCGAAGACGCCGTCGCGGTAGGCGATGTCGGCTTTTGGCGGCTTCAAGGACATGCGCCGCGACCTCCCTCCCTTTCTCGATCACGGCATCGCCGCGGCCAACGGCGCCGCCGATCGACATCCAATGGCCCGTACCGGTCAGCAACCGAAAATCCTCGTCGCGCGGCTCGAATGGCAGGCTCATCGCTCGCCGCTCCCTGCATTGAGCGCGCGTTACTACGGTCATTCGCAGCAGCCGGGCAAATCAAATTGTCATCCCGGCCTTCGCCTGCCTTCGCTGGGACGACGACTGAAGGCAGCTTCTTCGGTCGCCAGATTCCGATGGCGACAGCATGCGCCGGATGACGGTCACGCGGTCCCGTCGCGCTTCTCACCGCCCGCCGATGCTGATCTAATGCCGCCGGTCGAAAATGGGCAAGTCGATCGGCGCTGCCGGCGAGACAGGCGTAAAGGGGAAGCAAGCATGTTGCCGATGACCCGGCGCCGTCGGAGCGCCGCGACGGCCGGACCGTTGCTCGCCGCCCCGCGCCTGCCGATGACCCGGTTCTGAGATGGCCGTTTCTCTCGATCTGCTGATCAATGCGATCGTCGCCGGCATTTTGCTTGGCGGGTTCTACGCCGCCGTCACGCTCGGGATCACGATCACCTTCGGGATGCTCGACATCGCCAATATCGCGCAGCCGGCCTTCATTCTGCTCGGCTCGTACGCGGCGTACATCGTCAACACGACGATGGGGGTCGATCCGATCCTGGTCGGCATTGTCATGATGCCGGTCTTTTTCGTGATCGGGATGGCGGTCTATCAGCTTTACTACCACTCGTTCGAATCGCGCGGCGAGCAGTCGATCCAAGGCCTGGCATTCTTTTTCGGTCTGCTGTTCGTCGGCGAAGTCTCGCTGGTTCTGATCTTCGGCGTCGACTACCGGTTTGTCGAGGCGCCGTACACCAAAGGCACCTTGAGTTTCGGGATGTTCGACCTGCCCTACCGCATGCTGGTCCCGTTCGTGCTATCGCTGATCATGATCGGCCTGCTGCAGCTTTACCTGACGCGCAGCTTTATCGGGCGAGCCATCCTGGCGGTGTCGCAGGACCGTCTCGCGCTGCAGTTGATGGCGGCGAACCCGACCCGCATCAAGCAGATCGCGTTCGGCATCTCGATCGCGACCTGCGCGCTCGCGGGCACCTTCCTGATCATCATCCAGCCCGTCGAGCCGTCGATCGGGCGCGACTATATCGGCCGCATC
>Ga0326597_10005982_pt1 | contig 16750 bp, 13 predicted proteins | sample RVTome_12_FD_203789 | JGI IMG/M metagenome (GOLD analysis project Ga0326597, IMG submission 203789) | Soil microbial communities from uranium-contaminated site in the Upper Colorado River Basin, Wyoming, United States - RVT100D185 | ecosystem: Environmental > Terrestrial > Soil > Contaminated >...
CGCCCAGACCATTCTCGGGGAGACCCGGGCGCGTCTCAAAGAGCGTGAGGCGAGCCGCGAGGAAGCGGAAGGGTTCGAGGAGCGGCGGCGGCGCGCGCGGGAGCTCTTCGGCGGAAGGCCGATCCTCGAACCCTCTTCGACCGCGCCCATCCAGCTCCGCTTCGCCGAGGACACCGGCCTTCAGAAGATCTTCGAGGTCCTCTCCAAGCTTTCCGGCATCAACATCCTCTTCGACGAGTCGTTCCGCGACAAGCGCGTGACCATCGACCTGGTCGACGTGTCCTTCGAGGAAGCCCTCGACAAGCTCGCCCTCATCAACCGCCTCTTCTACAAGATCGTGGATTCCTCCACCATCATCATCGTCCCCGACAACGCCCAGAAGCACCGGCAGTACGACGACCTGGTTCTCCGAACGTTCTACATCGTGAACGCGGAAGTGAACACCGTCGCCAACATGCTCCGGACCATCGCCGGGATCCAGCGGGTGCAGCCGAACCCCGAGCTCAAGTCCATCACCGTCCGCGCCACCCCCGATCAGGTGGCGGTGGCGGAGCGCATCATCGAGCTGAACGACAAGACGAAATCGGAGATCATGCTGGATATCGAGATCCTGGAGGTCAACCGCAGCAAGGTGGCTGAGTTCGGCCTCCAGGCCGCCGAGTACCAGGTGAGCCTCGGCTTTGCCCCCGCGGGTCAGGACGACGAGACCGGGGCCATTCGCTTGAATCGCCTGGCCTCTCTCGACACCTCCGACTTCACCATGACGTTCCCCAACTCGGCGACGTTTCGCCTCTTCAAGAGCCAGAGCGAGGCGCGTTTGCTGGCGGCGCCGAAGCTCCGGGCGAGCGAGGGCCAGCCGGCGGAGCTCAAGCTCGGCCAGGAGATCCCCATCCCCGTCACTTCGTTCGTTTCCCAGTTCGGGACCCCGGGCGGAGTTCCCACGACTCCGGTGACCTCCTTCCAGTACCGGAACGTCGGCGTCAACGTCACCATCACCCCCAAGGTCTTCGTCGACGGGGAGATCGAGCTCCAGCTCGCTCTCGAGACCAGCAGCCAGCTCGACACCCGGGTCATCGGCGGGATCGAGCTCCCGGTGTTCGGGCTTCGCAACGTGAACAACGTGGTGCGGCTGAGGGACGGAGAGACCAACGTCGTCGGCGGGCTCATCTCGGAAGAAGTTCGGAAGGCGGTCTCGGGCTTTCCCGGGCTCGTCGACATTCCCTTGCTGAACAAGATCTTTGCCTCCAACGACGACAGCAGCTCTTCGGCCGACGTGATCTTCTCCATCACCCCGCACATCATCCGTGCCCCGCGGGTGACGGAGATGGACATGGCGCCCCTCCCCATGGGAACCGAGCAGCAGATCAAAGTCCCCGGGAACCGGCCGAGAATCTTCGACGCGGTCAAAGACGCGGAGGCGATCGAGCCCCCAGTCAAGGAAGCCCCGCCCGAGCCCACGCCGCTCGAACCAGAGCTCCCTCCTCAAGCGGAGCCAGAGCCGGCGCCGCCCCTGTCCCCCATCTCGGTGCTCTTCAGCCCACAGACGGCGACCCTCGCGGTGGGGGAAAGCTTCGAGGTGGTCCTCGTCGCCGGAGGGGCTCAGGGACTCTCCTCGGGGGAGATCCTCGTCAGCTACGACCCTGCCGCTCTCCGGATCTCGAACGTGCAGGCGGGCGCCTTTCTCACCATCGACGGCCGGCCGCTCACCTTCACGCCTACGTTCAACCCCGGGCAGGTCGGCGTCGCGTTCTCCCGCCCCGACGATAGCGAAGGATTGATCGGCTCGGGGCACCTGGTTCGCCTGACGCTCGAGGCGGTGGCGCCGGGCCCGCCCCTCATCGTGAGCGCGACCGGCGCTCTGCGGGACACGACCGGAGCGAGCATTCCCGCGAACTTCGCGTCCTTGCGTATCGAGGTGAAGTGATGGGTCGAAGTCGGCGAAAGATTGCCATCGCGGCGCTCGCGCTTTCGAGCCTTGCCGGGATCGTCGGACTTTCGGGATGCGGTGGCGAAGTGCCTTTGACGGCCCCTGAGGGCGCTACTCTCACCATCGAGGCCAACCCCAAGTCCATCCCGGTGATCGGAGGACGATCTACGATCACCGTAATCGGATTCAAGGCCGCGGAAGACGGCGGCGGTACTTTGTCCGACGGGACGCAGATCTTCTTCACCTCCGACCTCGGCGCCATCGAGGAGCGCGCCGCGATGGAGAACGGCATCGCCCGCGCGACGCTCCAGAGCGATGGCCGATCGGGGACCGCTACCGTCACCGCCGCTTCCGGAGGCGGGATCACCGCTGTCCCCACTACCGTCCAGATCGGCGCGGGAGCGGCGGGGGACATCGTCATCACCGTCACCGCGAACCCGAGCACTCTCGGTCCCACCGATTTCACTTCCGAAATCGTCGCCACCGTGACCGACGACCGCGGGAACGCTCTCGCGGACGTGCCCGTCATCTTCAGCACCTCCTCGGGAGCCCTCGCCTCGCAGGGATCGGTTCTCCGAACCAACGTGAACGGGCAGGTCTTCGATCGCCTGACGCTGCTCGACGACGAGGGCGACGCCACCGTCACCGTCACCTCCGGGTCGGCCTCGGGAACGGTGACGGTGACCCGCGGGACGTTCGACGCTCCCGCGATCGACTCCGTCTTTCCCGCAACCGGGACCCGGGGCGCGAGCCTCACCGTGACCATCACCGGTCAGAACTTCCAGCCGGGGGCGACGGTAAGCTTCGGGGACGGCATCGCCATCAACAACGTCACCTGGATCAACTCCGAGACGCTTCTCGCGGACATCACCATCGGCGCGAGCGCCGGGACGGCGGCGAGAACCGTCACCGTCACCAACCCCGACGGCGGGAGCGGGACCTTCGCCTCGGCATTCACCGTCTCGAATAGAGCCCCCGTATGCCGCATGAGCCTGTTCCAGATCGTTTCCGGAAGCGGCACCGCCGCCGATCCCTGGCTCATGAGCTCGACGTTCGTGTCCTTCGACGGAACGGCGTCGTCCGACCCCGACGGCAGCGCGCTCACGTTCGACTGGGACGTGGGCGATCCTCCCACCGCCGCGTTCATCACCGCGGCCTTCTCCTATACGTACAGCGCCATCGACATCTTCCAGGTGTTCCTGACCGTCACCGACGACGACGGCAACACTTGTACGCTCGTGCGGTTCCTGGAGACGCAATGAGATCGAAAAGGCTCTTCGCCTGCGCCCTGCTCCTCGGCCTCGCTTCTGGCTGCGACGAGCTCCAGGATCCACCGCCCGCGGGGCCCGTCGTTCCTCCCATCCCCCCGAGCCAGTTCGCGATCGCCGGACGATGGGACGGAGTGACCGCGCAGGGACGACCGCTTTCGTTCGACGTTTCGGATTCGACGGTGGTGGTGAACGGCTTTCTCACCCTGCACCACGATTGCAGCGGGGGAAGGCTGGTCTTGGACCTCGGGAGCTATGACGCCCAGGTGAGCGGCGACAGCTTCTCCGTCACCTTGAACTGGCGCCGCGACGAGCCGACGAAGTACTACGTCGGCCGGCTCACGGTATCGGGGCGCTTCGAGGGGAACCGCCTCGCCCGGGGAGGGTTCGTGAACAGCATCACCGACAAGTATGCTGACAATCTCGGCGTCTGCCCCTCGTCGAGCGGAAGCTGGGAGGCGGCGCGAAACTGATGCGGAGTGGCATACTGGTGCTCGTGGCCGCGTTCGGCGCGGCTTCGGCCTCGGCCGAGATCGCGGTCATGGAGAGCGGCAAGATTCTCTACGTCGATCGCTTCGAGCGGGCCGACGAAGAGATCACCCTCTACGTCACCGGAGGAGGTGTGGTCGTAGTACCTTCCGAGATCGTCCTCAACGTGGTGCCGAACGAGATCGTGGAGAAGGGAGAGGATCCGCAGAAGGTCCCGCTCTTCCCACAGCTCGAGGAGTTCATCACCCCCGCGGCCTCGAAGTACGGCGTCGCCCCCGAGCTCGTGGCCGCGGTCATCTGGGCGGAGTCGAGCGGCGACCCCGACGCTCGCTCCCATCGGGGGGCGCGGGGGCTGATGCAGCTCATGCCAAAGACGGCGAAGGAGCTCGGGGTGACGCGGATCCTCGATCCGCGAGAGAACGTCGAGGGCGGAACGCGCTATCTCCGGCAGATGCTCGATACCCACGAGGGCGACGTGAGCCTCGCTCTCGCTGCTTATAATGCCGGACCGGAAGCGGTGCGCCGCTACCGCGGCATCCCGCCTTACCGCGAGACCCGCGAGTACGTGGGCCGCGTGATTCGCGTCTACGAGCGGGCTCTCGGAGGCGTCGAATGAGAGGCGAGCGGGCGCCGCGGGATTCCGGCTACATCCTCCTCGGTATCACCATACTTCTCGTCATTCTCGGGATCTCCCTCGTGGCCGCCGTGCCCCTCTGGCAGAAAGGCGTTCAGCGCGAGCGCGAGCAGGAGTTGATCTTTCGGGGCTATCAATACATGCAGGCCATCGAGCGCTACCAGCGTAAGTATCCCGGGGCCTACCCTCCGAGCGTCGATGTGCTCGTCGAGCAGAAGTTCCTCCGAAAGGCCTACAAAGATCCCATGGGGGGAAAGGACGGTGAGTGGAACCTCCTTCGCCAGATGTCTCCCGAGCTCCAGCTCGGTCAGCAGCAGCAGCTGCAGCAGGCGAGTGAGGCGGCCGGTATCAACGACCTGAATCGCAGTCGGGCTCAGCTTCGGACGGGAGGACAGGCGATGCCGGGAACGCCTGGGGCGACTCGGCAACCGACGGGCGGAACGTTCCAGTCGAGCCTCGGCCGCGGCGCTTCCGATGCCAGCATGGGTGGAATCGTCGGCGTCGCGAGCCGCAGCACGGAGAAAACGTTCTATCGAGTGCCCGGGAAGGAAAAGTATAAAGACTGGCTCTTCGTCTGGGGCGCGCAGCAGGGCGTCGCTCCCGTGGTGCCCGGTCAGGCCCAGCAGAGCCCATTCCCCGGGCTCCCGCCGCCGCCACGGATCACGAGCTTCGGATTCGGCGCCGGTCCTGCAACTCCAGGCCAGGTGGGTGCTCCAGGTCAACCCGGCTTTCCTCCCGGAGGGCAGCCCGGCGGATTCCCCGGTGGCGGCCCCGGTCAGCCTCTTCCGCCCGGGCAGCCGGGATTCGGAAATCCGCGTCAGCAAGGCTTCGGGCAGCCGGGGTTCGAGAACACGCCCCCCGGGGGGATGCAGCCGCAGCCCCGCCCGAGACGTCAGCCGGATTGATCCCACCCTATCCGCATGCGCATCGGGATCGATGCCCATCACGTCAACGGCAAGCCGCAGGGAAGCCGGACCTACCTCCTCGAGCTCATCCGCGCGCTCTCCCGCCTCGAAGGCGACGAGCTCGTCGTCTACAGCTTCCGCCCCGAGGAAACCTCGGTCGTGCTTCACGCCCCTCGCCTCGAGCATCGCCGGCTCTTCCCTGAATCCGCGCGCCTTCGGCTCCCCTTCGTGGTTCCCGCGCTCGCGCTTCGCGATCGGCTCTCGGTTCTCCATTCTCAATACACCGCCCCTCCCTTCTCCTTCGTCCCCGACGTCGTCACCATCCACGACATCCTCTTCGAAACCCATCCCGATCTCTTCGAAGGCGCCTTCTCGGATCGATCGGTCGCACTCATCCGCCGATCGGCGAAGCGAGCTCGCGTGGTGCTCACCGTATCGGAGTTCTCGAGGCGCGCGCTCATCGAGCGCTACCGGCTCCCCCCCGAAAAAGTGGTCGTCACACTGAACGCCGTCGACCGCGATGCCTTCCGTCCCGCGGTAAGCGAGCCCGTGGGGATCCGCGAGCGCTACGGCCTCGTTGGGCCATACCTCCTCTCCGTCGGGCGCATCGAGCCGCGGAAGAACCTTCCCCGGCTGATTCGCGCGTTCTCCCGCGCGCGAGGAAGGCTCGGCGGCGGCATACGTCTCGTCATCGCCGGCCAGGAAGACTTTCGGTCCCGAGAGGTCTTCCAAGAAGCCCAGCGGCAACCCGAAGGTTCCATCAAGTTTCTCGGCCCCGTCCCCGATCGGGATCTCCCCTCGCTCTACAACCTCGCCGAAGCTCTGACCTATCCCTCGCTCGCCGAGGGCTTCGGGATCCCGGTGCTCGAGGCCATGGCCTGCGGCACTCCGGTCCTCGCTTCGCCTCGAGGCGCCCTCCCCGAAGTAGGAGGAGACGCGGTGCTCTGGGTCGAGCCCGAGGACGAGGAGGCGATCGCGAACGGGATCGAACGAATCCTGGCCGACTCCGAGCTTCGAGGAAGACTTCGCGCGGCCGGACTTCAGCGGGCGGCGGGCTTCGACTGGAACGAAACGGCGAAAGGGACGCTAGAGGCGTATCGCCGGGCGGTGAGCTTCTAGAACGCCTCTTTGACAGGCCATAATAAGGGTGCTAGCGTGGGTTTTGAACTCGTCCAAAGGAGCTCCACGGTGAGAATCGCCTCGATTGTTTCTCTGGGAGCGGCCCTGTTCTTCGTCTCGCAGGTTTCCGGGACCGAGCCCGTCCAGGTGGCTCACCGGAACGGGCTCGTTACCATCCAGTGCAAGGATGCCCCTCTTTCCAGCGTTTTCGAGAGAATCGAGGACGAGACCGGGATCGAGCTGACCCTGGAAGACGAGGTGAAGTCGAAGAGACTCTCCGCCAATCTCGTAGACCTCCCGGTGGCGATGGCGGTCGCGCGACTGCTCGAGGGCGTGGGCGTCAACTACATCGTGATGATGGACCCATCCGACTGGGGAAGGGTCGACAAGATCTTCGTTGGCGCCGGTGGAGGCGGACCCGCTCGCGCGGCGGGCCCGGTCCGCGGACCCGTGGTGCCCGAGGAGCCCGTGGACGAGGCGTTCGAGGAGGTCCCGCCCGAGTCCTTCGAAGAAGGGATGGAGGCCGGCGATGCCATGGACCCCGGCATGGAAGTTCCCCCCGAAGACATGCCCCAGAGTCCGGACGAGTTCGGGGGCGGGGAGGATCCGGGCGCCTTCGAAGCACCTCCGGGAAGCTCGCCGCTTCCGGATTTTCTGCCTCCGATGCAATCGTTCCCGAGAAGCAGCTTCACGCCCGGGCTTCCGAACGGAAACCAGCGCACCCAGGGGGGCCTGGCGCAGCCCCAGCAGCCCCAGCAGCAGGATCCCGGCAATACGCCGCCGGCGACGTTCCCCTTCACCGATCCCTTCGGCCGTCCGATTCCCATCCCGTCGGGGATGAACCAGCAGCAACAACAGAAACGTCAACAGCAACAGCAGCAACAAGAGCGTTAGTCGGGGTGGGGCCCCACGGCACTAAGCACGGAATTTTGAAGACCTCGTCGAAGTCGATCGACGCTTACCGCAAGAAGCGGGACTTCGAGCGCACTCCCGAGCCGCCTCCTGATTCCGCCACCGAGCGCGGAACCCGGGCGTTCGTCGTTCACCGCCACGAGGCGCGCCGCCTCCACTACGACCTTCGCCTGGAAATGGAAGGAGTCCTCAAGTCCTGGGCGGTTCCACGAGGTTTTTCCTACGACCCAAAGGAGAAGCGACTCGCGGTCCACACCGAGGACCATCCTCTGAAGTACGAGACCTTCTCGGGAGTGATCCCGAAAAGAGAGTACGGCGGGGGCACGATGACCATCTGGGACCGGGGCTGTTACGAGCTGGTGAAGGGAGCCGACGGACCGAAGGCGGTCTCCGCGGGAAAGCTCGAGGTCGTGCTTCGCGGGAGAAAACTCCGCGGGGAATGGCATCTGGTGAAGACCCGCTCGGAAAAGGACGAGTGGATCCTGTTCAAGGCGCGAGACCGCTACGCCCGCAACGAATCCGAGAAGGCGCCGTTTTTCGATCTCGCGCAGGCCATCGAAGCTCCGCTGCCGGAGAGCATCGAGCCGATGCGAGCCGGAGTCGAGCGGTCCCCATTCTCCGATCCCGCCTGGTGCTTCGAGGTGGAGTTCGAGGGACGGCGAGTAGGGCTGCGAAAAGACGGCGACCGGATCCAGGTACTGCCGGAAAGCGGCGAAGACCTGGGGGCCCGGCTTCCGGAGATCGTGAAGGAAGCCCTCGATCTCCGAGCGGAGAACGCCTGGATCGACGGTGTCCTCGTCGCCGTCGATGCTTCCCAGCGCCCGTCCCGCGCGAAGCTCGAGGCCCGGCTCTCGGGCGCTTCCTCTGGCCCCGTCGTTCTCTACGTTTTCGACCAGCTCTATTACGAAGAGTGGGACTTGAGACCTCTTTCGCTCCTCGAGCGAAAGGCGATCCTCACGACGGTGCTTCCGAAGCTCCCGCACGTCCTCTTCGTGGACCACGTTCAGGGTCGAGGTGAAGAGCTTCATTCCGTGACCGCAGCCGCGGGGCTTCCCGCCGTCCTCGGGAAGATCGCCTCGAGCCCATACCTCTCCGGGCCATCTACCGACTGGTGCCGCATTCCCGCCGAGAGCGCTTCCGAATCGAGGGGCCAGGATCTCTCGGACGCCCTTCGCACGCGCCGCGCGGGAGCGCGCAAGATCCAGCTCAGCAACCTGGATAAGGTGTTCTGGCCCCGCGAGGGCTACACCAAGGGAGATTTACTCCGTTACTACGACCAGGTCGCCGAGACCCTTCTCCCCTACCTCCACGAGCGGCCGGTCCACATGCTCCGCTATCCCGACGGGATCGAGGGGAAGTCGTTCTACCAGAAAGACGCCCCCGACCACACACCCGACTGGGTCGTGACCGAGAGCATCGAGTCGGACGGCGAAGTGATTCGCTACATCATCTGTAACGACCGCGACACGCTCATCTGGATGGCGAACCTCGCGAGCATCGACCTCCATCCGTGGCTCTCCCGGCGGACGAGCCGGGACATGCCCGATTGGGTGGTCTTCGATCTCGACGCCAAGGAGGCGCCGTTTCCCGACGTGGTGAAGATCGCCCGCGCCGTCGGACGGGTGCTTCGAGGCATCGGCCTCAGGCCCTATCTCAAGACCTCCGGCGCCACCGGTCTCCACGTCTTCGTTCCCCTCAAGCCCGGCTACACCTACGATCACACGCGGCAGTTCTGCGAGGCGGTCGCAACCCTCGTCGCTTCCGAGCACAAGGACATCGCGACCGTCGAGCGCGTGGTAAGCCGCCGCCGCGGCCGGGTCTACGTCGATTTCGGGCAGAACCGAAGGGGGCAGACGGTAGTCCCCGCCTACGTAGTCCGGCCGCGCCCCGGAGCGCCGGTCTCGACCCCGCTCGACTGGGACGAGCTCGATACCGATCTCGACCCGGTGCGGTTCAACATCAAGACCCTCCCTCCGCGGCTCGCGAAACTGGGCGACCTCTTCCAGGGAACGCTCCGCGATCCGCAGGACCTCCTCCCCGCGATCGAGGCTTTCCAGAAGAACTTTCTCCCCGGCTAGCGTCGCTCGCTCTTTCGCAGACCCGACTCGTACCATCCGGTAGAATCCTTCCCTGCCCGGGGCGCTTCATCAACCATTACCGGATCGTCGAGAAGATCGGCGCAGGGCGAATGGACTCCCCACCCTGGTCAAGAGGAAACCTTCTTTCTGACGTCGTTAACGAGGAGGATCCGGTTACAGATCGGCCTTCTTCAGCCGCCAGGCGGCAACGGCCGCGGGAAGCGCGATCCAGACGAGCAGCGAGAACGAGAGCAGCCACACGGCATTCGCGGCTCCTCGCGTGAAGCGAAGGAAGGCCAGCGATGCCGCGCCGAACGCGGCGGTTCCTTCGATACCCAGGAGCGTCCCGGTACGGACGGCATCCACGGGGTTCAACAAGACCGCCAGGATCAAGAGCCGGGAAGCGCTGCCCGACGGCAAGAGCGAGGCGAGGCCGAGCGCCGCGACGTCGTAGATAAGGACCGCGACAAACCAGATGACGAGCGCGAGAGCCAACGGGCGCGACCGCCGGCCGGCCGCCCCGCAGGCGACGACGGCGGCGATTCCCAAGAACACCGCAGTCAGCAGAAGCGAACCAAGCACGAGAAGAAGGAAGCCCCCGATTCCCTGCTCTCCAGCCTGAGAAAAGACGACCAGGCCGGCGGCTCCGAACCCGATAGCCTGCGCGCCCGCCAGGGCTTGAAAGAGACCCAGGAGTCTGCCGAGCAAGATGGTCTCGCGGGAGACGGGCTGGGAGAAGAGGAGCTCCGACGCGCCACGCTCTGGAGAGAGAGAGAGCACCCCGATGACGAGGGCGGTGAGGGGCACCAGGAGAAGTACGAGCTGAACCAGAGATACCGCGGTACGAGAGAAGTCCTGAAAGCCGTGGCCTCCGGAGAGGATGTAACCGGATGCAGCCACGGCTAGACTGAGACAAGCAAAGACAACAGCGAAGATCTGAATCCAGCGAGACCTCACGGCCAGGAGCAGCTCCTGGTGGGAGCAGAGCAGAAGCGGAGAGCCCTTGGCGGTCATCTCGTTGGACTCCCGTCCGGAGCTCCAGAAGGGCCAAAGACGTCCGCGGGCGAGAGTGGAGTCCCTTCGACCGCCTCGGGGTCTCTATCGCGCGAGGCGGCGTCGGAGTAGGCCAGCAGTCCTGAGCCCATGGGTGTCTCGACGGATGGGTTCCGTGTGTACAGGGCATCACCCGCCCGAATCCACTCCTTGGTCCGATGATCGGCGACATAAGCCGTAGCCCCCGCGGGCAAAGAAGGGCTGCCCTCGAGGTAATCCCGCAGACAGCCAATGTCGTCGAAAAAGAGCGGCTCTTCGGATGGCGCCACGATTTGAGACGCCCGTCGCGGGTCGGAGACCACCATCCGGCAGAACCGGCATTGTTCGTTTCCGGTATCGAGCTTCGCCGGGGGAGGCGGCCCAGCCGCGCCACACGCGCCCATCCAGAGCGAGGCGAGCCCGACGAGCCCGATGAGAATGCTCCTCATGGTCGCACCGCCACGAGCTCGCGATAGAACGTGTCGAGCCGTTCTTCTTCGGCAGTGAGACCGCGAATCTCCGCGCGAGACTCCCGCACCATGTCCAGGACGGCCGGTCGAATAGCGGCGGGCCCGGGCACGATCAGCTCGTCCGCCGCCCAGACCGACTTCGGCGAAAGCGTGCGCACCCGCTCCAGAAGCCCGGGCGGCAGAGCCGTGAGCCGCAGGCGCATCACCCCGCGCTCGGCCAGGCGGTCTTTCAGCTCCCGCGCGTTCAGCGAGGCCACCAGACGACCCCCGACCAGCACCGCGAAGCGATCGGCGAGACGCTCGACGTCGCCGAGCTGGTGCGAGGTGAAGAGCACCGAGCGGCCCTCACGCTGGGCGCGCTCGACGACACCGTAAAAAGCGCACAGGCCATCGGGGTCGAGCGCCGCCGTGGGCTCGTCGAGCAGGAGCACCGGAGCCGAGGGAAGCATAGCCACCGCGAGCCCGAGCCGCTGCGTCATCCCGCCCGAGTAAGTTCCTGCTGCGCGGTCGCCGGCGCCGTTGAGCGAGGCGAACTCGAGTACCTCCTCGGTGCGCGCCGGGTCCAGGCCCCGAAGAGCGCGGTAGAACTCCACCACCTCTCGACCGGTCAGGCTGTCCGGAAAGAGAACGCGCTGTGGCAGGAATGACAGGACCCGACGCGCCTCCGGATCGCTTGACGGCCGGGGCGGGTTGCCAATCATCACTTGTCCCGCAGTCGGGCGAATGAGTCCGGCGGCCGCTTTGAGGCACGTCGTCTTGCCCGAGCCGTTGGGACCCAGAAGCGCGACCACCTCGCCCCCCCCGATCGAGAGGGTCAGCTCTTCGACGGCCCGCTGCCGCCCGTAGTACTTGGTGAAGGCATGGAAGGCAATCAAGGCCGCTTACCTTCGCCGCGCGCGCAACAGGGACAGCGCGCCGATCGCGAGCAGCAGCGAAGAGCCGGCGACGCCTCCCGCACTCACGCCGTTCCCGCGAGGCCGCGGCGCCGGAACGTTCGAGAGTGACGGGGGACGGCTCAAAGGCGCCGCGTCGACCACCGCCACGGGCTGCAAGACCGGGAAAGCGCGCTCCGCGACCCCGAGAGCGTCCGCGGCGAATCCCTGGGAGAACAGGTCTGCCGCAGTGAGGTTGGACCGGAAATGATCGAAGACGCTCGTCAATCGGTAGGGCACGTCGGAGAGGCCATCTCCGTCCAGGTCCGGCGCGTCGTGCTCCGACCAGTAGTTGCCGACGAAGGTGGCGTCGGGGCGCTTTCCCACCAGAGTCAGGGGCGTCAGGTTCCCCAGGAACGAGTTCCCCTCGAAACGGATGCCGGCACTGGATGCATAGAGAACGATCGCCGTGTCCGATTGAGCGATGACGTTGCGCAGAAAAAGGTTCCGATGGGAGCCCTCCAGGAAAACCCCCCGGGCGTTATCGGCGATCAGATTGTCCTCCGCCACGACGTCGTCACAGCTCTGGAGCAAGAGGCCGACCGAGGCGAAGCCGCGGTTTCGCAGGAACCGGTTCCGCCGGAATTCGATGCCATGGGAGTACATCACCACCGCGCCCGCCGCGTTGTTCTCGAAGAGGTTGTCCTCGAAGACGTTGTCATCCGCATACATGTAATGGAGCCCGTAGCGAAGATCGCGCGCCACGTTTCCGACGATTCTCCCTTTCGAAGAGGACTGGATATAGAAGCCGTCGCGGGCGTCCACGACCTCGTTCTCGGTGAAACGAAAGCCCTCCGTTGCCCAGACGTGGATCCCCGAGCCCTTCTCCCCTGGAGCCCTGCCCGGAATCCCGCGAATGAAACACTTCTCCACCACGGCGTCTCTGGCATCGCGCAGATAGACGCCGAAGAGGCTCTGGCGGATGCGGCAGTCGCGAACGGTGACCCGAGCCGCCGCGACGTGGACGCCGGAAGAATCCCTTCCTAGATCTCCTCCGCCGCGTCCGTCGACGTCGAACCCCTCGATGGTGACGTCGGGAGCCCGCACCCGGACGACGCTGCCTTCACCGGAGCCGACGAGAGTCGGCCGGCCGCGCCCGACGAGGCGCAGCCGCCGGTCGATGAAGAGGTCTCCTTCGTAGGTCCCGGCCTCCACCTCCAGTGTGGCGCCGGGAGGCGCAGCGTCGATACGCGCCTGCAAAGGAGAGACGCGGTCGAGCGAAGGACGCCCTTCGAGACCGCCGGGCGCAAGCGGCTGGTCTTCGGTTTGAAACGCGCCCGCCAGGAGTAAGAGCACGAGCACACGAGCCACGCTACACCGTCGGCGACGCGTCTCCGCGTCGACTCCAGGCGAGAATCACGGCGGCGAGCAGGACCACGGCCACGAACGCCAGAGCGTAGGACCCAGCCGCCGGATAGGAATAGACCTCGAAATTGGCGAGTGTCCTGTGGCCGACGAGAGGCGGCATGAAAGGAGCGACCTTGACCGCGGCCGTGGCGTCGAGGTTGTGACCGTAGCTCCACATCTTGTAGCCGAAGGACCAGAGCGAATAGACAGCGAAGTAGCCGAAGAGCACCAAAACGTCCACCAGGTGCGCCATCTTCCCGTGAGCCGCGGCGCGAAGGAAAAGCAGGCCGAGCCCGCCCACCACGAAAGGAATCCACTTGAACTCCGCGAAGTCCGCGGTGTCCAGGTCCTGCATCCCGATGTAGTGGTTGAGGAGGTTGATCTCCTTCACGTCCTGGCCCTTGTTTCCACCGTCGAGCTTGTAGCTGTAGATGTCGAGCCGCAGTCCCTGCGGATACTGCGGCGCGAACATGGTCATCCGCCAGAGCGGAAGAAAATAGGCCGGGGTGAGCAGCAGCATCGCAAGAAGAAGCAAGCTTCGCGGCCCGAGATCCAGCGGAAGGTCGAGGAACCGGTTGCTCTTTTCGATCAGTTTCCGCAAGGCTCATCACTCCTTCATTGGGTGCTCGCAGACTCATGGAACAGGGCGGCGGGCGCCGCCCGCCGCCCCGCGACGCTCAGCTCCTTTTCTTGACGATCATGTACCCCTGCATCTCCTGGTGCAGGGCCGAACAGAAATTGGTGCAGTAATAAGGGAACACTCCGGGCTTGTCGGCCTTGAAGGTGACGGTCTTGGTCTCGCCGGGGTCGATCACCAGGTTGATGTTGTAGTCGAGAAGTCCGAAACCGTGGAGCTCGTCCGTGGTCTGCTCTATGTTCGTAATGGCCACCGTCACCGTGTCGCCCTCGTTCACCTCGAAGTCGGTAGGGGTGAAGCTCGAGCGCACCGCCACCATTTTCACCGTTACCTTGTTCGCCTCCCGGGTCGAGCCGGCGTCATTCACGTCCCACACCGCGAGCGGGTGCTTGTTCTCTTCCTTGAGATAGACCTCGATGGGCTTCAGCTTGTCCGCCTTGACGATCTGGGCGTAATGCGGCTCGGGCTCGGTGAACGTGTCGGAGAGGAGCTTCATCTTCTCTTCGGTGATGTCCACGAGCTGCGAGGATTCGGGCTGAGACGGCCCGACGGAAAGGTGCCGTCCATGCGAGAGCTTGTTGAGGCCGACCAGGTATTTCCCGTCCGGATTCACCGTATCTCCCTCGGCGGCGGCGAGGTGACCGGTGGCGTAGGCCATCGGGACCTTGTCCACCACTTCCCAGGTCCCGAGCTTCCACTTGGCAAGGGCGCTATCGACGAAGAGCGAGGTATAGGCCTCCCCGTTGGGACCGAACTGGGTGTGGAGCGGTCCGAGTCCGACCTCGACCTCGGCGTCCTTGATCGATTCGTACTTGAGGACGGGAACGCCGTCTTCATCGCCGCTGAAGTCCTTGTTGCGGATGGCGGTCTGGATCTTCTCGAAGTTGAAGGCGGTGGTCACGCCCTGGAGCTTGCCTGAGCCGATGATGTACTTCCCGTCGGGCGACACGTCGACGCCGTGCGGCGATTTCCCGCAGGGCATGAAGTACGCGATGCCCGGGACCTTCTTCGGATCGAGGACGCGGACCCCGCCTACCATGTCTCCCTTGCCCTCGTCGACCGCTTTCTGCGCCGCCCGCCAGTCGATGGCCGCGATGTAATCGCGGTCGCGCTGAGACGCGGTGGTCTCGAGCTTCCCCGTCGCCCGCTCGGTGTTGTAGGACGTCCAGAACATCCAGCCGTCCGAGATCAATTTCCCGGCGTCGCCGATGTCATAGTCGAACGGCGGGAGAACGATCTCCCAGCCGAGCGACATCTCGCCCGTGCCGGGGTCGATCTTGATCGCGGCCACTACGCCCTTGTACTCGGTGGCGTAATTCGCGACCGGCGCCGGAGTGCCCTTGGGAATGGGAATGGAAAAGCGTGAGGCCATCATCGAGTACTCGGTGTTGGGCGTGACGAAAGCCGAGGCGTGGTTCCCCGAGATGTTGGCGACGGGGCCCAGGATTTGCTTCGTCTTGAAGTCGCGGAGGTCGATTCGCGCGACCCGTCCGTTCATGTCGTTGACGAACAGCCACCGGCCATCATAGTCGCCATTGGTCTCCGAGAGCGAGGGATGGTGGACGTCGCCCCAGGTCAGTGCGCCCAGCATCTTCTTCGAGTCGTCGTCGAACCCGTAGCCGGTCGCGGAGTAGGGGCTGAAGACCGGAATGGTTGAGATGTGCCGCATCGACGGAAGGCCGTACACGTAAACCTGGCCGGAGTGACCGCCCGAGGAGAACATGTAGTACTCGTCGAGGTCTCCCGGCGCGACATAGGTCTTCTGCGCCGCGACGGCGATGTCCGAGATGGCCCCGGCCCGACGCTCCCCCTCGGGAGGGCTCGGGGCGCAGCGGTTCAGAATGAGGCCGCCGACGGCCAGCGCCAGGGCGCCCCATGGGAAAATACTAGTCGTTTTCCAGCTCATCGTATTCTCTCCTTAATTTAATGTTCAATGAGGGCGCTCCAGAAGGGCGCCCGGTCCTTTCTGTCCACCCTCGCCTCTCTGTCGTTGGTGAGCGGCGAAGGCTTCGCGCAGCTTTTCCACCGCCACCGCCTTCTGTTCGTCGGTGAGGACGATCTGGCGCGAGAGCACGACGGACATCGTCCCGGTCGGCTCGCGCAGGAAATCGTCGATGGTCTTGCCGAAACGGGTCTGAGTGTCCTCGACGGCGGTCGAGAGGTCGGGGCCGATTTGCGCGGGGCTTACGACTCCGAGGGCCGAGATGGAGTGGCAGACGAAGCAGCCGGTGGAAACGAACCAGGCGCCCGGCCCGACCTTCATCTGTTCCTCCGCCTGCCTCTCCTCGGGAGTCTGTGGATCGGTGCGCGGCGTCCCTGCCACGAACGCGGCGGGAACGGGAGCGCGCCGCCAGGAAAGCACCAGCATGGAAAGCGCTTGAGCGTCCTTGGTCGTCAAATGGAAGTTGGGCATCACCGAGTCGGTTACCAGCGCCCGCGGATCCTTGAAGTGGGCGACATGCCAGGCGAAGGAGGTGTTCTGCCCGGAGAGCCGTCCGTAGTCATACTGCTCCGGCGCCTTGTCGCCCACGTAGGTGAGGTCGGGGCCGATGGTGCCGCCGCGAGCGTTGATGACATGGCAAGCCCGGCAGCCCTTCTCCTGCACCAGCCTCTTCCCCAGATTGATGAAATCCGCCCCCTTCGTCTCGCGGTCGTAGCGGTGGCAGACGTTGCAGTTCATCTGCATGAGCGCGTTCTTTTTCTCGACGATCGAGTACTCCTCGCCGAGCGCCTCCCCGAGCACCGGAGTCTCCCAGTGCTCGACCGGCCCGTGCGCGGGCGCGACATCCACCGCCCAGCCCTGACCTCCGTGACAGGAGGTGCAGCCGTAGCGCTCGGGCGGATGGTCCTTGAACGGTCCGGGGGGGTGCGTGCGGTAAGGTTCCTCCGCCTGCTCGAAGCCCTGCCAGCGAATCGCCTGATGGCAGGTGATGCAGCGGTCGGCGTTGCCGAGCGACGGCACCCAGATCTGCTGGATACCCGAGGGGACGGAAGCCGCCT
>Ga0326597_10005983_pt1 | contig 16749 bp, 21 predicted proteins | sample RVTome_12_FD_203789 | JGI IMG/M metagenome (GOLD analysis project Ga0326597, IMG submission 203789) | Soil microbial communities from uranium-contaminated site in the Upper Colorado River Basin, Wyoming, United States - RVT100D185 | ecosystem: Environmental > Terrestrial > Soil > Contaminated >...
ACCAACGCCACCAAGACAGGGATGACCGTGGCCCCGCTCCACGAGGAGATCGTGGGCCGGGTGCGCCCGATGATCCTCGCCCTGCAGGGAGCGGTCGCGCTCGTCCTCGCCATCGGGTGCGCGAACCTGGCCAACCTCCTCCTCTCCCGCGCCGGCGAACGCCGCCAGGAGCTGGCCATCCGGTCCGCGCTGGGGGCGAGCCGGCCCCGTCTCGCACGCCTGCTGGTCGGCGAGACCGTGCTCCTGTGTGTCCTCGGGGGCGCCCTCGGCCTGCTCGTCGCGCGAGCGGGCATGGACGTGCTGCTGGCGATGGGACCCGGCGACCTGCCCCGCCGCGCCCAGGTCGAGATGAACGCGCCGGTCGCGCTGTTCGCCCTGGGACTCTCCCTGCTCACCGGCCTCCTCTGCGGCCTTCTGCCCGCGCTCCGAGCGACCCGCGACGAGGCGCAGCCCGCCTTGAAGGAGGGCGGCCGCGCCGCCACCGATGAGACCGGTCGCGTGACCCGCCGCTGGCTCGTCTCCCTGGAGGTGGGGCTCGCGCTGGTGCTCCTCACCGGGGCGAGCCTTCTCGTCCAGAGCTTCGTTCGGCTCGGACGGGTCGATCCGGGCTTCGAGCCCGCCAGCCTCTTGACGGCGCGCCTTTCCCTGCCGCGGGCGCGGTACGCCGACCCCATGGCTCTCGGCGTCTTCCACGACCGCCTGGCCCTTCAGCTCGAGGACCTTCCCGGCGTGAGGAGCGTGGCCGCGGCCTCGGTCATACCATTGCACGAATGGCGCGCCACCATCGAGTTCACGGTGGTCGGTCGACCCCCGGCACGACCCGACGAAACCCCGATCGCGAACTACCGGATGGTCAGCCCGCGTTTCTTCTCCACCCTGGGCATCCCCCTGCGCCGCGGCCGGAGCTTCACGGACGCCGACACCGCGGGCTCGGCCCCGGTAGCGGTCGTGAACGAGACTCTGGCCCGGCGCTTCCTGTCCGACCAGGATCCCGTGGGCGCGTTCCTGGTCATCGACGACAGCGGCCGACCGCCGCGAAAGGTCGAGGTGGTGGGCGTGGTCGGCGACGTGAAGCACTACGGGCTGGACGACCCGCCTAGCCTCGACGTCTACGTGCCGATGCGGCAGATCCCGCAGGCCGTGGCCGTCTGGCTCGCGAACAACATGAGCTTCGTCGTGCGCACCGAGGGGGATCCGCTCGCGCTCGCGGGAGCGTTGCGGAAGGAGGTGCGCGCCGCCGACCCCCAGGTCCCGGCCTCCGCGGTGCGGTCGATGGAGCAGGCGCTTCACGCGTCCCTCGGGCCCCGGCGGTTCAACCTCTTCCTGATCCAGCTTTTCGCCGTGGCCGCGCTGCTGCTCGCGGCCCTCGGCACCTACGCCGTCACCGCCCAGGCCGTGGCCTCGCGCACGCGCGAGCTGGGCGTGCGCATCGCCCTCGGTGCGGGACGGGGCCAGATCCTCGCCCTCGTCTTCGAGCAGGGCACGAAGCCCGTGGCCGTGGGGCTCCTCCTGGGCGTGCTCGCCGCGGTCGCCTCGCTGCGCCTCGCCTCGGGCCTGCTCTTCGGCGTCAGCTCCTCGGATCCGGCCACCCTGCTCGGTGTCGTGGTGCTTCTCGCCACGGTGGCCCTGGCCGCCATCTACGCGCCGGCGCGGCGCGCCACCCGGGTGGACCCCATCGTCGCTCTGCGGTCCGAGTAGGGCTCAGTACAGCTTCAGGTTCATGTTCTCGGCGGCGATGTCGGTCAGGTCCACGATCGCGGCCGCGTTCACCCCGATGGCGATCGCGATCGACTCGCTGATCTCCTCGCGCGTGGCCCCGAACTTGAGGGCCTTCTTGATGTGCCCCTCGAGGCAGCCCTGGCACTTGGTGGCGAGGGAGGCGGCGATGGCCACGAGCTCCTTGGTCTTGCGGTCGAGGACCGAGGGCTTGTAGGTCTCCTTGTAGAACTGGAAGTAGATCTCTCGGAAGCGGGGATCCACCATCGCGTACGAGCTGGGCTGGGGCCGGGCGTCGCCGTTGTCTTCCTCGGGGAACGGCACGTGGTGGGGTTTCTGGTCGGTCATCTCCGGGCTCCTTTGCTCACGGCCCCGCGTGGCGGGTCGCCATTCTCTGGGGACCCGGCGCGACCCGGGCCGCCTCCAGCAGCTTCTTCACGGCTTCCGCGTAGGGCGCCTCGCCCTCCCGCCACGCCCCCCCGTGGGACTCCCCTGGGATCACGAGCACGCTCGCCCGCTCCCCCGCCGCCTTCTGCAGGTCGAAGGCGATCTCCTGGGGCATGCGCCGGTCCCCGGAGTTGGCCACGAAGAGGGCGGGCCGGGGCCGAAGCCTGACCGCCGCCTTCTCCACGTCGAGGGCGTCCGGATCGACGCCGGTCCGCCGCTCGAACCAGAAGAGCGTCTCGTCGGACACCGGCCACTCGGGCACGAGGCGCAGCCACCAGCGGAAACGGCGGAAGAGGCTCAGGTGGTGACGCGTGGTTTCGCGCAGGCTGCGGAAGCTGCTGTCGCACACCACACCCGCGACCGAGGGGTCCTCGGCCGCCGCGAACACGGCCGTGGCCCCTCCAAAAGAGATGCCCCAGAGCACGACCGGCCCCTTGCCATGCGCGCGGGCAGCGTCGACCGCCGCGTGCACGTCGTCGCGCTCGTAGTAGCCGAGGCTGCGCATCGATCCCCCGCTCTCGCCGTGGAAGCGGAGGTCGAAGAGCAGGGCGTTCCAGCCCTGCTCGTGCAGGAAGGGCGCCTTGCGCACCATCTCCAGGCGGGAGCGGTTGAGCCCGTGGACGAGGACGACCGTACCCCGCGCCTCCGCGGCGGGCACCCACCAGCCCTTGAGCGGGGTGCCGTCCTTCGCCTGGAACGCCACGTCCTCGTAAGGGAGCTGGAAGGAGGCGGGGGTGAGGCCCGCGTTCTCCTTGTCCGGGAACTGAAACTTGCGGGTGGTGAACAGACCCACCAGCCAGTAGGGCACCCAGCCGAAGATGAAGACGAGCAGGAAGACGCCGAGCCCGAGGCCCGTCCACTTGAAGGCGGCCAGGAGCCTCGAGCGTCGGGTCTTCGTCAATCGAGCGCTCTCCTACACGTGGCCCGTGGGAACGCAACCGGGGTCGCTCGGATGATAGCAGAGGGCTCGCGCCGGACACGGCGCTTCAGGAACGCCCGGAAGGAGGCGTGGTACCGGACACGACGGCCGCGCTTGAAGCGTCGCTCCGGGGGCATGGGAGCTTCGCCGGCGCGCCGTCACCCCATCGCGATCCCACGCCTCCTCCGGTCACTACAGGGCCTTTACGGCCGGGGCGCCGGGGTGTTCCCCGTCGGCGTGTCAAAGGATGTGATGGAGTCGTTGGCACTTGCGGCCTCGAAGACACGCACCGGTCCGGCCGAGAAGACCTGCTGGGCGTTTGGGGTGGATGGCGCATCGCTGGGGGCGAAGGGCCCTTCACCGGGGTCCAATGGCCCAAAGCTCAACGCGTAGCGGCAACCGGCCCGGGCTCGATTCCGCCGGCCGGCAAGGGCTTCATCGCGGTAAGAGAAGGGAACTTCCGCGGGGACGACGGCCCTTTCCCCAATCGAAGGCAGGAACCACCCGGGACCACCAGCCCTCACACATACGTGATCGAGGGGCCCCGTGTGATCTCGCACCCAGGTCATCGCCCGAAGGCCGTCTCGATCTGGGGCTGGCGTCGAACGGTTGTTGCCCACGCCGCCGAGGGCCGCGCGGGCCTCCGCGGGCGTCCATGCCTGGAGGCCCGCGAGACGCGGGGTCGCGAGGCCCAGGGTCAGGGTCAGGGCCAGGAGATGGCGCGACCTCTCGGGGCACCCAGCCGCCGCCAGCGCCGCCAGAACGGCCGCCGCCGCCTCCACGGTGAGCGCCGCGGCAAGGAAGACCCCGGCGGCGACAGCCGGTGAGCGCCCGGAGCCCCGGACGAGCAAGGCGACGGCGGCCAGACCCAACGCGGCCGCCAGCACGGCCGGCCCGGGAGCCGGCCCCCCGCGCGCGGCAAGGAGCAGGGTGATCGCCGCTACCGCGAGCGCCCCCACGCCGCCGAGCGCAAAGCACCCCATCCGGCGGGCGAGGAAGGCGACGGCGATCACCAGCAGGCCTGCCGAAGCGAGCGAGACCAGGGCAACGGCGCGATGGGGAGCGAGGCCCGAGAGGAGCGACAGGTCCGCCGCCAGGAACGGGAGCCCGGGCGCATGGGCACCGAAGGCGGGAATGGGCACGAGCGGCTCGTAGGTCGACGGAAAGCCGTCGCGCCACACGGCGAGCATCGCCTCCACCGAGGCCAGGCTCGTGCCGGGAGCGACCGCGAGTCCAAAGAAGGGAGCGAGGCACGCGCCGGCGAGAACGAGCACGAGGATCGTCCCTCGCGACGGGACGGACGCACCGAGCGGCTTCAGGAGTCGGACCGCCGAGAGGAGCACGAAGAAGAGAAGCGCCGCGCCGAGGAGCGCCGATCGCCCGGGCCCGGAAGGCGCCCACCACCAGGTGAGCAGCCAGAACGACACCGAGAGAAAGGGTACCGCCGGCCAGGGAGCGCGCACCACGACAAGCCCCGGCCAGAGCAGGAGGGCCGCGAGGGCAGCGAGCCCGCGCGCGTCCACGAGAGCAAGTTCTCCCAACGCGTTGCGGATTCTAAGCTGCTACGATTCGCCCCGTGCCGGGCACGTCCCTCCTGTTCATCCTGACCGGCATGGCCACGGGGGTGGTGGGAGCGATGCTGGGCCTGGGGGGGGGCGTGTTCCTGGTGCCCCTGCTCACCCTCGTCTTTGGGGTCCCGATCCGCACGGCCATCGCCGCGAGCCTCCTCTCGGTGATCGCCACGGCGTCCGCCTCGTCGACCGTCAACCTGGAGAAGGGTCTCGTGAACCTGCGCCTGGGCCTCGCGCTGGAGGTGGCCACGACCCTGGGGGGACTCGCGGGCGGCCTGGCCGCTTCATTCCTCACTACACGCCAGCTCTTCCTGCTTTTCGGCGCCACCCTCGGCCTCATGGGAATCGCGATGGCGCTGCGCTCGGGGCGGCGCAACGTGATCGCCGATCTCTCCGTGGAGACCGGCCGCCTGGGAGGCCGGCTGCAGGAGGGAGACACGACCTACGTCTACCGGGTGCGACGCCTCGGCGTCGCCTACGGCTCGTCGCTCGCGGCGGGTGCGATCTCCGGCCTGCTCGGGGTGGGGGGCGGAATCGTGAAGGTGCCCATCCTGAACACGTTCTGCGGCGTGCCCATCCGGGTCGCGGCGGCCACCAGCGCGTTCATGATCGGCGCGACCGCGGCCGCGTCGGCCTTCGTCTACTACGGGCGCGGTCACGTGGATCTCCCCCTGGCGGCCGCGGTGGCGGTGGGTGCTTTGCCGGGAAGCCTTCTGGGGGCCCGGCTCAGCCACCAGGTGGAGGCGCAGTCGCTCAAGATCTTCATGGCCGTGATCCTCGTCGCGGTGGGGGCCCAGATGGCGTGGAAGGCGCTGTGAGGGAGAGCCACCTGTCCCTCGAGCGCGCGGTGGAAGCGACCCTGACCCTGGGCGTGGCGGTGTCGGGGACCCTGCTCCTCTACGGTCTCGTCCGATCCTCCGAGAGCGCGCTGCGCGCCGGAATCCTGCTCCTCCTGTTCACCCCGGTGGCCCGCGTTCTCCTCGTCACACTGGGTCTCCTGAAGCAGCGTGATCTCCTCTTCGGCCTGATCTCGGGCTTCGTGCTCCTGGTGCTGCTGTCCAGCGCCGGGATGGCCTTCCGCCCATGAGCCGCCCGCGGCCCGAGGTGCTCCGGGCCGTCCTCTTCGACTGGGACGGCACTCTGGTGGACTCCGCCGAGACGAGCTTCCGCGCCTACGTCGCCCTCTTCTCCCTCTTCGGCCTCACCTTCGACCGCGAGACCTACGCGCGGACCTACTCGCCCAACTGGCACCGGACCTACGAGGCCCTGGCCCTGCCGCGGGAACGCTGGGACGAGGCGGACGCGCTCTGGCTGCGCTTCTACGCCGAGGAGCGGAACCAGCTCCTGCCGGGGGTGCGCGAGGCGCTCCTCGCCATCCGCCGGGCCGGCCACCTCCAGGGCATCGTCTCGAGCGGCGAACGCTCGCGCGTGACCTTCGAGATGAACGACCTCGAGGTCGGCGAGTTTTTCAGCGAGATCGTGTGCGGCGGGGACACGGAGCGCCGCAAGCCCCACCCCGAGCCCCTGCTCGTGGCCCTCGAGCGCATGGGCCTGGGCCCGGGGGAGGTGGCCTACGTGGGAGACAGCCCGGAGGACGTGGAGATGGCGCGCGGCGCGGGGGTCTACGCGGTGGGCGTGCCCGGACCCTTCCCCAACCGCGACGGGCTCGTGGCCTCGAACCCGGACCTCCTCGCCCCGGACCTCCGGGCGGCGATCGCGCACCTCGTGGATTGAGCGGGCGCGCTTGGCGACGGGCGGCCGCCGCAGCTAGTATGCCCGGATGACCGTGCCCATGGTGGATCTCCGGGCGCAGCTCGACCGCATTCGGCCCGAGGTGGACGCGGCGGTGGCCCGGGTGCTCGACGGCACGCGCTTCATCGGGGGTGAGGAGTGCGAGCACCTCGAGCGGGAGTTCGCCGCCTACTGTGGAGCCGCGGGCGCCTGCGGGGTCGCGAACGGCACGGACGCCCTGATCCTCGCGCTGCGCGCCTACGGTGTCGTCTCGGGGGACGAGGTCGTGACCGTGGCCAACACCTTCATCGCCACCGGTGAGGCCATCCTGCTGAACGGCGCCCGACCCGTTTTCGTGGACGTGGACGAGCACACGTTCACCATGGACCCCGTCCTCGTGGAGCGGGCGATCACGAATCGGACGCGCGTCATCCTGCCCGTCCACCTCTACGGCCATCCGGCGGACACCGAGGCCATCGGCGCCATCGCGGCCCGCCATGGCCTGCCCGTGCTCGAGGACGCGGCCCAGGCGCATGGCGCCAGCCTGAAGGGCCGCCGCACGGGAACCCTCGGTCACGCCGGCTGCTTCAGCTTCTACCCGGGAAAGAACCTCGGGGCCTTCGGTGACGCGGGGATGGTCGTCTCGTCGGACGTCGAATGGCTGTCGCGAGTGCGACAGATGGCCAACCACGGGGGCGGTGCCAACAAGTACGACAACGTCGTGCTGGGCACGAACAGCCGTCTCGACGCGCTCCAGGCCGCGATCCTGCGCGTGAAGCTGCGGCACCTTCCCGCCTGGGACGAGGAGCGACGGGCGAGAGTGAGCACCTACAACGAGGCGCTCGCCGGGATCCCGGGCGTCACCCTTCCCCGCGAGGCCGAGGGTGCACGCTCCGCGTGGCACCTCTACACGATCCGCGTGCCGGAACGCGATGCCCTGCAGAAGCATCTCGGGGCGAAGGGCATCGCGACGGCGGTTCACTACCCGCGGCCCATTCACCTGCAGCCGGCCATGGCCGCCGCGGGGGGCAAGCCGGGGGACCTGCCCGTCTCGGAGCGCCTTTCGCGCGAGGTGTTAAGCCTGCCCCTCTATGCCGAGCTGCCCCTCGACACCGTGAAGCGGATCGCGGACGAAGTGCGGGCCTTCGCGAGCGTGGCTGCGGCCTGATGTCAGCGCGGACGCGGAGAGCGGGGGCGCCCCGTTCCTCCCGGCGCGAAGACCTGCTGCGACCAGCCCGAGGCCACCACCACGAGACGGCCGTAGAGGAGAAGGCCGCCCAGCATCAGGGCGGCCCCCAGAAGGGCCGGCCTCGAGGGACCTTCCGGGAAATGGGCCGCCTGCAGCGACAGCGTGTCCCAGCAGAAGTGCAGGACCAGCGCGCACACGAAGCCGAAGGCGAGGGCCCCCGGCCAGCCGGCGTCGCGCCGCCGGGCGCGGCCCACCCCGAAGCCGGCCAGTCCGCCCATCACGAGGTGACCGCAGAGCCGCACCAGCTCCTCGGGAGGAAGCCACGACGTTCCTGACGGGAGGGCGCGGAGCACCGCGACGCCTTCCTCCAGCGCGGCCCCCAGACCGGCCAGGGAGCCGTAGATCAGGCCGTCCATGGGATCGTCGGCGGCCCGGCGCGCGAGAAGAGCGACCGCCAGAACCGCCACGAGCTTGCCGGTCTCCTCGACAAAACTGGCCACCGCGGCCTGCGCCGCCGGCGCCTCGAGTCGCAGCCTCTCGAAGACGAAGAGCTCGACCCGTCCGGCCAGTCCCATCGCGAGGGCGCCCAGGCCGATGACCAGAACAACGAGGGGCAGCGGCTCGCGGTCGTAGAGGTCGTAGCGATACACGAGAACGGCCGCTCCCAGCGCGCAGATGGCGAGGGTCGCGTAGAGGATCAAGGCCGGCGCCCTCCCGCGGCCGCGGTCATCCCCGCGCGGCCGTCAGCGTTTCCCTTCGCCCTGCTGCTCGCGGATGATCTTGAGCTGCGCTTCCGCGGCCTTGCGCACCTCGAGGTGCCGCGTCTCCGCCCGCAGCTTCTCCAGGTAGGCGACGTCGGCGGTGCGGGTCATCACCCGGGCCAGGATCTGGCCGATGTGGCGGTCGCTCGCGTGGGCCTTCAGGAGCTCGGCGTCGCGGATCTTCTTCGCCGCTTCCTGCCGCACGAAGAAGTGGCGGACGCTGCGCACCACCTCCATGAGGGCCAGGTCCTGGTCGTGCTCCTCCGGCAGGGACTCGATGCGGTAGAGCAGCTCGTCGTCCGCGAGGTTCAGCCACCCGTCGGAAGGTCCCGCGAGAGGTCCCGGCGGCGAACCGGGGCGCCGCCGATCCACGCTCATCTCGGCACCCTCATGCGGGCTAGGCGATCTCGGCGGCGAGGCGCTGGAACTCGGCCACCACGGCCTTGAGGGCGGCCTGCTGATCGGGGGGCAGGCCCGCGAAGGAAAGACCGAACACCCAGCCGGGGTCCTGCTTGCGGACCCATTCCACGCGCGCGTCGAGACGCGAGCGCGCCGCCACGCGCCCGATGCGCAGGGCGAGGGTGACCGGCGCCTCGGCGGCGGGCGGTTCGGCCTCGGTGGTCACGCGCGCCCCCGCTTCGCTCAGGTCCGTCAGGTAACCCATGAGCGTGCGTTCGCCCGCGACCAGCCGACACGGGGCCACGAACGGTTGGATCCGCAGGGTCTTCCGCTTCTCGTTCACGCCACCCCCGAAACGACCGTCGGAGCGATCGCTGGAACGGCCCCGAGCTCGGCCACGATACGGTCCCGGACCAGCACGGCCAGCCGTTCCCGATCCTCGTAACTGTACGCCGCCGCGTCCACCGGGTCCAGAACCCGCACGGTGACCGTTCCCGGCCGCACCCCGAAACCCCCGCGCGGCATGAGGACCCGGGCGCCCTTGATCGCCACCGGGAAGATCCGGCTCCCGGCCTCGATGGCCATCACGAAACCGCCCTTCTTGAAGGGGCCGAGCTCGCCCGTGCGGCTGCGCGTCCCCTCCGGGAAGATCACGAAAGCGTTCCCCCGGCGGAGCGATTCCGCGGCGCGCCCGAGGGCGCGCCGAGCATCGGCCCTCTCGCTGCGGTCCACGTCGATGAGGCCCGCGTAGTGAAGGGCCTGACCGAAGAAGGGAAAGCGGTCGATCTCGCGCTTGTAGATCGCCTTCCAATCGATGGGCACGAGGCCGAAGAGTATCGGCGCGTCGAGGTTGCTCTCGTGGTTTGGCATGACCACCACGTTCCGGGGATCGCGGAGCAGGGGCTCGAGACCCTCGAAGACCACCTTCGTGCCGGCGAGAGTGAGGGCCGTACGCGCCCCGAACCGGCCCAGCCTGTAGAGCACGCGTGGCGACCCCGCGAGGCGCGCAAGGGCGTATCCGACGAGGCTTCCGACGAGGACATAGGGGGGGAGGAGGAGCAGGATCAGGATCGACCGCAGCATGCGCTCGCGTTGCGGCCGACCGGGCCGGCCCACCCGGTGGCCGGCCTCAGGCCTCGGGCTTGCCTTCGGCCGGGGCGGCGGCCTCCTCGGACGCGGCGCCGTTGAGCAGGGCCTTCAACTCCTTGCCCATCTTGAAGTACGGGATCTTCTTCGGAGGCACGTCGACCTTCTCTCCCGTCTTCGGATTGCGTCCCTTGCGGGGGGCGCGGTTGCGGAACCGGAAGCTACCGAACCCTCGAATCTCCACCTCCTGGCCGTTCTGGAGGGCGCTGACCACGCTCTTGAGGGCGGCTTCCACGATGATCCCCGACTGGACCTGCGTAATATCGAGGCGCTTGGCCACGATATTGATGAGGTCGGCCTTCGTCATCGTGTTACGGGTCGACTCGGACATGCTGGCAGAGGGTTGTTTTGGCGAAGGAAATGGTAGCCAGCGAATCCCCCGAAGTCAAGGACTACGCGGAAGATCCGGGGTCGCCCCCTTCGATCCCCGAAAGGGATCGAAGGGCGTCAGGACACTGGCCTGAGGAGTGACCTCTCCACGATGCGGGCGGGGAGGGGAAGCCCCGCATCGTGGAGTGGAGACTACGCGTCCGACGTACGCCGTGGACCCACCGGCTTCTGCCGGGGCTTCACGGTCGGGACCGGCGGAGCGGCGGTGCGAGTGAGCGCCTTGTCCACGCGCTCCTCGATGGCCGCCACGGGCTTGCCCTCGGCCTCGGCGATCTCGGTCACGAGCAGGTACTTGGCCCGGTCCAGCATGCGCTTCTCCCGGAAGGAGAGCGCCTTCTTGCGGGCGAGGAAGGTGAGGCCCTTGAGCACGATGGCCACCTCGAAGAGGCTGCCCGTGCGCATCTTGTCGGAGTTCTCCTTGAAGCGTCCCTTCCAATTCGAGTGCTGGTCGATGTTCCCGTCCGAGAGAAGGCCCATGATCTTGCGAACGTCGGCGGCCGTGATCACGCTGCGCAGGCCCACTCCGTCGGCGTTCTGCTGCGGCACCCAGACGCGCGAATCATTGGAAAGAATGCGCAGCTGGTAAAGGCTGATCTTGCCGCCGGGCGTGGGCCGCGTCTGGATGCTCTCGACCACGCCGACACCATGGTTCGGGTAAATGACCTTCTGACCGACCTGGAAGTCCACACTGACCTCGCTTTCCGCGGAGGGGTTAGGAAGGCAACATCGGGGGGGCTCTCGAAGGCCGAGAACCCCATGGTAGCAAACCCGTCACCCCCGAGCAACTGAGGGGCCACGCTCATCGCGAGGCCCGGTGCGCGATGAGGGCCTCCACGCAGGCGTCCACGTCGCGCTCGTGGTTGTAGAAGTGGGTGGAGATGCGCAGGCCCTCTGGCTTCTGCGTGACGTGTACGTTGCGCTCGCTGAGATAGCGCCGGGCCCCGGCGGGGTCCCTCACCGCCACCAGGGTTTCCCCGGAGCGGTGCTCGCCCGCGGGGGAGAGGATCTCGAAATCGCGCCGCTGCAGCCGCGAGGTGAGGTAGAGGTTCAGGGCGAGCACGCGCTCCGCCACCTCGGCCTTGCCAAGGGCCGCGATGTAGTCGATGGCCGCGCCGAGGGCGAAGATCTGCGCGAAGGCGGGGCATCCCATCTCCGAGCGGGAGAAGCCCTTCTTGAGCTCGATTCTCCGGTTGTCGAAGTCGAAGGGCCGAACGACACTCATCCAGCCGATCGCGCGCGGGGGCTTGCGCTCGAGGACCTCGCGCCGCACGAAGGCGAAGCCCCCGCCGTAGCCCGCGCACAGCCACTTGTGCCCGGAGGTGACGAAGGCGTCGATCTGGCTCTGCCGAACGTCCACGGGAAAAGCCCCCAGCGACTGGCTGCCGCAGACCACGAAGTTGCGCTCGCCCTTGATGCGACCGAAGGCGTCCAGGTCCTGCCGGCAGCCGTTCGAGAACTGCACGTGGCTGATGCAAAGAGTGGCGGCGCGGGAGGCGTATCCGGGCTGGAACGAATCGAGGTGCAGGATCCCTTCGACGGCGGGCACGAAGTGCACGCTCACTCCCCGGTGGATCCAGGGCAGGGTCACGGTCGGGAACTCGAGCTCGTCCGAGAGCACGGGCCCCGCGTCGGCGAGGAGGTCGACCACGAGATTGATGCCGGTCGAGGTGTTGGGGACGAAGGCGATCTCGTCGGGCTCCGCCCCGATGAAGGCGGCGACCCTCTCGCGCACGCGCTCGCGCCGCTCCATCCAGGCATCCCAGGCGCTGTCCCCGCTCGCCTCGAGGTCGCGGTAGAAGCTCTCTGCGGCTTCCCGCACCGGCCGGGGGATGGGGGAGGTGGCGGCCGCGTTCAGGTAGGCCTGGTGCTCGAGGCCCGGGAAGTCCTTCCTGACCTCGTCCCAGTGCACGCTCATGGGGCGATGAGGATAACCTGAACCTGGGCGCCGTATGCCAGGGGGGCCGGCCCCCGTGTCTCAGCGCAGCAGGCTGAAGGTCGCTCGGGCGCTCCGCCCGCGCGCGGCGCGGGAAGGCTCCAGGTAGAGCGAGAGCCGACCGATCTGGGGATGCCAGAGGTCGTACTTGCCGGCCCGCAGCGCGGTGCGGCCGGAACCCCGGAAGACGAGGTCGAACTGTTCGAGGTCGCGAGAGGATGGAACGTCTTCGACCGCCCGCAGGACGAACCCTTCGCTGCGCCGGCCGTCGAAGAGACGGAAGCGGGTGTCGACGAGGGGCTCGAATGTCGCCTTGCTGAGCGCCGGGCTCACGGCGGGCTCTTCCGGGGCCGGCTGCCCCGCGAACAGCTCCCGCGCACCCCCCGCCGCCAACAGGCCGGCGGAGCACCCGATCAGCATCTGTCGTCGCTTCATCTGTCGCTCCTCTTCTCGGGCCGAGGCCATTCACGGGCGAGTGAACCCGAATCCCGGTAGCCCTTCGACCCGACCGGCGGTGACCACTGCATGAGGCGATACACGCCCCCGTCGACGACTGTCTCGAAGCCCAGGCGCTCGTACAGGCGTCGGGCCGGGTTGTGCTGCTCGACGTGAATGATGACAGGGCGGCCGTTGGCCGCGCTCTCCTGCAGGAGCCCCTTCAGGAGGGCGCTCCCCAGGCCGCGTCCCCGGTGCTCCGGCAGGATCGTGATGTCGATGATTCTCGTCTCCCCTCCGGTGCGGTCGACGTAGAGGCGGCCTACCGGCCGGCCCTCCCACTCGATGACGTCGAAGCAGGCGGCGGGAAAGCGGCTGCGGTAGTCGCGGGACTGGGCCTCGAACTGCAGGATCAGAAAAGCGTTCTTCGAGGCCTGGTCCCAGGGAACGAGTTCCATCTCGGTGGTCCGCGTGGAGGCGTACACCTGAAGTAGCCACGTCCGATCCTCGGGCCGGATCGGGCGCAGCTTCACGCCCGGCAGCCGCCCGATCGATCGTGGGGCTTCGGTGGCCATCTTCAGGGCCTCGATGGGAACACTCCCTGCAAGGCGATGATGAAGGACAGCCCCAGGTACGGCTGCCGGTTCTCGTGAGGCTGTCCGCCGCCCATGACCCCGCCCATCTGCTCGAGGTCGGCGGCCGGCCCGTAGCTCAGCCCGGTCGTGACGGCCAGACTGACGTCCGGCGAGGGTGTGCCGGTATTGGCGTTGCTGGCGTGCGCCCGGAGAGGGCCATGGTCGTGGGCGGGCATCTCGCTCTCGGCCAAAGTCACGGCCAATTCGCCTCCGAGCTCCCCCAGCTCTCTCGAGGTCAGTCCGGGACCAGCGCCCGGGTGCATCGGGGTGCGGTCCCGCAGGTCCGGAAGGCCGAACGTCGTCTTGCCGTCGCCCCCGTAGGTCGTGCCCAGCAGGGAAAAGAGGGCGGTGTTCTGGGAGATGGGCATCAGCTGACCGTTGCACCAGGCCCACCCTTTGGGCACAAAGTTGAACCCGGCCATCCGGATCTCGGCGACGAACGGGTCGGACATGGACGCCCCCTCTCAGGACCGCGGCGGGAAGATCCCGAACAAAGAGATGATGAAACTGACGCACTGGAACGGCATGACATTGGTGTGCGGCTGGCCACCGCCCCTGGGGACCTGGGCGTCGGAGCTCATGGTCAAGCCGGGTTCGGTGTCCACGTAGAGGAATCGCGCTCCCGTGTTCCCGAGCAGCCGGCCTCCGGGATCTCCGAGGGTCGCCTGACCCGATGCGGCCAGGGGGTGCTGGTGAACGGGCATCTGCGACTTCGAGAGCGTGACCCATTCGGTGCCCAGGGCCTCGCCGAGGACACGCGGGCTGAGGCCCGGGCCCGTCCCCTGGTGGATCGGGATGCGTCCTCTGAGGTCCGGAAGGGCGAAGGTTTCCTGCCCGTCGCCGCCGTACGTCGTGCCGATCAGGTTGAAGAGCGCGTCGTTTTCGGCGATGGCCAGCAACTGACCTTCACAAAACATCCACCCGACGGGCGCAAAGTTGCCGCCAAACATGCGGATCTCACCAATGAACGGATTGGACATCGGGGCCTCCCTCAGTTCGGCGACGGGAAAATGCCGACCAGCGCGATGATGAAGCTCACGGTCAGCGAGGGCTGCATGTTGTCGTGGGGCTGCCCTCCGCCCTCCGGCACGCTCCCGTTGAGGATGACCGTGCTTCCCGCCGCGGTGTAGAGGCTCGTCCCGCGGCGGGGACGAGAGGCCACGGTGTTGCCATTCGGCGACGATGCCGTCGCCTGGTCTCCCGAGCCAAAGACGTGGCTGTGGGGAGGAAGCTCCGCGAGGGTCAACGGCGCGGACTCAAGCCCGCCCGACTGCCCGAGGAGGACCTCGCTGCCGAAGTGAACGGGGGCGCGCCCCCGGAGGTCCGGGAGGGCGAAGTTGACGCGCCCGTCGCCTCCGAACGTCGTGCCCAGCAGGGAAAAGAGCGCCTGATTCTGGTTGATGGGCAGGAGCTGTCCATTGCAGAGCGCCCAGCCCCTGGGCGCAAAACTGAAACTGACCATCGAGATCTGGGCTAGGTACGGCTCCGACATGGCGACCTCCCTCTGATCCACTATGCCGACGTCAATTGAAGATCGCCTCGTACCGCATCCCCACGCGGTCGGGGCCGATCGGCACGAGGAAGATCTCGAGCTCTCCGAGCGCCGCATGCTTCAAGCCGTGGATTCTCTGGGGCAGGACCGGCTCGCGGGGGCCGCGGAATACCAAAGAGAAGGTCCGACGCCTCCGGGCGACGACCGCCGCAGGACCGAGGTCTGAGGCTTCGATCAACTCGACGTCGACCTCGGCGTTTTCGAGAGCCACCCGGAACCTCTCGTGTCGGTGCCGGGCGAAGTCCTCGAGGTCGAGGACCTTCGGACCATCTGCTCCCGGGAGCACCGCTTTCAGCCCCGCCGGCGCCGATACCACGCGAGCGCCGCCAGCCCCAGCCCGAGAGCGGCAAAGGACGAGGGTTCGGGCACCGCACCTCCCGGAGGACCCGTCGACTCGATCGTGAGGTTCAGGGTGATCCTTCCCAGGTCGGGGCCCCCCGCAACCTCGAGGACTCCCAACGTACCGACCAAGAGCGTGACCGAGTTACCGGTGAACGCAACCTCGGTTGGGAACTCCACACCAATGACATCCTGCAGCACGATCATGACACCGACGATCTGGTCGCCCGCAGACGCGAAGTCAAAGTCGAAGAGGTAGTAGGCGAGGGGATCGAATCCTGTCGTCGAGTAGCCCGTCGGCGAGGCCAGAGGAGGTCCGTCGCCCCGCACGCGGTAAACGATGCTCGAGTCCCCGATGTCGATGAACTCTCCCCCGAGAAGGATCCCGCCTCCGATGTTTGAGAGGTCACCCGCGGCGATCTCCTGCCCAGCGGTGACCACGACGGTGTCGACGGTGTCGAGGAAACTCGGCTCGACAAAGGTGACGGTCACATCCAAGCCGATGAGCGAGGCGCGCGCCTCGGAGCCGGCGGCCAGGAACGTCAAGGCTGACGCTGCCGTCAGGAATCTCGTCCGTGCGCCTCTGGTCATCTGATTCCCCCTCCGAGCCAGGCGCTCGGTCACACGGATGCCGACACAAGGCAGGCTTGCGGTGAAATTGCTGCAAGAAACGCTCCCCGACGGACCCCCTGTTGCAGCGATCGGTGCAAGTGCCACACCCTGAGCCTTTTCCCCACCGGGGCACCGGACGCGGCGAGGAGAACGCCCGTCCGCCCTGTAAGCGATACCGACAGCCGAGCGCGGGAAACTTAGGTGCGAGATCTCTCGAAATCACCTGCGTTCGGGCTATTGCCGGCGGGCAGAGGGTCGCGTAAGGGATTACGACGCTTCTCACTTCGGCGTAGACTGGATCCAACTGGCCGGAGTGGTGAAATGGCAGACACGATGGACTCAAAATCCATTGGGGGTCACCCCCCGTGCGGGTTCAAGTCCCGCCTCCGGCACCACGGGTAGATAGTCCCCCGCGAAACCGCGACGTCGTGGCCGTCCAATGTTGTGCCTCGTGTTTCGTTTGGCAGGAGGTGTGGTCGGACATGTAGGATTCCCCACCCTCTAGAACAGGAGTCGTCCCGATGGCTAGCGTGTCCAGGGTTTGCGGGAGCGCCAGCCTGCTGGCCCTCCTCGCCACTTCGGTCGGGGCTGCCGATCCCGGCCTGCGGATGGCCAGCGGCACCCCCGCCGAGGCGAGGGAGATGAGCTCCCGCCTCGACGCGATGGTTCGCGACGGCCGCCTGCGCCCGAGCAGCACGAGGGAGGACACCCTCGTGCCCGGCCACCTCCACCAGCGTCTCGTGCAGGTCCACAAGGGGATCCGCGTCCACGGGGGCGAAGTCGTACGCGAGATCGACGCCGCGGGGAGCGTGGTGGCCGTGTCGGGCCGGCTCTACGACACGGCGGCCCTGGGGGTGGAGCCCGCCCTCCCCGCGACGCAAGCCCGCGACATCGTGGCGAACCAGGGCGCCGACGTCTCCCGCCTTCTCGCCGCGCCGGAGCTGACCATCCTGCCGGGCCGCGACGGAAGCCTG
>Ga0326597_10005986_pt1 | contig 16745 bp, 7 predicted proteins | sample RVTome_12_FD_203789 | JGI IMG/M metagenome (GOLD analysis project Ga0326597, IMG submission 203789) | Soil microbial communities from uranium-contaminated site in the Upper Colorado River Basin, Wyoming, United States - RVT100D185 | ecosystem: Environmental > Terrestrial > Soil > Contaminated >...
CAGTGGGCCAGCGTTTCACTCGCCTGCGCGGGGGTCATCAGCATGACGCTGCAGCTCGGAAGTGTTCCCGTGATCGCGCTCATTCTGGCCTTCAGCTTCGGTCTCTACGGACTGTTGCGGAAGATCGTCGGCGTGGAATCCATGGTGGGGCTGGCGACCGAGACGTTTCTGCTGCTCCCCGCTGCCTTCGGCTATCTCCTCTGGTTGGGGCTCGAGGGGAATCTCGTATTCGCGCACCATGATCTCCGCACAGACTTGCTTCTCGTCGCGGCGGGAATCGTGACGGCCCTGCCCCTCCTGTGGTTTGCCCACGCGGCACGGCGCCTGAATCTCGCGACGGTGGGCTTCCTCCAGTATCTGGCGCCCAGCCTCCAGCTCCTGATCGGCGTCACGATCTATAAAGAGGATTTCACACCGCGCCACGCCATGAGCTTTGGACTGATCTGGATCGCGCTGGCGATCTACAGCGTGGACGCTGCGACGCGCATCCGCCGCTACGGCCGCGTGCGTCCCTGATTTGCAGCTGGCCGAGAAGCGGGGGCCCACCCTACGGGTGAACCCCCTCTTAGCACCGAGCGCGAACGGTCATCCGCGCCCAAGCTGCGCGATTCTTACTTCAACAGAACCATCCGATGGCGAGCTTCGAAGTCGCCAGAACGGATCTGGTAGAAGTAGACGCCCGAGGCGACCTGCCGACCGTGGTCATCCTTGCCCCGCCATGTGACGGTGTGATGACCGACGGGCATATCCTTCGACAAGAGCGTGCGAACGACGCGCCCGCGCAGGTCGTAGATCTGAAGCTCGGTCTTTCCTGCCTTCGGCAGAGCGAAGGAGATGATCGTGCTCGGGTTGAAGGGGTTGGGAACGTTCTGGCCCAGCGCGTAGACGCGCGGCGTTCCGCCGTCCACCCCTGTGACTCCGTCGGTGATCTGGAAGACCGCATCGCTGGTGTCCCAACCCATCGGGCCGATGCTGTCATCCACGAAGACGCGGAGTCGAGCCTGTTCGGTCAAGGTCGCCGGAACGAGCCAGTCGAAGCTGGTTCCACTGAGTCCGGTCGCAACGGGCTCCCAAGTGAGGCCGTTGTCGGGGCTCATGTAGATCGAGGCGGCGTCGACGGGGTGATTGTCGGGATCCGTCCATTCGATCGTGACCATGCCGCCGGCGAAGATCACTTCGCCGCCATTCGGAGTGGTCAAGGTCGGACGAATTACGCGCATGGTACCCGCAGCCCGGAACCAGATGGTGTCCCGGATCTCACCGGTGACCACGACCTCGACGGCTTCGCCTTCGGGAAGAATCATCTCGGCCGCCATGCGGTCGAAGCTGAACTTCGCGTCCCCGTTCAGATCCGCGCTCGCGACATCTGCAGGCACGGTACCCTCGAATCTCACCGTCTCGACGACGATATCCTCCGTGGCGTACGGCGCGGGCAGACCGAAGCGACTCTTGATCCAGCGCCCATTGCTCGTCGCGTTGAGCGTGTTGGGAGTCATCTCCATGCCGGCTACGTCGATCTCGCCCACGTGCAGGGTCACCGGCACGACATAGGGATTTTCATCGGGATCGTTGCTCGTGATCTCGATCGAACCCGTGTAGTCGCCGGTGTCCAGAGACGAGGCGTCGAAGCTAACCGTCACATCCGCGCATTCGCCCGGAGCGACGGAGCCGCTGGTCGGCGTCACGCTCATCCAGTCCGGACTCGACGCGAAGCGGATGGCCAGGCCTTCGTGGACATAGACGTCGTTGAAGACCACCATGAGGCCATCATCCTTCGCTCCGTTCTGGATGCCGACCGTGGCACTGTTCAATGTCGCGCCAAGGCCGTTGTACTGGTACACGATCTGGCCGTTGGGATAGAGAATCGCCTGCATCGAGTAGAACGGCGGATCGAAGGTCGCAATCCGTCGCACCTCGAACTGGACGATCAAGCGGCTCCCATCGTTGTAGTAGAAGATCTCGCCGCCGTCGGTGGGGTCGACGACCATGTCGTCCCAGAAGACCGCGAGGAGATTTTCCGGTGTCGAGGAGCTACTGCTCGGCAGAGGTTGATTGGTGTAGACGCTGAGCGTCGAGGTGAAGCTCAACCAGCCATTCGAACAGACGCGGAATTCATCGAAGGTCGTCCCGTAGAACGGGAAGTCGAACCCGATGGGCGCGGGCCCACGGTTACCGTCGTCCGAGTAGCCGTTGAAGAACGGCGTGCCGATGCCCGAGATGTCCACCCAATCGAAGACCGGCCCGCCCGGATCGTCACTGTCCGTCCAGGTGTAGCCGAAGGTGTCCGGACCGCCGGAGCCGAGGATGCCCGGACGCGTGTCGAGCTCACCCTTGGGAATGTCCAGGGTCGGATACTGGACCACCGTCGCCGGATCCTCGCCATCCACGAGTGACCACTCCAGGGGCACGGCTCCGTCGTTGCAGATCTGCAGCGTCTTCACCTTGCTTCCACCTGGAGGCGCCGCCGCGACCATTTCCGTCGGGTTGACGGTGATGTCCGGCGGGTATTGCGCCAGGCCGGTCATGGGCACGCTGTGCGGCGAATCCGGATCGTTGCTGGTGAAGACAAGATCGCCTGCCTTGTTGCCGTCGTCGGCTGGGGCAAAGGTCACCGTCAGGTCGATGGCCTCGAACGGGTCCAGATCGAAGACCGTCGGCGTGACGCTAAACTCAGCCGTCGTCGACGTGACACCCGTCACGGACAAGAGATCCGTGCCGATGTTCGAGACGCTGAGCGTCAGGTTGCCGTCGAAGCCGACGTAGACCAGGCCGAAGTCCAGGGCCGTCGGATCCGTCGCCAGATCGGGAACACCCGTCACATGCATGTTCGCCGCGACGTCGATCACGCCGTTGGCGGGGTCGTTCGAGAGGATCTTTACCAGACCCTCGTAGTCCCCACCGAAGAGACTGGTCGCGTCGAAGGTCACGCTGATCGGGATGCTGCCGCCCGGAGGCACGATTCCCGAGGCCGGGCTGGCCGTGAGCCATTCGGGCGTCGTGCCCAGTCGAATCGCGAGGCCGTCGTGGACATAGTCCGCGTTGTAGACAACGGTCAGACCGTCGTCGCGCAGATCGTTCTGGATACCGATGGTGGCCTCGTCCAGCCGGTCTCCCCCCATGGAGAGGTACTGGTAAACGATGGAGCCACTCGGGGACAGGATGATCTGGAAAGTGTACAGGTAGGTCGTCCCGTAGCGCTTCACGCCGTCGTACTGGATGACCAGCTTCCCATCCACGACTTCGTAGTACACGTTGCCATTGAGGGAGAGATCGACCACGAGATCGTCGTGGAACGCCGCCAGCAGATTCTCTGGGTCCGCGGTGCCTGGGAGCGACCCGTTGGAGAGATCCGTCGAGGACGACGTAAAGCTCACCCAACCGTTCGAGCACACGCGGAAATCCGAGAAGGTGTTTCCGTAGAACTCGAAGTCGAAGCCGATGGGGAACGGACCGAAGTTGCGGTCGTCTCCCGTCGCCGTGAACACCGGGGTGCCGGTTGCCGCGATTTCGACCCAGTTGAAGCTCGGTCCGGCGGGATCATCGCTGTCGATCCAGCTGTACCCGAAGGTGTCCGGGCCGCCGCTGCCGAGGATTCCCGGCCGCGTGTCCTCCTCGCCCTTGGCGAGGTCGACCGCCGTCGAGACAACGATCTCCTCGGTGACGAACTCGGTCGCAACCGAGAACTCGAGGTCACTGCCGCCGGTGTTGCTCAGCACCACCTGTTGCACGTTTTGCTCACCGGTGAACAGGTCGGCGAAGAGCGATGTCGGTGCTGCCGACGCGATGGGCGCGACGATCCCCGTGCCGCTCAGGTTGATGTTGTACAGCGGCGTGTCTGGATCGTTGCTGGCGATCGCAAAGGTCGCTGCGCCAGGTCCAGGCGAACTCGGTGAGTAACGCACGTTCAACAGAAGCTGGCCGGCCGGAGCGATGTTCGCCGGCACCGTCAGATTCACGCTGAAATCGGGATGGCTCACACTGAATCCGGTGAGGACGAGGTTGTCCGTTCCCGCGTTGTACACGAGCAGATTCGTGATGCTCGGATAACCGATCATGACCGCGCCGAAGTCGATGGCATCGGCGCTGACCGCCAGGTCCGGCGCGCCGGTGACGTTCAACGTCGCCGGAATGTCGGCCGTCGGGGCTAGCGGGTCGTTCGTCGTCATCCGAATCGTGGCGTTGTACGCACCACCGAACAGATCGGCCGCGTTGAAGTTTGCCGCCAGCTGCAGGGAGCCTCCCGGAGGAACGATGCCTGCGGTGGGATTCACCGAGAGCCACTCGGCGGCAGAGGCGAACTTGATCGCCATTGCGTCGTGCACGTACACGTCGTTGTAGACGACGGTCAGACCGTCATCCTGTGCGTCGTTCTGGATGCCAATGGTCGCCTCGTCGACCCGATCCCCCTCCATGGTGAGATACTGGTAGACGATGTTTCCATTGGGATAGAGGCTCATCTGGAATGTGTACTGGAAACTGGTCCCGTAGCGGCGCACGTGGTCGTACTGAACGATCATCCGCCCGCCGACGTTCTCGTAGTAGACATTCCCGCCGACCGACAAATCCACGAGGAGATCGTCGTGGAAGCCCGCCAGGAGGTTTTCGGGAGCGCCCGTGCCTGGCAACGGAGCATTGGATAGATCCGTCGAGGTCGACGTGAAGCTGACCCAGCCGTTGGAGCAGACGCGGAAGTCATCGAAGTTGTTGCCGTAGAACGGGAAGCTGAACCCGATGGCGAACGGCCCGCGATTCTGATCGTCACCGTTGGCCGTGAACACGGGGGTTCCCGTCGCGCTGATGTCCGTCCAATCGAAGACGGGTCCACCCGGCTCGTCGCTGTCGATCCACTGGTAGCCGAAGACATCGGGGCCACCGGCGCCCAGGATGCCCGGCTGAGTGTCGACTTCCTCTTTCCCGACCTCGATCACGTTGTCATAGACCGTCACGTTGACGTCGAAGTCGACGGCGAGCGAGAACTCGAAGTCCGCTCCACCCGCGTTTGTCACCGTGAGGAACTGTGTCTCGGTTTCACCCGTGAACAGATTCGAAGTCAGGGACGTCGGACTGACCGAGAAGTCCGGAGGTACCAGGCCACTGCCTGCCAGGTCGACCGTCAGGACGGGTTCGTCCGGATCGTCACTGGTGATCGTGACCGTGCCCGTGTAGGCCGAAGCTGCGGTCGGCGCGAAGGTCACCGTCACGGTCGCCGCCGATCGGGGTGGAATCATGGCGTTTGCCGTGTCGAGGCTGAACGCCGCGTTGTCCACCGACAGACCACTGACCGTCAGCATGTCCGTACCGATGTTCTGGAGCGTGAACTCGGCCGTCGGCGTCGCACCGATGAACACACCGCCGAAATCGATCGACGTCGGGTCGACGGCCAGATCGGGCGCGCCGATGACCGTCAGCGCGACTGGGATGTCGAACTCGGGCTCGTCCGGATCATTGCTCAGGATCCGGATCGTGCCGTCGTAGTCGCCACCCAAGAGGCCTGAAGCGTCGAACGTGGCGTTCAGAGTCTGGGAGCCGGGTGCGTAGATCGTGCCCTCGGCCGGTGAGACGGTCACCCACTGAGGCACCGCATGCAGGCGTACCGCGAGCCCGCTCTCCACATAGTCGGTGTTGAACACGACCGTGAGACCGTCGGTCTTGGCACCGTTCTGGATGCCGACCGTGGCGCTGTTCAGCGGCGCGCTCATGGTCTCGTACTGGTAGACGATGGAGCCGTCACTGCCCAGGATGAGCTGGAAGGTGTACGGTCCGCCCGATCCGTAGTGGTTGATCTGATCCCACTGGACGATCAGTTCGCTGCCGTTCGACTCGTAATACACGGCCGAACCGGTGCCCAGGAGCAGGTCGTCCCAGAAGGGGGCGATCATGTGGGCTGAACCACCACCGCTCGGCAGCGGCTGATTCGAGTAGCCGCTGAAGGTCTGCGAAAGGCTGATGCTGCCGTTCGAGTTGACCCAGAACTGGTTGAAATCGCCGCCGTAGAAGCTGAAGTCGAAGCCGACCTCGAAGGGGCCAGCGCCGACGTCATCACCCGTGGCGATCGCCACGGTTCCCGTCCCGGAGATGTCGGTCCAGGAGTAGGCGGGGCCGAAGGGGTCGTTGCTGTCGAACCAGCGATAACCGAAGCCGTCCGGTCCACCGGAACCCAGGAGCACCGGGTTGCCGATGCGAGGATCGGCCTCGCCCTTCGCGTATTCCACCGTCGCGTTCACGGTCTGGGGGATCCCCAGCAGCACCGGAGTCGGCACCGTGAAGTCGAGCGTACCCTCGCCGACGTTGCTGAGCGTCAGCGTCTGCGTGCTCGTCGCGCCCGTGAGCAGGGTCTCACTCAGAGAGAGCGGAGCCGCTGCGATGTCGGGAGCGCCCAGCGTCATCGCCGAGGCCGAGTTCACGACGGGGCCGGCATTGCCGAACTCATCGACCGCGCGCACGGCAAAGTAGTAGAGCGTGCTGAAGTCGAGACCGTTCACGCGCATGGCCTCGGGACTTCCGAATGTCTGCGGGTCCGGCTCGTTTCCGGCCGGAGTCCCGGTGTCGAAGTTGAGATCGTTCAGGGCGAAGGTCGCGTAGTGCATCTGATAGCGACTCGCGGTCTCCGTCTCGTCGTCGTCGCCCGTGGCCGTCCACGCGAGATCCACCCAGTTCGAACCCGTGCCCGTCGCGGCCAGATCGGTGATCGGCCCTGGCGGAATCGTGTCGGGATCGGCGATGGGAAAGAAGGCGTTCAAGCGCCCACCCGTAAGCACGATCCCAGCGAGATTGGGGAGCGGATCCGCGAAGTTCAGGATGAGGTTTTTCACGTCCGCGCCGCTGATGGCAGGGAAGCGCCCGAAGACCAGGGCGGTCACGCCGGCGACATGGGGCGTCGCCATGGAGGTGCCGCTCAGGAGCGCGTACGCGTTCCCTGGAACCGAGCTGAGAATGTCGACGCCCGGAGCCGCGATATCGACGGTCGTCGCGCCGTAGCTGGAGAAGCTGGCGAGGTTGTCGTTATGGTCGGTCGCGGCGACCGCGATGATGTTGTCGAGGTCGTAGCTCGACGGATAGTGCGGGCTGACGTCGGTGTTCGACGAAGAGTTGCCCGCTGCCGCGATGAAGAGGCTACCCGCGGTTTGTGCGTCCTGGATGGCGTCGTACAGGGCCTGAGAGAAGCCGCCGCCACCCCAGCTGTTGCTGGTGAGCTTGGCGCCCATCATCGTGGCGTATTCGATACATGAGACCGCGTCCGCGGAGGAACCAGAGCCCCCGGCGGAGAGGAACTTCAACGGCATGATCCTGACGTTCCAGTTCACGCCCGCGACGCCGATGCCATTGTTGCCGCGGCCGCCGATCGTGCCGGAGACGTGGGATCCATGGCCGTTGTCGTCCATGGGGTCGTTGTCGCCGTTGATGAAGTCCCAGCCGCGGGTATCGTCGACGAAACCGTTATTGTCGTCGTCGATGCCATTCCCAGGAATCTCACCGGGGTTGGAATAGATGTTGGCGGCCAGGTCGGGGTGTAGATAGTCGACGCCCGTGTCGATGACACCCACGACGACTTGACTCGAGCCCGTGAAGACATCCCAGGCATTCGTGGCCATGATGTCGGCTCCCGCCGTGCCGCCGGTCTGCCCGGTGTTCAACATGCCCCACAGCTCGCTGAAGCGAGGGTCGTTGGGGATTTCATCCATCTCGAAGATGTAGTTGGGTTCGATGTATTCGACTTTGGGATGGGTGCCATAGCGAGCGATGGCTTCCTCTACCGTCAATCCTTCGATCCGGTGGAGCGCCGAGTTGATTCGACCGAAGCCCTTCAGCTTGGTCGCGCCCATCTCATTGAGGACCTGGTCCTTGTCGTTCTGATTCGCGTTGGATTTGAATTTGATGATCACTTGATCGGAGAAATGAGGATGACTGGGGGGGGCTGCTAGAACCGTAGTCGCGACTGTGATGCACAGCGCGAATACGACGAGCAGGCCCATCCACTGGCGAGGGGTGCACATGAGCGAAAATCCTCCGGGTAGGAAGGAGCCAAAGGGGGCCGGCGAGATCGCGCCTACCTCAGAACGAGTCGACGCAGACGCATCTCGCCGTACTTGTGTTGGGCAGAGGGCGGGACCGGCAAATCCGTACGTCGCTGCACTCCATCCAATGGCGCGCGGAAACGGATACATCGGGAGAAGAGTCGCTACGTCTCTCGGGCAGACGTACTCCCTGTCTGTGCTGGCGCGGAGGGTCGGATGTCAGCCAAGCAAAACAGAAGCAGGGGTTTCTTCCGGGCTACGGCGTCGTGACGCGGCAGCAGATGCGGTGAAATCCGCGCGGCGAAAGTATGCTACATCACAGGCGGGCAGTGGAAGTCGTAATTCGTGACGGCGAAAGGAACTGCAGAAAATGAGCGCGGGCGCGGAGTTGATGATCTCCGCCCGTTTTACGCTATTTATGCGCTGTTTAATCTACTTGATCAACGCGATCCGGTGCCGATCGATCACATTCTGCCCGCGGAGCTCGACGAAATACACACCGCTGGCGGCAGGCATCCCCCGGCTGTCCCTTCCATCCCAACGCACTTCATAGCCGAGGCCCGGGCCCGAGACCTCCTTCTCGAGCCGCCGGATGCGCCGGCCTGCCGTGTCCACGATGCGAATCTCGAAGACACCGGCCTCGGTGGCGTCGAAGCGAATCGTCGTTTCGGGATTGAACGGATTCGGAAAGCTGTCGGTGATCCGCGTGCGCTGCGGAGCCTCCCAGGCGGCGGGAGGCATCTTGGCCACTTCTTCGGTCAGCAGAGCTTGGCCCTCGTACGCGCGCAGCACATAGCTCAATGCGACTCCGCGCGGCGCCGAGAAATCGTCGTAGTTGCGCAGCTCGAGCAACTCGTTGCCGCGGAAACTCACGAGCGACTGCGCCTGCATTCCGGCCTCGGATCGACCGATCTCGATGCGATCGATCAGAGGATAGGGCAGGTCGCCCCACTCGAGGCGGACCGAGCCTTGGGTGGCATGGGCGCGGAAACCGAGTTGCAGCGTCTCTACCTCGTCATCCTGCGGGCTGAGGTAGAGGGGCGGGCCGGCGCGGGCTTCCGACGTCGCGCTGTACTCGGACCCTTCGAGCCCGTTCCTGCAGGTCACATAGGCGAGTCGCTCGGGAATGCTCTGCACGACCGCGGGCCGCAAGGTGATGAAGCCCGTGTCGATGACATCCTCGTCCGTGGCGATGATATGGAGCGACACGACGCGATACAGGAGATTGCTCGTCGGCAGGCAGAAGCCATAGCCGACGATGAATTCCGGCGGTGGCACGATGTTCAGTACGCTGGACGTTCCGTAGTCGATGCCGAGGATCTCCGCGCCCTCTGGCATATCGAGTCCGAATTCGAAGCCCCGGATGCCGGTCCCCTCCAGACTCATGGCGAGGACATGGACGGTGAACGGGGTATAGATTCCGAGCCCCGGTGAGACGGGCTGGACTTCATCGGGGCTGTAACTCAAAAAGAAGCGCGATTCGGCAAATTCCTGGCTCACTTCGATCTCGACGAAAGACGAGCCGGTGAATTCACCAGATTGGACGCGTAGCTCGTAGCTTCGGGAAGCGCCAGGTGTGACCGTCACCATGCCGTATTCATCGGGCGACGGCGAGGTGACGCCGACGAGTTCCGCGCTGTCGAAGGCTCCGGTAATGTGCCAGCTGAGCGTCGTCGACTCGGAACGACCGACCAACACTTCGCTCGCGATGAAGTAATCGACGCGGAAGGGGCCGTTCACGCGGACTTCGACGCTGGCCCGCTCGAGTTCGTTGAACACGCCGTCGACGACGATCAACTCGTAGGTCGTCGTCTCCGAAAGCCAGACACGCACGCGACCCGTAAAGTCGCCCACGCTGACGATTTGATTCCCCGGCTGCAGGTAGACGCGGTGGGCGCCGGAGGTGGAGATCCGCAGCAGCGCGGTCTCACCGTACAAGATGTCGTTGTCGACGACGCTGAAGTCGAGAATGTAAGGGCCGGCCGCTGCAGGTTGGACGAAGAGCAGGGCGAGGATCGCGCAGGCGAAAAACAGGCGCATGAGCTGGCCTCCCGTTGGGCGAATGAGGAGAGCACGAGCGCATAGAACCTACGACCCGGGGGGGAGTGAAATCAAGAACGTGTGAGCCCGTCCCGAACAGAAACGCCGGCCAGAGACCTGGCCGGAGTCGTTCATCACAAGTTCGAAGGTCGCGTTCGAAGCCTAACGCCACTTCAACAGCAGGGTCTTCGGATCCAACTCCATGTGAAGATCGGCGAGGTCGCGGTTGTCATGATCCTTCAGAAGCGTGATCTTCACATGATCCGCCATGGGTTCGAGATCGACGATGACGGTGAGATACTCCTCGAAGCGAGCGACCTTCTCGGGGATGCCACGCTCGTCGCGCGAATCCCCCTCGCGATGGGTCTGCGTCGAGAGCCAGATTTCGGCGTCCAGTTCCACGGCCAGCTTCTTCAGATCCTGCAGTTGATCTTCGGTCGCCTTATAGAAGCTGGGGTAACCATCGATCACGATGGCCTCCGGCTCGAAGAGCATCTGCGTCTTCAACATGTCGAGCGACTCGCGCAATTTGTTCATCGTGAACGATCCGCCCGTGTAGCTCAAGATCATGCGATGGCGTTCGGCGGTGAGATGAGTGCTCGCGCGGTTCTCCAGATTCGCGTGTTCGGCGAGATCGTGGAAGACTTCGTCGTAAAACGCGCGCACCTTGTCGACGGGATCATGGAGATTGACGTGAAGCACCTTGTGCTCGCGCATGAGATCGTCCAGGGCGATGCCCACCAGGACGGCCGTCTTGCCGACGCCTGCGCGGCTCATGACGACGCCGAGGTTGCCCTTGCCCAGGCCGCCGTGGGTCGAGCGCTCGAACACCCGCAGAGGGCTCAGTTTGTTCCAATCCTTGCGATACATGTCTCTTCCCTCCGGCGCGCTTCCGCGCGATTAGTTCCCCGCGGCGCGCTTTGCGAGCCACTTCGACCGAAGATTCTCTGCCACTTCCGAAGGAGCCTTGCCGTAGCGGGCAAACTCCATGGTGAACTCTGCCTTTCCCTGCGTGGCTGAGCGGATCACGGTCGCATAGCCGAACATTTCGCTCAGCGGCACTTCGGCGTCGACGCGGACGAAGCCATTGTCCTCCGTGGTACCTACCACCATACCGCGGCGCTGCATCAGAGTGCCCAGAATTTCCCCCTGGAACTCGGTCGGCCCCTCGACGGAGACCGTCATGATGGGCTCCAGCGCGACGGGGCTCGCCTGGAGATAGAATTCGCGGAACGCGCCCCTGGCCGCGGCCTGGAATGCGTTGTCGCTCGAGTCGACGGCGTGGTACGCCCCGTCTCTCAATTCGACGCAGACGCCGACCACGGGAAAGCCGATGTACTCGCCCCTGTCCAGGCTGGCACGGAAGCCCTTCTCCACGGCGCTGATGTACTCCGACGGAATGTTCCCGCCCGTGACCTTGTTGACGAACTCGAAGTCGCCGCTCTCACTCGGCAGGATCCGCCCCTGCACCTTGCCGTATTGGCCCGATCCACCCGTTTGCTTCCTGTGGGTGTAGTTGAAGTCGATGGCCTTTGTCAGCGTCTCGCGAAAGGCGACCTGCGGCGCGCCCGTGAGCACTTCGGCGCCGTACTCGCGCTTCATGCGCTCCACGTAGACTTCCAGATGCAGCTCGCCCATACCGGCGATGATCGTGTCGCCTGTCTCGTCGTCCATGAAGCTCCGGAAGGTCGGGTCTTCTTTGGTGAAGCGCTGGAGGGCCTTGGACATGTTGTCCTGGGCCTTGTTGTCCTTCGGCTTCACCGCCAGTTTGATCACGGCCTCGGGCACGTGAATGCTGGTCATGGCGGCGTCGATCTTGCCGTCGGTGAAGGTGTCGCCCGAGGCGCAGTCGACGCCGAACAGCGCGATGATGTCACCCGCCGCCGCCGTCTCGATGTCCTGCATCGTGCTCGAGTGCATTCGCGCGAGCCGGCCCACCTTGACCTTCTTGCCCGTGCGCGTGTTGACGATGTCATCGCCCTTCTTGAGCGTCCCCTGGTAGATGCGCACATAGGTAAGCTGCCCGTAGGGGCTCACCTCGAGCTTGAAGGCCAGTGAGATGAGGGGCTCATTCGGATCGACCTTGACGGGGAAAGTCGTGTTTTCGGCGCGTAGATCGATGGCTTCGTTTGCGACGTCGGGCGGGGCGGGGAGATAGCGGATGACGGCGTCGAGCAGCGGCTGGACGCCCCGATTCTTGTAGGCCGAACCCAGGAAGACCGGCGTCAGCTGGCGCGCCAGGACGCCGTTGCGCACGGCGGTGTAGACCTGTTCGGGGGTCACGGCGTCCTCGAGCATGGCTTCCATCAGCGCCTCGTCGTTCATCGAGACGGCGTCCAACATGGCCTCGCGCCGGGCCTCGGCTTCGTTGAGAAGTGCGGCCGGAATCTCCTCTTCGCGCGGCTTCTCGCCGTTCTCTCCGTCGAAGTAGATCGCCTTCATGGTCACCAGATCGATGACGCCCTCGTGCTCGGCCTCGAGCCCGATGGGAATCTGCATCAGCACGGCGTTGTGCTTCAGCTTCTCCCGTAGCTGATCCGCGACACGCGCGGGATTGGCGCCGCTGCGGTCGCACTTGTTGACGAATGCGATGGCGGGCACGTTATAACGCTTCATCTGGCGATCGACCGTGATCGACTGACTCTGCACGCCGGCGACGGCACACAGGACCAGGATTGCCCCGTCGAGCACGCGGAGGGCGCGCTCGACTTCGATGGTAAAGTCGACGTGTCCGGGCGTATCGATGATGTTGATATGGTGCCCCCGCCACTCGGTGTGCGTGGCAGCGGACGCGATCGTGATGCCGCGCTCGCGCTCGAGCTCCATGGAATCCATGGTCGCTCCGATGCCGTCCTTGCCGCGGACCTCGTGAATCGCGTGGATACGATCCGTATAGAATAGGATTCGCTCAGTCAGCGTCGTCTTCCCCGAGTCGATATGGGCGCTGATTCCGATGTTGCGAATCTTGTCGAGATCCATGCTCTTGCTCACTGCCTCTCGCTCCTGCCACGCCCGCCCGGGCGCATGGGACCGCATGCCCAAGGGCACACCCTGCTGTTCAAACCGGCGCAATATAGGCCCGGAAAGGGAATTGGCAAGGAATCTGGCGCTTCACGGCCGAATAGCGGGCTGGGCCGCGGCCGCGAATCGGCCGGCCGCTCTCTCCCTATCTGCCCTCCACCGGGCCCGGGCTGGTTGGTTCAGCTCGAGCCGCCGCCCCGCACCAGGACCTTCAACTTCTGACCCTTGGCGATCCAGCTGTTCACGGGCAGCCCGTTGAGCAGGGCCAGGCCCTCCGTCGTGAGCTGCGAGCCAGGCGGCGGCGGGTACTGCCCCATCACGTCGAGGAAGGAGCCTTCGCGCGGCGAGTTGATGATCTTCAGCGCGATGGGTTGCTTGCCCAGGATGTTGGGATCGGTCAGCTCGCGGAAGCTGTCGGCCGAGACTTCGACGAGCCGGAGTTCGGCGGCGCTCGTGGCGCCCAGGCCATACATCGCGAAGACGAGATCGTTGTGCTCGATGAAGGTGGCCGAGATGGTCTTGCCCTGGGAGTCGCTGAAGTGCGCGCGGACCGCCTGTTTGCCGCCCAGACGATAGGCTTCACGCGAGATCATGGTCACGCCCGCCTCCTTCGCGAGGGCGTCGGCGGCGGCTGCGCCGGACTTCTCGTCGTCCACGCGGAGGATGACGGCAAGACTCTGATCCTGCGTGTAGATCACGACCTGGGCGGCGGTGTTCTGGAGTCTCCAGCCGCGCGGGATGGAGAATTCGAATTTCAGCTCCGGATGGTAGAAATGGTCGCTCTCCCGATAGCCCTTGCGCGGGTCGTCGCCGAAGATGATTCCGTCGATGCGGTTCAGGAAGCTCTCCCGATCGCGCTTGTAGGGCGGGCGCCCGACCTGCGATTGCCAGCGCTTGCTCAGCGCACTGACCGTCTCGTAGCGCGCGCCGGGGTCGGGATGCGTACTCGTCCATTCCGGGAGGCGGCCTTCTTTCCCGCCGCTCAGGTTATCGAGCGTCCTGAAGAACTCTGCCATTCCCTGGGTGTCGTAGCCGATCTTCGTGGCGTACTGCACGCCGAGCTGATCGCTTTGCCGCTCGTCGTCGCGCCCATTCTTGAGCAGGAGGAGTTGCGCACCGACGCTGGCGACATCCATGTAGCGGCCCATCTCCGGACTCAGAATGGCCCCCAAGACGAGGCCGCCGCTGAGCAGCGTCTGCTGCGTATACTGCTGGACGCCGTGCCGCGCCGTCACATGGCCGATTTCGTGGCCCATGACCCCTGCGAGCCCCGATTCGTCGTTGAGATAGGCGAGAATTCCCCGCGTGATGTAGATGTAGCCCCCCGGCAGCGCGAAAGCGTTGACGACGGGATCGTCCAGCAGGCGAAAGTGGAACTCCAGCTTCGGACGATCGCTGACCGGCACCATGCGCTGCCCGAGATCCTCGATGTACTTCTGAAGCGCCTCGTCCGTGTATAGACCGTATTGCCCCACGATGCTCGGATCGGCCTGGACGCCCAGGGCGATTTCCTGCTGCTCGGACATGAAAACGAGCTCACGCTTTCCCGTCACGGGATTGGTGGCGCAGGCGCAAAGCCACAGGGCGAGCGCGCTCAGGCTGACGATTCGTGCGGTTTTCATGGGCCCTCCACCTCGCTGAATGCAGAGGCACAACTTAGACCCAGAGGCGGGCGGGTTCAATGTCGACGGTGGAATTGGGGCCGAGCGGACTCGCCACCCTCTCGGCCCCAGGCCCGTCCAGTGGGGGGACGGGAGCACGGGGCAGCCATCTTGAAACAGCCTCGCCATGCCCGTGCGCAGGTTGTTCATACGCCCGAGCGGCCGGCGTGGTTTCCAGGCTTTCGGAGAATTCACATCGAGCCGTCGGCTCAGCTCGATGGGGACTCGCTGGCCTGCAGGGCACCGTCCGCGGGGCGGGCCAGCTCGTGGTAGAGCGTGTCCCGCTCGACCGGCGTTCGGCCGGCTTCGCGGATGAACTCCTCGATCTGGCGGCGTGTCATGCCCTTGCCGGCTGTACCCCCGGCGGCGTGTGTGATGCGCTCGTCGAGGATCGTCCCGTCGAGATCGTCGGCGCCGAAATGCAACGCAACCTGGGCGATCTTCTGGGTCAGCATGACCCAGTAGGCCTTGATGTGAGCAAAGTTGTCCAACATGAGCCGGCTGACGGCGATGGTCTTGAGGTCGTCGAATCCGTCGGTGGCGCCCATGTGCCCCTCGAAGGGCGTATTTTCTGGATGGAAGGCCAGGGGGATCAGGCAGTCGAAGCCATGCGTCTCGTCCTGGAGCGCTCGCAGCTTCACGAGATGATCGACGCGTTCCTCATAGCTCTCGACATGGCCATAGAGAATGGTCGCGTTGGTGCGCAGCCCTTTCTCGTGGCAGATGCGCGAAACCTCGAGCCAGCGATCGCCTGTCATCTTGTTGTGGGCGATGATCTCGCGAGCCCGCGGCGCGAAGATCTCGGCGCCGCCGCCCGGACAGCTGCCGAGGCCGGCTTCGATCAACAGATCCAGCGTCGCTTCCACGCTCTGCTTGGACAGATGGGCGAGCCAGTCGATCTCGACCATCGTGAACGCCTTCAAGTGAACGGTCGGAAAGGCCTCTTTGAGGGCGCGCAAGATGTCGATGTAGACGTTGAATTTCCAGTGCGGATGCAGTCCGCCGACGATGTGGAATTCTTTCACGTCCGGTGTGTAGTCACGTCGCGCGACCTCGACGGCCTCCTGTGGGCTGTAGGCCCAGGTCCCGGGCGCGTTGGGCGTGTCCTGATACGCGCAGAGCTCGCAGCCGACGAAACAGACATTCGTCGGATTCAGGTGGCGGTTGACGTTGAAATAGGTCAGATCGCCGTGGCGGCCCTCACGGACTCTGTTGGCCAGCCGGCCCACGGTGAACAGATCTGAACTCTCGAAGAGGCGGACGCCGTCTTCGAGATTCAGACGTTCTCCCGCCTCGACCTTCTCGACGATCGGGCCAAGATCGACTCTTGCCGTCGGCCGCTTGGGCGGGCGCTGGCGCGGGATGTCTGGTCGGGGTTTTCTGGCCATGGTGGCGGGAGTATAGGGGTCTGGCGGGCCGACGGCAAATGCGGTCCCGGCGGATTTCGGTCGGCCGAAATCTAGCGCACTAGAGTCAATCTCCGCGTCTGAACGCTGTCGCCTGCATTCAACGTGTAGTAGTAGACGCCACTCGCCATCTGCTTTTCCTCATCGTCGTTGCCATTCCATTCGACGCTGTAATCGAAACCGGCGGTTGCGCTCGCGAAGAGCGCGGCGAGCAGACCGAATGCGGGAGCGAGCCGCAGGCTTCGGCAACTCATCATCGGATTCTCCAGGCGAGTTGGAGACGATGAGTTTCTAGCGGAGCAGGGTCAACTTGCGCGCAAGTACGCCTCCATTCGAGCTGAGACGGTAGTAGTACACTCCGCTCGCTACCGGATCGTCGCGATCGTCGTGGCCGTTCCAGATGACCTCGTGATCGCCCGCCAGATAGCGCTCATCCAGCAATTGACGCACACGTCGGCCGCGTACGTCCAGGATATCCAGCCGTACCCGCATCGCGCGGGGCAGGGAGAAGAACAGTCTCGTCGTCGGATTGAAGGGATTGGGCACATTCTGGCCCAAATCGAACCGATAGCTCGGGGTATAGCTGGCGGTGATGAACAGGC
>Ga0326597_10005987_pt1 | contig 16745 bp, 18 predicted proteins | sample RVTome_12_FD_203789 | JGI IMG/M metagenome (GOLD analysis project Ga0326597, IMG submission 203789) | Soil microbial communities from uranium-contaminated site in the Upper Colorado River Basin, Wyoming, United States - RVT100D185 | ecosystem: Environmental > Terrestrial > Soil > Contaminated >...
GATCTTCATCGCCTTGGCCAGGGTGTCCACGGACTCCTGGTGCTTGCCCGCCTTGTGCAGCTCCTCGCCCGTGGCGCGCAGCGTCTTGACCTCGGCCATCTGCTCAGCGGTAAGGCTCGGGTTTTCCGCCAGAGCCGCGTCGATCATCTTCATGTCCTTCGGGCAATGGAACGCCAGCGCGCTGGTGGCGGCGAACAACAGTGCAACGAACAGCAGCATGCGTGATTTCATGACCATCCTCCTGGTAAACGAAAGCGGTTGAGACCGGCTGAATCGCCGGGGATTGTCCTCCGGCATGACGAACCCCACCACGGGAGCCGGAAAAGACATGGTTACCTCCTACTTCTCACTCGTCACTGCTCACATCTCATTTCTCACTACATCACTTACAACGCATCACCACCTACGTGGTCATGCAGCACAATCATCCTGACAGCCCGAGCTGGCGGTACACGGCCTCGGCCATGGTGAGCAGCTCCGTGCGCTCCACCTCGCCGGACAGCGCATAGCCGAGTCGGCCGTCGATCCAGTACAGCACGGAGACACCACCCTCGCGCGCGTAGCGGAACGCGGTATCTCCATCGCCGGCCTCGCGCGCTCGCACGTACAGGGTCAGACGCACGCCCTGGGCGGTCTGGTACATGAACTGCGCGGCCGGGCCGTCATCGGCCGGCAGCAGCCGGCCGCCGACCAGCGCATAGGCGAAGGCGTTCAGATCCGGAACTCTCAGCGGCGCATCGAGGCGCTTCGACAGCCACTGCACCAGGTGGCGCTCCTGCTCGGCGGCGACCTCCACGGGGTGTATCACCTCGGGCGTGTACACGGCGTGCGCAACGGCGGCGGCGCGCGGCAGCAGTGCGAATTCGGGTGCCGGTGAGCGATCGATCAGACCGTGCGCGAGCCAACCGGCCGCCGGGCCGATCACCAACCAGGCGAGAACAGCGGCACGCTGCACCAGCGTGCGCCGACGCGCGCTCCGCAGGCGCGGGTCGAAATGCGCCGGCACCGGCTCCTCGAGCACGCCGTCGAACTGCGCGTGAAGCGCCTCGTTCTGACGCCGATAGGCCTCCGCCCGGGCGGCCGCGTCCGGATCCTCACTCAGCAGCGCCTCCACCTCGGCGCGGCGCGCGGCATCGAGGCGCCCATCCGCGTAGGAATGGATCTCCTCGACGGTCAGCGATCGTCTGCCCTCGCTCATTTCACCCTCCGCAGATGCGGCACCGGCTCACCGGACATGAGCGCCCGCAGCCGCTCGCGCCCGCGCGAGAGCCGCGACATCACTGTACCGACCGGGACACCGAGCACCGATGCGGCCTCCTGGTAGCTGAGCTGCTCCAGCCCGACCAGCAGCACGACGGATCGGAGCCCCACCGGCAGCCTGGCCAGGGCCGCGGTCAGATCACGGGCTTCCAGCGCGGCGTCTTGGTCCGCGTCAACGGACAGGTTTTCGATCTCGCCATCGAGCTCCGGGACCGTGACGTTCCTCAGCTCGCGCCGCAGCCGGTTGACGTGGACGTTGTGCATGATCGTGAACAGCCACGCCCGCAGGTCCGAGTCACGCCGCCACAGCGACGCCTTGCGCAATGCCCGCTCCAGCGTGTCCTGCACCAGGTCGTCCGCCTCGACGCGGTCGCGCATCAGGGCCAGCGCGTAGCGTCGCAGCCGCGGGATATGCGCTTCGAGCTCTTCGAATTTCATGGCAAATGGCTGGCGCGCCGTCGCTCATTGACCCACGTTGAGATTCGGATCGATCTGCCAGACCTCGTTGATCAGTCTACCCTCGCGGTAGGTCAGCACATAGCGCACCTTGATCGGCTTGCTTCCCATGAACATGGTATTGGCCGTCACCGTCGCGCCCTTGGGATTGGCGCTGGTCTCGAGCGAGCTCACCGTTCTCCTTGTGCGTGTGGTTGCCGCGAATGCGCGCAGCGCTCTCGGGAAGGTAAACACCCGGCGCGGGGATTTATTCCGGAGCAACGGGGACGGAGGGATCATTTTCTGAGTCGATCCATGCCATGGCCTGATTCCTGAACCCTCCGTTCCCGTTTTGTCTCTCGCCTTGGCCAGGATTGATATGCTATATATCAATATGCACATCCCAGGCATCTGTTGAGATACTTTGAACATGATTACTGCCGCCCAGATCCGCGCTGCGCGATCGCTGCTGGGGCTGGATCAGCGTCAGCTGGCTGAAGCGGCCGGCCTGTCCCTGCCCACCATCCAGCGCATGGAGGCCAGTGATGGCCAGGTGCGCGGCAACGTGGACTCCCTGGTCAAGGTCGTGGATGCGCTGGAGCGGGCCGGCGTGGTGATGATCTCCGAGGGCGCCGCGAGCGCTGAAGGCGGCCGCGGGGTGCGGTTGAAGCAGGAGGGAGAAACCGGGCAGTGATCGTGGCCTCCCCCCTGGTGCTGGCCGGATCGGCCGTCGCGCTGGCGCTGGTGTCCGCCCTGGTATCGCTGTATTCGGCCCGGGTGCCGCAGCTGTTGCGCCAGCTGGTCATGCCCCTGTTCGCCCTGGCCGGCCTGGCGGCTCTCGCCGCCGGACTGGGCGCGCTGGTCCAGGGCGGCGTTGCGGTCGCCGAGCTGCCCCTGGGCCTGCCGTGGCTGCCGTGGGGCATCCGCCTGGACGCCCTGTCCGGTTTCTTTCTGTGCGTGATCGGCGTGGTCAGCTTCGCGGCAGGCGTGTACGGGCGGGGCTATGTGCGCGGATTCGAGCGTGGGGGCGATTCCCTGCCGGCCCTGGGTGGATTCACGGGCCTATTTCTCGCCGGCATGCTGCTGGTGGTGCTGGCCGATGACGCCTTTCTGTTCATGGTGGCCTGGGAGCTGATGTCCCTGTCCAGTTACTTTCTGGTGGCGTTCCATCACGATCACGCCGCCAACCGGCGCGCGGCCTTTCTCTACCTGCTCATGGCCCACATCGGCGGCTTGTCGATCCTGCTGGGCTACGGGGTGCTGGCCTCCTTCGGCGACGGCTTTGCCTTCGACGCCATGCGCGATGCGGAGCTGTCCTTCGGCTGGGCCAGCGTCGCGTTCGTCCTGGCCTTCGTGGGTTTCGGCATGAAGGCGGGCCTGGTGCCCCTGCACGCGTGGCTGCCCGAGGCGCATCCGGTGGCGCCGTCGCACATCTCGGCGCTCATGTCGGGGGTGATGCTCAAGGTCGCGGTATACGGATTCATCCGCGTGGTGTTCGACCTCATCGGCCAGTTCCACTGGCAGTGGAGCGTGGCGGTGCTGGCCATCGGCAGTGTCTCGGCGCTGATGGGAGTGCTCTACGCCTTGATGCAGCACGATCTCAAGAGGTTGCTGGCCTATCACTCGGTGGAGAACATCGGCATTATTTTCATCGGCCTGGGCCTGGCCCTGCTGTTCCTGTCGACCGGCCATCCTGTGGTCGGAACCCTCGCGTTTGTCGCCGCGCTTTATCACACCATCAACCACGCCCTGTTCAAGGGGTTGTTGTTTCTGGGCGCGGGCGCCGTGCTGCACAGTACCCACGAACGGGATCTCGAGCAGATGGGCGGACTGCTCCGACGCATGCCATGGACCGGCGTTTTCTTCCTTGTCGGCTGCATCTCCATCTCGGCGTTGCCGCCGTTCAACGGCTTCGTCTCCGAGTGGCTCACCTTCCAGGCGGCGCTGCAGGCATGGCGGCTCGACAGCGGGGTGTTGCGCAGCCTCATCCCCATCACCGCGGCTGTGCTGGCCCTGACCGGTGCGCTGGCGGCGGCGTGCTTCGTCAAGGTCTATGGCGTAGCGTTTCTCGGCCAGGCGCGCAGCCGCCACGTGCGCCGCGCACGGCGGGTGCCGCACAGCATGCGCGTCGGGCAGGGTGTGCTGGCGCTGTTGTGCCTGCTGCTGGGCGTTCTGCCAACGTACTTCATCGACCTGTTTGACGCCGTGCCGCGGCAGGTATTGGGCCGGGGCCTGACGCAGGCCTCCGCGCACGGCTGGTTATGGCTGACGCCGATAGCGCCCGAGACGGCCAGCTACGGGGCGCCGCTCGTGGCCATCACACTGGCCGTTGCACTGATGCTGGGATTGTGGCTGCTGGGGCGCGGGATTCGCAGAGTGCGCCGTTGCGATGCCTGGGATTGCGGTTTCGCCCCGCCCACTGCGACCATGCAGTACACGGCCAGCGCCTTCGCCCAGCCCATCCGCCGGGTGTTCGGTCTGCTGTTCCATATCGACGAGGGGCTGGAGGCGCAACACAACGGGCGACTGCGCCATCACCTGCACGTAAGTGACCGCGCGTGGGGTCTGCTCTACATGCCGGTGGCGCGCCTGGTGGAACGTGCGGCCCGGCACGTCGTTCACCTGCAGTCGGGCAATATTCGCATCTATCTCGGGTGGACCCTGGCAACCCTCCTGGTGCTGTTATGGATCACGGCATGAGTCAGGCGGGTTGGGGCCTGGCGGTAGCGCAGGCACTGCTCTACGTCGCCTTGGCGCCCCTGTTGGCAGGTTGGATACGCAAGGTCAAGGCAAGTCTGCAGAACCGTCGCGGCCCATCCGTCCTGCAACCCTACCGCGACCTGCGCAAGCTGTTCGCCAAGGAGGCGCGCATGGCGCACACCGCATCGCTGGTGTTCCGCGCCGCGCCGTACGTCGTCTTCATCGCCACCTGGCTGGCGGCGGCAGCCATTCCACTAGTGACCACCAAGCTGCCGACCGCGGCCATGGCCGATGTCATCGTCATTGTCGGTCTGCTGGCCCTGGCGCGGTTCTTCCTCGCGCTGGCCGGTATGGATGTGGGCACCGCTTTCGGCGGCATGGGGGCCTCGCGCGAGATGTTCGTCTCGGCCCTGGCGGAGCCCGCCATGTTGATGGCCGTGTTTACCCTGGCCATGACCGCCCACAGCACCAACCTGGCCAGCGTGGTGGACTATCAGCTGCTCGGCGACAACATCCTGCGCCCCTCTTACATGTTCGCCCTGGCCGGCCTGGTGCTGGTGGCCGTCGCCGAAACCGGACGCATCCCCGTGGACAACCCCGCGACGCACCTGGAGCTGACCATGATCCACGAAGCCATGATCCTGGAGTACTCGGGACGGCATCTGGCCATCATGGAGTGGGCGGCGCAGTTGAAGCTGCTGCTCTACGGCGTGTTGCTGGCCAACGTCTTTTTCCCCTGGGGCATTGCCGAGGGCACCGATCCCGCCGCCCTTGGCATGGGCCTGGCGGTGGTGGTGGGAAAGCTTGCCGTCCTTGGCGCAGCGCTTGCCGTGAGCGAGACGGTGCTCGCCAAGATGCGGCTGTTCCGGGCGCCGGACTTCCTCAATCTTGCGCTGTTGCTGACCCTGCTGGGCCTGCTCAGCCATGTCATCCTGGAGGTGGGGGCATGAGCCTCGAACAGTTGCCCCTGCTCCAGCAGTTGATGCTCGTCCTGGCAGCGGTGGTGCTGTTTACCTCATTCGCGCTGCTGGAACAGGCACGGCTGGTGGCGGCCATCCACGCCTTCGCCTGGCAGGGGGTGCTGGTGGCCATGGTGACGGCCATCGTCGCCGCAAGCGGCGGGCTCGCTCACCTGTTCTTTTCCGCCGCGCTCACGCTGGCGCTCAAGGCCCTCCTGATCCCCTGGATGCTGCACCGCCTGGTTCGCCGGCTGGAGCTCGACCGCCACCGCGAGCCCCTGCGCCGTCCGGCGCTGGTCGTCATGGGGGCGCTGGCGCTGGTCATCTTCAGCTACTGGCTGGTGCTGCCCCTGGTGCAGCAGGAATTGCTGTTCACCCGCAACATCGTCGCCGTGAGCCTGGCGGTGGTGCTGATCGGCCTGTTGATGATGGTGATCCGCACCCAGGCGGTGGCACAGGTGTTGGGCTTCATGTCCATGGAGAACGGTCTGTTTCTCGCGGCGGTCTCCGCGACGGGGGGCATGCCCCTGGTGGTCGAACTGGGCGTGGCGTTTGACGTGCTGGTCGCCATGATCCTGTTCGGCGTGTTCTTCTTCCAGATCAGCGAAAGCATCGATTCCCTGGACGTCGATCGCATGACCCGCCTCACCGAGCGGGCGGAGGACGACTCGTGAGCGCGCTGCCATGGGTCGTGTTCACCCCCCTGGCCGGTGCGCTGCTGCTGGCGTCGATCCGCCGCCCGCAGTGGGCCGGCTGGATCAACGTGCTGGTTTCGGCCGTGACCTTCCTCGCCACGCTGGTCCTGGCCTTCACCGTCGCCGAGCAGGGCGTGCTGGCCGTCTCCATGTTCCGCGTCGATGCCTTCAATGTCTACCTGCTGGTGCTGACGGCCTTCGTCGGCATGACCACCGCGATCTTCTCTCGACCGTATATGCAGTACGTGCGCGACACCGGCCGGGTCAACAGACGCGGCATGCGCCTGTATCACGCCATGTTTCAGACCTTCATGTTCACCATGTTGCTGGCGCTGTCGACCGACAATCTTGGCGTGCTGTGGGTGGCCGTGGAAGGCGCCACCCTGGCCACCGTGCTGCTGGTATCGCTGTACCGCACCCCGGAGGCGATCGAGGCCGCGTGGAAGTATTTCATCCTCTGCGGCGTGGGAATCGCCCTGGCCCTGTTCGGGACCGTGCTGCTGTATTTTGCCGCCCAGCATGTTATCGAGGACCCCGCCGCAGGACTGAGCTGGAGCGCGCTGCACGCGGTGGCGCCGCAATTGCAGCCGTCCATCATGGGCCTGGCCTTTGTCTTCCTGCTGGTGGGTTACGGCACAAAGATCGGCCTGGTGCCCATGCACCAATGGCTGCCGGATGCTCATTCGGAAGGTCCCACGCCCATGTCGGCAGTGTTGTCCGGGCTCCTGCTCAACGTGGCACTGTACGCGGTGGTGCGCCTGAAGATGCTGGTCGACGGGTCACTGGCCAATGCGGACACGCCGCACCTGGCCGGTTACCTGTTGATGGGCTTCGGCCTGCTCTCCTTTCTCGTGGCAGGGCTGTTCCTTCACCGTCAGCGCGACATCAAGCGCATGTTCAGCTATTCCTCCATCGAGCACATGGGGCTGATGACCTTCGCCTTCGGTCTCGGCGGGCCGCTGGCCACCTTCGGGGCCCTGCTGCACATGCTGGTGCATTCGCTGACCAAGTCGGCCATCTTCGTCACCGTAGGCCATGCAGCGCACATCGCCGGCACCCAGTCCATCGATCACATCCGCGGCCTGATCCGCACCCAGCCGACGGTCGGCTGGGGGCTGTTGCTGGGTGTCGCCGCCATCGCCGGTTTCCCCCCCTTTGGCGTGTTTACCAGCGAATTTCTGCTGCTGACCGCCACCATGAAGACGCAGCCCTGGTTTGCGGTACCGCTGTTGATCGGCCTGGCGGTGGCGTTTGCCGGTCTGTTCCGGCATCTGCATCCGATGGTGTACGGCGCGGTCCCTGAAGGACAGCAACCGGTGCCTGCCAACATGCTGCCGGTTGCCGTGCACCTGGGTCTGGTGCTGTGGTTGGGGCTGTCCATTCCCGGCTTCCTGGCGCGCTGGTTGGACCGGGCCACGGAATTGATCGCGGGGGTACCTCTGTTGTGAGCCGCTTCGACTGGCTGTCCGGGTATCTCGCTCGTCTGGAGGACGAGCTCGTGGTCGTGCACGGGGGCGACGCCGCCGGGCTGGCGCCGGCGCATTGTCTGCGCCTGGATTCCGAGGACTGGGGCAAGGCGGCGCGGGTAGCCGCCGAATCAGGCTATCGCTGGGCCGGCGTGTGGGGCGATCCAGTCGCCGAACACATCGTTGTCCGCGCATGTCTCGTCAATGGTGGTGATTACCTGGTACTCGTGACCGAGGTGCCGTTGGCCCACCCGGTGCTGGCCTCGCATACCCCCTGCTTTCCGGCCGCCGATCGCTTCGAGCGGCACCTGCACGACATGCTCGGCATCGGTTTTCTCGATCACCCCGATGATCGCCGCTGGACCCGTCATCAGGCCTGGCCGGAAGGCACGTATCCCCTGCGCAACGATTTTCCCGTATCCGGTGATTCTCCCAGGCGGGCGCCCGCCGACAGCGATTATCCGTTCGTGCAGGTGCTGGGCAGCGGGGTATACGAGATACCCGTCGGGCCGGTGCACGCCGGCATCATCGAGCCCGGCCACTTCCGCTTTCAGGCGGTGGGTGAGGAGGTGTTGCGCCTGGAAGAGCGGCTGGGCTATGTGCACAAGGGCATCGAGAAGATTGCCAAAGGGCGCGATCCCGTCGGACTGGCCCGCCTGGCAGGACGGGTTTCCGGCGACACCACGGTGGCGCACACCTGGGCGGCCTGCATGGCCATGGAGCGCGCCGCCGCGGTGATCGTGCCGCCGCGGGCATTGGCGATACGGGCGCTCCTCGCCGAACGCGAGCGGATCGCCAACCATTTGGGCGATATCGGCGCCATCTGCAATGACGTGGGTTTCGCCTTCGCCCACACGCAGTTCAGCCGCCTGCGTGAGAACTGGCTGCGGGACAACCAGTCGGTGTTCGGTCACCGCCTGTTGATGGACCTCATCGTGCCCGGGGGCGTTTGCCGCGATCCGACCTCTCAATGCGAGAAGACGATGCAGCCCCGACACGACGCGCTCTCACGGGAGCTGGATGATTTGCTGCCCATCCTCGAGGACCATACCTCGCTGGAGGATCGGCTGGTGAGCACCGGTTACCTGTCCAGCAACGATGCGCATCGGCTGGGTGTGGTCGGTTATGTGGGAAAGGCCAGCGGCCAGGACTACGACGTGCGCCGCGACCACGCGTATGCGCCCTACGATGAGCTGGAGGTTATCTCGCCCTGCCGCGCGGAGGGTGATGTGGCCGCCCGGCTGCAGATCCGTGCGGACGAAATCCGGAACTCGCTGAAACTGCTGGACACGCTGCGGTGGCGACTCCCGCAAGGCCCGGCGTCGGCCCCCTGGCCGAAGCGGCCTGTCTATCCGGAGGGCATCGGCCTGGTGGAAGGCTGGCGCGGCGAGATCCTGAGCTACGTGCGTTTCGATGACGACGGGCGAGTCGCGCGCTTCTTCCCGCGGGATCCGAGCTGGTTTTCCTGGCCGGCCCTGGAGCGGCTCATCCATGGCAACATCGTGCCCGACTTCCCGGTGTGCAATAAATCAGTAAACGGCTCCTATTCCGGACACGACCTGTAGGGCGACACCATGTTGAGAATTCTCAACAAGATTTGGCGCATCGGAACGCTCACCGAACCCGTGCCGCGCGACGCCGAGCTCGAGGCCCTGGGCGGGCAGGTCAGGCGAATGGTCGACCGGCGCTTCCGGCGAAGCCTCGCCATCCGCCAGGTGGACGCCGGCTCCTGCAACGGGTGCGAGCTGGAGATCCACGCCCTCGCCAACCCCTACTACGATATCGGGCGCTTCGGCGTGCACTTCGTCGCCTCGCCACGCCATGCCGATGCGCTCCTGGTGACGGGGCCGGTATCCCGGCATATGGAGACCGCGTTGCGTCGCACGTGGATGGCCACCCCGTCGCCCAAGTTCGTCATCGCCGCCGGAACCTGCGCCTGCGATGGCGGAGAGTTCGGCATCTCCTATGCCAGTTGCGGCGCCGTGGAAAACGTCATCCCTGTGGACGTGAAGATTCCCGGTTGTCCGCCGACGCCCCAGGAGCTGTTACTGGGCATTCTGGCGGCGCTGGATGGCAGATGAGGCCGTGTGTATTGCGCGCATCGCGGTCACTGCGACGCCCGCTCAGGCGTGACGGAACACTTCGGCTTTACGCAGCGCCGGCGCCGGAGTCTATCCCGCCTTGCCGGCCGTCGTGGCCTCCGGGACGTCGATCAGCATGCCCGACTTGCAGTCGTATATACAGCCATCGCGGTCTCGTGACCGTCGTTCCCGGACGGGGCGGGGCACTATGCCGCAACAATGGGGCAGTTCACGCTTCCCGGCAGTTTGCCCGGTTTTGACCGCGCCGGGGCGTGGACGTATCCTCAATACACTCCTTCCCCCGCCACTGCGGATCGGACTCAGGGAAAGGGATGTATGGTTGTCGTCTCGCGCAGCGTCCATATCGACGCCCCCGTCGAGCGCGTCTTTGCGCTGATGGCCGACCCGCTCGCGCGTTCACGTCTGAGTCCCACGACGCGGCCGATCCGGGCGGAGATCGAGACAGACGGGCCGCTTCGCGAGGGATCGATCTGCCACTTCCGCTTGGCCGCGGGCAATCGCATCCTCGACTATCGCACCCGCGTGCGCGAGTTCGTTCCCGATCGGACCATCGTCGCGGTCTCCGATTCAGCCGTGCCGTTCGAAGTCCAGATCGAGACTCAGCCTGAGGACAGCGGCGCTCGACTGACCCAGACGGAACGGTTCGAAGCGACGGACGAGCTGTTGCGCGAGGCGCTGCCGCGAAGCCTCTCGAGCCGGGTCCTTAGCGCCACCATAAGGCTATTCCAGTCCATCGACACGGACGCCGCCCTGGAGCTGCGCGGGCGCCAGGAGGAGGAACTGGCACAGCGCCTGGAGGGCGAGATGGACCGCTGGCTCCTGGCGATCAAGCATCACCTGGAGGACGGCGGCGGGCACTGAACGCGCGATCCCCTGCGTCTCGCGGCGCCGGGCTCGCGGTGGGAACCAAGGCAACGTTCCCGATCACGCACCGGCCGCGGCTTGGGCAGCGAGAGCCCTTCCTACCGGTGTTGCTCCAATAGGTAGATCAGCAGCACGAACAGGAAGAAAAAGAACTCGACCACCGTGATCAGGTACAGTAGCCATACGATACGGCGGGCCGAAGGTTTCATGGGTATCCACAGCCGCCGAGTGTACCCTCGCCAGCCTGGCAGCCATGACCAGCGCTTGAGGCGCAGAAAGTAAACCCGCAGCGCTGCTCCCCACGCCGGCAGGCTCTTGTCCACCTCTTCTGCACGTCGCTCCCGCTCCTCCGCCGGGGCTCCCTCGTAATCGTCCGTAATGGTCAGGCGGCTGCCGCCGTCGAATGGCTCGAAGGCGAACACGGTGCGCCGCTTCAAGCCCTGGGCATACTCCACGGTGAAGCCGTGCCCCGGAGCGTCATGTACGCGCAAGTCCAGCACAACGTCCTGCTGGTTGCTCTCGTTGCGAAACTCCGCGTGAAAGGTGCCCGGCCCTGTTCGGCGCCACGTCTTGAAATAGAGATAGGGGTTGATACGGTAGAGAGCCTCGAGATCGCGACATTCCGCGGCGAGCCGGGCGACCGGCAATGGCGCCGCGATCTCGATCCAGGCCGCGTCGCTCGACGCGACGGGAGATGCGTCAGACGTCGCCTCGATCACTGCACCTGTCTCACTCATGGCCGGCGGGCACGATCATCAGCGGCACTTCCAGCTCGCGCATGACCGTGGCGGTGAGCATGCGCGAGCGCAGCCCGAGGACCCCTCGCGGCCGCCGCGCCCCGAGAATGACGAGGTCGAAGCGCTGCGTGCGCGCGCATTCGAGCAGTAACCGGGCAGGGTCGCCTTGCGCGAGACCGAAGTCGTGCTCCAGCCCCCCCGCCTCGGCCGCCCGATGGACGCGCTCCCGGTGCTCGAGGATCTCCTTTTCGAGCTCGGATTCGAGATGTCGCGCGAACGCGTTCCGCGCGCCGGACTGGTTGCGCCAGTCGGTCGCCATCATGCCCTTCCACAGATCCGGAACCACCACGAGGTGATAGATCCGCCCGCCCGGCACGCAGATCCCGACCGCCGCCCGTTCCGTGGCTTGCCAGCAATATGTGTCGAAGTTCGCGCATGACCAAAGAAACCGGGGCCGCGGATGCGGCCCCGGAAAGTGTCCCCTGAGGAGGACTATTTGGGAACAAACATGACGACGAGTGCCGCGATGACCAACGCTACCACGAGGGCAGCCAGATCCTCGGCCCGATCGGTCTTGAAGATGGAGAGCGCGGTGCCGCGCTCGAACTTGGGTTTCTCAGTCATGGACGTTCTCCCTCAGATCGTCTCGTGCACGAACAACAGAACCACGATCAGCGCGCCGATCGCCTTGGTAAGGCCCACCGCGGTGCCGATCACCAGCGGCTGGCCGCCCGCCTGGGCAATCGAGCTGAAGGTGATCTGCATGCCGAGCCCGGTGAGACCGAATGCGAAGAACCAGACGATCAAGGTACGGAACCAGCCCACGCGTTTTGCCGTGTGGTAGACCGCCTTGTGGGAATCCTTGAGTACGGCAGTGGCCTCCTTGGACAGGATCTTCGCGTTCACGATACCCCGCAGAACGGTGTCGTGATCGGGTGACGCGACTTTGCGTTCGGAGATCAGACGCTCGAGGGCGGCGTGCTGGTCCTCGCGCTGCAGTTTCGGCAGCTCGCTCTGGAGCAAGGACACCTGCTCGTCCTTGAGCATCTTGCTCGAGGTCTTGCCGGTGATCTTGTCCGTCTTGACCATCACACTCTCGGAGTTGTCGAAGAACTTGCCCTTGTAGTGCTGGGCCGGCGCGAAGACACCGGTGGTCGAAAGGGCGAAAAGCAAGATAAAGCCGAGCACGAACAGCGGGAACTTGCCGAAGAGCACCTGCCCGAGGGGCACGCGCTCGGTCACCGTCTCGCGCTTGACGTACCAGACGGCGAGCCACATCACGATGATCGGAAGAAACAGAATGCGTGTGATGTTGAAGATCTCGGCGACCTTGAGCGTCTCGATGCCGTTCGGCTGATAGATGAGCGCCGCGGCCGCGACCTGCGCAGAGTTCAGAATGCCCGTACCGGCCCATGCGCCGAACTGCACATAGCTCATTCCCAGGGCCTTGCCGACCGGCGGGAAGATGAACATCATCAGCACACCCCAGAGCAGGATGGTGCCGATCGTGTAGGCGATCTCCGTGGACTTGGCCTGCACCACCGGCGCGGCCGCCACCGCCGCGGACACGCCGCACACACCCACGCCCGAGGAAAGCACGCCGCCCATGGAGTTCGGGATCTTGCGCAGCCGCCCGAGCCACAGCACCATGCCCACCGAGCCGAGTACGAAGAACCCGATCAGCACGACCGACAGCCCGCCGAGCTGCCTGAGCTCTGCGGCCGAGTACAGGCCGCCCAGCAGAATCACGCCGGCCTTGAGACCGAGGCGCGACAGGCGCACGCCGTTCTCCGCCCATTCGGGCACCTTGAACACGTTCACCACGAGCATGCCGACAATGATACCGAGCAGGATGTAGTTGAAGCCGAGTGTTTTCTGGAAGTTCCAGCCAATCGCCTTGTCCGACGCCGCGCCCCAGAGCTTGAACAGCGGCTCGGCGTAATACTTAACGAGGAAGACCAGCAAGAGGATAAAGATGGCCCCGGCTACCGTGGAGAGATAGTAGTCGAGGCTGCCTTCCTTCGGCGTTGAGAGCATCTGCCAGAGCCCTACCACCAACGCGATGGCTCCGAAGATGAAACCCATCGTGACCATCTCCCCGGCGAGCTTGGTGGTTTGCAGGGACTTCAGCACCCCGTCAAGCATGCCTTGCTGCACCAGCCATGCGTAGATCACCATGACGATGCCCATGATGAACAGCGCAGGCGTCTTTCGGGCGTAAACCATGTGCGACTCCTCCGAACTGTAATTGTGTTGACTGCACCACCGGTCGAGCGGTGGCCGTGAGTGCTGCGTCGTTCTAGTCTTTGATCATGCGTCCACCTCCATGCGGGACTGGTTCAACCAGGGAATCGGAGGAGCGGATCGAGGCGGGAATACCCGGCGGATGGCCGGCGCGTCACGAGCGTGATCGTCAGATCGCGAATGGATGTGGGGCAGGACGATTCAAAGCGGCAGCAGGCCATGCCCGGTGCCGCGAGGGATCTCACCGCATGACGTCGGGTTGCGGGCACAAGAGGCCACCGGCCCCCTCGCACGAAGCCGGTCATCGGGAACCGCGGTGCAGGCTGCGTCGCCACACAGACGCGATGCTGGTACATTCGATCACCTCCCTCAGGGGCACGAGGCGCCAGGGTGGTTCGTGTTACCCAGCAGGACGGCAAGATTGCGCAGCGTTGTTTTATATGTATCACCCTTTACCAGGGCAGCACGCTCCGCGATAGACAGCGATCATCGGAACGTTCACGCTACAGCGTGAGAAATTTTAGCACCAGGATTAGGGGTTTACGACGCTAACTTTTTGTTGTAACAATCAATTTATTTGATCGATAGAACCGGCGACAGGCCACGGTTTCCTGCCTGCGCCGGGCCCCGCTTCGAGACGCCCGAACCGGGGGAGGCCGTCCGTGCGTCCCCGATTGCCTGCGCGAAAACCGTGGTCTGTCCCAGGTTGCTCCGCCCGCAGGTTGCTCGCCAACGAACCAGAGATGACTATCAGGCTATCTTTTTACAGAGCGGTACAGAATCAATAGGAGGACGGCTCCACCGACTGCCAGCAAGATACTCACGGCATTGAATCCAGTCACTGTGCCAAGCCCCAGAGACGAGCCAATAAACCCGCCGGCGAAAGCACCGGCTACGCCCAGCAGGATGGTAATGATGATTCCTCCAGGGTCCTTGCCCGGCATGATGAACTTGGCGAGCACACCCACGATCAGCCCCAACAAGATCCAGGATAGAATGGCCATCGCGAAACCTCACTAGTTTGAGCGTGTTTTCGATTTCTCAGCCCGGGGACCGCCCCCGGATTCGCGAAATCCGCGGGCCGTCCCCTGTTGCTTTGCCTACTCAGTGACGAAGCGTGAGCGCATGATCACCGCCATGACCCGCCTGTTCGCCTGAAGTCCGGCCGCTGTCGAGTTGTCCGCTTTCGGCCGGGCCTCGCCAAACCCCTTGCTGTCGAGGCGTGCGGGCGCGATCCCATAGTCCGCCACCAGCTTCTGCTTGACGGCGATGGCTCTGCACTCCGACAGGCGCTGATTGTACGTGTCCGTGCCGATCCGGTCGGTATGGCTTTCTATCGTAATGGTGATATCGGGGTTGGCCTTGAGGGCCCGGGCGATCTCCTGGAACTGCGGTTCAACGGAGATTTCCGCCGAAGCGCATCGACACGGTCGAGTTGACGGTCGAAGTATCCTACACGCGGCCTTCCCACTCCGTGCGGTGTAGCACACCTGGCTCGATGCCGACTCAGCCGCCGGGGCGATTCTTCTGAAAGCCCGGCAGCGTGCCAGGGTCTGACGAGCACGTCCGCGCGTGCGGGGGTCCTGCATCGTCACACTTGTCGAGTGGCCACCGGCGGCGCCCGGGGCCTATTCCGCCTTGCCGGCCTCGGTGGCCTCCGGCACTTCGATCAGCTTGCCCGTTCTGCAGTCGTATATGTAGCCGTAGACCGGGATGTCGGGCGGGACCATCGGGCTGTTCTTGATGCGCTTGACGTCCTCGAGGACGCTGTTCGCCTGGTCGGAGATGGTCAGCCATTGGATGAACCGGCCGTCGCTGGTGCCCGGGCCGTCTCCGCTGTCGTGCCAGCCCGACGCGTCGACGCTCGCGGTCTTCAGGCTGCTCGCCAGCAGATCGGCCATGACCTCATTGGTGAACGTCTCCATGCCGCAGTCCGTATGGTGGATGACGAACCACTCGCGGGTTCCGAGCAGCTTGTAGGAGATCACCAGCGAGCGGATGGCGTCGTCGCTGGCGCGCCCGCCGGCGTTGCGGATCACGTGGGCGTCGCCCTCGGCAAGGCCCGCGTACTTCGCCGGATCGAGGCGCGCGTCCATGCAGGTGAGAATGGCGAAGCGCCTTCCCGGCGGCATCGGCAGCCTGCCCTTGTCGCCGAAATCGGATGCGTACTTCGCATTTGCGGCCAGAACTTCGTCAATGATCTTGCTCATGGTCTTCCTCCGTTGGCTCGCCGCGATCGTGTGTCGCCCGCGGTCTCGGCGACGATGCGAGATGCCGCAGTTCGTCGGAAGTGGAGACACGCCGCCGTGCGGTGGGAGTAGCCTTCGTGACGGGTGCGCCCGGTCGTCTCCATGTTCCTCGGAAAGGCCTACCAGTTGATGACAGCGCTTCCCTCGGACCCGTCCAGCGCAGTAGGGCCGGATTGCGCCGCCGCCGAAACCGCCTGCACCGAAGGGCGCGGCGCCGGCGCGCCTGACGGCCGAATGCTCTCAGTCCATCGCAGTTGCCGTGACACGACCCCATCATCCCGCAATTTGGCGGAACCATCAACGAATCGACACCAGCATGTAAGGCTCCGGGACACACACGGCCCCCGAATGGCGGCGCATGCCGCGTAAACCTGGCGCAACAATGCGGTGCGGCATACGTCGCGGCGCTTATTGGCATTCCCTGCAGCGTTGACTACGCCGCCCGGTCCCTGCACCATATCCCCATCCATCGCTCAGCGCCGCGCCGCGGCAGGGAGGACGACCGGTGGGATCGACCATGAAAAGGACCCTCGTTGTCGCCCTTGCCGTGTCCGTCCTGGCCGCCTGCGCCACCGCCCCGATCGAGCCGCCGGGCTCGGCAGGCGTGGTGCGCGCGCAGGGCGCAACCACCCGCCTCGTGCTGTTGGACGGCGACGCCGCAGGCCGGGAACTCACCTGGAGCGGGTATCCGCAGGACACGACCGGCGTCGACCCGGCCAGCGAACGGGCGGTGCGCGCGCTGTGCGGGGCCGACCCGGAACCGGTCAAGGCCGCCGCCGGCGTCGCCGAGCTGGCTGGACTGTTTCTGAGACCGGTGGTTGCGCTCATCGTCGGCACTGTCGACAAGGCGATCCAGGCCGAGCTCGACGCCTACGTCGCCGCCTACAGCGCCTCCACACTGACCGAACGCTTCTACGCAGCCACCGACCCCGAGATCGTGCTCGGCTCGACCTGCTTTCGCTTCTCGCGCACGGACGGCGCCGTCACCGCCCTCGACCTGGTCGGCCAGCTCCGCCTCGCCGAGGACGGCGGCG
>Ga0326597_10005988_pt1 | contig 16744 bp, 17 predicted proteins | sample RVTome_12_FD_203789 | JGI IMG/M metagenome (GOLD analysis project Ga0326597, IMG submission 203789) | Soil microbial communities from uranium-contaminated site in the Upper Colorado River Basin, Wyoming, United States - RVT100D185 | ecosystem: Environmental > Terrestrial > Soil > Contaminated >...
ATTACCAATCGGGAGGCGCCTTCGGTTTCCGCGACCAGTTGCAGGACGTGATGGCGCTGATCCATGCCGAGCCCAGGCTCGTGCGCGAGCACCTGCTCCGCTGCGCGTCCCGGCAGTTCCCGGAAGGAGATGTCCAGCATTGGTGGCATCCCTCCTCGGGCCGGGGCGTGCGCACGCACTGTTCCGACGACTATCTCTGGCTGCCCCTTGCGACGTGCCGATACGTTCTGGGCACGGGGGACACGGGCGTGCTGGATGAGCCCATCCACTTCATCGAAGGCCGGCCGGTGAACCTCGAGGAGGACTCCTACTACGATCTACCCGGCCGGTCCGCGGAGGCGGCAAGCCTGTACGATCACTGCGCGCGCGCGATCCTGAGAGGCCTCAGATTTGGCGAGCACGGCCTGCCACTCATCGGTTCCGGAGACTGGAACGATGGCATGAACATCGTGGGTGCACACGGCCAGGGCGAAAGCGTCTGGCTGGGTTTTTTCCTGTACGAAGTGCTCCTGCAGTTCGGCCGGGTTGCCCGCGTTCACGGCGATACGCCCTTTGCCAAACGGTGCCAGACGGAGGCGGATCAGGTGCGCCGGAACATCGAGCAGCACGGCTGGGATGGCGAGTGGTACCGCCGCGCCTATTTCGACGACGGCACGCCGCTGGGGTCGGCGAGCAACGCCGAATGCCGGATTGATTCGATCGCGCAAAGCTGGGCTGTCCTATCCGGTGCGGGGGATGCGGGGCGCTCACGCATGGCAATGGAAGCGGTGGACAAGCACCTGGTGCGCCGGGATCACGCGCTGATCCAGCTCCTGGATCCGCCGTTCGACAAGTCGACCTTGAACCCCGGCTATATCAAAGGCTACGTCCCGGGCGTGAGAGAGAATGGCGGGCAATACACCCATGGGGCGATCTGGGCGGCGATGGCGTTCGCCGCATTGGGCGACAGCCGGCGCGCATGGGAGCTCACGGCCATGATCAACCCGCTCAACCATGCGGGAACCGCGGCGGCGATCGCCGCCTACAAAGTGGAGCCGTACGTGGTCGCGGCAGACGTGTATGCGGTCCCGCCGCACACCGGCCGCGGCGGATGGACGTGGTACACGGGCTCCGCCGCCTGGATGTATCGGCTCGTCGTGGAATCCATCCTGGGGCTGCGGCTGGAAGTCGACAAACTTCGCTTTGCGCCGTGCCTGCCTGCGGACTGGGAAGCGTTCAAGGTGCATTACCGATACCGGGAAACGGTCTACCACATCTCCGTGCGGCAGACGCGCGCCGGGAACGCCGAGATGAGTGTGACAGTGGATGGCGTCGAGCAACTCGACAAGGCGATCCCCCTTGTTGACGACCGTCGGGATCACTCGGTCGAAGTGAGAATTGCCGTCAATCGCTGACGGTGGCCGCCAGAGACCCTAAGGTTCAAAAAAAAGCCCCGCTTGGGCGGGGCTTTCTTGTTACCGGGGAATCCCGGCCAGGCCACGGTTTCCGGTCGATCAGGCTCCGGTCTTGATCTGAGATTCGAGCCCCGCAGCACAGGCGCTGGCTACGCCCCAGGTCGCCTTTTCCTGCCCGGGCATCCGGTCCCAGCCGCCTTTTTCAATGAGATCGGATCTCTGGTAGCTTTCCGTCCCCTGAAATTCCTTGATCGTTTTCACGTGGTTCGGGGCGCCCATGAATTGGGCGACGCAGATCGCCGCCTGGCTCGCCAGGACCGCTTGTTCGCTCAGCTTCTGGGTCGTGCTGGAGGTCGTCCAGCCGCCCCACATGAAGCCGACTATCATCGCGGCGCCTGCCCCAAAGATAAAGCCCCAGCTTCCATACGTTGCCTTCACTTCCGTTTCGGGTTTCATGGTTCATTCCTCTCAAAGTGTGCCGCTCCCGGCAAGCCCGTGCACGCCCAGTCGTTTCGCCAGACCAGGAATTGCGTGCCTCGGCTCCCGCGGGGTTGAGTCACTCTCTGCGCTGCCCGGGAGGCGGTCTGTGCGCTACCGCACATAGTTACGGTTTGCTCCGCCGCGGCGGCCGCTCCGTGAGGCGCTGAAGCCTGAGCGTCATCAACGGCCCGAGCAGCGCCCCCGCGCCGAGCGTGCACCACGCGATGCCCCAGGAAAACGCACCGGGCGCGCCCGGGTCTTGCGCGGTCAGGTCGAGCGTGAGGCCGAATACCCACGGGCTCACCGCGCCCACGCCGAAGCCGAGGACCGAGCGGATCGAGAGCGCGACGCCGATGGTTTCGCGCGGCACCACCTCGGTGAGGACCGTCGAGAACACCGCCGAGTCGCCGATCGCGGTGAAGCTGTAGAGGACCGCGATCAGGACCACGATCCACAGCGCGAAGCCGATGAGCCAGCCGAAGGCGAACGAGCACGCGATGCTCGTGCACGACATGATGAGGATGACGCGCGTGCGCCCGATGCGGTCGGAGAGCGCGCCCCCCGCGAGGCTCGCCGCGATGCTGATCAGGTGGGTGAGGCCCGCCAGCGTGATGCCCGCCATCAGCATGCCGGACGAGCCGCCCTCGCCCTGTGCCTGCGCCGCGACGACGAGGAAGGCCGGCAGCCACGCCCACAGCCCGAGCAGCTCCCAGGCGTGCAGCGTGTAGGCGCCCACGGCGAGCTTCGCCGGCTCGTTGCTCCAGAGCGTGCGCGTCGCCGCCATCCAGGATTGCGGGCGGATCGGGCCCGCCGCGACGTTGGGGGTAGCGCGGAGCGCCGCCCACCCCAGCAGCGCCCCGGCGACGGTGGCCGCGGCGGCGAAAAGCAGCGCCGCGCGCCAGCCCCACGCCGGGACGATCAGGCCGCTGCCGAGCAGGCACACCGCGTAGCCGAGGGAAGCCGCGGCGAGAAAGCAGCCCATGGCCCAGCCGCGCGTCGCCGTTCCGTAGCGCAACGCGATCAACGCAAGTCCCGGGGTATAGGAGCCGCCGGCGAGGAGCCCCGCGACAAAGTGGAGCAACAGCGCCGACCGGAAGCTATTGGCGAAGAGCGCGAACAGGAGGGCGGACGCGCACGCGGCGAGGCCCGTCGCGAGGTAGGTATCGCGGGCCCCGATGCGGTCCACGAGCAGCCCCGCGACGAAGAGCGACAGGAGATAGCCAATATGCCAGGCGCTCTGCACGAGCCCGGTCTCGCCCGAGGACATGCCCCATTCGGGCTGGACCAGCGGGATGACGGCGGCGTAGGCCGTGAAGATGAGCGAGAAGCACGCGCGGCTCGCGCACATGAGGAGGAGCCATCGCGCGTCGCTTTTCATCGGAGTGACCCGTCAATCGTCGCGCTCAAACGGCACCATTCGGCGGAATTTTGATCCTGATCAAGAACACGAGGCGTGGAGCGCTGATAATCACCGGGCAAGGCGGGCCTCGCCCGCGCCCCAGTCAGAAGGAGCGCTCATGGCCGATCCGGTCGCAGTATGGCATGCGGAGCACACGCGCTTCGCGAGCCTGCTCGACTCCATCGAGCAGCAGATGATGGCATTCCACTCGGGGCGGGACCCCGATGTCGAGTTGCTGCGCGACGTCGTCTACTACCTGCACCATTACGCCGACCGCTACCATCATCCGCGCGAGGACGTGGCGTTTGCGCGGATGGTACAGCGCAATCCCGATCTGAGCCTGCCGATCAACCGGCTCCTCCAGGAGCATCGCGTGATCGAGTCCGCGGGCGCGACCCTGCTCAAGCTCCTCGAGGACATATTGGAGGACGTCGTCCACGAGCGCGCGGTCGTAGAGGCGGCGGCGGCGACCTACCTGCTCTACTACCGCCACCACCTCGCGATGGAGGAAAAGAACATCCTGCCGGGCGCCGCCCGGGTGCTCAAGCCGGACGACTGGGCCGCGGTTGCGGCAGCGGTTCCGGCGGTTCCCGATCCCCTGTTCGGCGACGATGTCGGCGAGCGCTACCGGGAGCTGCGCCGGCGGCTGAAGCCCCTCGTCGCCAGTTAACGCTCCGTCACGCCCTCGATGGGGAACGGTTTTCCGTTCACCTCGACGCGGCTGTGAAGCGGCACCTGCTGGGTGATCAGGCCCTCGGCGAAGCAGCCGGCCTTGGCGTTTTTCACCAGATGCGCGAGCCGGTCCGCGGGCTCGTCGCTCAGGAACTTGAGATCGGTGCTGACGCTCTCCCAGCGGTTGAACACCGTGCCCTTCAGCACCGAGCCGCCGAGATGCTTGCGGAACACGACCCGGCAGCTCGCCCCGCCCACCTTCATCTTCATCATGTGCGCGTACCGCGCAACCTGGGTGAGCAGTCAGAAGCCGATCGCCATCGCGAGGTAGGTCATCGGCGAGGGATAGCGGTCGGTGCCGCCGATGCGCTGGTGCTCGTCGCTGAACACCTCGAACTTGCCCATCGAGCCGCGCTTCAAGTGCATCTCGCCGGCGACGACTTCCGTGAGCACGTCGTTCTCGTTGGTGATCCCGCCCGGCGGCAGCTCGGGCTTGTCGATCACCCGCTCGCCGGGCTTGCTGGACAGGTCTTCGTTTCCCAGGGGTTTCGTCATCGTCATTGCTCCGTAGGTAAGCGCATCATCACTCGTCACTCATCACTCATCACTCATTCTAAATGGTCCGCCGCCGCCGCTCCCGCGCGAGCTCCTCGAGATTGCGGATGATGGCCTGCAGGTTCGTCAGGTTCGGGTTCACCGCGAGCGCGCGCCGGAAATACGCGGCCGCCTTGTCGAAATCCTCCAGGCGGGCGTGGATCTGCCCGTAGCCCGAGAGCGCGCCGAAGTGCTGCGGGTTGCGCTTCATCACTTCGTCGCAGTCGGCGAGCGACTTCTGGAGCTCGCCCGCCAGGTAGTAGGCGGTCGCGCGCTTGTTCCAGCCCTCGGCGAAATCCGGCCGGCGCGCGATCACCGCGCTGAAAATCTCGATCGCGCGCGGGGTGCGCTTCGCGTCCATCTCCGCGACCCCGCTCTCCAGCAGCCGGTCGACCTCGGCGTCGCCCGAGCGGCTCCACGCGAGCCACACGGCCTCACCGGCGACGTCGCGCACCACCGGGTTCTCGTCGGCGAGGCGCTTCACCAGCAGCGGCCCGTCGGCGGCGAGGCCGTTGCGCCCGAAATAGACGACACCCGCGAGGCGAAAGCGGGGGTCGGCGTCCTCGAGCGCCGTTAACGCCGCCGCCCGCGATTCCAGCGCGGGATACGGCTCCTGGGCCGCCGCGGCGAGCGCCAGGGACGCGGCAAGCAGGATTGCAACGGCACGTGGCATGGAGATCCACCAGGGCGCGGCCGCCGAGTTCACCCCGTTCGTCCGCGCGGAAATCGCCAGTTCCTCACCAGTCGGGCCGGATGCCGCCCTGGCGGATGAGCGCCTGGTAGCGCAGGTACTCCTCCTGCATCAGGCGCATGAAGCCGTCCGGCGTGCCCTCGGTCGTCGACTCCGCCCCCAGGTTCGCGAACTGCTCGCGCAGCGCGCTCTTCCGCAGCCCGCGCACGATGTCGCCGTGCAACTGCTCGACGATGCGTCGCGGCGTGCCCCGCGGCGCGACGATGCCCGACCAGCGGTCGATCTGCGCCTCCGGCATCCCGAATTCGGCGACCGTCGGCACGTCCGGCAGCGCGCGGCTGCGTTGCGGCGTCATCACGGCGAGCGCCTGCAGCCGCCCTTCGTGCACCGGCACGAGCACGGCCGGCAGCGCGAACACCGCATAATGCACGCGCCCGAGCACCATCTCGATATAGGAATCCGAGAGCTTCCGGAACGGGACGTGCACCGCCTCGAAGTTGAGCGCGCGCGTGAACACCTCGCCGGCGAGATGCGACGCCGACCCGATGCCGAGGGAGGCGTAGTTCAGCTCCCCGCCGCGCACGCGCGCGTAGCGCACGAACTCCGGCGCCGTGCGCACCGGCATCATGGGCGTCACCACCAGCACGTTGGTGATCGAGGCGACGTGCGCGACGCCGACGATGTCCGCGAGCGCCCGGTACGGCGGGGGGTCGCGCACGAGCTCGGTGATGAGTCGGGTGACGCCCACCATGCCCAGCGTGTAGCCGTCGGCGTTCGCTCGCGACACCAGCGTGTTGCCGATCAGCCCGCCCGCCCCGGTGCGGTTGTCGATGACGACCCGCTGCCCGTAGAAGGCTTCCAGCTGCGCGCCGATCACGCGCGCGAAGAAGTCGTCGGCGGCGCCCGGCGGGGACGCGACGACCATGCGGATCGGCTTGACGGGGTACGCGGCGACCTGCTTCCACTGCCTGGCATCGCACGGGCCGGCTTCCAGGAACAGGACCGGCGCGCAGAACGCGACCTGCAACGTGCCGGTCCAAGCGAGCCGCCGGAGACGGGCTGCGACCATGCACCATCCTAGCGCAAATCGGCTGCGCCAGAAGGATGATAGGTGTCTTGCCAGCGCGGGGGGCCAGGACTACATTGATCACGCTGTCGTAGGGGGGAGACATTCATGGCCAGGTGGATGCCGGCATGGCAGGTGCCGGTCGCGATCGCCGCTCTGACCGCAGGCTGTGCGATGCTGGGTGAGTCGCCGCCGCGGCCGGCGCATCCCGTCGAGGGCGTGCGCAAGGCGGTCGACAGCCTGAACGGCGAGATCCGGCAGCGCACCGCGGACGAACCATTCCGCAACCTGCCCGTTGTCGTGCGCACCACCACGGCCGCGAACGCCGGCATCGAGCCGATCATCGCCGAGCTCCTGCGCACGCGGCTGGTCGCGGGCGGCATCGCGGTGGAGGCCACCTGCGCGGCGCGTTGCCTGGAGATCAATCTGCAGGAGTTTGCCGTCGAAACCGTGAAGTCCACGGGACTCACGCCCGGCCAGATACTGACGGTCGCCGGCGCCAGCATTCCGTTCGTCGGCGGGCTGATCCGCACGTTCGGCGAGCAGGAGCGCGAGCAGGAGCGTGCCGCGAACCGCACCACCGGTGTCTTCGTGACGTTCGCGGCGCGCGAGGGCAACCGCTACACGGCGCGCGCGCACGTCGTCGCCATCATCTCCGCGGGCGACGTGGCCCTCGAGCGGCAGTAGCGAATCCCCCCTACCCCCCTTTGTCAAAGGGGGGCGAGCGAAGCGCGGGGGCTGTTTCCCCCCTTTAGCAAAGGGGGGCGAGCGAAGCGCGGGGGGATTTCGTCATTTCATCACCGCATCACTGCCTCAATGCGGTATGCCCAGCAGCTTCGCCGCCGTCTCGCCCAGCATCATCCGGCGCTCCTTGTCGCTGAAGCCCGGTGTCTTGAGGATGTGATCCACCGACTTGCTCTGCCACGGAATCGGATGGTCGGTGCCGATGACGAGCCGGTTCGAGCCTACCTCCGCCGCCAGGTGCCGCAACGCTTCCGAGGTAAAGACGAGCGTGTCGTAGTACATGTCGCGCAGGTATTCCGTCGGCTTCTTCCTGAGCTTCACGCCGGTGTCCATGTCTGGCGCCACGCGCAGGCAGTTGTCCGAGCGCGGCGCGTAGGACGGCAGGTAGCCGCCGCCGTGCGCCGAGCAGATCTTCAAGCCGGGGAAGCGGTCGAGCGTGCCCTCGAAGATGAGATGCGAGAGCGCGATCGTCGTGTCGAGGGGATTGCCGATGGTGTTCGCGAGCCAGCCGTTGCCCTTCAAGCGCGGCGCGAGATCGGGCGTGCTCTGCGGATGGATGAAAATCAGCACGCCCAGCTCCTCGGCCTTCGCCCAGAAGGGGTGGAACATCGGGTCGGAGAATTCCTTCCCGGCGACGCTCGCGCCGACTGCCGCGCCGCGCAGGCCAAGCCGCTTCACCCCGTCCACCAGCTGCTGCACGGCCAGGTCGGGAAATTGCAGCGCGACTGACGCAAAGGCGACGAAGCGGTCGGGATAGGTTGCGCAGTATTCGGCAAGCCGCTCGTTCTGGAGCTTGACGACCTGCGCCGCGAGGTCGCGCTCCGCGTGGTACCACTGCGGGTTGATGCTGATCGCCTCCACGTCGATTCCCTGCTCGTCCATCTCGGCAATGCGCCGCGGCCCGACCTGCTCGATTCCCGGCCCGCGCTGCGTCTCCCGCGACTTGCCCAGAAGCGCCATGGCCTCGGGAATGATGCAATGCGCGTGCACGTCGATCGTCTTCACGCGGCGCCCGCCCACCTTCACCTCGCGGCGGCGCGGGGCGGGCTTGACCCGCGCCCTGGCCGGTGCGCCGGCACGGACCAGCGCCTGCGCCGGCGCGGCGGCGAGCAGCTCGCAGCCGGTGAAGGCGATGCCGGGCAACGCGCCGGCGGCATGGTTGGGGACCTCTCTTGGCGTGTGCATGCTTCTCTCCCAGGATCAAAAGACCGCAAGTATAAGGGGGAACGGCGCGGTCAATTCAGGGTGCGGTTGGTGGCTTCGTCCATCCAGGGTGCGTGGATCCTGGGATCGGTGGTGTCAGCGAAACGGATACGGACCGGCGAATTCGCCCACGTACGCGGTGTGGGACACCACGCCGGACTCCCGCGTGTAGGCGTGTAACCGGTACGCGGGCGGCTCCATCACGAACCGCGAGGGCGCATCGACGCCGAGGTCGAGGGCGACCTGGTGCACGGGGCTGGGCGCCGTGGCCGCGATCGTCCCCGCAAATCGGACTTCGATCGGCCGATGCACGTGCCCGCACAGGATGCGCTCCACTTGCGGATGGCGGCGTACCACCGCGGCGAGCGCCTCCGGGTCGCGCAGTCCGATCGCATCCATGTGGCCGATGTGCGTGACGTACGGTGGGTGGTGCATGAGCACGACCGTCGGCCGGTCCGGCGCCAGTGCCAGCGTCCGGTCCAGCCACGCGATGCTCTCGTCGCCCAGCGCGCCGCCGCCCGCGCCCGGGATGACCGTGTCGATCGCGACGATGCGCAGCGGGTGTGCCTCGATCGCGTACAGGACGACGTCGCGCGACTGGCGCAGGTAGGCGTGATCCGGGAACGCGGCGCGCAGCGCGCCCCGTTCGTCGTGGTTGCCCGGGATCAGGTAGACCGGCATCTGGAGCGGCGCGATCAGCTCGCGCAGCATCGCGTACTCCTCGGGGCGTCCGCCGTCGGTGAGATCGCCCGTGATCACCACGGCATCCGGCCGCTGCTTCAGCGCCAGCAGGTGATGGACGCACGCGCGCACCATGCCGGTGGTGTCCACCACGCGATAGGCCAGCCGCCCGCCCGCGGTGACGTGGAGATCGCTGATCTGCGCGAGCACGAAGGGCTGCGTCATCGGCGCAATGATACGCGCCGCCCGGCTAGCGGCGCTTGTCCGTCGCTTCCGGCGCCGCGGGCGCGGCCGTTTCCTCGGCCAGCACCAGCGGCCGGGTCCCGCCGGCCCTGATCACGCGGGTGCGCAGCAGGTGCGAGAAGAAGTCGATCAGTGCGACCACGACGATGATCATGATGATGATGAAGCCCACCTCGTCCCAGCGGTGGGCGCGGATGCGGTCCGACAGCGCGAAGCCGATGCCGCCGGCGCCGATGATCCCGAGTATCGTCGCGGAGCGGGTATTGGACTCGAACATGTAGAGCACGTTCGACAGCATGATCGGCAGCACCTGCGGGAGGATGCCGAAGCGCACGGTCTTGATGGCGTTGCCGCCGGCCGCGCGCACGCCCTCGACCTGCTTGCGGTCGACATTCTCGATTGCCTCAGCGAAAAGCTTCGCGAAGATCCCGACGTCCGTCGTCGCGATCGCGAGCACGCCCGCGAGCGGGCCGAGCCCCACGGCGCGCACGTAGACCAGCGCCCACACCAGCGCGTCCACGCCGCGCAGGAAATCGAACGAGCGGCGGATCGGAAAGCGCAGCAGCCGGATCGGCAGCACGTTGCGCGCGCCGAGGAAACCGAGCGGCACGGCGATGACGGCGGCAATCAGCGTGCCGAGGAACGCCATGCCGACGCTCTCGAGCATTGCCTTCGTGAGGTCCCAGAACGCGTCCCCCGGGGTCGGCGGGAACAGCGCCCCGGCGATCCTGCCGAAGCGCTCCATGCCGTTCACGATCCGGGCCGGCGAGGCATCGAAGCGCACCAGGCAGAACACGACGAACGCGGCGAGCCCGAGCCCGCACGCGAGCAGGATCGCGCGCTCGCGCGGCGTGCGCCCGAAGGCGCGCGGGAAGCGCTCGCGCCACGACGCGAGCTGGGCGGAGTCGACCGAGGCGGCGCTCAGGCCCATTGCAGGCTTTCCCGGCCGATGATGCGGTGGCGGATGCGCTCGCACACGAGATCGATCATCGTGATGGTCACGACGATCATCAGCACGATCGCGCTCACGTCCTCGTAGTAGTTCAGGCCGATCGCCTGGTAGAGCTCCTGGCCGATCCCGCCCGCGCCGACGAAGCCGACGATCGCCGCGGAGCGGATGTTGAGCTCGAGGCGCCACAGCGTATAGGTCGTGAAGTTGGGCAGCACCTGGGGCAGCACCGCGTAGCGGATGACCTCGAGCCAGCTCCCGCCCGCGGCGCGCACGCCATCGAGCTGGCGCTCTTCTATGTTCTCGTTCGCCTCGGCGAACAGCTTGCCGAGCGCGCCGGTCGTATGGGCCATCAGCGCGAGGAAGCCGGCGAACGGGCCGATGCCGAAGGCAACGACGAAAACCAGCGCGTAGACCACTTCCGGCACGCAGCGCGCGATTTCCGCGATCCGGCGGAACGCGAAGTAAATCCAGTAGCGCCCCACCAGGTTGCGCGACGCCGGGAAGCACAGCAGCAAGCCGCCGGCCGCGCCGAACAGCGTCGCCATCAGCGCGATCAGCAGCGTGTCGCCGAGCAGCTGGAGCCACTTCAGGATTCCGTAGTACCAGGTGGCGACATCGCTGAACAGGCTGACGTACCGGATTTCGGGCAGCGTCTTGCCGATGTACTCGCCGATGCGCGGCAGCCCGGCGACGAGGCGCTCGAGCGTGAACTGGCTGAACTCCGCCGCGACATGGAAGATTCCGAGGAACAGCAGCGAGTAGCCGAACAGCTGGAAGCGCTGTCGTCTGCGCAGGCGCGCGAATTCCTCCTCGAAGCGCCGGACCTGGATGCTGGTGCTCATGCGGGGACGACGCGAGCTCCGTGCGGCGCCCGCCTGCGGTGATTACGCGGGGTTCGCTGTCCTACTTCCTGCCGCGACGTTCCTTCGCGAGCTGCTGGCGCAGGTCGATCGCGATCTGGTAGACGGAATGCTTGACTTCCCGGTAGCCCTGCGACTCGCCGCGCACGACTTCCTTGAACACTTTCGGGTCGTCCTTGTGCATGCCGAGGAACATCGCCTTCAACTCGGCCTTCATCTCCTTGGGCAGCTCGGAGCGGACGGCGATGACCGGGTTGGGAATGATGTCCGAGACCCAGATGATCCGGATGTCCTCCTTCTTCAACACGCCGCGTGACAGCATCATGTGCAGCCCGCCGCGGGTGTGCTTCTCGACGTCGTTGGTCCAGGTCACGGCGCCATCGTAGGCCTTGTCGAGCACGCCGACGATGTTCTGCTCGTGCCCGCCGGAAAACACGACCTTGCCGAAGAACTTCTCGGGCTCGATGCCCATCTTGCGCAGGCCGACCAGCGGGAAGAGGTAGCCCGAGGACGAGTTCGGCTCGGCCCAGGCCCAGATCTTCCCTTTCAGGTCTTTGAGGCTCTTGTAGGGGCTGTCGGCGCGCACGAAAGCGACCGAGTAGTAGCCGATGGTGCCGTCGGGATTCGTCGGGACGACGAGCGGCTCGACGGCTCCCCGCGTCTCGAGCCAGGCGGCGGCATAGCCCGATGCGCCCATGTCCATCACTTCGAGCTGCTTCGCGCCGATCGCCTGGATCACGCCCGCGTACTCCGAGGCGAGGAACAGCTCGAGCTCGACGCCGAGCTTCTTCTTCACGTACTCGCCGAATCCCTTGTAGCGCGTCAGCGACGCGGCCTGGGTCTCGACGCTCTGCACGCCGTAGCGGAACTTCGGATACTGCTTGCGCCAGTCGGCCTGGGCCATCGCGTCCGCGATCGAGAACAGGCTGCCGCCCGCGCAGACGGCAACGGCCAGCATCAACAGCTTGGATCGTGTCATGTTGCTCTCCTCTTTCATTTTGTCTTGCCCACGGCGTTCGGATTACCTCGCTGCAATGCCCGTCCGCCTGCCTCCCGGCAGCACCATCGAGGTCACGTTCTCGTCGATCTCATCCTCGCCCTCTCCGCCGTAGATCTCCTCGACCCGGTTGCGATCGAGCGCCGCGGGCGGGCCGTCGAAGACGATTGCGCCCTTGCGCAGGCCGATCAGCCGCTCGCAGTAGGCGCGGGCGGTGTCGAGCGTGTGCAGATTGCAGATCACGGTGATGCCATCCTCGCGGTTGATCGTGCGCAGGATATCCATGACGCGCGCGGCGCTGCGCGGGTCGAGCGAGGCGATCGGCTCGTCGGCGAGCAGGATCATCGGCTCCTGCACCAGCGCGCGCGCGATCGCGACGCGCTGCTGCTGGCCGCCCGAGAGCGTGTCGCTGCGCTGCAGGATGAACGGCGACATCTCGACGCGGTCGAGCGTCATGACCGCGAATGCGCGCTCCTGCGGCGTGAACAGCTTCAGCAGCGAGCGCACCGTCGGCTGGTAGCTCAGGCGCCCCATCAGCACGTTGGTCAGCACATCGAGGCGCGCGACCAGGTTAAACTGCTGGAACACCATCGCGCACTGCTGCCGCCAGCGGCACAGGTCGCGCCCCTTCAGCGCGCAGATGTCGACTTCGTGTCCGAGCGCGTCCTCGTACAGGATGCGCCCCTCGGTCGGATCGACGAGCCGGTTCAACATGCGCAGCAGCGTGGATTTCCCCGCGCCCGAGCGCCCGATAATCCCGACCATCTGCCCCTTCGGCACGCTGAAGGACAGGTTATCGACCGCCACCAGCGATCCGAACGTCTTCGTCAACCGCTCGACTTTGAGCATGCTTTCCTCTGGCGACCCCGTCGGCCGGATCGTGGCTCGACCAGTCTCGAGGTGCCTTTGCGACCGCGCGGACCGGGCGCTCCCTTGTGACTGCGGGCGATGTTGGACGAAGTGCGCGACGGCTGTCAAGAATCTTGGGGTGGGCAGGCGGGCCGGATTGATTTTCCAGCCGCTTTGACTGAATATTGCCGTTGCCGTCCCGGGTGTCATACGCCTGTAACGCGTTCATGGTAACGGCGCGGACGGCTCCAGCGGCGTTGCACGCCGCGCCCGTATCGTTGCCTGCCCGACACGGAACCCCGGGATCATGCGCGCAATCATCATCGGTGCCGGACGCGGGCAGCGGCTCATGCCGACCACCGCGAATGCGCCGAAATGCTTTGCCGAGATCCGCGGCAAGCGCATCCTCGACCGCACCGTCGAAGCGCTGACCGCGGGCGGCGTCACCGAGATCTGCTTCATCGGGGGCTACCGTATCGAAGCCGTCCAGCGCGAGTATCCGCATTTCACGTTCCGGCACAACCGTGAGTGGCAGGACAACAATATCCTCGTCTCGCTGATGGTTGCCGAGGACCTGATGGACCAGCCGTTCGTGACGACGTATGCCGACATTCTCTATACCGGCGACCTCGTGGCGAAGCTGGTCGCCTCCCGCGCCGACATCGCGCTCGGCATCGACACCGACTGGCGCACGCATTACCAGCCGCGCACCCAGCATCCGCCGCAGGATGCCGAGAAGACCATCACGATGAACGGGCGCGTCGAGCGCGTGCAGCGCAACATTCCGTACGATGACGCGAATGGCGAGTTCATGGGCGTGGCGAAGTTCAGCGTGCGCGGCGCCGATCTGCTGCGCGAACACTATCACCGCCGCCGGCGCGAGCACTGGGGCAAGCCGTACCGCGAGGCCGCGCAGTTCCAGAAGGCCTACCTGATCCACCTGTTCCAGGACATGATCGAGCAGGGCGTCGAGTTCGGCCACGTCGACACCCACGGCCAGTACCGCGAGATCGACACGCAGGAAGACCTGGATCTCGCCCAGAAAGAGTGGCGGCTGTGACCGCACTGCCGCTGTTCCCCGCCTCGGTGGTCGGCTCGATGCCGCGGCCGCAGCACGTGCGCGAGCTGATCGCGAAGCCGGCCTGGGACGCGGCCGATGAGCGCGCCATGGACGCCGCCGTCCGCTACGCGGTGTCGATGCAGGAAATGGCGGGACTCGACGTCGTGACCGATGGCGAATGGCGCCGGCGCTCCTATATTGGTGTCATCGCGGAACTGGCGCACGGCTTCACCCTGGAAGTGAATCCGGCGGACGGGCGGCCGTGGACCGTGGTCACCGACAAGCTCGCGCCCAAGCCGGCCGGATTCATCGCCAGCGAGGCGAAGTTTCTGAAGAGCGTGGCGCGCGTCGGCACCAAGATCACGCTGCCCGCGCCCGCGCTGCTGGGCGAGCGCCTGTGGAACGCGGAACGCTCGAAGAAGGCCTACCCGCGGCGCGAGGACTTCGTGCGTGATTGCGTCGCTCCCCTGCGGCGCGAGATCGAGCTGATCCGCGATATCGGCATCGACATCGTGCAGATCGACGACCCGCACCTGTGCCTGTTCGTCGATCCCGATGTGCGCCGCACCTACGAGGATCCCGACCGCTCGGCCGATTTCGCCGCCGACATGATCAACGAGCTGGTCAGCGGCTTCACCGGGATCAAGTTCGCGGTGCATCTGTGCCGGCGCGCCGGCGCGCGCGTTCGCGGCGAAAAGCATCATGCCGGGACCTACGGACCGATCCTGTCCCAGCTCAACAAGCTGAAGGTCCGGCACCTGACCCTGGAATTCACCGCCGCCGGCGCCGACGACCTGGAGAGCATTGCCCGGCTGCGCGGCGATTTCGAGCTGGGCCTGGGCGTCGTGGACGTCACGCCGGGCGCGAAGGAAGAGGCGCAGGCCATCGTCGCGCGCGTCGACCGGGCGCTGGCGCGCGTCGATGCGAAACGCATCACGCTGAATCCCGATTGCGGTTTCGCGCCCGGCTCCGCCGCCAGGGTGGATATCGACGAGGTCTACCTCAAGCTGCGCGCCGAAGCCGAAGCCGCGCGCCTGCTCCGCGCGCGCCACCGCTGAACGCCCGATCCCGCCGCATCTCGCCGCAACTTGCGTCCCTCAGTGGAGTCCCGGGTTCCGCAGTTCCCGGGAAACGCTGCCGTCACCCCTGGTGGCCGCGCAGCGATTCGGGGTTGACGACGTACTCCGTTCTGGGCGCGCCGTCGAGGACGGAGAGAAGGTTGCGCACCACGGTCACCGCCTTGCGGTCGAGCGACTCGCGCGAATTGCCGGCCATGTGCGGGGCGACGATGACGTTCTTCAGCGTGAAGAGGGGATTGTCGGTGAGCGGCGGCTCCGGGGAGAACACGTCGATGCCCGCGCCGGCGAGCTTTCCCGAGGCGAGCGCGGCGTGGAGCGCCTGCTCCTCCACGATGCCGCCGCGCGCCGTATTGATGAGCCGGGCCGAGGGCTTCAGGCGCGCGAGCCGCGCGGCGTCGAACAGGTTCGTGGTCTCGGGCGTCTTGGGACAGTGGAGCGTGACGAAATCGGCGCGCGGGAGCGCCGCGTCGAGGTCGGCGACCGGCTTGCAGCCCGCCGCGCGCACCGCCTCCGCGGGAACGTAGGGGTCGTACACCTCCACTGCCATGTCCATGGCCAGGCAGCGCCTGGCGATGCGCGTGCCAATGCGGCCAAAGCCGACGATGAGAAGCTGTTTGCCCATCAGCTCGGTCGGGAGAAAGTTGTAGCGCTCGGACCAGCGGCCCTGGCGCGGCAGCGCATCCATCGTCGCGCCCTTGCACAACGAGAGCATCATGAACAGGACGTACTCGGCCACGGTCGGCGAGTTGTCGGTCCCGCACGTCATCAGCGGAATGCCGCGCCCGGTTAGCGCCGCGACATCCACTGCGTCGTAGCCCACGCCGATGCGGCCGACCGCGCGCAGCCGGGGCGCGGCCTCGATGTCCGCCGCGCGCAGCGGCGTCGAGGTGAGCGCTACGCCCTCCGCATCGCCGAGCAGCTTCCGGAACTCGGGATTGGGAACCGTCGGGGAGAACGGAATGGCATCCACGTCCGCGCGGCCCCGCGCGAGCTCCCAGCCGGTGCGCGCCATCGTGTCCGGCAGGAGCAGCCTTTTCTTGTGGGTTGTCATGGGATTATCTGAGCCAGGTGGGAGCGGTTACACCATCATACATGGGGTGCGGTCCCGCAATCCTACGCGCACGGCGGCGCATTTGCGTGCGCCTCGGCGCTCCGGCACGATGTTTGCTTTTGCAGGAGGGCCATGGGCTACTCGCGCGGCTCGGTCTTGTGCCTGTCTCCCGGCGGCTTTCACCGCGTCGCCTATCTCGACTGGGGGCGCGCCGCGAGCAAGCACGTCGTGCTGTGCGTGCACGGCCTCGCGCGCAACAGCCGCGATTTCGATTTCCTCGCCGCGGCGCTCGCGCGCGAGTGCCGCGTGATCTGCCCGGACGTGGTCGGGCGCGGCGACAGCGAGTGGCTCGCCGACAAGAGCGACTACCGTTTCTCCACCTACCTGGCGGACGCCGCGGTCCTGCTGGCGCGCGTGACCGCGCCGGCGCGGCCGGCGTTCCTGGGCCTGTTCCCCGGCTCGAAAGCCGGCGGCGGGCCCAAGCGCATCGACTGGATCGGCACCTCGATGGGCGGGCTGATCGGGATGCTCCTCGCGGCGAAGCCGGGCTCGCCGATCCGGCGGCTGGTGCTGAACGATGTCGGCCCGTTCGTGCCCTGGGGCTCGCTCTACCGGCTGAAGGGCTACGTGGGCGGCGGGCGTTCCTTCCCGTCCGTGGCCGCGGCCGAGTCCTGGGTCCGCGAGGTCTGCGCGCCGTTCGGGCGCCTCACGGACCGCCCATGGCGCCAT
>Ga0326597_10005989_pt1 | contig 16744 bp, 9 predicted proteins | sample RVTome_12_FD_203789 | JGI IMG/M metagenome (GOLD analysis project Ga0326597, IMG submission 203789) | Soil microbial communities from uranium-contaminated site in the Upper Colorado River Basin, Wyoming, United States - RVT100D185 | ecosystem: Environmental > Terrestrial > Soil > Contaminated >...
CCTACTGCGACCGCTCGGTCTTCGGCCGGTCGTTCCGCCACAACTCGCCGGAGTACATGGTCGAGCTGTTCCGGCACGTGCGCGACGACTTCGGCGTGCGGCACGTCAACTTCTACGACGACAACTTCGCGGTCAACAAGCGGCGGGTCGAGGACTTCTGCGAGCAGATGACGGCCGCCCGGCTGGGCATGAGCTTCAACCTGGCGACCCGTTCCGACCACATTCTCGACGAACACCTGCCGCTCTTGAAGCGCGCCGGCTGCTGGATGATCAGCATGGGCATCGAGACCGGCAACGCCGAGCTCCTCGGCGAACACCGTTCGCGGGCCGACCTGGAACTGATCCGGCAGAAGGTGCGGGCGATCCGGGCGGCCGGTATCCGGGTCAAGGGCCTGTTCATCATGGGGTTGCCGGGCGAGACCGAGCGGACGATCGATCAGAGCATCGACTTCGCCCTGAACCTCGGGCTCAATGACCTGAACCTGACGAAGTTCACGCCCTTCCCCGGATCGCCGCTCTACGAGAAGGTGCGCGAGCAGGGGGAGTTCGACGAGACCTGGGAGCGGATGAACTGCCTGAACTTCGTGTTCATTCCGAAGGGCTTCACCCGCGAGCGGCTCGAGGAGCGCTACCGCGAGTTCTACCGGCGGTACTACCAGCGCCTGTCGGTGATGCTCGGCTACGTGTCGATGATCTGGCGCTCACCGAACAGTTGGCTGCGCTTCCTCGAGAACCTGAAGGACTTCCTCTCGATCCGCCGCGCCTACAAGTCCTGAGGGTGATCGCTACCGGTCGCGAGCGCGCCCTGGGGCGGCCTCGAGCGCCGTCTCGAGCTCCTCGATGAATGCCTCCGGCTTCTTCCAGCCGCTGATCTTATGCAGGATGGTGCCATCTGTGCCATTGGGCGCGAAGATCCCCATGGCGGGGATCCCCCGCGCGCCGAGCAGGTCGCGGACGCGCTGGTAGTCGCCGGCCGGATCCTGCTCCTGGATGATCTTCACCGGGATGAACTTCTCGTTCAGGAGACGCGCGACCTCGGCATCCGGATACGTGTAGTAGTCCATGCGGTAGCACCACACGCACCAGAAGGCCATCACGTCGACGAACAGGAGCTTCCCTTCCTTCTTCGCGAGCAAAAGCGCCTCGTCGAAGGTGACCCAGCGCCAGTCGATCGGCTCCGCGGCCAGCGGCCGGTCGGTGTCGAGCTCGCGACTCTCGATGAATGCTTCCCGCTCCTTGTCGAAGCGCGCGGCCCAGTCCCGCTCGACCCGCTCGCGCACCTTGGCCAGGTCTTCCGCGGCCGGCCCGTCGGCCCGAACGTGCGTCACCTCGATGAGCGTGCCCTCCTTGATCCGCGCACCGATCCTCCGCCCGTCCACGAACGCCCGCTCGCCCGCGGCGAACAGGTCCGAGGAGCGCAGCTCGCGCGCCTCGGGAGCCTCCGCCGGCAGCACGCCGAAGCGATCCTTCTCGCCGCCGAATCCGCCGTCGCCGTCGGCGTCCTGGAACACGACGAGGAACTCGGTGCCATCCAAGGTCACGCGTCCCTCCAGGTACCACTCGACGAGCAGGTAGGCCGATAGAGCGCGCTCGGGGAGCTGGCGGTACTCGAGGCCGAACGGGACCGCCGCCCCGTCGACCGGAAACTCCAGTCCGGACACGGTCGCCGTCCAGCCCACGCCGCCGTCCCGGAGGTCGAGGCGGGTCAACGCGGAGATCTCGTGCTCCTCCGCCGGCCCGATGTTGCCGTCGCCGTCTCGATCGAAGGCGACCCGATTCCACGCCGGCGCCTCCGCGCTCGAGCGGCCCAGGATCAGGCCCAGCTTCTGGCCGAAGATCTCGCCCTGGGCGTAGAGCGCGTCGGTCCATCCATCGGGCGCGGGCAAAACGGCCTCGGGGCGCTCATCGCCGAACTCCAGCGGCAGGCGCGTCTTCCGCAGCGGCGCGGCGTCTTCGATCGCCTTCCGCTTTCCCGGCACCGAAATGCCGGCCTCCCGCGGCTCCTCTCTGGCGCTGGCTTCACGCGGCACGAGCAGGATCGGCAGGAGAGAGGCGATCATCAGGATCTGGTTCATGGCAAGCTCCTTATCCTCGCGGACGAACGGCGCAGCCGACGCTACGCGATCGCCGCGGAGGTGTCAAACGGCCGCGTGAATCCCGATGCGACGGGCGCGGGGGGGAACCCCCGGAAATCTTGAACCCCCAGTCCTCCTCATGGGATCTCCCCTCCGGCAGCCGAGAGGTCGATCGACCGCTTTTCCGCGCGGCCGGCCGCTCCTCAGGGCTGTTCAATGGAGGCGTGAGAGCTGATGGTTGATCCGGAGACACTCCTGTCGCATCGGGATTTCGTGCGGGCGCTCGCGCGCTCGCTGATTCTCGATGAGTCGCGAGTCGACGACGTCGAGCAGAAGACATGGATGGCGGCGCTTCAGGGCGGACCGGAGGGGCCGGGATCGCTCCGTTCGTGGCTCGCGGCCGTGGCCAGGAACTTCGCCCGACGGGAACTCCGGGATGACGCCCGCCGATTGCGGCGGGAAGAGGGTTCGGCCGTTCCGGAGCCGCTGCCGCCGGCGGACGAGTTCCTGGAGCGGGAGGCTCGGCGACAGCAAGTCGTCGAGGCCGTCACGCAACTGGCCGAACCGTATCGAACCGTGATCCTCCTGCGCTTTTTCAAGGAACTCCCTCCGAAACGCATCGCGTCCGAGCTGGACATTCCCCTGGAGACCGTGAAGACCCGCCTGAAGCGCGGGCTCGCGCAGCTTCGGGGCCGGCTCGACGCCTCGTACGGAGGGATCGGCCTGGTGCCTGGCCCTGCTCCCGCTGGCGACCGGCCCGGCGGGCGTCGCCGCGCCCGTGGGGGCGGCGACGGCGGGCACCCTGTTCCTGGGAGTGATCACGATGAAGAGCGTCTGGGTGTGCAGTGGAGTGTTGTTGTTGGCGTTGCTCGCCACCTTCGGCTGGCTCGTGCGGGGCGACGACCCGGTCGCGCCGGCTTTGTCCGGACCGGACGGTGCGGCGGCCCGCGGCGCGGTCTCAGGCGTCGCGCGGGAAGCGGGGTCCGACACGGCCTCCGCACCGGTGGAGCGGGAGGTCGCCGTCGCGCCTGCGGAAGCGAAGACGGACGGTGAAGGATCCACCGCGTCCGATCTGTTGCCGCTGACCGGCGTGGTCTCCTATCCCGATGGCAGCCCCGCGAGCGGCGCGCTCGTCCAGGCGATGCGAAACGCCTGGCGGGAGTTCTCCAACATCGACCCCGACCTGGTCCAGGAGCCCGAGCGGCTGGCCGAGGAACGGACGGACGAGGACGGGCGGTTCCAACTGCTCCTCGCGCCGCAGACGCCGGTCGATCTGGTCGTGCGGGCGCCGGGATACGCGGGCGTGACGAAACCGAATCGCTTCGGCGGAGAGAACATCCACGTTCGGTTGCAGCAGGGGGCGCATCTCTTCGGTCGCGTCACGCGCGCGAAAGACGGCCTGCCGGTGGCGGGCGCCCGCATCTCGGGCGGGACGTTCGGCAGCCCGGTCCTCGAGACCTTCGAGGGCACGACGAACGAGGACGGCGCCTACTCCTTCGCCCAGGTCCCGCCGGGCAACGTCCAGGTCGAGTTGATCTCGCCACCGCACAAGATGGTGCGGGCACAGATTCAGCTCGAGCCCGGGCAATCGGTGCAGCAGGACTTCACCCTGGCCGCCGGCATCACCATCCTGGGCCGGGTGACCGACTCCCTGACGGGAAAGCCGATCCCGGGAGCGGAGCTGAGCCACGGGTGGACCTTCGAGCGGACGACGACGTCCGGGCCGGACGGCCGCTACGCGCTCGAAGGCTTCGGCGCTTCGGGCACGTACGACGTTCACGTGCGCGCCGCCGGGTACGGCAGGACCGAGTCGGGCGACCTGGAGATCGATCCCGAACTCGAGGAGTTCACGCTCGACTTCGAACTGGAACCCGCGCGGCGGGCGAGTGGAAGGGTGCTCGATCCGTCGGGCCAGCCGCTCGCCGGAGCCTACGTGGCCGCGGTCGCCAACGAGTTCGATCGGGGACGGAAGTCAGCGGCCTGGTGGTCGAGCGGGACCCAGAAGTCGGACTGGCAATCGGCCTGGAGCGACGACGAAGGGCGCTTCCTGATCGTTGACCTGCGTCCCGACGCGCGCCATTCCCTGTTCGTGAGGGCGGAGGGACTGGGCGTGGCCGTCTTCGACTTTCCGGCCGGCGAGTTCGACCTGCGGACGATCGACCTGGGCGACCTGACCCTCGAGCACGCCTCGGTCATCTTCGGCTTGGTGGTGGATGAGTTTCAGCGGCCGGTCGCGGAAACCCGGGTCACGATGAACGGGCACGGTAGATCGCGCCTCAGTCTCTCGGGCCAGCAGGAGCCGTGGTTCGAAGGGTACGTCGACGAGCGCGAAACGATCACCGACGCGGAGGGGCGCTTCCGCTTCCGCCAGGTCGCGCCGGGCGAGTACACCCTCACCGCAGGCCGGAGAAACGAGAACGAGAGTGAACCGGTGACGATTTCGATCCTCGCGCCGGGTCAGCTCGAGGAGGTCCGCCTGATGACGACCCTCGGCCTCGCCATCGCCGGGCGCGTGCTCGACCCCGAAGGCGCCCCCGCGGCCGGCACCCTCGTCCTGGTCCAGGACGAGGCGGGCGGCGTCGGCGGCATGACCGTGGCCCGGGCCGATGGAACCTTCCGGATCGACGGCTTCGAGCCGGGGGCGTACACGGTGCGGGCGAATCCGACCGCGCAGCCGGCCGGCGAGGCAGGCGGCCCGCAGGTGCGGCAGACTTCCGCCCGCGGCGTGCCGGCGGGGACGCCTGACCTGGTGCTGCGGCTCGGCCGGGCCAGCACGATCGAGGGCCAGGTCGTCGACGCGGAGGGGAACCCGATCGCTCGGGCCATCGTGGCGGCGGTCGATGAGAACGGCGCCCGAGTGGCCTCCGACCTCACCGAGCCGACGGGTCGCTTCGCGCTGGCCACGCCGCCCGGAATCGTCGTGCGCATCGAGGTTCAGCTCACCGCTGACTCGGACGATCCGAAGCGCGCCTTCGTGATTCGCGAGGACCGCCCGCCCTCCGTCTTCGACGAGGTGGCCTCCGGCACCACCGGGCTGGTGCTGCGGGTCCAAGACGATTGAACCCGAGGATCTCGACGACGATCACTCCGCCAGGGACGCTCCCTGCAGTCTCCAGGTCGACTCGCACCGCTCGATCGGCTTCGGCTGATTGTGGACGCGCAGGTCTCGAAGAACGCTCCACCGTCGAGCACTGAGTGCCGAAGCACATCGTCTGCGTCTGCTATCATCGGTCCCGCTGGATCCACCCGCGACCGCCTCTGCGAGGAGACGACATCATGATGAGCCTTCGCTTCTGCGCCTCACTGGGAGCGTTGTTCCTCCTCGGAGCGACGGCCGTCTCCGCTCAGGAGTGCGGGCGCCTCTACCCGGGTCTGGTGTACGAGTTGCCCCCGGGACCCAACACGAACGCCGTGGCGCTGGGCGACCTGAACAATGACGGGCGCAATGACATCGTCGTGACCCGCTGGCGCTTCGGCGGGCCCGGAAGCCGCGTCCAGGTGCTCCTTGGAGCCGACGGCGGCCATGCCCTCGCGTCATCGCTGGATCTCCCGGAAGCCTACGATCTCGCCCTCGGCGACATCGACGGGGACGGCAATCCGGACGCGGTGGTCACCGGCCCGTTCTCGACGTTCATCACCGTGCTGCTCGGGGACGGCGCGGGAGGCCTCGCGTCCCCCGTCGCGCCAGCTCCCACCGGGGCCGCGTTCACGGAGTCGGTCAGCACGGGCGATTTCGACGGCGACGGCGACGACGACGTGGCGATCGTCACGCACACTCCGTCCACGCTGCGGATCTACCAGTCCACGGGCGGCGGGAACCTCACCGTGAGCGCCACGCTCACGACCGGTGCCTCCCCGCTGGAGGTGCGCTCCGCGGATTTCGATCAGGACGGCGCCCAGGATCTGGCCGTCCTGCATCGAAATGGAGTCGTGACGTTCTTCGCCGGCGACGGTTCCGGCGGCTTCGCGGCCGTCCATTCCGTCGCGTCGTCGTCGTCGGCCAGCTCGTTCATGATCGGCGATTTCGACGCCGATCCGCGCCCGGAACTGGTGGTGGCCAACGCCACCGACCTGACCTACCTGGACGGCGCCGCCGGTTTCCAGTTCGCCGCATCGCCGATCTCGGCGGGCATCGCCTTTCCCGAGTGGATCGCCGCGCTCGACGCCGACCACGACGGCGATCAGGACATCGCGGTGCTGCTGCGAGGCTCGGGCAAGATCCAGATGATCCGCGGCAATGGCAACGGAGCGTTCTCGCTGGGCGAGCTGGGAGTCGGGGACCAGTTCTCTGTGGGGATCGCCGCCGGCGACCTCGACGGCGACGGCCTGGAGGACCTGGTCTCGGTCTCGGGCTGGCCCCAGGTCACCACCTGCCGCCAGCGGCCGGAAGGCGGGATCGAGCTGGCGACGGCGCCGCGCCTCACCAGCGACGGAGACATCCACAAGGATCTCGTCACGGCCGATCTGAACGGTGACGGACACACCGACGTGCTGACCGTCGACTGGGGCCCGAAACTCCGGTCACACCTCGGTGACGGCTCCGGGACTTTCGCCCGTGGGCCCTTCACCGTCGTGTCGGCCAGCGCCGCCCGGCTGGCCGCCGACGATCTGAACGGAGACGGCGTCGCGGACGCGGCGGTGGCCTACACCGGTTCCTTTGGCGGAACCCAGAGCCTGCTGGAGCTGCGAGCGGGCGCGGGCGACGGCAGCTTCGCGACCTTGCTCGACAGTTCGAACCCGTTGGGCCCGAACCCCGCCGCCCTGCTCATCGCGGACGTCAACGGAGACGACGACCAGGACGTGATCGTGCTCGCCTCCAACGGGTCGGCCTTGCCGGGCACGGTCACGATCCGGCAGGGGTTGGGCGGCGGCAGCTTCCAGCCGGGATCGTCGTTTTCCGTCGGGCTGCTCCCGATGGGGGCCGCGGCCGGCGACCTCGATCTCGACGGCGACCTCGATCTGGTGGTCTGCTCGTACGCGGATGATCAGATCACCGTCGCGCTGGGTGACGGCCTGGGCGGATTCTCCACGACGATGTTCCCGAGCGGACAGGATCCCCGTCAGGTCAGCCTGCTCGATCTCGACGGGAACGGGCTGCCCGACCTGGCGACGGCGCTGTCGCAATCCGCGCTGGAGGTGCGCCTGGGGGCGGGCGGAGGAGCGTTCGGCGCCCCGGTCCTGCATGACGCGCCGGCGTTCGGGTCACCGATGGAGGCCGCCGATTTCGACGGCGACGGCGATGATGACCTGGCGGTGGGCGGCGGACCGCTGGTGAAGATGCTCAGCTCGCGGGGCGACGGGACGCTCGGCGACGGCGGAGCGTACCGGCTCTCGTCCGGGGTCCGGAGGCTCGCGGTGGCCGACTTCGACGAGGACGGCTCGCTCGACGTCCTCGGCCTGGATCACGACTCCTTCGCCGTGCTGCTGAAGAACCGGGTGCCGGCCGCGCTCCCCTGGACCGACCTGGGCGGCGCGGCCCAAGGCTCGAACGGGCTCCCGGTGCTCACCGGCCGCGGCGTGCTCATGGGCGGCTGTCCCGCGAGTCTCGAGCTGTCGTCCGCGGCCCCGTCCAGCGCCGCGCTGCTGTTCCTCTCCACCGCGAGCACGCCGATTCCGTTCAAGGGCGGAACGTTGTTCCCCTGGCCGCCGTTGACGACCTTCCTGCTGGCGACCGGCGCCGCGGGGGAGTTGACGGTTTCGCTCCCGGCCTGGCCGCCCGGCCTCACCGGCCTGGAGCTGTTCTTCCAGTACGTGATCGCCGACCCCGGCGCGGCAGGCGGCGCCTCGCTCAGCAACGGCGTCCGGGCCGACGTTCCTTGACGCGATCCCCGGCAGCCGGCGCCTCGACGTTGTCTCGTCTGATCCGCCAACCCCGGCCGCTACCCGTTCACGACCTTCCGGTGCACGGCGCGGAATGTGGATCGGGGATCGTGAACGGGTACGCGTCTCGCCGCCGCTGCCGGGAGCTGGGCATCACCAGTACCGACCTCCTCCGCTTCGACCGGGTGGAGCTGACCCGCCGGTTCGGAAAGAACGGACCGCGGTTCCTCCTCCTGGCGAGGGGACACGACCCGCGCCCGGTGGTCTCGGACGGCGAGCGACAGTCCGTGAGCATCGAGGACACCTTCCCCGAGGAGCTGCTCGCCCGCGACGACCTCTGCACCGCGGAGGAGTCGCTGGACGGACTCCGCTCGCTGATCCGCTCGTGCGTCCCGGAAGGCCGTGACCGGCGCAGCCGGGAGCGATAGAAAACGGTCGGGGCTTGTCGACGGGGCGGGGGAGGAAGACTAGAATCCCAGCCTCTCATCATCTCCGGGTCGAGGAACGGCCGCTGGAACTCATTCGACGCCTCCTTCTGGTCGCCGGCGTGGTCTTGTCCCTCTGGTTCTGGCTCGTGCCCGAGCCAACCCGGATCTCCCTTCAAGCTCATGACTTTGCCGCCCACCAGCGCGGCCGTCCGGGATGGGACGATGACCGGTCGCTCACGCTGGCAGAGTTCATCCGGCGCAAGACGGATGGGCTGGTGGTGGACGTCGGCGGCACGGCCTGGCAGGAGCTCACCCGGGCGCTTGAAGAGATCGCCCGCGGGGCGGACAAGCCGGCGGGAATCCCGGGAGAAGTGGGAACCCGGCACGGCGGGCGCTCGCTCTACCTCCGGCCGTCCGAAGGTCCGCTGGACGAGGCATCCCCGCTGGTCAGCGATCGACGACCCCTCGTCTACCTGCGCGTCGCCGGCGACACGCCCGCCTGGCTGACCGCCACCTACCGGCCCGGCGGCGACTCGGCGGCGGTGGAGCCCTCGTCGATTTTCCATCCCCGGAGGCACCTCGCACTCTGGACGCTCCTGGTCGCGTTGCTCGTCTACCTGCTGCTGCCCCGGCCGGAGCGCCGCGCCGACACCATCCGGTGCCGTCCGGCGGCGGCGGTGGTGCTGCCGGACCTGGTGGGCGTGATCCTGCTCGGCGGCCTCTTCGGAATCTCGTTGCTCCTCGCCGGCCAGATGGCCTCCACCGGGTCTCCCCTGGCCTCCGACTGGCTGGTCCCCAGCCTGATCATCTGGCTGCTCGCGGCCTTCGGACTGGCGGTGTTCTCCGTCGCCTGCTGGTACGCGGCGCTGCGGTTCCGGCTCGGCGAGGAGCAGGTGCGGCGGATCACGCTCTTCGGCGACGAGGAGCGCCGGTACGACGAGATCGTCAGCGCGGACGTGGCCGCCGCCCGAGCTCCCCAGGCGCTCGGCTGGGCGGGAGCCCTGGCCGGTCTCTTTCAGTGGCGCGGCCTCGGCCCGGTGCTCCTGGCGAGTTCGCGGACCGACCAGGTGTTCGAGGTGCGGTTCCGGGATGGGGGGCGCTGGCGCGTCTCGCTTTCGGCCATCGAGGAGCCCCAGAGGCTGGTCCAGGCCCTCTCCCCCGGGGAAGAGGAGGGCGGAGCGGCCCGGAAGGAGGAGGAATGATCCGCGCCGCGGGCGGTCTGCTCGTCTTGCTCTCGGCCCTGCCTCTTCTGGGCGCCGAGAGTGTGAAGGTCACGTTGGCGGAGCGCTCCGATCACCGGCTGCTCGGAACGCAGCCCGAGCAGGGGATCGTGATCCAGGCGCGGGTGACCTGGCGGGAGCCGGGCACGCTGATCGACACGGTGGGGATCGCCCGGGCCGAGCCGGGAAACGTACAGCTCCGGGTCCTGGAGAACGGGGCGCTCCAGCTCGGCGTGTTCCTGGGCCCTTCCGCCGCCGGAGTGGACCGGTCCGGTTGGCAGCGGCTTTCGAGCGGGGAGCGGCTCGCCCGCGGACAGCCGCAGGTGGTCACCCTCATGCTCGGCCCGGCGGCCCACTTGTTCGTCGAGAACCAACCGCAGGGGCGGCTCGACGGCCCGGCGGTCTGGCCCGCCCAGCTGTTCTATGTCGGCGACTTTCCCGGAGACGCGGGCCTCGGCGACGAGACGGCGACGGCGCTGTCGATGCTCGGCGAGGTCGAGATCGGCATCTTCGCGCCCGGAGACCACGATTTCCAGATCGCGACGCTGCACCGGCGGTCCCAGGCGCTGGCGGCGGAGCAGCCGGAGGAAGCGCGTTGGATCGCGCGCCTGCAAATCGACCTCTCCCCGAAGTCGGCCGCGGGTCTCCTCTGCCGGGCCCAGGCCCGGGTCCGCCTCGGCGACACCGCGGGCGCGCTGGCCGACTGCGAGCAGGCGCTGGCGACCGAGCCGGAGAACCCGTCCGCCTATCACCAGCGGGGGAGCGTCCGCCTGCTGCTGGGAGACGTCGACGGCGCCCGCGCGGACTACCGGAAGAGCCTCTCGCTGAGGGACGACCCGGTCGTCCGGTCCGAGCTGCAGGCGCTGGAGGAGCAGACCGCGGGCGTCATGCCGGAGGGAGGATTCGATCCGGCGGCGCTGCCGCCCGTCCGGGAAGTGACCCGGCAGACGATCGCCGCGAAGGACGGGGGCGCGCTGGCGCTGCCGGGGGGAGCAAGGCTGGAGCTGCCCGAAGGAGCGCTCTCCGCGGACACCGACTTCACCTTCCAGGAGCTGGAGAGCGCCATCCCGGGCACGGCGCTCTACCACGTCGCCGCCGGCGTGACGGAGCTGAAGCGGCCCGCCGAACTGTCCCTGCCGGTGGACGCCGCCGCCTTCGACGAGCCGTTCCGCGTGCGCGTCTTCCACTTCCACGAGCAGGAGGACCTCGGCCGGGAGCTGGAGGTGGACTGGAAGCCGGGCGACCCACTCGCCCGGGTTCGCCTGGAGCGGCTCTCGCTGGTCCTGAAGGTGTACGAGAAGTTCGGAAGCAACGACCCGGACATGCTGATGGAGTGGCTGAAGGAGGCGTTCGCCGGCCACGATCCCGAGAAGTTCCTCGCCGTTCCGGTCTACCGCCAGAATCTGACCTTGCTTTGCTGGTCGACGTGTCTGGCGATGATCATCCGGTCCAACCGGCCGCTCCCCGAGTTTCTGGAGCATCCGCACAAGCCGCAGACCATCGCCGCGCTGGCGGATATCAGCACCGGCGGAATGCCGGTGTGGCGTCTGCTGCTCGGAAACGCGTCCGAGCCGTACGCGTCGCTGGGGGCCGACTTCGAGATCAAGCGCTGGTTGCTCTACCGAAATCTGACCGAATACCTGATCGATCAGCTCGCGAAGGGGTATCCGGTGGCGCTCTACTCCCAGGCCGACGCACACTTCCGCGTGGTCGTCGGCTACGACCGGGAGCACGTGGTCGTGCACGACCCCGCGGCGCCGCACAGTCCGCTGTGGATTCCCTGGCGGAAGTTCTTCACGATCCTCACCAACACCTACAGCGAGACGTTCAGCGGGGTCTGGACGATCATGCAGCCCCGGCCCGTCGTCTATCCGGGACCCCTGACCCTGAACGTGCCGAGCAGCGACGTTCCTCCTCGGGTGACGCGCCAGTTCAACCGGCACGGGGCGTACTTCACGGCGCCGCACGCCAAGGAGCCGGAGTTGCTCCACGTGGGGTACCAGTGGTACGGATTCATGGCGGAGAGGTTCCGGGGGATGCTCCTTTCCACCGGCGGTTCGGTCAAGCGCCTTGTCGACCCGCTGGGCGTGGGACAGGGAACGGTGTTCGCTTACCGCGGCGTGCAGATCATGAACAACACCGCCCAGACGCACGCCTGCGCGCTGGAGGTGGTGCTGGTCGATCCAAAGGATGGCCAGGAGATCGAACTCTGCCCGCGCCGGGAGGTCAGCGCGCAGGGGAACCGCGGCCCGATTCCGGCCAAGTTCCCGGACGGGGTCTCTGACGTCAACGCCCAGGGGGAGACCACGGAGGTGAACGCGGAGCTCGACAAGCTCTCCCCGCTCCTGGAACTGCTCCCGAAGGAGAAGCGCGGTGCGCGCAAGTGCGTGATCCGCTTTCGCCTGCTCCAGAACGGCGCGGAGGTGGACCGGGTGGAGATTCCGGCGAACCTGCATCCGCTCCGTCTGGAGTCGATCGAGGCCGCCGCGGGAGGAGGCGGGGAGTTCGAGGTCCTGGGGAGCGGCCTCACCTACGCCGGAGTACAGGGGGACGTCACGCCGAAGCCCGTGAGTCTCGTCATCGTCGATCCGGCGGGGAAGGAGCGGGACGTCGCGCTTGCCGTGAAGAAGGACGAGCGCGCGACCTTCCGGTTCCCGGAAGGGGTCTCCACGTTCACCCGCGCCTTCCTTCGGGCCGGGGACGGCCTGCGGAGCAACGAACTGAACGCGCCCGCCGCGGCGGCGCCGCTTCCGGCCGCGGTCCGCGCGACGATCACCTTCGGCTTCGAAGGCACGCAGGAGAAGACGCGCCTGGTGCTCGACGAGGAGAGCGAGGACCGACGCCTGGTCCCCGAGATCACCGTCGAGCCGCTGGAGCTGGACGTCCGTCATGGCGGGCTCGGCGCCTACGCGGAATACGACGACATGCCGGTGACGATCGATGGACGCTCCTTCTCCTGCGTGGCGCGGAGCGAGGGCTCGGACTGGCGCACCGAGTTCCGGGGCACGTTCGCCGAGGACAGCCCGGAGATCGCGAGCCTGACCATCCACCATCGCCACAAGAACGTGCGCCCGCGGAAGTACGACCCGGTCGAGATGGAGGCATCGGACGGGCTCGAGCACACGGAGGAGTACACGATCACGGTGCAGGGCCTCGCGCCGGGGACGGCGGACGACGGGATCTGGCCGTACCGCATGGATCTCGCGCTGAAGGCTCCGATGTCGATCCAGTACGAGGTCGAGCGGAAGGAGTTCGCCGCCATGAGCGGCGAACCGAGGCCGGGAGCGGGCTGGTCGAGCGGGGGCGGCCGGATCACCAAGGGATTCGTGTCGATCCTGTTCCGGCAGGAGAAGTAGGGCGCCGGCGGCCGCGTCCGCCGCGTCGCGGCCTGGACAGCTCCCGGGCCGGCGCGTACGCTTTTGCGATGAGCGAACTGGAGCGCGGCCTCTACGAGAGGCTGATCGACGAGGGGTTGCGGGCCGAACTCGCGAAGCTCGGCCCGGATCTCCAGCCGAAGCGGGAGGAACTCCGGGAGGCGGAGGCCGGCGATCGGATCGCGCTTCACCTCGCGAAGGTCGTCGAGCGCGCGATCGACGGGATGGCGGAGAAGGAGCGGGTGCAGCGCGGGATCGAGCTCGCCCGGGCCGTCGTGAAGACGCTCGCCGGGATCCTCGGGGACGAGAACGTGCTCTTCGCCGCTCCGGTCGAGGAGGAGAGCGTCCTCCGTGCCCTCCTCGGCCGGCGGCCGGACGGCGGCTTCGAGTCGATCGAGCCGCCACTCATCCCCCTGCTCGACACCACGCTCCTCTCGAACGCCCCGGGGGAGCCGCGGGTCGGGCATCAAATCGGGATGGAGATCGAGTCCGCGGAGCGGATCGACATCGTGATGGCGTTCATCCGCCGAACCGGCATCCGGCCCTTCCTCGATCCGTTCCGGAGGCACTGCGACCGGGGGAAGCGCCTGCGCGTGCTGACGACGACCTACACGGGGTCCACCGAGGCGCGGGCGCTCGAGGAGCTCGCGGAACTCGGTGCGGAGATCCGCGTCTCCTACGACCTGGCGACCACCCGCCTCCATGCGAAGGCGTGGCTCTTCCACCGGAAGGGCGGCGCCTCCACCGCGTACATCGGCTCCTCGAATCTGACGCATTCCGCGCAGATCGACGGACGCGAGTGGAACGTCCGCGTGTCGGGCCTGCGGAACCTGGACGTCGTCGGGAAGGTCGCGGCCGTGTTCGAGGCGTACTGGGAGAGCGGGGACTTCCGACCGTTCGACCGGGAGGAGTTCGACCGGCTCGGCCCCCGTCCGGCGGGATCGGGTCGGACGCGGCTCTCGCCGATCGAACTCCGGCCGTGGCCGTTCCAGGAGCGGTTGCTCGAGCAGATCGAGGTCTCGCGGGAGGCGGGCCGGCACCGGAACCTGCTCGTCTCGGCGACCGGGACCGGGAAGACCGTGATCGCCGCCGTGGACTACACGCGGCTGCGGCGGCGCCTCGAACGCGGGCGCCTGCTGTTCGTGGCCCATCGCGAGGAGATCCTCGAGCAGAGCCGCGCGACCTACTGCCAGGCGTTGCGCGACCAGGAGTTCGGGGAGCTCTGGGTGGGGGGGCGCAGACCGGAAAGGTTCGAGCACGTCTTCGCCTCGATCCAGAGCCTTCGCGCGGCCGGCCTCGAGGGCCTCCCACCGGACCACTTCGATGTCGTCGTCGTGGACGAGTTCCACCACGCCGCCGCGAAGTCCTATCGGGCGCTGCTCGATCACGTGCGGCCCCGCGAGCTGCTCGGAATGACGGCGACTCCGGAGCGGGCGGACGGGCTCGACATCCTCGGCTAGTTCGAAGGGCGGATTGCCGCCGAGCTGCGCCTGTGGGACGCGATCGACCAGCATCGCCTCGTGCCCTTCCTCTACTACGGCGTACACGACGGCGCCGACCTGACCGAGGTGCCCTGGAAGCGTGGCCGGGGCTACGACGTGGAGGGGCTGACGAACGTCTACACGGCGAACGACGCCTGGGCGCGGCTCGTGCTCGCGCAGCTCGAGAAACGGGTGGACGACCCGGGGCGGATGCGGGCGCTCGGGTTCTGCGTGAGCATCGCGCACGCCCGGTTCATGGCCCGCGTCTTCGGCGACCTCGGCGTCCCCTCGTCGGCGGTGTGGGGCGACAGCTCCGAGGAAGAACGCGCGCGGGCGCTCCGCGATCTGAAGGCCGGCCGGATCCGCGTGCTCTTCTCCGTCGACCTCTTCACCGAGGGCGTGGACCTCCCGGAGGTCGACACGCTGCTGCTCCTCCGACCCACGGACAGCGCCACGCTCTTCCTGCAGCAGCTCGGGCGCGGCCTTCGGACGGTGGAGGGCAAGGAGTACTGTCTGGTCCTCGACTTCGTGGGGCTGCACCGGCGGGAGTTCCGGTTCGACCGGCGGCTCCGTGCGCTGCTCGGCGGTTCGCGTTCGAATCTCCAGCGTCAGGTCGAGGCGGGCTTCCCGTTCCTTCCGGCCGGGTGCCACATGGAGCTCGAGCCGAGGGCGCGGGAGATCGTGCTCCGCAGCCTGAGGGAGGCCGTTCCCGCGCAGTGGACGGTCCGGGTCGAGGAGCTGCGTCGCCAGAGCGCGGACGGGCCGGTCGGCCTCGGTCGCTTTCTCGAGGAGTCGGGGCTCGAGCTTCCGGACGTCTACTCGGGCGGCCGGTGCTGGTCGGATCTTCAGGAGGCGGCCGGGATCGCGGTGGCGCCGCCCGGGCCCGACGAAGCGGCGCTGCGCCGGGCCTGCGGGCGGCTCCTCCACGTGGATGACCTCGAGCGGCTGACGGTCTACCGGGAGGTCGTCACGGCGGACGCGACGCCGCCCCTCGACGACTGGGCCTCGCGCCGGGGCCGGCTCGTCCGGATGCTCGTCGCGGCGATCGTGGAAAAGGTCGCCTCGAAGGACGAGGATCTCGCGGCCGGCCTCGCGAGGCTTCGGCGCCACCCGCAGGTCCGGGCCGAGCTCGCGGAGCTGTTCGGTCTGCTCGCCGACCGGATCGATCACCACCACACCCGGCTCGACGCGCACCCCGACGTCCCCCTGAACGTGCACGCCCGCTACTCTCGGCGCGAGATCCTTGGAGCCTTCGTGCCGAAGCCCGCGGCGAAGGTGCCGCCGTGGCAGACGGGCGTCTACCTCGCGAAGGAGGCGAGGTCGGACCTCCTTGCCTTAACGCTCGACAAGACGAGCGGGCAGTTCTCCCCGACGACGCGCTACCGGGACTACGCGGTGAACCGGGAGCTGATCCACTGGGAGAGCCAGTCGATGACCCGGGAGGAGAGCGAGACGGGCCGGCGCTACCGGCGCCACGTGGAGGAGGGCTCGTCGGTGATGCTGTTCGCCCGCGAGCGGGCGAACGACCGCGCCTTCTGGTTCCTCGGCCCGGCCGCCTACGTGAGGCACGAGGGGGAGCAGCCGATGGCGATCACGTGGCGGCTCGCGGTCCCGCTGCCGGGCGACCTATACCAGTCGTTCGCGGCCGCGGTTGCGTGAGGGGCGGCGGGCCGGGGCGGCGTAGTCACCAAGCAAAATCGCCGAGCGGAAGGGCACCGTCTCCGTCCCGTTGGTTGCGTACCGGCCGCCTTGGAGTGGCTCCGAGGAGTCATCGAGAAGGGACCCACGCCACTGTTCGCGACGGTCAGCGGCGCACACCTGTACGGCGTCGAATCCGCGGACAGCGACCACGACCTTCGAGGGGCGTTCGTCGCGACAGCCACGGTCCTTTTGGCCGCGCTGCATCGGGCGGATGCCTCAGGGCCGCGAGCCAACGCTCGGCCCGTCCGCACGCACCCGGCCGTGCCTGCCATCTGAAACACAGCCTTGCGCGCGACCGTTCCCGTGGCGGGCATACGGACCACGAGCCGCCCGGCGCCGCGCTTCACCGATCGATGCCCTTTCCGTGTTTCTCGCGTAACCTCCCGCGCGCCGACACGACTCCCTGTCGCAGCCACCTCCGACCGGGAGCGCACGCGCGTGACCAGCGACAAGAAACCCGCCGACGACTTCGACGGCCCGTGGAAGCGGGCTCTCGAGCGGTTCCTCGAGCCGGCGCTCCGGCTGCTTTCGCCCGAACTCCACGCGGACATCGACTGGACCCGTGAGATCGCCTTCCTGAACAAGGAGCTCGCGCAATACCTGCCCGAAGGAGGCAGTGGCAAGGGGCATGTCGACGTCTTCGCG
>Ga0326597_10005990_pt1 | contig 16743 bp, 10 predicted proteins | sample RVTome_12_FD_203789 | JGI IMG/M metagenome (GOLD analysis project Ga0326597, IMG submission 203789) | Soil microbial communities from uranium-contaminated site in the Upper Colorado River Basin, Wyoming, United States - RVT100D185 | ecosystem: Environmental > Terrestrial > Soil > Contaminated >...
GCGCCGACGCCGAGGGCACAGCTCGCTTCCGCACGTACATCCCGCCGCAGGTCGCCAACAAGACCTTCGTCCTCCAGGCCATCGACCGCGCCGCCTGCCAGGTCACCCCGCCCGCCTGGACGCTGTTCATGGATCGGTAGCGTCTTGGGGTGACGGTCACCCCGAGCGCCGTTGTTGTCCCTCGGGCATGGGACGCTAGCATTGCCTCCCTATGGGCAGACTCATCTCGTTTCTGGCGTGCGGCGCGGTCGTCGGGTTCTTTGCGGGGGCGTTTCAGATCCCCAACATGATCCCGATCATGCTCGTGATCTTGTGGCTCGGAATGGGCGCGGGGCTGCGCCTTGGATACGCCATCGTCGGCGCGGCGCTGATTCCCCTGGCCATCGCGGCGCCCATGTGGTGCCTGCCCGGACCGACGACGGTCGGCCGCATGTACCCTCCCGACGATTCCTGGCTGGCGGAACTCTACATCGTTGAAGGTGCGGCGGAAGTCCACGAGCGGTCGCTCGAGGCCTACCGGAAGAAGGTGGCTGATCTCGAGGCCAAGGTCAAGGCCGGGCTGGAACCGCTCCCCGACGCCTCGGAGACCGCCAAGCGCCCGACGCTGCACGAGGCCAACACGCGGGTGCTGACAGACGCGACGGGCGCTGACCGAAGGGTTCCCCGGTTCGACATCTGGCCGCTGCGTAGCGCGTGGGCGGCCGGGCTGCTTATCACCGTCGCCGCGTTTGCCGTGAACACGCTCACCTCGCGGCCGTTCCGCGATCCCAGGCCGCTCGGGCAGGCGTGACCGCGGGCGCTGAACCGGCCGTAGTTTGGGGATTTTGTCTTGCCTTCCCGCCGGGAGTTCCATGCCATCGCGGCGGGAAATCTGCGGCCGGCGATGTCGCCGATTCACATTTTTCGTGTTTGCGGGGCAACGACGGTTGCGTTTGCCCATCGAGGGCGGTATCTTCATGGAGTGTCCTGGGGCTGTTGGGACGCCGGATTGACCACCGAACCGGGTGAAGCCGGGGGGGGTTTCAACCGGCGTTTCGGGCCTGAGGCCCAAGTGAAGCCGCAAGCGTATCACCACGATTCCCGGAGACCCTTGCGTCTCCACTTCTTCAAGGATACGGAAGAATCCGGTTGTTACCGGGGTTCTTTGGACGCGGATAACTCAGAATTGAACTGATCTCGAAGGGAGAAGTCATGTCTTTTTACGATACCAGTCGGCTGATGCTCATCGCGGCGTGTGCGGCGGGGTTCTCAATCGGATGCTGCACGGGAACGGCCGGCGCGCAGACGCTGGCGACGCAGCAGGTTGCCAGCGGCGTCTCGGGCGCGCTGCTCATCACTTCGCCTCCGGGCGACTTGGACCGCCTGTTCATCGTCGAGCAGAACAGCGGGCTGATCAAGATCCTCCGGAACGGGCAGGTGCTGCCCACCCCCTTCCTCAACGTGCGCGCGCGCCTCGCCGTCGGCGGGGAGCGCGGGCTGCTCGGCCTGGCGTTCCATCCTGACTATGACTCCAACGGGTTCTTCTTCATCAACTACACCAACCCCTCCGGGCACACCGTGGTGGCGCGCTACGAGGTGACGGCCGATCCCGACGTGGCCGACTTCAACTCCGAGCAGGTCGTCATCACCATCAACCAGCCCTTCTCCAATCACAACGGCGGCAATCTTCAGTTCTCCCCGGTGGACGGGTACCTCTACATGGGAATGGGCGATGGCGGAAGCGGCAACGACCCCGGCAACCGCGCCCAAAACGGCCAGGAACTCCTCGGCAAGATGCTCCGCCTCAACGTCGATGACCTGCCCTACACCATTCCCGCCGACAATCCCTTCGTCAACGACCCGAATGTTCGCGATGAGATCTGGGCGTTGGGAGTGCGCAATCCGTGGCGCTGGAGTTTCGACCGCGACACGGGCGACATGCTCATGGGAGACGTGGGTCAGAACGTGATCGAGGAGGTGAACTTCGAGCCGGCCGGCGCCGGCGGAAGGAACTACGGCTGGCGCTGTATGGAAGGCCTGCGCTGCACCGGCCTCTCAGGCTGCACCTGCAACGCACCTGAACTGACGCTGCCCATCCACACCTACGACCATGGTGGGGGTCGCTGCTCGATCACCGGCGGATACATCTATCGCGGCTCGTCGATCCCGCTCCTGAGCGGCACCTACTTCTTCGCCGACTATTGCAGCCGCAACATCTACTCGCTCGAGTACGACGGCCAGAGCGTCTTCAACTTCCAGGAGCGCACCTCGGAACTCGGCGGGGGCGCGATCAGTTCGATCTCGTCTTTCGGCGAAGACGCTTCGGGCGAAATGTACATCGTCAGCCTCGGCGGGAGCGTTCACAAAATCGTCACGAAGATGAAACTCACCGCGACGGAACTGGTCGCGGGGCAGAACGTCACGCTTCAGGCGACCGGCGCCACTCCCAACGGCAACGTGTACTTCGCCTACAGCCTCGTGGGAACGGGTGAGACGCGGATTCCGCCGCTGAACGTCACCGCGGCGCTTCGCAATCCCACGCTCATCGCGCGCGTTCGCGCCAACGGCTCGGGTGTTGCCACCGTGGTCCGCCGCGTCCCCGATGGAACGTCGGGCCGGCAGGTCTGGATCCAGGCCGCTGAACTCAACGAGACGACCAACGTCGTTTCGGACACCATTCGCTGACCGGGTCGCCATTCTGAAGGAGTAGACACCCCATGCACGTGAGACATCTCGCCGTGACCTCGATGCTGGCCGGCGCTTTGGCCGTTCTGGCGGCGCCGGGCGCTTCTTCCATCGCGTTCGGGCAGGCCCAGCCCATCCGAAGCAAACCCGTCGATCTCAGCATCGACTCCGGAGTACACAACCACTCAGGCTCGGGCCGCGCGGTGGTCTGGACCGAGACCATCGAAGCGAGCGGGGCCGGCTGGGTGCGGCTCTACTTCGGCGAGGTCGAACTCGATCCCGACCTGACCGCCGTGGACAGTTCGGTCATTCGGATCATGTCGCTCGAGGACGGCGCCATCCAGCATCTCAACGCCTGGACGGTGCGCGAGTGGAACCACAGCAGCGCCTACTTCAACGGCAGCGCCGTCTCCGTCGAACTCATCGCCCGGCCCGGCAGCCGGGCCAACCGCGTCGTCATCTCGCGCATCGACGTGGGCATCGACGACGACCTCATGTATCCCGAATCGATCTGTGGAGCCACCGACGATCGCATGCTCTCGACCGATCCAAGGTCCGCCCGCGCGGTTCCGATCGGGTGCTCCGCGTGGATCTTCGACGATGCGCATCATCAGTTCATCACGGCGGGGCACTGCTCCTCCAGCAGCCTTCAGACGATTCAGTTCAACGTACCGCTTTCTAACGGGAACGGCCAGATCCAGCATCCCGGGCCCGAAGATCAGTATTCCGTCGATGTGTCGTCCAAGCAGTCGCAGAGCGGCAGCGTGGGGCAGGACTGGGGCTACTTCGGCGTCTTCCGCAACACCGAAACCGGGCTTTCCGCCTACCAGGTGCAGGGCGAGTTCCACACCCTCGCCGCGACGCCGCCGCCCGTGAATGGACAGACGATCCGCATCACCGGCTACGGCACCACTGGCGGCGGCGTGCCGCGCGAGTGGAATCAGGTCCAGAAAACCCATACCGGCGAGTTCCGCACCTTCACCGGCTCCACCGTGCGCTACCACACGGACACGAGCGGAGGCAATTCAGGCTCGTGCGTCCTCAACGACGACACCGGCGAGGCGATCGGCGTCCACACTCACGGCGGGTGCAGCAGCGATCCGAACAGTTCCAATCAGGGCACGGGGTCGAACCACAGCGGCTGGCAGAGCGCGCTGACCACCCCGCGGGGCGTGTGTGCGCCCTTCGGCCTGACGGTTCCGCCTCTCACCGCCGGTCAGCAGGCGACGCTCGAAGCCAGCGGCACCTCGCCGGGCCTGACGGTCTACTTCATCTACAGCACGCAGGGGACGGGCGAAACGCTGGTGCGGCCGCTGGGCGTGACCCTCGGCCTGGCCGACCCGAGTCTCGGCGGTTCGGCGGTGGCCGACGGCGGAGGGATCGCTCGATTGACCCGCGTCGTTCCCCCGGCCGCGCGGGGAAGAACTCTCACCATCCAGGCCGCGGAAGCCGGACGAACCTCGCAGATCGTCACCCGACTCGTTGAGTGAGTCGGTCCCGCATCCTGATGCGCATTGAACAAGAGGGGCGCGGCCAAGCCGCGCCCCTCTTTGCACTGCGTTCGTGCTCCCTCGCTCAGGGTACTTGCCCGACGTTGCTGACCGCGCAGGAAGGGACGGTAATCAACTGCACGTAACCCCGGCACGCCCCCGGGCCGGCCTGGGCGTTCACGCTCCCGCTCCCGCTGCCCGTGCCGATGATGGCGTAGAGTTGAATGCCCGAAGAGCCGAGTCCGAGTCGGGTTCCTTTACAGATCCCGTTGGGGATCACGAAACTGCCGAGATTCCGCGCAAACACGATCCCCTGCTGGCGGCTGCGCTCAGCGCCGCTCCACGCGAGTTGGACGAGACCAGGACAGACGCCGGTGATCGTGACCGTATATCCGCTGGCACTGCACGGTCCGCCGGAGATGATCTTGCCTTCAAGTTCGAAGGGGAAGTCGAAGGGGAAGCCGGTCGAGGCGTCGAGGTTCTGAGTCCAGACACCGGTGCTCACCGTGAAGAGCCGGGAGTTGTCTTCGCCGGGATTGCGCGGGACCGTGGGGGGCGCCCAGGGGCCGGTGAGGCCCGGGTTGCCTTGCGTGCCAAGTTCCAACCAATAAGTGCCCGCGGCAAGGTTGCCGAGCCAGGACATGTCGATCGTGATGCGCTTGACCGCTCGAATGCAACTGGTGGGATCCGTATTGCTGGCGCGGAAGATCTCCATGAACTCCGAGGCCTGGAGGCGGTTGGTGACGAGGTCGCCGGCGATGACGTTTCCACCCGCTCCCGGCGGACCATCCCAGACCTGCACCACGGCGGAGGTGATGGGTTCAGAAGGGGATGCGTTCGTCTGGTAGAGGTACCAGCGCATGTCGTCGATCTGCCAGGTCTGCCCCGAGGGGACGGTGAAGTCATCCGCCTGATGGAAGTCGGTGACGAGCGTGTTCCAGCCGAAGACGTTGCTCGGGGCCTCGATGAGGCTGACGGCGTCGTTGTTGCATCCGCCCTGAAGGCTGGTGACGAAGGCGCCGTTGTCCCACAGGTTGATGTTTCCGGGGGAGGTATTGCCCCAGAAATCGACCATGGCGGCGAGAATGTCGGGACAGCCTCCCCCGCCGAGATTGATGCAGTCGACCGGAGGGGTGTACTGCCCGTCGTAGTTGTTATCGATGTAGGCGTTGGCGAGGGTGCTGCCTTGCTGCTCACTGTCCTTTGAGCCCCAGAGCATCGCCTGGTTGTTGGCCGCTCGTGCGGAGCGCTGCGCATTAAACCAGAAGGCCATCTCGTAGCCGAAGCGGGCTTGCGGACCCGGCACGGTCAGGCACACATCGGGAAACTCGCGGAGATTCAGCGTCGAGAAGTAATAGGAGTCGGTTCCGCACAGTCCGTCAAGCGGGCCGAAGTTGACAAGCACCCCGCCGATGAGATTGGGGGTAAACGGCCCGCAGTTCGGGTCGAACCAGTTGTCGTAGATGAGCACTTCGATGACGGTGTCGCCGATGATGCGCGGCGGGTTGAAGTCGTCGCGCTGCCCGGCGCTGCGCTTGTTGGCCCAGGCCAGAAAGACCTGCGTGACGTTTCCGGGCTCGCCGGTGCTGTTGACGGATGATGTCGCGGAGACTCTCATGCCGCCGTACGTGAAGTCGCAGGACTGGAGAATCCGGCGCGTTTGCGAGCACGACTGGATGCAGATGGGATCGAACCCGCCGCAGTCGGCCCCGTCGGTCGGGATAAAGTCCGGACCCGGGCCGCGGAGTTTGGTGGTCTCGGCCATGCCGAAAGTGATGTTCGACGCCTGGGGAGACTCATTCCCTTTGGAGATCAGGTAGGGTCGCCAGGCGCCGACCGAACCATCGCTGAAGACCTGCGCGATCTCGAGCGGCTCCACCGCCTGCGCCTGCGAGATCGATTCGTAGACGGTGGGCGATTGTGCCCCTGCGGGTGCGGAAATCGAGAGCCCGGCGGCCAGCAGCATGACCTGATGCATCGTGGTGAATCTGCCTCTCATGTTGACTCCCCTTTATTGTCAAACTCGTTGGTACCCGCCGGATCGAGGCAGGATCGCTATGAGTATGCGCTGTCAAACTCGCAAACGCAAGCAAAAACCGGCAACCGAACCCGATTTTTCCTCCGAATGAACGCCGAATCTTCCGCGGCGAGCCGCTTGCTGTCGCCCCTCCGAGCCGGTACGCTCAACCAGCGGGCGGAACTCTGAGCCTGCGGGGAGCCGTCTTCCATGCCCGAAACCGCCGCCGTTACGCGCCTGGTTGTCCTGCTCTTCTCAGATATCGTGGGTTCGGTGCAACTCAAAAGCCGTCTGGGAGACACCGAGGCCGCCCGCATGATCGCGCGGCACGATCGGCTCTTTCGCAAGGTGTTTGAGCACGTCGGCGACGGTGAGATTCTCAAAGACACCGGAGACGGCTTTCTTGCCCGGTTTAACACCGTCAGCAGCGCCGTCAACTTCGCCCTTCTCTTCCAGGACGCCATGCGCCGCGAGCCATGGCTCGATTCTCCCTTGCACGTGCGCATCGGGCTGCACCTGGGCGAGGTCTCGGAACTCGACCCCGATCCGGAAGGCGGGGCCAAACTCTCGGGTCTGGCGATCGACCTCACTGCCCGCGTCATGGGACTCGCCGAGGGAGGCCAGATCCTCCTCACCCGAGCACTCTTCGACAGCGCCCGGCAATATGTCCGCAAGCATCCGACCACCGCGGACGGGCGGACGCTGACGGTCCAGTGGATGGCGCACGGGCCGTACCGCTTCAAGGGCAGCGACGAGCCGATGGAAATGTTCGAAGTCGGCGCGCAAGGCGAGTCGCCCCTCCGGGCGCCGCAGAACTCCGAGAAGGCGCAGCGCGCCATCGCGCCGGGTCAGGAGGAGACACTTGGCTGGCGCCCCGCCACCGGCCTTGAGGTTCCCACACGCCCGGGCTGGAAACTTGACAAGCGCATCGGAGAGGGAGGCTTCGGCGAAGTCTGGCTCGGCACCCACGAAAAGACCCGCGTCCACCGCGCATTCAAGTTCTGCTTCGATCAGGATCGCCTGCGATCGCTCAAGAGGGAACTGACTTTGTTCCGCGTCTTGCGCGAGGTGCTCGGCGATCGGGATGACATCGCGCGCCTCTACGAGGTGCAACTCGCCGAGCCGCCGTACTTCCTGGAAGTCGAGTTCACCGAGGCGGGCGACCTGAACAACTGGGTGAAGCAGCAGGGGGGGCTGGCCGCCGTGCCGGTCGCCACGCGGCTGGACCTGGTGGCGCGAACGGCGCGGGCCGTCGCCGCCGCCCACTCGGTGGGCGTGCTGCACAAGGACATCAAGCCCGCCAACATCCTCATCCACCAGATCAAGGATGGCGAGCCACGCCCGCGCCTCGCCGACTTCGGCATCGGCATCCTCGCCGACCGCACCGCCCTCGACGCCCGGCAGATCACCATGACGGGCTTCACCGGCCTCCTGTCAGACAATGAATCGAGCCGCACGGGGACGCGCCTCTACGCCCCGCCGGAGATGCTGGTGGGCAAGGCGTTCACGGTGCAGGGGGACATCTACGCGCTGGGCGTGCTGCTCTACCAGATGCTCGTGGCCGACCTCGAACGGCCGCTGGCCGTGGGCTGGGAGCGCGACATCGACGACGCGATCCTGCGCGAGGACATCTCAAAGTGCGTCGAAGGCGATCTCGCGCGCCGCTTGCGCACCGCCGATGAACTCGCCGACCGACTGGAGCAGTTGCCGCGTCGGCGGCGCGAGCGGCTGGCGGAGATCGAGCAGCGCCAGAAGGCGGCCCGGCGGCAGCGACTCATGCGACTGAGCCTCGCCGCGCTGATCGTAGTGACGGTGCTGCTGGGCGTGGTGGGCGTCGGGCTGGTGCGCGAGCGCGACCTGCGCCACACCGCCGAGGTTGAGTCCGAGAAGAACCGGCGCATCGTGGAGTACCTCCAGAACATGTTCGAGGAGGCGGGCGTCAACGAGCTCGGCCGCCACGCGCGCATCGTCAGCGTCCTCGACCCGGCGGCGGCGACGCTGAATACATCGCTCAAGGGCGAGCGGGAGGTGGCGGCCGCGATGAAGTACACCTTCGGCAGCCTCTATCAGAACATCGGGGTTCCCGATGAGGCCGAGCCGTTGCTGGTCGAGGCGCTGGAGGAACTGACGCGCTACGAAGGCGCCCAGGCCCGCATCACGCTCCTGGCCATGAACGCGCTGGGGTTGCTGCGGCTTGAACAGGCGGATCTCGACGCCGCCGATCCGCTCCTCTCCGGCTCCCATGAAATCCAGCGGCGCCGCTACGGCGCCGAGGACCAACACACGCTCGAGTTCGCCAACGACGTGGCCGGACTTCGCGTGCGGCAGAAGCGCTTTGACGAGGGCTTCGATCTCTTTCGCGAGACGATCACCGCCCACAAGGCGCGCGAAGGGGGCTTCGGCAAGGAGACCGTCTCCGTCACCGCCAACTATGCCATTGGCCTGACCGTCTCGGGCGACGTGACCGAGTCGGAGCGACTCCTGCGCGAGGCCTATGAGCAGGCCCAGTCGCAGTGGGGGGAGGAGAGTTACATCACCATCGCCGCGGCGAACAACTATGGGTTGTGGCTCATCAACCAGCAGCGCTTCGGCGACGCCGTCGCGCTGCTCGATCCCCTTCTCGAAAGCGCTCGAAACGTGTTGGGGCGCTACCACCCCCACGCCGTGCTGTTCACGGCGAATCTCGCGATTGCCCTGGGACATTCGGATGGCGACCGATCAGAGGCGTTGCTCAACGACTTGCTGACTGAAGGAGCCGAACGTCTCGGCTCCGATCATCCCGTCCTGCAATTCGCCCGGCTGTCATGGCTCGAGCGGCTCACCGATACCGGGCGATTCGCCGACGCTGAAAGGCCCTATCGCGAATTGCTCGCGGATCGTGAACGGGTCTACGGCGCCGATGCGATTGAGACCTGCCGCGTCAAGGGCAATCTCGCCTACGTGCTCGATAAACTCGGCCGAGACGAGGAGGCGGAGCGGTTGTATCGTGAGAATGTGGCCGGCCTCGAATCGACGCATGGCCCGGACGAACCTGAGACGATCTTCGCGAAGAATAATTTTGCTGCGTTCTATCGAGTCCGATCGCGATTCGAAGAGGCGGCGCCGCTTCACGCCGCCGTCGCCGCCGGCGTTGACAAGATCCTCGACTCGGAGAATTGGCAGCGGTGGTTCCTGCACGGCCGCTACGGCTGGTGCCTGCTAATGATGGGCGAGGCGGCGCGTGCCGAGGCGGAACTGCTCGTCGCGCTCGAAGGTCTCGAACGCACGCAGGGAATCCAAAGCCCCAATGCGCAACACATCCTCGGCCTGCTCGTCGATTGCTATGAGAAGTTGAACCGGCCCGACGAGGCCGAAACGTACCGAAGCAGGATCGTGCCTCAGCCATGAGGCGGACCTCAAACCTCCACTGCCTCAAACCGCACTTAGTTGTCCACCAGCCGCGCGAAGCAGGCGTCGATGCGGTCGATCTTCGTCACCGCCGAGCCGATCGTGTTTTCGCCTGGGGAGCGAACGGTGTGGGGCGCGTAATCCCGCGCCGGCGGGAATCAAGCGACGGCGCGGTTGTCCAACAGACTGGGGGCCCGCCCCCGCCTTCGCTGGGGGCAGGCTCTTCGCGGGCATGACGACGAAAACGCGATCACCCTGCGCGCCCGACGGCCCCATACTCCGCCGCTCACGGCGCGCTATGATTTGCGGCTCGACGCGGCGCTCGCTCGTTCGCGGCCTCGGGCCTTCAACCCGCAATCGACCGTGGCATCCGGCCCCGAATTGGAGACAATGCGTATGGCCCCTGACGTGATGGACATTCTGATCGGCTCTTCCGGGCAGGCCGTCAACCGCGACCCGCAGGCCAGCCGCAACCACTTTGTCGCCGCCTGCAATGCCGAGCGGACGGGTGACCGCTGGAGGGCGATCGAGGAGTTTCGCCAGGCCGTTCAGTTCGATCCGGAGAATTCCGAAGCCCTCTTCAAACTGGCGTTCGCGCTCGATCTTGTCGGCGAAGAAGAGGAGGCTCTGGCGATCTACGAGCGCTGCGTCGAATTGCAGCCCCCCCACGTCAACGCCCTGATCAATCTCGCCATCTGCTACGAAGATCGCGGCAGTTACCGCCGGGCCGAAAAGTGCCTGCGGCAGGTTCTCGAAACCGAGCCGAACCACGCCCGCGCCTTGCGCTACATGAAGGATGTCGAGGCCTCTTTCGACATGGAGGTGGATGAGGAGATCGAGCGCGACTCCACCAAGCGCAACGCCATGCTCGACACTCCCGTCACCGACTTCGAACTCTCCGTTCGCGCTCGCAACTGCCTCAAGAAGATGAACATCCGTTCGCTGGGGGATCTGCTTCGCATCACCGAGGCGGAGTTGCTCGGCTACAAGAACTTCGGCGAGACGAGCCTTCAGGAAATCAAGGACATGCTCACGGCCCGGGGGATGCGCCTCGGCCAGGGGCTTGATGAGCAGCACAATGTCCTGCGCAACGCCGTCTACGAACAACTCCGCGGCACGCCGCAGGAGCACCTCCTCCACAAGCCCGTCTCCGACCTCGAACTCTCCGTTCGCGCCCGCAAGGCGCTGCAACTCCTCGATGTGCAGTCCATCGGCGACCTGTGCGCCCGCACCGAGGCGGAACTGCTGGGCGTCAAGAACTTCGGCACCACCAGCCTCGTCGAGGTGCGCGACAAACTCAGTGAACTCGGCCTGGGCCTGCGCGACATCGGGCCGGAGTGAGAAGACCAGGCATCAGGGCATCAAGGCATCGAGGCGCCAAGGTGTCCAAAGCCCCGGCATTCCCATGCCGGGGAGGATCGTTCGGCTTACACTGCGCTGAATGCCCGACACATCGCTGCTCTTCGATGATGAACGCCAGGCCTCGATCGGCCTGGCCCACATCGTGCCCGAGCGCGGCATTGACCGCTATCCCGATGGCCTTTCGTATCTCGTCCCCCCAGCGCTCAACGATCTGCGCATCGGCCAGCGCGTGGTCGTCCCGCTCGGGCGGGGGGACAAGCCCGCGCTGGGGTTCGTCGTCGATCTCCAGACGGATGCGTCGGCGATGGCGCGAGAAGGCAAACGCCGACTCAAGACCATCCTGCGGCGCGACCCCCACGGCGGTGAACTCACCGCGCCGCTCGTCGAACTCGCCCGCTGGATCGCGGGTTACTACTGCGCCCCCCTCGGCTCCGTCTTCGCCACGATGCTGCCCGCGGCGGTGAAGCGAGGCATCGGACGCACCCAGCACCTGCTCGTCGATCTCCCCCCGGCGCCTCCCGAGCCGCCGCCCGAGTCCGCCGAGCCGCTCAAGAGACTCTCGCCGAGCCAGAAGCGCGTGCTGGAGGCCATCACCTCAAGCCCCGCGCGCCCCATCGAGATGCGTGCCCTCGCGCAACTCGCCGACCTCAAGACGACGGGCCCGATCAAGCGCCTCGTCGAACTCGGTCTGCTCGTGCAGAGGCGCCAGTCGGCGGTGCGCGCCACCTGGGAAGCCGTCGCCATCCGCCCCACGCAGCGAGTCACGCTCACGCGGCAGCAGCGGAGCATCATCGACTCCGTCGCCTCGGGCATCGAGGCCGGCTTCGACGTCCACGTCCTGCACGGCGTCACGGGCAGCGGAAAGACCGAGATCTACCTGCACGTCATCGAGCGCCTCATGGCGCGGGGCAAGGCGGCGATCGTCCTCGTGCCCGAGATCGCGCTCACGCCGCAGACCGTCGGCCGCTTCCTTGAGCGCTTCGAGCAGGGCATCGCCATCCTGCACAGCGGTCTCACCGCCGCCCAGCGTCACGAGCAATGGGCCATGATCGCGCGCGGCGAGGCGCGCGTCGTCGTCGGCGCCCGCTCGGCGGTCTTCGCGCCCTTTCCGGCCGGGTCGCTCGGGCTGATCGTCGTCGATGAGGAGCACGACTCCTCCTACAAGCAGGACCAGTCCCCTCGCTACCATGCGCGCGATGTCGCCATCCGCCGGGCGCAGATCGAAGGGGCGGGGGTGATCCTCGGCTCGGCGACCCCTTCGCTCGAAACCTGGCACAATGCCACACACCGCCGCCTCTACCACTGGCACGAGATGCCCGATCGCATCCCCGGCGCCAAACTCCCCAAGGTCGAGATCATCGACCTGCGCGAGCAGCAGCGACAGGCCGTCGCGGAAGGGGATCGCAGCATCCGCCTCATCGGCCCGCGACTTGCCGCGTGCCTGCGCGCCACGCTGACGTCTGGCGGACAGGCGATGCTCCTGCTCAATCGGCGCGGTTACGCCAACTACATCGCCTGCCCCGACCGGAACTGCGGCTGGGTCATGCAGTGCGACCACTGCGACGTGGCGATGGTCTACCACAAGGAGCGCGGCCTGCCGCGCGGCGGGGTCGTGCGCTGCCACCACTGCCTCGCCGAGCAGACCCTGCACGAACGCTGCCCCAACTGCGGCAAGAAGGTCATCCCCTTCGGCATGGGCACGCAGCGCATCGAGGAGGAGGTCCAGCGCCTCCTGCCGGGAGTGATCGACGAGTCGTCGCTGTTCCGCATGGACTCGGATTCAATGCGCCACGCTCGCGACTACTACGAGGTGCTCGACCGCTTCGGCGCCGGCGAAATCCGCCTGCTCGTCGGCACGCAGATGATCGCCAAGGGGCTTGACTATCCGAACGTGCGCCTCGTCGGGGTGATCAACGCCGACACGGCCATCAGCCTGCCCGACTTCCGCAGCGCCGAGCGCACCTTTCAACTCGTGGCGCAGGTCGCGGGCCGTTGCGGGCGCGGCGAACATGCGGGGCTGGTGGTGGTGCAGACGTTTTCTCCCCAGCACCCGGCGGTGCAGTGCGCCGCGCGCCACGACTACGCCGCTTTCGTCCGCTCGGAGATCCCCCAGCGCGAGTACGCCGGTCTGCCGCCGGTGGGGCGCATGGCGCGGATCGTCGTGCGCGACACCGATCATGTGAAGGCCGGCCAGCGGGCCGAGACGCTCGCGGCTGAACTGCGGTCCATCGTCGAGGCCCTGCCGCGCGAGACGGGGCAGCGGCCGGCGTGGATCAAAGGCCCGGCCCCCTGCGCCCTCTCGCGTATCGCCGACCACTATCGTTTCGGCGTCGAGATCATCGCCCCCACCGCCGCCATCGTGCAGCGTCTCCTCACCGACCTGCGCAACCGGGGGCTGGCGGTCTCGGATGTCAACACCGCCGTGGATGTCGATCCCGTCGCTCTGTTGTGAAAGAATCGTCCACCTCTACCTGTGCAGGAATGGACATGGCCGCCAGCCCCAGCAAAAGAGTCGAAGAACTCCGCCGCCTCATCCGCAAGGCCGACCGGGCCTACTACGTCGACCACGCGCCGAGCATGGCCGACTCGGAGTACGACCAACTCCTGCGCGAACTCCAGACGCTTGAAGACGAGCATCCCGAACTCGCCGACCCCAACAGCCCGACGCAGCGCGTCGCCGGCGAGCCGATCAAGGGCTTCAAGACCATCGCGCACACCGTGCCGATGCAGTCCATCGACAATACCTACTCGATTGAAGACCTGCGCGCCTGGCACAAGCGCGTTCTCAAGGGACTCGGCATCGAGGAGAGCGCGGGAGGCGATCTTTTCGGCAAGCCGCAAGCGGTGGGGTACGTCTGTGATCCCAAGATCGACGGCGTCGCGATCAGCCTGCGCTACGAGAAGGGGCGGCTCATCACGGCCGTGACGCGCGGCGACGGGGAGAAGGGCGATGACGTGACGGCCCAGGTCCGCGCCATCCGCGCTGTGCCGTTGGAATTGTCGGCATCGGGCAAGGGCGCCATCCCAGCGGTCCTCGAAGTCCGCGGCGAGATCTTCATGCCCAACGCCGAGTTCGTGCGCATCAACCGCGAGAAGGAAGCGGCCGGAGAGCCGCCCTTCGCCAACGCCCGCAACTCGACCGCCGGCACACTCAAGAACCTCGACCCAAAGGTGACGGCCGCGCGGCGCCTCAACTTGGTCGCCCACGGACGCGGCGAAGTGCGCGGCCTTGATGACGTCGATTCCTACAGCGAATTCCTCCAGCGCCTCAAAGCCCTTGGCATCCCCGTCAGCCCGCACACCAGAGTCTGCGACTCGATCGAAGAAGTCGAGAAGACCATCGAAGCGTTCCAAAGCGAGCGGGCCGCGCTGGGTTACGGCGTCGATGGAATGGTCATCCGCGTCGATCGCTTCGATCAGCAGGATCAACTCGGCAAGACGAGCCGGGCGCCGCGCTGGTGCATCGCCTTCAAATATCCCGCCGAGCAGGGCGAGACGATCCTCGAACACGTCGAGTGGCAGGTGGGCAAGGGCGGCACGCTCACCCCGCGCGCCACCATGAAGCCGATCTTCATTGCCGGCACGACCGTCAGCCACGCCACGCTCCACAACATCGAGGAGATTCGCCGCAAGGACATCCGCGTCGGCGACACCGTCATCGTCGAAAAGGCCGGCGAGATCATCCCGCAGGTCGTCGGCTTCGTGCCCGCCAGGCGCCCCAAAGGCGTCAAACCCATCGAGCCGCCGAAACACTGCCCCGCGTGCGGCGGCACCGTCGAACAGGAAGGCCCCAAGGTCTTCTGCGTCAACCCCGAGTGTCCCGAGCAGTTCCGCGAGAAACTAATGTGGTTCGTCGGCCGCGACCGGATGGACATCGAAGGCCTCGGCGAGAAACTCGTCGATCAACTCATCGACGCCGGCCTCGTGCATCATTTCGCCGATGTGTTCCTGTTGCCCGGCAAGCGCGAGGAACTGCTCGCGCTGGAGCGCATGGGTGAGAAGTCCGTGGACAATCTGATCACGGGGATCGAAGAGGCGAAGAAGCGCGGCCTGGCGCGCGTTCTCGCCGGCCTGGGGATTCGCCACATCGGCGTCTCGGCCGCCAAGACGATCGCCAAGCACTTTCCCGACGCCGAAGCGCTGCTCGACGCATCGGTCGAGGAACTGATGGAGTTGCCCGACTTCGGCGAGGTGACCGCGCCCGTGCTGCACGACTACCTGCACTCCAAGCAGGGGCGCGATGCGTTTACGCGCCTTGCAAAGTCGGGCGTCGATCTCGCCAGCCCGCTTTATCGAAAGCGCGAAACCGCAAGCGGCTCACTCTTCGCCGGTAAGACGGTCGTTCTCACCGGCACCCTGGAATCCTTCACGCGCCCGGAACTCACGGAGAAACTCGAAGCGCTTGGCGCCAAGGTGTCGGGCTCCGTGTCGAAGAAGACCGACCTCGTCATCGCCGGCGAGAGCGCGGGAACCAAACTCGACAAGGCGCGCGAACTGGGCATCGAAGTCTGGGATGAGGCGCGAGTGATCAAGGCGCTTGCGACGTGATCTCCGCCCAGTTTACCCGATCATCGTCAATCCGAGATAGATGAAGTGTCCGACGACGACGAAGGAGACGAGGAGCACGAAGATCGCCGCGAGGCAGCGCTCGAAGCGCCGCCGCAGCATCCGCCGCGCCCGCCTGGCTCGCCGCGGACTCGCCGCCACCGGCTGCACCGAGATGAACGGCTCGTCATTCAGCCCCTCCATCTCCGCGTAACTCTGCGGCGGACGGCGGCGGAAATCGCATCCGCAGTTCGGGCACCACGCCTCGCTCTGCCGCAAAAAGCCCTCCTGCACCGCGCGGCCGTCAAACCCGCAGCGCACGCACAGGCGGCGGTGGATCGAGGTCGGTTGAATGGTGCGTGTCGCGGTCATACGTCGAGTATAACCCGCGATCCAATACCGTGTCGGGCGCGCCTCGCTGGTACGATTGAAAATGGCAAAATCGATCCGAGCGTGTACCGAACAGGGCGACCGGGAGAGGTGGGCGGCCCATCTGCGCCGCCTCGCCGAGTCCGGATTAGCGGGCGTTGAACTTCAGCGCGAATTGCGCGCCGCCCTCGCCCGACCGCACTGGATCGGCGGGCCGCTGTTCGCGTCCATGTGGGTTCGCCGCCACGGCTCGCTCCCTTGCGACTTCTCTGAAGCGCACGCGCGCGAGTCGCTCCGCATCGCGCGCGACGATGCGGCACTGTGGTGGGCGCTGGTCGATGCGTCGGCCGGGCCGGTCGAGCGCTGGATCGATGTGCGCGGCGCAGGCCCGCTCTTCCGTCAGGATGCCTGCCGCGCCATCGAGGTGTGGACGGAGACGGAACTCTCCGCCCTGCACGCGCTCTGGCGCCATGCGCGGACCGCAACAGGCGAAGCGGCGGCGGCGCTGAGCGCCCGGATCGGCCGGGCCGTGTCGTGGCACCTCGAATACACCCAGCCCGACAACGCGACGAATCACCCCTGGGCGGCGCAGGTGTTTCTTCTGCATGGCCCGCCCGAGTCGCGCCACTTCGCCGAGACGCTGGTGAGCAACTGCATGGTCCTGCACGGCCGGCCCGATGCGCTCAGCGCGTGGATCCTTCTTGATGCAGCGGAGGCGCTTGACGCGCTGTAGGGCGCGGATTCCGGTTCGGCGGTTACAGACACCTGCAGAACTCATGTCCCCTCTGACCGGGGGGCAGTCCAACCCTCACCACAAAGTACACAAAGTCACAAAGGAGGCACAAAGAACAGCAGGGCCAATCCGACTTGGCACGGCAAATCGCGTCTCACTCGACCTTCACTTTCCGG
>Ga0326597_10005991_pt1 | contig 16737 bp, 12 predicted proteins | sample RVTome_12_FD_203789 | JGI IMG/M metagenome (GOLD analysis project Ga0326597, IMG submission 203789) | Soil microbial communities from uranium-contaminated site in the Upper Colorado River Basin, Wyoming, United States - RVT100D185 | ecosystem: Environmental > Terrestrial > Soil > Contaminated >...
GCCAATCCCTTGATGCGAGGCGTCGCGGGCAACCCGGTGGCGACCTGGGCGGTCAAGGGCGGCGTCACGGCGGCGTCCATTGTCGTCGCCGAGCGGCTCTGGCGTCAGAACCGCCGCGCGAGCGCCGTGGCCGTGATGATCATCTCCAACGGCATGATGGCGGCGGTCGCCGCGCGGAACGCGTCGGTGCTGCAACAGACGCGGCGGTAAGGATACGGGCGGCGGTCGAGAACACTCCCTTCCCTCTGTTGACAGCCGGGCACACGGCCGCCGCTGCCCACGTGCCGGACGTCGGGAAGCACTCCCCATGATTCGAAGTCGGAGCCTGAGACGGGCGATCGAGCGTAAAGTCCGGAGCCCGAGCGACCCTTCGAGGAAACTCAGGGTTGCCCCGAGCCTGTCGGCGACGGCAGCGTAGCGGGCTGGGCGCCACCTGCGTGGTGGCCTCCCGCGTTTTTTCGGGGGTGCCGCGAGGGAGTTGACGATGCAGCTCGGATTGTCGGCGGCGCCGGCCGCGGACAGCTCGACGAGTCCGCGTCCGGCACCGACCGACAGCCAAGCGGAAAGCTACCCGTTCACTGGCAATAGACTCTGACGATCTCGGCGACCTCTTGTTGGTGGCCTCTGATGGGGACGGGGACCACTTGCGGGCCGACGCCCAGATAAGTGCTCCCGAGATAGACGTCGCCGACATTGCAGCCCGCCTGGTTGCTGATCACGATGCCGTGGTTCCCATCCTCAACGCCTTCCACGTGAGCTTCGATCACGCCCCAGAAGCTGACGTAATACGACCACTTGACGTTGGACGCTCCAAGCGGATCAATCCAGTGCACTCCGAGGCCCGACAGATGGTTGCCCGTGGCTGAGTCGATGAAGAACGTGTCGATCTCGCGAATGGGAACCTGCCTTACTTTGAAGTTGTCCGTCTTGGTATGCGCGGGAACGAAGCCATGAAGGTTGCCAGATGCGCGACCGCAGTCGACGGCGTTCAGCCCATCGTCTTGGCCGAGCGCGGCACAGCCCGCCAGGAAATCCTCGACACGAACAACCCAGGCCTTATAGACACCACCTGGGTTCGGGGTGTCGTTGTAGGGCATGAGCTGCACGGTGACCGCGCCGTGATCGACATCAAAGCCGGTGACATGCTGACACGCGTCCGGCACGACGCCTGCGATCACGCCACCGGTGACGATCAACTGCCGGCAGCGCGCCGGATCGGTGGATAACAGAACCCTACCCGAGGGATCTGTCACTTGAAACACATACGTTCCGTCATCGAGCCCAGCAGCTGTGGCCGGGGCTCCGATCCCGGGTCCCCCATCCAGATACACGTCTTCCTTCGATGGATACTGATTTACGTTCACCTCGCTGCCATCGGACAATGTCGTGAAGATCGCGCCTGACGGCGCGTGGGCACGACCCACGCCAACCGCTAAGAGACACATAACCGATGCGGCGCCGCCGATCCAAATGTTCCTTCTACTCATGATGTCCTCCTGTGTGCCAGCTGAGAACTGAACGTGCGTGGATGAAATGGGAACTGATGCACCGAAAGATTCTCCCTCGTTACACCGGCCCTTGCAATCTCAATAAGACGGTTTCCGGAGGCGCCGCAACTCGACGCGTGTCGACGCGCGAGTTACGTCGACGTTGTCTTCCTCATACGGATCTTAGGTCTGCCACGCCAACGACTTCAGGGGGGCTCGTGCTGACATATAGTGACCTGTGTTGCTGGATAGAACGTCCTTGTTGCTCGGGTCCGCTCAACGCAGAATGCTGTAAACCTGGATTGACGCGAGCATGTCTATGCGAAGCCTCACGGCGTTGGCGGCACTCGTCACCCTTGGTTCGATGGCCGGCTCCGGTCAGACCGCAGAGTGGCATCAATGGCGCGGGCCCAACCGGGACGGGAAGTCCGCGGAAACAGGGCTGCTGAAGTCGTGGCCTGCGGCTGGACCGCCGCTCGCGTGGCACACGATCGGAGCCGGAGTGGGGTATTCGTCGTTCTCCAGCGCCAACGGGCGCCTGTACACCCTCGGCGACCGCGGCGAGACCGGGTTCGTCATCGCGCTGGATGCGGCCACCGGCAAGGGTCTCTGGGCGACGCCGAATGGTCCGAGCTACTACAACAGCTACGGCAGCGGCCAGCGCGGCACGCCGACAATCGACGGCGACCGCCTCTACGCCCTTTCGGCGACCGGCGATCTGGCCTGTCTCGACGCGGCGACCGGCCGGGTGATCTGGCGCAAGGACCTGGTGCGCGATTACCGAGCCTCGGTGCCGGAATGGGGCTACAGTGAATCTCCGCTCATCGTCGGCGATCGCGTCATCGTGCACGCGGGTGGTCCGAACGCTTCGATCGTGGCGATGAACAAGCTGACCGGCGCCCCGCTCTGGAGCAGCGAGAGCGATCGCGCCGCGTACTCGTCCGGCGTGATCGCGCGGGTCGGAGAGGTGACGCAGGCGATCTACTTCAGCGACCGGCGGACGCTCGGCGTCGATGTGCGCGACGGCCGCCTCCTCTGGTCTTACGACCGCGCGTCGAACAACACGGCCAATATCGCCACGCCGGTCGTCAGCGGGACTCGCGTGCTCGTCTCGTCGGAGTACGGCACCGGGGCGGGGCTGCTCGAGCTGTCGTCTTCAGGCGCGCGGGAGGTGTACTTCACGCGCAGCATGCGGAACCATTACAGCTCGTCGGTCCTCGTCGGCGACTACCTGTACGGCTTCTCCGATGCCATCCTGACCGCAATGCGCTTCGCGGATGGCACCGTGGCCTGGCAGAACCGCAGCGTCGGGAAGGGGTCGCTGATCTACGCGGACGACCGTCTCTATCTCTACAGCGAAGACGGGGTCGTCGGTCTCGCCGAGCCGGCGCCCGAAGCCTACCGGGAGCAGGGGCGGTTTCGCCTTCCCGGGGACAATCCGCCCACCTGGGCGCCAAACCCCATCATCACGAACGGCAAGCTGATTCTCCGGAACCAGGACGACGTGTACGCGTACGACGTGCGGACGACCAGGAGCAACTGACCGCCGGGGCTCGAGCCGCTTTGCACGGCTACATCGGCATCTGGATCTGGAGCAGCTCGTAGGCCCGCACGACAGCCCGCGGATCGACGCGGGTCACCCGCTCCCCGTACTGCGGGACGTATTTGCTCATGTCCATGCGCCCGACGGCCTGCTCCGCCGTCAAGCCCTGCGCGCGCAGCGCCGACGCCTGGCGCCAGAAGTCCCGCAGATAGTTCTGGAAGTCGTCGATCTGGCTCCGCTCCCGGAGGGGCTCGCCGTGCCCGGGCACGATGACGTCGAAGGCGAGCGACTTCAGCAGCTCGAGGCTCGCCGGCCACTCGTCGATGAAGGCGTCGCCCAGATAGGAGAGGACACCGGCGCCCGGGCGTCCCTCGAAGAAGTCGCCGGTGAAGACAATCCGCTCCGCCGGCAGAAACACCATCGTGTCGCCGCCCGTATGGCCCCGCCCGAGGAAGTGCAGCTGCACTTCGCGTCCGCCCTTGTGGATGGTCATCGAGTCGGTGAAGGTCACGTTGGGCGGCTTCACCACGACCTGCTGCGTCGCGCTCCAGTGCGCCTCGGTGACACGCAGGCTGGTCTCGAGCCGCGCGCGCTCCTGCGGGTCGGTCGTCTTGGCGATCCGCTGTTTCGCCTGCTCGATCTGGTCGGGCAGGCCCACGGTGAACGAGCGGTTGGTGCGCTGCTGGAGCACGTTGCTCAGATGCAGGCGGCGGATGAACTCGTGGCCGACGATCTCGACGTCGTCGCCGAAGATCTGGTTTCCGTGCGCGTGATCGAAGTGGTAGTGCGAGTTGAAGACGTATTTGATCGGCTTGTCGGTCAGCTCCGACGCGATCTGGGCGACCAGCGCGCGCGCGGCGGCCGGCGTGACGCTGGTGTCCACCAGCATCGTGTGGTCGCTGTTGACGATGACCATCGCGTTGCTCATGGTCGTCATCGCGCCCGTCCCGGTCGCGAAGTACACGCCGTCGGCCAGCTTCTCGAACCGGTAGGCTTTGGCGGCCGGCGCGCTCCCCTGCGAGGCGGCCATGCCGCCGGCTTCCCGCCCGGCGAGTCCCGCGAGGGTCGTGCCGAGCAGCGCCATCATCGTGCTCGCGAACAGATATCTCATGACTGTCCTCGCCTCAATCTTCCCGAATCGGCGGCCGCCCGGCGCCGCCCCACACTCCAAATGCCGACGATCACTTCACATTGATCACGATGCGCGTCGTGTTCGTGAACGCCGAGTCGCTCCCGGTGAGCTCGAGCTCGTACGCGCCGGGGGCGCTGAACGTCGCGCGCGTTCGCGCGGCGGCGGGGTTCTCGAAGGTGACCGTGCCCGGCCCGCTCACCAGTCTCCAGCTCGCCGTCAACCTGCCATTCCGCGGCAGGCCTTCGTCGTTGACGCTGCCGAAAAGGCTGAATCGCTCCGACACCGACGCCGTCACGGCCAGCGTCGGCGGGCCGGCGCCGCGACCCCTGCCGCCCGTGGACCCCAGGACGCGCACGATCGGCGGTCTGTTGAGACAGACGCCGCGCGGAGCCTTCGCATAATCGATCTGCTTCAGTTCCGCGGCGCCTTCGACCAGGTTCCAGTTCGACTGCAGCATGCGCTCGCTCGTGCCGGTCGTCGTGCCGGCGTAGGTCAGCGTCCAGCGCAGCTTGCCGTCGAACTCCGGCCCGACGACCATGACGCATTGAAAGCGCCAGTGGCCGGGCAAGAACGTCGTCGGCTGCTGCCGATCGGCGTCGCCCGGCGCGTAGGAGTTGTTCGCGCCCGGCGCGATCGTCACCGGCTTGGCGTTGTGGCTGAAGTAGGCGAACGACAGGGTGTAGCTGCCGTCCGGGTTGCTGATGAAGCCTTCGTAGGCCGGGTAGACCGGTTGGTTTTCCTGGGCGGACGACAAGGCGACAAAAGAGAGGCCGAGGAAGAGGGCAATCGTGAGCGGCTTCACGGGAGGTCCCCCATGGCGCGTATTCTCGCACAACCTTCGTCGCCACCAAGGACGAGGGCTGCCCCACGCGGGGTCTTTGGGCTGGTTTCGAGCCATCCGGCGCGCGGGCGCTGTGCTAGAGTAACTTCGGGACTCTGCTTTCGGCCGGAGGGATGATCATGTCCGGAATCGCGAAGTTTGGCGGCGCTTTCGGTCTGGCGTTGGTTGTCGGCCTGGTCACGCCAGCGACGATGGCGATCACGGCCGCCCGGGCTCAGTCGGACCCGAGTCCGACATTCTCCAAAGACGTCCTCCCCATCCTGCAGCGTTCGTGTCAGAAGTGCCATCGGCCGGGTACCCCGGCGCCGATGCCGCTCTTGACGTACCAGGATGTGCGCCCCTGGGTGCGGGCCATCCGGCTGCGCGTGTCGACCCGTCAGATGCCTCCCTGGCACATCGACCGCAGCATCGGCGACTACGCCGACGATCCGTCGTTGACCGATCTTGAGATCGCCACGATCGTGTCGTGGGTCGACAACGGCGCGCCGCAGGGCAATCCCGCCGATGCCCCACCGCCGTTGAAGTTCACCCCGCTCGATGACTGGGTCCTCGGCGAGCCGGATCTCGTCGTCCAGATGGAGAAGGGATTCACGATTCCCGCGACGGGTCCCGACTTCACGCCCGACGAGCGAGTCGACCCGAAGATCACCGAAGACCGGTACGTGAAATGGGTACAGATCATTCCAACGGCGCACTGCTGCGTGCACCATTCCCACGTCTACGTCGAGCCGCCGGAGGGCGCCGACGTCGAGGGGCTCGGTCTCGGCATGGGCTCGAATACCGAAACCTCGGTCGATCTCATCGAGTATGCGGCGGGGAACGACGTCGACATCTTTGCCGACGGCACGGCGAAGATGATCCCGGCAGGGTCCATCTTCCGGTTCTCCTCGCACTACCACCCGTACGGAGAGGAAGCGCACGACCGCCAGAAGGTCGGGATCAAGTTCTACCCGAAAGGGTACAAGCCGAAGTACGTCGTGACGTCCCATCGGATCCGCACGGGCCTCGGCAACGACTGGGTCTTCAACCGCGAACGGGTCGAAGATCTGATCCTGCGGGCGGGCGGCAAGATCGACATCGACGAGCCGGCCATGCCGACCGGTGCGCTGGTGGCGGAGAACCCGCTTCACGCTGCCGCCTTCCTGAGCATTCCGCCGAACACGGTCGCGCGGCACGAGCGGTTCTGGCCGCTGCCGAAGGCCGCGCTCATCATCAGCTTCCAGCCCCACATGCACTTCCGCGGCAGCCGCATGGTGCTCGAGGCGATTCACCCCGACGGGCGCCGCGAAGTGCTGACCGACGCCACCCGTTACGAGCAGAACTGGCAGATGGTCTACACGTACAAGACGCCGCACCTGTTTCCGGCCGGGACAATTCTCCATACGATTTCCTGGCACGACAACACGGCAGGCAACCGGCACAATCCGGATCCCACGGCCTGGATCGGGTGGGGCAGCCGTACGATGGACGAGATGGGGCACGGGTGGACTGACATCGCCTTCCTGACCGACGAGCAGTATCAGGAGGAGCTGGCGGCTCGGAACGCCCAGCCGAAGAGCCAGGGGACGACGGCGAGCAAGCAGTAGTCTCTGAGAGAGGGCCTACGCGCAAGTCCTGCCGGCGGCCATCGAGGAGAGACTTCAGCAACGGGCAAGGGATGTCGGCGCCGAGACGCATGCTGCGCGTGATGCCGGGTGTCGCCGTCTTGCTGGCCTGGACGGCGACGGTTGCCGGACAGTACGGCGCGACAAACGGCGAGTGGCGCGCGTGGGCCGGTGACCTGGGCGTCACGCGGTACGCGCCGCTCGATCAGATCAACGCTGCGAACTTCAACACGCTCGAGCTCGCCTGGCGATTCAAGACGGACAATCTCGGCCCGCGCCCCGACTTCAACCTGCAGGCCAGCCCGCTGATGGTGAACGGCGTGCTGTACTTCACCGCCGGTTCGCGCCGCAGCGCGGTGGCGGTCGACGCGGCCACCGGCGAGCTGCTGTGGATGCATCGGCTCGACGAGGGCAAGCGCGCGGCCAATGCGTCGCGGCGCCTATCCGGGCGCGGCGTCGCGTACTGGACCGACGGCGCGGGTGACGAGCGGATCTTCTACGTCACGATCGGCTACCAGCTCGTCGGGCTCGATGCGAAGAGCGGAGCCCCGCTGCGCGATTTCGGGGTCAACGGGGTGGTCGATCTCAAAAAGCAGATCGACCAGCAGCTCGACCCGGTCGACAGCGACATCGGCTGGAACGGCGCGCCCGTCGTGGCGAAGAACGTCGTCATCGTGGGCGCGGCGCACCAGGCGGGTAGCGCGCCGCGCAGCAAGGAAAACGCGAAAGGCTACATCACCGCGTACGACGCCCGCACGGGCGAACGGCGCTGGATCTTCCATACGATTCCGCGGCCCGGCGAGGTCGGCAACGAGACGTGGCTCGACGACTCGTGGTCGTACACCGGGCACACCGGCGTGTGGACGCAGCTGACCGTGGACGAAGAGCTCGGGATTGCCTATCTGCCGGTGGAGATTCCGACCGGCGACTATTTCGGCGGGCACCGGCCCGGCGACAATCTGTTCGCCGAGAGCCTGGTGGCGGTGGAACTGGACACCGGCAGGCGCCTGTGGCACTTCCAGTTCGTCCACCATCCCATCTGGGACTACGACGTGCCGTGCGCGCCCATCCTCGCGGACATCACGGTCGGCGGCAAGAGGATCAAGGCCATCGCGCAGCCAACCAAGCAGGGATGGGTCTACGTCTTCGACCGCGTCACCGGCCGGCCGGTCTGGCCGATCGAAGAGCGGCCGGTCGAGAAGGGGGCCGTGCCGACGGAGTGGTATTCGCCGACGCAGCCGTTCCCGACCAAGCCGCCGCCCTTCGAGCGGCAGGGGTTCCTCGAGAGCGATGTCATCGATTTCACGCCAGGGCTCAAGGCGGAAGCGATGGCGATCATCTCGAAGTACAAGATCGGACCGGTGTTCACGCCACCCATCACGCGCGGCCATGAAGGGAAGATTGGCACACTGTACGTGCCGAACGGCGCCAACTGGCCGGGCGGCGCGCTCGATCCCGAGACCGGCATTCTGTACCTGTACTCGCACACGCTGACCAGGGTTCTGTCGATGGTGACCGATCCGAAGCGATCGGACATGAACTACATCAGCATCGGCGGGGAGGGCGCGCTGACCGTGCAGGGGCTGCCGCTCGTCCGGCCTCCATGGGGGCGCATCACGGCGATTGATTTGAACAAGGGCGAGATCGTGTGGCAGATCGCGCACGGTGAAACGCCGGACAACGTCCGCAATCACCCGGCGCTCAAGGGACTCAACATTCCGCGGACCGGCCGCACCGGCGGAGCGGGCGGTAGCTCGGGCGGGATCGGAACGCTCGTGACCAAGTCCCTGGTGATTGCGGGCGAGGGCGGCGTGTTCACGGCGCCGAACGGGCAGCGCGGCGCCATGCTCCGGGCGTACGAGAAGGCCACCGGCGCGGAAGTCGGCGCCGTCTACATGCCGGGGGCGCAGACCGGCGGGCCGATCACCTATATGTTGAACGGCAAGCAGTACCTGGTGGTCGCCGTCAGCGGCGCGATCATGCCGGGAGAGCTGATGGCGTTCACCCTGCCGTCGGGCCGATAGCTCCGTAACCTTCCGCGTTTACCCCCGCGGCGCGCCGACGAACGGACCGCCAACCCTCCGCGGGCGCTCATCGGCCGGGATACCACGCTCCGCGCTTGAACTCGATCGGCTCGCCCCGGAGCGCTTCGGCGAACTCCCGCAGGCCGAGGTCCGGGCTCTCGCGATTCACCCCTGCGCTCAGCTTGGCTGTCGCGTTGAGGGCGCGTGTCGCGAAGTCCTGGTCGTAGTGGTACGTGTAGACGACCCTGGGCTTGATGATCTTCACGCACTCCGCCGCCGCTCTCGGCGTCATGCGATCGACCGGAATGTTCATCGGCATGAACGCCACGTCGATGTTCTCGAGCGCCCGCACTTCGGGCACGCACTCGGTGACGCCGGCGAAGTAGATCCGCTTCCCGCCAATCGTGATCACGTAGCCGTTGGCCTCGCCCTTCGGGTGCTCCGGGGCGCCCGGCTTGATGTCGTACGCGGCGATGGCCTCGACCCTGATGCCGGCGGCCGTGGTCGTTTCGCCGTTGGCGAGCACGATGCCGTCTGGGATGTGTGGTCTCCCGTTCGCCGGCATCACGACCGGCGCGTCAGGCTTGCGAAGGCGCTGAATCGCCTTCACGTCGAGGTGGTGCCCCACGTCGTCGGTCACGAGAATCAAGTCGGCCGGCTTCGCGCGGGACAGGTCGCCGAGGCTCCACGGGTCGACTTGAATCACCCGGCCCGCGTGCTCGATCTGCACGCTCGAGTGGATGAGCGGCGTGATCTCGATGTCGCCGCCGGTGGCGGGAATCCTGTCCGCGGCCGACAGCGTCAGGGTCGCGAGAACGACGGCGATTGGAAAAGCACGCATCGTAAACTCCACCCGCCTCTCTTCGTGTCAGTTCGCAACTCGGCCAGTTTTGCACGGAAGCATAGCCCGGTTCCCAAGCACGGGCGCGACTCAATTGCGGGCCGGCCCGCCCACCGTTTTCGACGCCCGACGCCGATAACCCTGATCTTCGGGCCGGCCGCGATGTCCAGCTGCACGACGGCGACACGGTCTACGTGCCCAAGGCGCAGCGCCCGTACATCCTGGGCGAGGTTCGCAATCCTGGCGCTTATATGTTCGACCCGGGCATGACGGTGCTGCAGGCGGTCGCGCTCGCGGGGGGGCTGACGTCTCGCGGTTCGGATCGCGACATCAAGATCATTCGCATGGCCGACGATGAGGCCGTCGAAGTCGACGCCGACTCGAGCAGCGCCATTCAGCCAGACGACGCGGTTCGAGTCCGCCCTCGACGGTTCTGAGCCGGCCTGGGCGGCGTACTGCTGGACCATCGGATCGGTGGACAGGCCGGTATTCACGCCCACCAGGATCGGCGTGCCGGCCGCGCCGAACGACACCTTGCGTGCTCTGGATGATCATGCCGGCGGTGACGGCGGCCAGGCCCGGAAAGCCGAGCCCGACGACATCACCTTGCTGGCGGGCCAGCGCAGCACCACCATGAACACCGCGACCACGACGATCGGGAGCAGCGAGAGGAGCGCGAGAACCGCTGGTGTCACAGGTTGAGCCCGGCGGATTATAGCGTGGATTCCCAAGGCGCCGGCCGACCGACGTGCCCGTCAGGCTGGGTTGGCTCGTCGCTCTGCGCGAGGCGGCCCGCCGTCTCGGCGCCCCTCATTTTGCGCAGAAGTGCCGCCGATGGCGTCGCCGCGACGTGGGCCCCAGGCTCTACAATCGTAGATAGTCCATGACGCGGTGGGTTCCCCAGTCGGTCGTCGCGCTTCGCCACTACAACGGACGCACATTCCTTTCGGACGCGGTCGCTGGCGTCACCGTGGGGCTGGTGGCGCTGCCACTGGCCATGGCCTTTGCCATCGCCTCGGGGATGCCGCCGCAAACCGGCATCTACTGCGCCGTCGTCGCCGGCTTCCTGACGTCGGCGCTCGGCGGCACCACGACCGCCATCGGCGGGCCCACCGGCGCGTTCGTCGTCGTTGTCTCCGGTATCGTCGGCGCGTACGGCGTCGACGGACTGTTCATGTGCACGATGATGGCGGGCGCGATTCTCCTCGCGCTCGGAGCCTCGCAGGTCGGCTCCGCCATCAAGTACATTCCGCGCCCGGTGATCGTGGGCTTCACCAACGGCATCGCGGTGCTGATCGCCAGCACGCAGATCCGCGATTTTTTCGGGCTGCAGATGCCGACGCAGCCGGACGACTTCATCGAGCGGGTTACCCTGATCGCCGGACGGTTCTCCTCCGTGTCGTGGGCGGCGACCGGGGTAGGCATCTCCACGATCGCGATCGTGCTCGTCGTCCCGCGGCTCTTCAAACGCGTACCGGGCACGATTGTCGCGATGGTGGGCATGACCGCCGTCTCGAGTCTGATGGCGCTGCCGATCGAAACCATCGGCTCCCGCTTTGGCGGCGTGGCGTCGGGGCTGCCGGACATCGCCGTCCCGGCGTTTCACTTCGCGCTGATTCCGCGACTGCTGTCTCCGGCGCTCACCGTGGCGCTGCTGGGCGCGATTGAATCGCTCCTGTCGGCCACGGTGGCCGATCGCATGAGCGGCACGCGTCACAATCCGAACGTGGAGCTGATGGCTCAGGGGATCGCGAACATCTGCTCCCCGCTGGCCGGCGGTCTGCCCGCCACGGGCGCGATAGCCCGGACGGCGACCAATATCCGGTCCGGAGCGAGGACGCCGGTCGCGGGGATGATTCACGCGGTGACCCTGCTGGTGGTTCTGCTGTACGCGGCTCCGCTGGCCGCGATGATTCCGCTGGCGGTCCTGTCGGGCATTCTGTTCATCGTCGCCTACAACATGGGCGAATGGCGGGAGATTCCGGCGCTCCTCAAGCTGACCAAGGCGGATGTCAGCGTCTGGCTCGCCACCTTCACGCTGACGGTCGTGGCCGACCTGACGGTTGCCGTCGAAGTGGGCATGGTGCTGGCGGCTCTCCTGTTCATTCGGAGAGTCGCCAACACGACGTCGGTGGCGCGGGTCACGAGCGCGCTCATCGACGAAGGGCGGGTGCATTCGCTTCAGGGAACGACCCTTCCGAAATATGCGGCGATCTATCGTATCCACGGGCCGTTCCTGTTCGGCGCGACCGACAAGCTGGCGTGCATCACCGATCAGCTGGACGCGCTGCCGCCCATCGTCATCGTGCGGCTCCGCCACGTGCCGGCGATGGACGCATCCGGGCTGCAGGCGCTCGAGGACCTGGCCGTCCGGCTGAGGGAGTCGGGGCGCGCGCTCGTCTTGTGCGGCGCGCGAGACCAGCCGGCGCACCTGATGCGGCGCGCCGAGTTTCACGAGCACGTGGGCGAGAGGAACATTTGTGCGAGCGTCCGTGTGGCGTTGCAGCGGGCGGCGGACATCGCCCGCGAGCGAGGCCTCGACGCGGCGTAGACGACGGCGGCGTGCCCGCCGCAGCTCCTCTCGGCCACTCTCCTTCCCAAATCACCAGGACGGGCGCCGTGGTGCCGTCGCGCGCGAGCAGCGCGTTGAGCGCCGCGGTCTGCGGCTCGGTGCCGGCCACGACCACTACGCTGTCCGGACGGATCTCGGTGTGGGGAAAGGCGGGCTTCCACGGCATCGTACTCGGTGACCTCATTGGCCCCGGCACCAGCTTCGGCCCGTCGTCGTATAGTCGTATATTGGTGATCGGGAGACCCTGACCGTCGCCCGGCGCCGAGATCAAACCACGGGCATGATGAAGGAGGCCCGAAGATGAGCATGCTGAAAACGCGTCCGGCCGTACTTGCGATCCTCCTCCTGGCTGTCGTCCAGGGCGCCAGCGCGCAGGCGCCACAGCAGCATGATACACATGGTGCCGATCCCGGCCGGATCGGAACGGTCCATTTCGCCACCTCGTGCCGCCCCGCGGTCGCGCCGAAGTTCGACCGCGGCGTGGCGCTGCTTCACTCGTTCTGGTTTTCCGCCGCGATTCAGACCTTCAACGACGTGCTCGCCGACGATCCCGGTTGCGCGATGGCGCATTGGGGCATTGCGATGAGCTGGTGGGGAAACCCGTTTGGCGGATTCCGGTCGCCCCAGGCGCTCGCTGACGGGCTGAGCGCGGTCGAAAAGGCCAAAGCGATTGGCCCCAAGACGGAGCGGGAACGCGGCTACATCGCGGCCGTTGCCACGCTGTTCGTGAGCGCAGGCAGCGTCGATCAGCGGACGCGGATTCTCGCCTACCTGAAGGCCATGGAGCAGCTGGCCGCCACGTTCGGGGACGACCCCGAAGCGAGGATCTTCTACGCCCTGGCCCTGGATCAGGCCGCGCTCCCATCCGACAAGACCTACGCCAATCAGCTGAAGGCGGGCGAGATGCTCGAGGCCGAGTTCCTGCGCCAGCCCGAGCATCCGGGGCTGGCCCACTACATCATCCACAGCTACGACGTACCGTCGCTTGCGCCGCAGGCGCTCGACGCGGCCCGCCGCTATTCGAAGATCGCGCCCGCGGCGCCGCACGCCCTCCACATGCCGTCGCACACGTTCACGCGAGTCGGCGCATGGCAGGATTCGATCGAATCGAACCTGGCGTCGGCCACGGCCGCGCGTAAGGAGAATGCAGCCGCCGAAGAGCTTCATGCGCTCGACTATCAGGTGTATGCCTATCTCCAGACCGTTCAGGACGCGGCGGCCAAAAAGGTCGTCGACGAGATTCCGGCGATAGGCGCCCGGATCCAGTTGAACGCCGCGGGGAACGCCGCGCCGCCTCCGGCGGGCTACTATGCGCTCGCGGCGATCCCCGCACGCTACGCGCTCGAGCGGGCTGCGTGGGCCGAGGCGACGCGGCTCCAGCCGCGAGAGACCCCCTTCCCCTGGGCGGACGCCGTCACGCACTTCGCGCGCGCCCTCGGCGCCGCGCGATCCGGCAACCCCGAGGCAGCCGCGAAAGACGTCGACAAGCTCGCGGCGCTCGCCGACGCGCTTCGGAAGGCCAACGACGCCTATTGGAGCGAGCAGGTCGACATTCAGCGCCGGGTGGCTGTCGCGTGGATCAGCTACGCGCAGGGCCGGCGGGATGAAGGGATCGCGATGCTTCGCGACGCCGCCGATCGCGAGGACGCCACGGAGAAGAGCGCCGTCACGCCGGGCCCGATCAAGCCGGCGCGCGAGCTCCTCGGCGAGATGCTGCTCGATGCCGGCCGGCCGGCCGAAGCACTGCAGGAGTTCGAGAAGAGCACGGCGAAGGAACCCAACCGGTTCCGCGGAGTATACGGGTCCGCGCGTGCCGCGGCTGGCGCCGGAGATTCCGGGAAAGCGCGCATCTACTTCGCGCGTCTGGTCGAGATCTCCCCCAAGGCCGACAGTCCCGGCCGGCCCGAGCTCCAGGAGGCGCGGAAAGCAGCGCGATGAGCCCGGCGACGCATCAGTGAAGCGTCGACCCGTTCGCCCCGACCGGCAGCTTGTCGTTCCGGCGGTCGTATTCACGCCGCAGGATTCCCGGCCGGTCGTGGACCCTCGGCGATTCGCCCTGGCGGAGGCCGCTTTGATTTCCCGCATGCGGGCCCCGGCCGCCGATTGTTCGGCGATCGCGGCGGCATGGTGTTCGTCGGCGTCGATGCCGAGCGCCTGGCAGAGCTACCGCAGCAGGGGCCTCGCCCATCTCGACGGCACCACGATGAAGTACCGGTCCGCGGTGCCGTGCTCCTTCACCAAATCGAAGGTCGCGATGCTTCCGTCGAACAGGGTGCCGGTGCGGCCGTGTGTGATCCCCGGCTCGAGGAGACGAAGGTCGTGGACCAGGTAATACAATTCCGTTGGAATCGACGGGATCCGCGTGGCGTAGCGATGCCCGCGCCAGATCGATCGCGTCCTCTCGAACAGCGCCGAGCCGTCCGCCCTTGGGATGTCGAATCGGTTCACTCGGTTCGTCAGGACATCTTCGAACATCACCGTGCGGTAGTAGAAGAACGTCTTGAACGCGTTGTTCGCGTAGACAAAGTTGTAGACCGACGCCGTGATGATCAGGCACGCGGCCGCACCGGCGACCGCCGGGTTCAGTTCCGTCGATCTCAGGGCCAGCGCCACGAACAGCAGCCAGAAGATTGGCCAGTAGGTATTGAGCCAGTGAAGGCCCCAGATTCGATGGCCGACCAGATGCAGCATCACATTGCCAAAGAAGGTGACCGCCGCTAGAAGGGCGAGACTTCGCCAAACGGTCAGGTCGCCTCGAAACGCCGACCGCCAGCCTCGTCGCCACGCCCGCACGCCGGCGACCGCGACGACGCCGCAGGAGGAAGCCACGACGGCCGTCCAAAGCGCCGCGTAGAAGGGCGATGGCGAGAGCGACGGAGCGACCAAACCGAACATGTCCGACAGGAACAGCACCGCGTTGTCGGGGAGGTCGTGCAGCACCTCCGCGTTGATCACGAAGCGCTGCAAACTGGACGCGGCTGTCGCCGCCGCCGCCGGGCCGTAGGTGTCGAGCCTGGGAAGATCGAAGCCGGCGAGCACGGTCAGCGCCGGAGTCCCCCGGAAGTACGCGAAGTAGGTGACGACCGGCAGCATGAAGAACGTGACAATCCGCACGGGCGTCCGGAACACGACTGCCGGAAACAGCAGCAGCAGCGCTGGAAACGACAGCAGCGCCGTCTCATCGAAGAGAAACGACACGAACATGAACAGGCACAGGGCGTAGAAGGGCGATTCGGTGGGTTGCCGGCGGGCCACGTCCCCGGCGCGGATGCGCGAAGCCGCCCACAGGGCGCAGACGATGGCGAAGTTGGCGAGCGGCTTCGACGGGCGGAAATCGACCGCCGCGAGCGACAGGGTTCCCGGATTCGCCACGTACAGGGCGGTGAGCATGCCGGCCAATGTCGACGGCACGCCGAGATTCCGCAGGACCCTGAAGAACAGGACTGGCGTGACGATCAGGAGAAATATCCAGGTCAACGACAGGCTGGGGTGCGGGACGCGGAACGCCCAGAGCGCGGCGCGGAATTTCGTGTCGACGATCTCGAAGTAGTGCGACAAGGGCCGCGTGGAGCGCGGCTCGTATTCGAAGATGCGCCAGTTCAGCCCTCGCGCCAAATCGGCGGTCGACAGCGCCCCGCCGTCCATCAGGATGTATTCTCGCCACTCGAATTCTTCCGGCTGCGCCCACACCGAGCCGTAGTCGCCGAGCACCAGGAAGACCTGGAAATAGGCGACGGCCAGAACCGCGACCACCGCAAGTCGAGAGGCGCTACGGCGTGAATCGGTCACAAATGACCTGCGTCATGTACCCCAGGCCCCATCGCACGACCTGGAGCTTTCGCGCGCCGCCGATGCGCGGGGGCTCGGGACAGGCGATGTCGGCCGTCCGCAGCCTCCGCTTCGCGCACCGCGCCGACAGGATCGGCTCCACCCCGAGCTTCGTGAAGAACATCCGCTCGTACCGTTCATAGGTCGCGTCGTGCTGGAGGCCCAGCTCGTAGAACAGCTCCTTTCTGTAGATGCGGTAGATCGTCATCGCATCGGTGTAATGCCACCGGTAAAGCGCATTGATGACGTGCGTGAACAACCAGTTGCCAAACGCCGTCACGACGTCATCGTCCTCGCTGGACGAACCGCCAAGATAGCGGGACGCGACGACCATGTCGTAGCCCTCGCCGATCTTGGCGATCAGTTGCGGGATATATTCCGGCGGTGAATTACCGTCCGGGCTGAACGTGATGACGTGGTCGCCACGAATGAACGGCCACGCCTCCTGGTAGGCCGCGCGCAAGCCGGGCCTGGACTGCACGTGGACGTCGTATCCCTGCTCGCGCGCGTAGTCGGCCGTGCCGTCTGTCGACCGTCCGTCCACGACCAACACCTGGTCGACCCACTCGCGCCGGATCGTCGGCATGACTGCGCGCATGCCGACGATTTCGTTCTGAGCGACGACCATCAAGGTTGTGGTCACGAGATGAACGACCAGGCGCCGCCAAGCAGGCGCGATGCGGCAGGCGCAATCCGAACCATCGTTACGGGGCCGCCAGCGGGTTGCCGCGCCGTGAAGTTCAGAACCACCGGGACGTCATCGAACGGCGGCGCGTGTCTTGTGACGTCGTGGCACAGCCTAGGAGCCTGTCCGAGTAATAGCATGGGTCGCGCGCATGGGGCTTGCGAGGCGAGATCGAGGCGC
>Ga0326597_10005992_pt1 | contig 16733 bp, 11 predicted proteins | sample RVTome_12_FD_203789 | JGI IMG/M metagenome (GOLD analysis project Ga0326597, IMG submission 203789) | Soil microbial communities from uranium-contaminated site in the Upper Colorado River Basin, Wyoming, United States - RVT100D185 | ecosystem: Environmental > Terrestrial > Soil > Contaminated >...
AGAAAGAACAGTGGGCGCGCGCCCTGCACCAGGATGTCGTTGACGCAGTGGTTGACGAGGTCGCGCCCGACCGTCGAGAAGTCGCCCGCCATGCGCGCCACGGCCAGCTTGGTGCCGACGCCGTCGGCGGAGGCGACCAGGACCGGCTCGGCCAGGCCGGCGAGCTCGGGCCGGAACAGGCCGCCGAACGAGCCGATCTCGGAGAGCACGCCGCTCGTGAACGTCGAGCGGGCGAGCTCTCGGACGCCGCGTAGCCCCTCCTCCTGCGCGTCGATGTCGACGCCGGCGGCGGCGTACGCGCTCGCCTTCTTCTTCCTCCCCCAGAGCACCGAGAGATCCTAGCGCGCTCGCGCGGCGGCGCGGGCACGCTTGCCCGCTCGCCGCAGGCGCGGTACAAACGGCCGAGCGATGAGCGGCTTCGCCTGGATTCCGGACGCCGGCGCCCGTGCGCGATACCGCGTCGGCGAGCTCCTGCGCCGCGCCGGTCTCGACGATCTCGACAAACTGGTCGAGATCGCAGCCGCCGATCCGAGCTGGTTTTGGCCCGAGGTCGTCGACCACCTCGAGATCCCGTTCGCGCGGCCGTTCACCGCGATCGTCGACCTCGCGCGCGGCCCCGAGTGGGCCGAGTGGTTCGTGGGCGGTGAGCTCAACCTCGCCGCGGCTTGCGTCGATCGCCCGGCCGCCGCCCCGGGAGCCGACCGCCCGGCCCTCGTCGCCCTGCGCGAGGACGGCGCCGCGCGGCGGCTGTCGCGACGCGAGCTCGCCGCCGAGGTCGCCCGCTGCGCGGCGGCTCTCGACAGCGCCGGCATCGGCGCCGGCGACCGCGTGGCCGCCTTCATGCCGACCTCGGCCGAGGTCGCGATCCAGCTCTTCGCCACGCTGCGGCTGGGCGCCGTCTTCGTCCCCGTCTTCTCCGGCTTCGGCGCCGAAGCGCTCGCCGAGCGCCTGCGTGACTGCGGCGCCAGGCTCCTCTTCACGGCCGACGCGAGCGTGCGCCGCGGCGAGCGCGTCGAGATCCTCTCCACCGCCCGGCGCGCCACCGCCGCCGCGCCGGCCGTCGAACACCTCGTCGTCCTCGCGCGCCACGCCGCGACCCGGCTCGACGAGGGCGAGATCGGCTGGCGAGAGTTCCTCGCCTCCGCCGCAGATCCCGGCGCCGCGACGCCGGCGCCCGCGATGCATCCGGCGCTCCTGCTCTACACCTCGGGCACGACGGGCCGCCCGAAGGGCACCGTCCACTCTCACGCCGGCACGCTCGTCAACATCGCCAAGGAGCACGCCTACGCCTTCGACCTGTGCGCGGACGACGTCTTCTTCTGGCTCTCCGACATCGGCTGGATGATGGGTCCGTGGCTGCTCGTCGGCGGTCTCTTCCACGGCGCCACCGTCGTGCTCTTCGAGGGTGCGATCGACTGGCCGACGCCCGAGCGCCTGTGGGAAATCTGCGCGGCGGAAGGGGTCTCGATCCTCGGCCTCTCGCCGACCGCCGTGCGTTTGCTGCGCAAAGCCGACACGCCGCCCCGCGGGCACGACCTCGCGCGCCTGCGCCTGCTCGGCTCGACCGGCGAGCCGTGGGACGAGGCGTCGTGGTGGTGGTACTTCCGCGAGGTCGGCGGCGGGCGCTGCCCGGTGATCAACATCTCCGGCGGCACCGATCTCGTCGGCTGCTGGCTCTCGCCGACGCCGCTCCACCCGCTCAAGCCGTGCTCGCTCGGCGGGCCCGGGCTCGGTATGTCGGTCGACGTCTGGGACGAGGCCGGGCGCAGCGTGCGCGGCGAGGTCGGCTACCTCGTCGCGACGCGACCGGCGCCGTCGATGACGCGCGGGCTGTGGAACGCGCCCGAGCGCTACCTCGAAAGCTACTGGTCGAAGTGGCCGGGAGTGTGGAACCACGGCGACTGGGCGCTCGTCGACGCCGACGGGCAGTGGTTTCTGCGCGGCCGCGCCGACGACACGCTCAAGGTCGCCGGCAAGCGGCTCGGTCCCGCCGAGGTCGAGGGGGCGTTGATCGCGACGGGCAAGGTCAGCGAAGCCGCCGCGGTCGGGATTCCGGATGAGCTCAAGGGCGAGGCGATCGCCGTCTTCGTCGTCCTGCGCCCCGGCGTCGAGCCCGCCGAGGAGCTGCGTCACGAGCTCGCCGCGGCCGTCGCCGAGCGCCTGGGCAAGGTGGCACGGCCCAAAGAGATCCGCTTCGTCGCCGATCTGCCCAAGACGCGCAGCGCCAAGATCCTGCGTCGTCTGGTGCGCGCCGTGCGGCTCGGCACGGGCGAGCTCGGCGATCTGTCGACGCTGGCCAATCCGGAGGCCATCGACGCGGTGCGCGACGCCCGCTGACGGGGCTCAGCGGAGCGCGCCGAGCGCCTCGGCGGCGGCCGCGAGGCCGGCCTCGAGCTCGTCGGCCGGCACCGCGAAGGAGACGCGCAGGTAGCCCTCCTGCATGAACGCGGCGCCGGCGGCGGCGACCACCCCGGCGCGCTCGACGAGATAGACGGCGAGGTCCTCGGAGCACGCGATCGTCCGGCCGTCCGGCGCCCGCTTGCCGAAGACGCCGGTGACGTCCCAGAAGGAGTAGAAGGTCGCCGGCGAGGGCCAGACGTCGACTCCCGGCAGCCGGCCCGCCCACGCCGCCACCCGGTCGCGCTTCTCCTCGAGATCGTTGAGCAGCTCGGCGTCGTAGGCCCGGGTCACGGCGGCGAGCGCCACGTGCTGCGCCGGCGTCGACGGCCCCGAGGTGTAGTGGCTCTGCAGGTTGGTCATCGCCCGCGCCACGTCGCGCGGCGCCACCGACCAGCCGATGCGCAGGCCGCCGGCGCGCCGGAAGTTCTTCGACAGGCCGTCGACCTGGATGAGCCACGGCTTGGTCTCCTCGTCGACGCGCGGCTCGGCGTAAGCGACGCCATCGAAGACGAGCCTCCAGTAGAGCCGGTCGAGGACAAAGTAGACGCGGTGCTCGACGCACACCGAGAGCAGCTCCTCGACTTCGCGCGCATCGTAGAGCTGCGCCGTCGGGTTGCAGGGGTTGTTGAGCAGGAAGAGCTTGACGTGCGGGCGCAGCAGCAGGTTGCGGCGCAGATCCTCGGCGGTCACCTTGAGGCGCGAGCCCGACGCGCGCGGCACGACCATGATCGGCACCGCGTACGCCGCCACCGCGAGCGGTTGATAGCTCACCCACGGCGCGGCGTCGAAGAGCACGGCGTCGGCCGGATTGCACAGCGCGAGGAAGATGTTGAACAGACTCTGCTTGGCGCCCGAGGTGACGACGACGTCCTCGGGTCCGTAGCGCCCCTCCAGATGCAGCCATTCGAGAACTCTCCGGCGCAGCTCGAGCAGCCCAGCGGGATCGCCGTACATCGTGCGCTGCTCGCGATAGGCGCGCTCGCCGGCGGCGCGCAGGTCCTCGGGCAGCGCCCCCTTGGTCTCGCCGAGCCCGAAGTCGTAGACCGGCAGCCCGGTCGCCCGCCGTTCCTCCACCAGCCGCTTGAGCTCGAGCGTCAGCGACGGGCGGAACTTGGCGAGCTTGGCGGAGATGCGCTCGTGGTCGTGCAGGGCCGCCCCCCGCCTCAGCTCGCCACCGGCAGCTCGAGCAGCCGCCGTTCCTCGGGGCTGCGCTCGCGCACGCCGTCGAAGAAGAAGCGGCGCTCGCCGAACGCCGGCTTGAGCTGGCTGAACCAGGTCGCCCGGGCGCTGAACCTGGCGAGGAACGGCCTTCCCACCCAGAGCGGATTGCGCGCCTGCAGGAAGTCGAGCACGAAGACCTTCTCCTCGCCGATCGTCTGCACGCCGAGCACCCGCACCTTGCCCGGCAGCGCCGACATCGAGGGGCCGCGCACCGTCCGCGCCAGGCCGCTCACCCGCTGATAGGCGTCGCGGAAGATCTGGTAGGTGCGGGCGAGCGGCACCTCGAAGTAGTTCTTGGGGCCGGTGTCGCGCTCGACGAACAGGTAGTAGGGCACGAGGCCCAGCCGCACGCCCTCGCGCCACATGCGCGCCCAGACCTTGGCATCGTCGTTGACTCGGCGCACGACTGGAGCTTGCATGCGGATCTCGGCGCCGGTCGCGCGGATGCGCGCGATCGCCCGGCGCACGAGATTCGTCTCGAGCTCGCGCGGGTGGCTGAAGTGGGCCATGAAGGCGAGGTGCCGGCCGGCGGCGACGACCTCGGCGAAGAAGCGCAACAGGTCGTCGGCGTCGTCGTCGCTCACGAAGCGCTGCGGCCAGTAAGCGAGCGCCTTCGAACCGATGCGGATCGAGCGCACGTGCGCGAGCTCGGGGGCGAGCAGCGGCGCGAGATGGGCGCGCAGCGCCCGGGTCTTCATGATCATCGGATCGCCGCCGGTGACCAGCACGTCGCTGACCTCGGAGTGCGCGCCGAGATAGGCGACGAGATCCGCCGACGAACGCGCCTCGAACTTGAGATCCGGCATGCCGACGAACTGCGGCCAGCGGAAACAGTAGGTGCAATAGGCGTGGCAGGTCTGCCCCTGCGCCGGGAAGTAGAGCACCGTCTCGCGGTACTTGTGTTGCAGGCCCTCGAGCCGGCGCCCGTCGAGCTTCGGCACGTTGTGGGTCAGCTGGCCGGCCGGATGCGGATTCATGCGCAAGCGGATCTCGTCGGCCGTCTGCTTGATCCTCGCGGCCGGTGCGCCGCGGTCGACGAGCTCGCCGATGCGATCGAACTCCTCGGGCTCGAGCATCTCCCGCTGCGGAAAGGTGAGTTGGAAGATCGGCTCCTCCGGCACCGCGTCCCAGTCGACGAGATCGAGGACGTAGGCGTTGGTGCGGAACGGCAGCACGTGCGAGAGCACCTCGACGCCGCGCCGAATTTCCACGGGCAGGCCCGCGAAGCGCGGATCGGCCACGACCTGCCGCAACCCGATCGCGCGATAGCGCTCGGCTAGATCGACTGCCTGCATCATCTCTCCCCCCCGATCCGTCCGTCGCGGCACCGCCCCGACGATGCCCCGGCCGCGCGCGGCGGAGCGTCGTCGAAGCGGAGCGCGATCCAGTTCCGTCGCCGGCAACCGGGCGCGAACGGCGAGAGACGCCGAAGGAAAGGGATGCGATACGAGGGCCCGGCGGCCCGGCGGGTCCACGCCACTCGCGCGGACTCGGTGCGCGGCAGTGCGCTCGAACAAGGTAGCAGAGCGAGAGAGCGCGCGCAACCCGCGGCGCGAGCGCAGACGGCGCCGTCAGGCCGAGGCTTCGGCCCGGTGCGCGGCGAGAAAGGTCTCTTTGCGGCTGAAGACCTTGGCGAGGTTCATCCCCTTGCGCACCGCGCCGACCGTCACCTTGCCGGTCGCCAGCGCCGCGCCGAGCTGCACGTAGGTGCGCAGCTTGCCGCGCTCGCGGTACCTGACGTCGAGCACGTGTCGCCACAGCCGCGAGTACTCCTCGTAGAACTCGTCGAGCGGCAGCTTCGTCGGCAGCACCGCGTGGATGATGTCGAACATCTCCCAGTTCTCGGTGGTGACCTGCGCTTTGGCCGACTCCCAGAGGTCGGTGCCAGGCAACGGGGTCAACACCGAGAAACCGCTGTTGTAGGCGCCCGTGCGCTCGATCCACTCGCGCAGCCGCGCGAAGTCCTCACGGTCCCACGCCGGATCGACGATGAAGTTGGGCGTGAAGCCGACGCCGAGGTCCTTGAGGATGCCGAGAGCGCGCTCGTTGTTGGCGGCGGTGTTCTTCTTGTTGACCGCGGCCAGGCCCTCGTCGGTCACCGCTTCGAGACCGAGGAAGATGGCGAGATCGCCGCACTCCTTCCACATCTCGATCAGATGCGGAAACTTGCAGATGATGTCGGTGCGCGTCTGGACGGTGAAGTACTTCTTGATGCCGGCCGCCCGGATGGCGTGCGCCAGCTCCTCGCCGCGCTTGACGTTCATCCAGAAGATGTCGTCGGTGATGAAGATGTTGGGCGCCTCGATCGATTTCAGCTCCTCGACGACGCGGGCCGGCGACTTTTCTCGGAAGGTCGATTCGTGGAACTTCCACACCGAACAGAAGTTGCACTTGAACGGGCAGCCGCGCGCGGTCTCGAACAGCGCCAGCGGCTTGCGGAAGTTGATGTAGTAGTGCGGTGCGTACTCGGCGATCAGGTGTCGCGCCGGCAGCGGCAGCGTGTCGATTTCGCGCCGGGCCGGCGCGTGGCCGGTGGCGAGTTGACCTCCGTCGCGGTTGAGGACGAGGCCGGGAACGCGGGCGAGGTCGCTGCCGCGCGCGAGCGCTTCGACCAGAGGCGGCAGGATCTCCTCGCCGTCGCCGACCGCGATGGCGTCGATCGTGGCGTCGCGGAACCACTCCGGCGCGCGCGAAGCGTCGTGTCCTCCGACGACGAGAAAGGCCGCCGGCAGCTCCCGGCGCACGCGCTCGGCCAACCGCCGGGTGCGGAACCGCTCGGTCGTGAAGTTGCACTGCAGCCCAACGACGTCGGGATCGAACTCGCGGCAGCGCGCCAGACCGGGCTCCTCGCCGTCGATGCGCAGATCGAAGACGCGCACTTCGTGCCCGAGCTGCTCGAGCCCGCCGGCGACGCAGATGAGCCCCAGGGGCTCGACGAAGGTCAGCATCTCGAGCCCGAGAATGCCGCCGATCGGTGCTTTGACGAGCGCGATCTTCATCGATGGTCTCCCGCCTGCCGCGGCCCCCCAAGACCTGGAATTCGGGACAGGATTGTAAGCATACGCTGCTCTTCGGCCGTCACGAATCCGCCGAGCGGTGCCGAGAGCGCGGCCTGCTGCTACTCTCGCTCCCCGTCCGATGCTCCCGACAGGCGTCATTCTATCGGCATCGCTTCGCCGCACGGTGCGCTGGTTGCCGGCCTTGGTGGCCTCCGCGGCGTCGCTCGGCGCCGCGTTGCCGCCCGAGCTCGAGGCGCGCTACGCCGACTTGCGCCAGCTGCGCGACGCCCTCGACGTCGCCGCGGCGCTCGGCAGTGACCGCGCGCCGGACGGCGCGGGCGTCGCGGAGCTCGAGCGCGCCTATGCCGCGCTGCGAGAACGCGTCGCCGGCGAGCTCGCGGCCCTGCCGGCGACCGACGGCGCGCTCGCCGCGATGCGCGCCGCTCTCGTCGGGCCCTTGGCTCCGCCCGCCGCGCCCGAGGCGGCCGCCACCGAGCCGCCCACCGCTCCCTGCCGCGATCTCCCCGTGGATGCCGACCTCGAAACGCTCCAGCAGAACCTCTACGCCTGCTATGCCGCAGCACAAAGTCGCGTGCGCCACGGCGACGAGGTCCTCGACCGGCTGACGGTGCTCGCTCGTCTCGCCGCCACTCCCGATCGCGAGGAGCGACGGCGGCTCTTCCTGGCACTTGCGCCCGTCTGGCGAAGCGTCGACGGTGACGGCTCGGCGGCGAGCCCGTGGCGGCAGATGATCGCCCTCTCCGCGGCGCGCTGGCGGGCGGGTGACTCGTACGTGGAGCGGAATCTCACTGCGCTCGGCGTCGACCCGGCGCTCGGCGAGCGCTGGTTGATCGACGTCCTCTCGGCCTGGCGCGACGCGACTCCGCAGGTGCCGCTCGAGCCGTGGGATCTCCACTTCGCCGGCGGCGCGGTCCAGCGGACGCTCGGCGACCGCGTGCCGGTCGAACGGCTGCGCGAGCTCAACGATGCCGTCTACACCGCGCTCGGCGCCGACCCCGAGGCCCTCGGCGTGCGCTACGACCTCGCGCCGCGCGCCGGCAAGACGCCGGTCGCCTTCTCCACCTTCGGCCGCCGCCCGCGCCGCGTCGACGGCGGCTGGCGGCCCGGCGAGGCGTGGGTCTTCGCCACCTACCGCGTCGGCGGCTTCGACAACCTGGTCGAGCTCCTGCACGAGACCGGACACGCCGTCCACATCCAAGCGATTCGCACGCAGCCCGCTTTCGCCGATTGGCCCGACAGCGACATCTTGACCGAAGCGCTGGCCGACCTCGTGGCGTACGAGGCCTACGAGCCGGCGTGGCAGCAGCGCTGGCTCGGCGCCGCCGCGCCGATCGCCGATAGCCTCCGCTCGAAGTACGCCGCGGTCGTGCTCGACGTCTGCTGGGCGCTCTTCGAGCTGCGCATGCACCGCGATCCGACGGCCGATCCGAACGCCGTGTGGAGCGAGCTCACCCACGAGTACCTGCGCGTCGTGCCTCACCCCGAGTGGTCGTGGTGGGCGCTGCGCGGCCAGCTCGTCGACTCGCCCGGCTACATGATGAATTACGCCCTCGGCGCGGTGCTCGTCGCCGACCTGCGCCAGCGCCTCCGCGAGCTGCGCGGGCCGCTCGTCGAGGCCGGACCGGATACCTACGCCTGGCTCGCCGAGCGCCTCTACCGCTTCGGCCTCGAGCGCTCATCGCGCCAGGTCATCGAGGATTTCCTCGGCTTCCCGCTCTCGCCCGCCGCGCTCCTCGCCGATCTCGCGCGCCTGCGAGAGGAGCCGAGCCCCACGCCGCTCGCGCTCGTCGGCGGCACCCTCCTCGACTTGAGCAACGGCGGGCGACGTGGCCGCGATCTCGCCGACTCGGTGGTGCTCGTCTCCGGTGGCCGCATCGTCGCCGCCGGGCGGCGCCGCGAGGTCGAGGTTCCGCCCGACGCGCGCGTGGTGGACGTCGCCGGCCGGTTCGTCGTGCCCGGTCTCGTCGACGGATTCGCCGGCATGAACAGCGCCGCGCAGGCGCGCGCCTACCTCTACTCGGGGGTGACCGCGATCGTCGGTGTCGCCGATGCGCGGCGCGGTGCGCTGGCCTTCGACGTCGCACCGCGGCCGCGCATCATCCCGCTCGACACCGTCGGCTACGGCGACGACGGCCCGGAGCTCGCTCCGGACGCCATCCGGCGGCGCATCGACCGCTTGGCGAGCGAAGGCGTCCGGGTTGCGCTCCTGATGTATCCGCTGCCGCACCGGAGCCTGGCCGCGGCCGTCGAGCGCGCCCGAGAGCTCGGCCTGGCCACGATCGGGGAGCTCGGAGAGACGCCGTACGGGACGGCGCTCGCGCTCGGCGTCCAGGCGCTCGTCCACACCAGCCGCTACTCGCTGCCGCTGGCGCCGGCGGAGCTTCGCGCGCGGGTCGCGAGAGCGCCGTTCGGCGCCCCCAAGCTCGAGTACTACCGCTGGCTGACGGCTCATCATGGCGACGGCGACGGCGCGGCGCGCTGGGCCGAGCGGCTCGGCCGGTCGCAGACCGCGCTGATCCCGACGCTGGCGATGGAGTACCTGGACCTTCCCGGCCACGCCAACCCCTGGCGCGAGCCGGCGGCGAGCATCCTCGACCCTGCCGGCATCCACCTCCCCGCGGACCCCGCGAGCGGAGAGCGAAGCGCGCGTCCGGGCGAGGGCGCCGACGCCTTTCCCGCCGAGCTCGCCGCGACGCTGCTCGCGCTCGAGACGGAATACGCCGCGGCCGGAGCTCGCTATCTCGCCGGCAGCGGCGCTTCGGCGTTCGGCGCCATGCCCGGGATCTCGCTCCACCACGAGCTCGAGCTTCTCGTCCGCATCGGCCTGACCCCGCGCCAGGCGCTCGCCGCCGCGACGACGAACTTCGGAGAGGTCTTCGGCTGGCGCGACGTCGGTTGCCTCGCACCGGGCTGCCCGGCCGACATCCTGGTGGTGGCGCGAGATCCGACCCGCGACCTTTCCGCCCTCCATCAGATCGAGCTGCTGGTCGTCGGCGGCGAGCCGATCGACCGCGCGGCGCTGCTGCGTCCCTGAGTGATGCGGACGCGGCGAGCGGGAGACGCGGCTCAGTCCGCCGTGCCGTCCTCTTCGGTGGCGACCGGGAAGAGCTCGACCTGGCGGCGATCCTCGCCGGTGATGGCGACCGAATAGTCGCCTGTCCAGCAGGCGGTACAGTAGCTCTCCCGCGGGCCCGAGAGCGAGCGCAGCAGGCCGTCGAGCGAGAGGTAGGCGAGCGTGTCGGCTTCGACGAAGGCGCGGATGTCGTCGACCGGGTAGTTGGCGGCGATCAATTCCTTGCGCCGCGGAGTGTCGATGCCGTAGTAGCACGACCAGGCGGTGGGCGGCGAGGAGATGCGCAAGTGGACCTCGGCGGCGCCGGCCTCGCGCATCATGCGCACGATCTTGCGCGAGGTCGTGCCGCGCACGATCGAGTCGTCGATGAGCACCACCCGGCGGCCGCCGATGATCGAACGCACGGGATTGAGCTTCACCTTGACGCCGAAGTTGCGGATCGACTGCCGGGGCTCGATGAAGGTGCGGCCGACGTAGTGGTTGCGCGTCATGCCGAGCTCGAACGGCAGCCCGGATTCGCGGCTGTAGCCGATGGCGGCGAAGAGGCCCGAGTCGGGCACCGGCACCACGACGTCGGCGTCCGCCGGCGCCTCGCGCGCGAGCTGGGCGCCGAGCCGCCGGCGCACCTCGCCCACCGCGTCGCCGAACACCACCGAATCGGGGCGCGCGAAGTAGACGTGCTCGAAGGCACAGCGCTTCGGCGTGGGAGTGGCCGGGAGCTGGTGCGAGGTGACTCCGCTCTCGCGCACCACCACCACCTCACCCGGATCGAGCTCGCGCGCCGAGCTCGCGCCGAGGAGGTCGAAGGCGCAGCTCTCCGAGGCGAAGCAGGTGGCGGCGCCGAGCTTGGCCATGGCCAGCGGCCGGAAGCCGTGCGAGTCGCGCGCCGCGACCAGGCAGCTCTCGGTGACGACGAGCAGCGAGAACGCACCCTCGATGTCGGCGAGCGCCGAGAGCAGCGACTCGACGATCTCCGGGCGCGGGTTGCGCGCCATCAGGTGGAGGATCACCTCGGTGTCGGAGGTGGTCTGGAAGATCGCCCCCTCGGCCTCGAGCCGTCGGCGCAGGGTGGCGGCGTTCGTCAGGTTGCCGTTGTGAACGATGCCGATCGAGCCCATCGACGTGCGCACCACGATCGGCTGCGCGTTGCCGATCACCGAAGAGCCGGCGGTCGAGTAGCGCGTGTGGCCGATGGCGCGCCGGCCGCGCAGGCGCGCCAGCGACGCGGCCGAGAAGACCTCGGCGACGTGGCCCATGCCGCGCTCGACCGGCATGCGGCGACCGTCCCAGGCGACGATGCCGGTCGACTCCTGGCCGCGGTGCTGCAGCGCGTAGAGGCCGAGGTAGACGTGGTTCGCCGCGTCGTCGTACCCCTCGATGCCGAAGATGCCGCACATCGCCGGCTAGAGCCCGAGCGCTGCCGGCAGCGCCGTCGACCAGCTCTCGCGCAGGTCGGCGACCGGCGCGTCGATCGCGGCGCCTTCGGCCTCGATCACCAGCCGCTCGCCGCCCACTTCACCCGCCTCGTCGGCCGGCACGCCGAGCGACTCGGCGAGCGCGAGCAGAGCGTCGAGATGGCGCGGCGCGACGGCGACGACGGCGCGCGCTTGCGTCTCGGAGAAGAGCGCCGTCGGCGCGAGCGGCGCGCGCACGCGCGCGCCGAGGCCGGCGGCGAACGTCGCCTCGGCGAGAGCGACCGCGAGGCCGCCCTCGGCGACGTCGTGCGCCGTGTGCAGCAGGCCCCTGGCGCTCGCTTGCCGCACCAGCCGGCCGAGGCGCGCCTCGGCGGCGAGATCCACCGCCGGCGGCCGCCCGCGCTCGACGCCGTGGAGCCAGCGCAGGTACGCCGAGCCGCCGAACTCGCCGCGGTCGGCGCCGAGCAGCACGATCCGGTCGCCGGCGCGCACGAAGCTCGCGACCGGCGAATTGCCGAGGTTCTCGACGACGCCCACCATGGCCACGGTCGGCGTCGGATGAATCGAGCGGCCGTCGGTCTCGTTGTAGAGCGAGACATTGCCCGAGACCACCGGCACCTCGAGCGCTCGGCACGCCGCCGCCATGCCGCGCACGCACTCGCGGAACTGCCACATGACCTCGGGGTTCTCCGGATTGCCGAAGTTGAGGCAGTCGGTCAGGCCGACCGGCGTGGCGCCGACCATCGCCAGGTTGCGCGCCGCTTCGGCCACCGCCTGCGCGCCGCCGCTGCGCGGGTCGAGCGCGCAGTAGACCGGGTTGACGTCGGCGGCGAGGGCCAGTCCGCTCGGCGTCCCCTTGAGCAGCAGCACGGCCGCGTCGCCGCCGGGGCCCTGCACCGTGCTGGTGCGCACGGTGTGGTCGTACTGGCGGTAGATCCACTCCTTGCTCGCCAGGTCCGGCGTCGCGAGCAACGAGAAGAGGGCCGCGGTCGGATCGTCGGCCGCCGGCACTTCGGGCATCGCCTGCAGCTCGGCGAGCCGCTCGGGCTCGACGCACGGCCGCTCGTAGACCGGCGCGTCGTCGGTGAGCGGGGCGATCGGCAGCGACGCCTCGACGACGCCGCGGTGGACGATCTCGGCGCACCGGTCGCCGGTCACCTCGCCGATCGCGACGACTTCGAGGCCCCAGCGGCGGAAGACCTTGGCGACCTCCTCCTCGCGGCCACGGCGGGCGACGATCACCATCCGCTCCTGCGACTCGGAGAGCATCATCTCGTACGCCGAGAGCCCCGGCTGGCGGAGCGGCACGCGGTCGAGGTCGAGCCGGATGCCGACGCCGCCGCGCGCCGCCATCTCGAACGTCGAGCTGGTCAGGCCGGCGGCGCCCATGTCCTGGATGGCGACGATCGCCGAGGAGCGCATCGCCTCGAGGCACGCCTCGAGCAGGACCTTCTCAGTGAACGGATCGCCGACCTGCACCGTCGGCTTCTTCTTCTCGCTCTCCTGGTCGAACGACTCCGACGCCATCGAGGCGCCGTGGATGCCGTCGCGGCCGGTCCGCGAGCCGACGTAGAGGATCGGGTTGCCCACCCCCGCGGCCTTGGCCTTGAAGATGCGCTCGCGGCGCGCCACGCCGAGCGCGAACGCGTTGACCAGGATGTTGCCGTCGTACGACGGGTGGAAGCGCGTCTCGCCGCCCACCGTCGGGATGCCGACGCAGTTGCCGTAGTCGCCGATGCCGCGCACGACGCCGTCGACGAGCGAGCGCATGCGCGGGGCGTCGAGCGCGCCGAAGCTCAGGCTGTCCATGCAGGCGATCGGCCGCGCGCCCATGGTGAAGACGTCGCGCAGGATGCCGCCGACGCCGGTCGCCGCGCCCTGGTAGGGCTCGATGTAGCTCGGGTGGTTGTGCGACTCCATTTTGAACACCGCCACCCAGCCGTGGCCGATGTCGACGACGCCGGCGTTCTCGCCCGGCCCCTGGAGCACGTGCGGGCCGGAGGTCGGCAACTCCCGCAGGTAGATCTTCGAGGACTTGTAGGAGCAGTGCTCGCTCCACAGCGCCGAGGTGATGCCGAGCTCGGTCACGGTCGGCGGCCGGCCGAGGAAGCCGTTCAGGCGCGCCCACTCGGCCTCGGTCAGGCCGTGCTCGCGCGCCAGCGCGAGATCGACCGTACGCTCGGCGGTCGGCGCCGCGACCGCGCTCACCGCGCCGCTCCGGCGAGCCGCGCCCGCGCGCCGCGCACGACCGACGCGAAGAGCCCGAGCCCGTCGGCGTTGCCGAGCACCTCCTCGGCGCAGCGCTCGGGGTGCGGCATCAGGCCGAGCACGTTGCCGCCGGCGTTGACGACCCCGGCGATGGCGCGCGCCGAGCCGTTCGGGTTCCAAGCGTCGTCGAGCTCGCCCGCCGGCGAGACGTAGCGGAAGACCACCTGGCCGGCAGCCTCGATGCGATCGAGCTCGGCTGGCGAGTGCTCGTAGTTGCCCTCGCCGTGGGCGATCGGCATGCGCACCACCTGGCCGGCGCGGTAGCGATGGGTGAACGGCAGGTCGTCGCGCTCGACGCGCAGGTAGACGTCGCGGCACTCGAATCGCAGGTCGCGGTTCCGGCGCAGCGCGCCGGGCAGCAGGTGCGACTCGGTCAGCACCTGGAATCCGTTGCAGATGCCGAGGACGAGGCCCCCCTTCTCGGCGTGCTCGCGCACCGCCGTCATCACCGGCGAGAGGGCCGCCATGGCGCCGCCGCGCAGGTAATCGCCGTACGACCAGCCGCCCGGCAGCACGACGAGCTCGCAGGACTTGAGCGTCGTGTCCTCGTGCCAGAGGAAGATCGCGTCCTGGTCGAGGACGTGCTTCAGGACGTGATAGACGTCGTGGTCGCAGTTCGACCCGGGGAAGACGACGACGCCGCACCTCATGCGCGCTCTCCGGCCAGCACCTCGATCTCGTACTCCTCGACGACGGTATTGGCGAGCAGCTTCTCGCACATCTCGGCCAGCCGCTCGCCGGCGGCGACGGTGTCCTCGGTGCCGAGGTCGATGTCGAATGACTTGCCGGCGCGCACCTCGCGCACCTCGGGGAAGCCGCTGCGCTCGAGGGCGCCGCGGATGGCCTTGCCCTGCGGATCGAGGATCTCCTTGCGCGGGAAGACGGTGACGCGCGCTCTCAAGAGGCGACCTCCAGCCAGGAAGTGGGTTGGAACTGGTCCGAGACGACGACGCCGGCGCACGCGCCGGCGCGGTCGAGCGCCTCGCCGACGGTGGCGGCGGCGAGCGCCGCGGTGTTGTTGACGCGCGAGAGGTGGTAGAGCACCAGCGTGCGCAGGCGGTCGCAGAGCAGCTCGGGCAGGCCGTCCGACGCCTCGACGTTCGAGAGATGGCCGTGCCGGCCGGCAACGCGCTGCTTCAGGGCCCACGGATACGGCCCGTTGCGCAGCAGGTCGAGATCGTGGTTGGTCTCGAGGATCAGCAGGTTGAGCTCGACGAGCGTCGCCCAGGCGAGCCGGCTCCGGCAGCCCATGTCGCCGGCGAGACCGACGCGGCGGCCGTGCCTGTCCTCGACCACGAAGCCGACCGGCTCGCGGCTGTCGTGCGGAATCAGGAACGGCTCGACGTCGAAGCCGGCGATCTCGACCGGTCGGCCCGACTCGAGGGTCTCGACGCTCGGCACGACGTCGGGCGGGATCTCCATGCCGGCCAACGTGCCGGCGGTCGCCCACACCGGTACGCGGTGACGCAGCGCGAAGCGCCCGGCGCCGCGCACGTGATCCTCGTGCTCGTGGGTGAGGAGGAGCGCGTCGATCGACTTGGGGTCGACGCCGACGGAGCGCATCCGCTGCTCGAGCTCGCGGCAGGAGAAGCCGGCGTCGAAGAGCAGCCGCCGCCCTCCGGACTCGACGACCACCGCGTTGCCCCCCGACCCCGACCCGAGCACCACCACCCGGAGCGGCGCGACGTCGTCCTCGAATTGCAGGGGTGCCTGCACGGCGCGTGAAGTCTACCGCAGGCGGCGACGCGTCGACGCCGCCGCGGGGCCCTCAGAACTCGTACGTCTTGCCCTGCTCGAGGAAGGCGAGGTCGGGGTTGCCGAGGGCGGCGATCTCTTGGTGGATCTTGGCGCGGCAGGTGGGCTTGAGGTGGTGGAGCAGGACCGGCAGCGGGCGCTTGAGCTGGCGAAGCTCGGAGGCGACGGTGCGCGGGGTGAGGTGGAGCGAGAGGTCGGAGATCGGCTGCAGCGCGTTGTCGAACGAGACCTCGAGGCAGAGCGCCTGCAGGTTCTTGGTGCGGTTGGCGATCTCCCACAGCCGCTTGGTGGGGCCGGTGTCGCTCGACCACAGCACCGCCGAGTCGCCTCTCTCGATGAGAAAGCCGTAGGTCGGCACCAGGTGATCGACCGGGATGGGGGTGAACTGGATGCCGCCGACCTCGAACGGCACCTCGTCGGCGAGCTCGTGGAAGCGCAGCGCCGGCAGCAGGTGGTTCGGAATGCGCGTGAAATCGGGCCACACGTCGTTGTTGAACAGGTGCTTGCGTACCGCGAAGATCGTCTCCGCCGAGGCGTAGACGTCCACCGAGTCGCGCAGCTTGCCGAAGACGTTCTCGACGAAGAACGGCAGCGTCGTCGTGTGGTCCATGTGCGAGTGCGAGAGCACGATCGACTGCACCTGCTGCTGGCGCTCGATCGGCAGCGCCTGCGCCAGCGACCCGGCATCGAGAGCGACCGCCTCGTCGAGTACGAGGCAGGTCGTGCGACACTCGTCACTCTGGCCGCCGTAGCTGCCTAGCACTTCGATCTTCATGAGTTCGGGGGATTGTATCCGCGCCGTCGCCGCTCGGACAAGGAACCGGCCCGACCCGCGGCGAGCCGCCGCTCCCGCCGCGGAGGCGTCATCCGGCCCCGGGGCGTCCTCAGAAGCGCCTGCCGATCCAGAACTCGGTGCGGAAGCCGTCGTCGACGCTTTTCGAGAAGTCCCAGGCCTTGGCGAAGTCCCAGTTGAGGTCGAGGCCGGCGAAGCGGACGGTGAAGCCCCAGCCGTAAGCGGCGCAAGCGTTGGCGCCGCCATCCACTCCGACGGTGAGGCCAGCGTCGGCGTCGCAGAACTCGTACTCCTCGCCGGCGTAGTCGCGCCAGGCGCCGCCGACGTCGAGGAAGATGCGGCCGCGGATGCCACGGAAGTCGTAGACCGGCCCGACCAGCGCGTCGACGAGCGGGAAGCGCAGCTCGAGGTTGCCGTAGAAAGCGCGGTCGCCGACGAGCGAGCGGAAGTCGTAGCCGCGCACGGTGTCGAGCCCGCCGATGGCGTAGATGCTCGGGAAGTTGCCGCCCGCGTAACCGCCGAAGGCGCGGAAGGCGATCTGCGAGCGGCGGGTGAGCGGAATGTACTGCCGGAAGTCGAGCGAGCCGTTCTCGCTCAGCGCCCCGCCCTCGTCGGTGTCGTAGCCGTAGCTGCCCTGCAGGCGCCAGCGGCGGCCGGCCACCGGTCCGAAGGCATCCGAGATCGTGCTGTCGCCGGTCAGGGCGGCCTGCGCCAGCGGGAAGTCGTCCTTGCGCGGCTCGATCGAGTAGACGATGTTGCCCTGCTCGTCGCGCAGCAAGAACTGGAAG
>Ga0326597_10005993_pt1 | contig 16730 bp, 10 predicted proteins | sample RVTome_12_FD_203789 | JGI IMG/M metagenome (GOLD analysis project Ga0326597, IMG submission 203789) | Soil microbial communities from uranium-contaminated site in the Upper Colorado River Basin, Wyoming, United States - RVT100D185 | ecosystem: Environmental > Terrestrial > Soil > Contaminated >...
GAGAGGGGGGACGGCCGTAGTCTACCTCGCCCGGGACCGTACCGTCTCCCGGGACGTCGCCATCAAGCTGATCAGTCCGAGCCACGTCAGGGACGAGGACGCCGTGGCGCGCCTGATCCGCGAAGCGCGGACGGTGGGGAAGCTCCAGCATCCGAACATCGTCATGCTCCTGGGAACGCGGCCCCTTTCGGACGGCGGCCTTGCCCTCATCCTCCAGTATGTTCCGGGACGCACCCTGAAGGAGCGGATCCAGAGGGAGGGAGCCCTTCCCTACGGGGAGGCCGAGAAGATCCTCCGGGACGTGGGTCAGGCCCTCGGCTACGCCCACCGGCAGCGGATCGTGCACCGGGACATCAAGCCCGAAAACGTCTACCTGGATGACTCGTGCGACCTGGCCCGGCTGGCCGACTTCGGGATCGCCCGGGCGTGGGACAGCGACTCGGGCCTCACGCTGCCGGGCACCGCCATCGGGACCCCCGCATACATGTCGCCGGAGCAGGTGGACGGCGATGAGCTGGACGGTCGGAGCGACCTCTACGGCCTGGGGCTCATGGGGTACGAGATGCTCACCGGCCGCCAGCCCTGGGCCGGCGAGAGTCTCTACAACGTCATCTACAAGCAGAAGAACGAGCGGCTCCCTCCGCTTACCGACAGCTGCCCGGACGTTCCGGTCGGCCTCCGCGTGGCCATCGAGGGCGCGATCCGAAAGAGGAGGGAGGATCGCTGGCCGAACGCGGAAGCCTTCCTCAGGGCCCTGGCCGGACGCACGGCGCTCCGCCCGGAGGCTGGCGGTGCCGGGCTGACGCCGGTCGATCCAGGGGAGCAGGAACGGACCGCGGGAGCGGCTGCCCGTTTGCGGGGCGAGCCCGAGGAGCAGCGGACCATTCGCCTGGCCCGGGAGGTGGCGGAGCGGCGGGCCCGGGAGGAGCAGGTGCCGATGCTCATGCCACCGCCCCCCGTGAAGCGGAAATCGGGCGCGGCCGCGGGAGCCCTGACACTCACGATTCTCCTGGCCCTGGGGCTGGGCATCGAGGCTGTGGTGTCCGGTCCCGGCGGGTACGCCCACTCGCTCTTCGGCTACGTCGCGCCGATCATCGGAAACGACTCGAACGGGGAGGCGGCGGCCGGCGGCGGCCCGTCCGTATCGTGGGAAGAAGAGGGAGCCGGGGACGAGGTGGATACGCTCCCCCCCGGGGTGAACGTTCCTCCCCCGGACGCCCGGAGCCTCGAGGACATCCTTGCGGCGGAGGGGCTGCTGCTCCCCGAGGGCGGGGCACGGGCCGGCGAGGATTCCGTCGGCGTCGATCCGGAGGGGACCTCACCGGATCCGGACGCCCTCGAGACGCCCGAGGTACAGGCTCCGGCATGGGCCGAGGTGGTCAGGGGAACGGGTCAGGAAGGAACCGTGGATGCGGTCCTCCCGCAGCCCCTGGAGGTTCGGGTGCTGGACGAGGGCGGGGAGCCCGTGGCGGGTCAGGTCGTTCGGTTCGAAGCGGCCGGTGGGTCGGGCCGTGTGGAGCCGGCGACCTCCCGGACCGACGACCGGGGAATCGCCCGTGCCCTCTGGGTCCTGGGCCCGCAGGCGGGCGATCAGTTGGTCACGGCCACCGTGGAGGCGAACCCCTTCGCTTCGACCCGGTTCACCGCCCGGGGCTCCGTCCCCAGAATTCCTGTCCGGGCCGGGGTCTCCACCGGGGGTAGCCATACATGCGTGATCGGCGCGGACGGAGTGATCCGCTGCTGGGGGGCGAACGACGCTGGCCAGCTCGGAGACGGGAGCCGCTCGGGCCGGACCGTGGCCGCAGCCCCGGTGCCGCAGGGGCCGTTCGCCACCGTGGCGGCCGGCATGTCTCACGCTTGTGCCCTGGACGTGGAGGGGCGTCCCTTCTGCTGGGGGTCGAACGAGCAGGGACAACTCGGCTCGTCCGGGGCTCCCCAGCGGAGTGCGCCGACCCCCGTGGAAGGGTCCACCCGATTCTCCGAGCTGACGGCCGGCGGGTCCCACACCTGCGGGCTCACTTCCGCCGGCGCGGCGTTCTGCTGGGGCGATAACTTCAGAGGGCAGCTCGGCGACGGAAGCCAGACCCGACGCGGTACCCCCACACGGGTGCGGTCGGACCGCGTGCTGCGGCAGATCACGGCCGGATGGCGGCATACCTGCGCCCTCGACGAGGGCGGAGCCGCGTTCTGCTGGGGATCGAACGGTTCCGGCGAGCTCGGGACCGGGTCCGGCTCCTCGTCGTCCACGCCCCAGGCGGTGACCGACGGGCACCGATTCCGCAGCGTGTCGGCGGGAGCCTCCCATACCTGCGGGGTTCGGACGGACGGAACGATTTTCTGCTGGGGCTCGAACCAGCAGGGTCAGCTCGGAGACGGCACTCGCGAAGACCGGCTCCGCCCGGTCCCGGTGGCCGGGGATGAGAGCTTCCGCGAGGTGGTGGCCGGAGGCGTCCACACCTGCGGCCTCACGGCCGACGGCCGCGCGTTCTGCTGGGGCGGCAACCTCTACGGCCAGGTCGGGGACGGAAGCACCACGGACCGTCCCGAGCCGGTAGCTGTGGCCGGCAGCCGGAGCTTCTCCTCGCTCCAGGCCTTCGGGTCGCACACCTGCGGCCGCACTCCGGGAGGAGAGGTCCTCTGCTGGGGCTACAACGTGGACGGCCAGCTGGGCGACGGGACGCGGGAGAACCGGTTGGTGCCTACGTCGCGTTGAGGGGGGACGGCGGCCGAATGGAGTGGGTCAGCACACTTCCTAAGAGGCCCCCCCGAAGCGGGAACCAACCAGGCGTCCCTCTACCTCACAGGGTGCCCTTGCCGGCCCGCCTGTTCATGTACAGCTGAGCCGCCTCGTCCCATTCTGGAGGAGCGGCCCGTCGAGGATCGGCCATGACGACGGTGCCCCGCTGGCGCTCAGAGATCATGTGTACCCGATCATACGCCACCGATCGTCGGGCGAGCATCCCCGGCATCTTCCGTGCTATAGCCTTCCGCTGGGAGTGAAGCTCGTCCCCGAATCCGACGATCCGGTGATTCGCGAAGCCAATGCGTTCGAGGATCACCTGCAGTGCCTTCGGCGTCGGACTCCAGAACGCGGCAAGTCCTTGGATCTTGGTTTCTCGCACCTCTTCGGCATTCAGGTCCGGAGCGGGACCGATGTTCGTAGGATCCAGTTCCGTGCCGTATGGGCGGTGCCAAGCTGCCGAGACCCTGCTCATCAAGGGGAAGATGGGTGTGGTCCACTCCAGCGCGAAGGCAGACGTGATCGGGGCAAGCCGGTACAAAAGGCTGAAGATGTCGGGCACCCGGTGTAGGAAGCCCCAAACGCAAACGAGGTCAAAGTGCCCCAGTAGATCAAACACTTGAGGGTCACGCACGTCGCCCAACACGAATCGGACGTTCTCCAGGCCGAGCTTTTGACGCCTGTCCTCGCCCGCTCGGATAAGCTCACGGGAGTGATCCAGCCCGACGACCTCTCTTGCCGAATCCGCCATATACAGGCTGTAAAGGCCATTCGCGCATCCTAGATCGAGCACACGCTTTCCGGAGAGATCGAGAGATCGGGATACCCTCATGTGACGCGGCCGGACCGGTGCCCAGCCCGGCTGATCGGCCTCGGGGCCTGGGGTGCGGCGCCAGCGCGACTCGCTGGGGGTAGTATGCATGCCAAGGTACTCCTTCGTTGGTGTTCACTCGCCTCCCCGAAGCACGAGGCCGCTTGTGTACGCGCGTGCCGACATTTCGATCCCTACTCACCCGCCAATCCATTGACCGCCACCCTGCGAATACGGGACAGCGGGACTCTGCCAGGCCGGCGGTCCGATGGGATACGTCCAGAGCGTCGGTAATCGAGAAGATGGGACGGTGCCGGCGGGAGTGATAGGGACGCAATTCTGGAGGGGCTTTCGCCCGCCACAAATAGCCGCAGCACTCCGCCCCCCCGGGGTCAATGAAGGTTCCGGCAACGACCCGACGATTAGCTTCTTAGTCAGGGGTGCTCTTGGGTCGCGGCCCGGACGTGGTGTGCGGGCAACACTTTGTTGTCCGAACTCTCCTTCTCCTGACCCGTAGAATTGGCCGAAGAGCGCTCCGCGAGCGGCAGCGAGGCGCCACTCGACGTAAAAGCGGTCAACCCTTTGTGAAAGAGTGGGCTCCGGGGGATGGAACGTGCCATGAGAGTCTCCGCGACGTGATAAATGCTGGCCCGGCGTGTCAGGCCCCGGCACCATCTGTGCAAATGACGGACCGCACGATTAGGTTCTCCCCCGATTCCACGGGAAGTCTCGCGGACCTGCCACGAGTGAACGAACGATGACGTCCAAGTTTCCCCTGCCTCGCGTCCTGGTCGGGGTCGGTGTTCTGGCCCTGGCCGCTCTGGCGGTATTCCTCGTCCGGACATGGGACCGTTCGCCGCCTCCCGAGCCGATCGCCGCGCCAGCTCCTGTCGAGCCCCGGCCGATCTCGGGAGTGCTCCGGGTTTCGCTCCATGGGGCAGTGGGCGCGGTGGACGGGGCGGAGCCAGGCTGGACCCGGGTGCCGGATCCGATTACCCACACCGGGGCGTGGGTGAACGGACCCACCTATCAGGGCCACGCGGACAACGACATCCGAGGGTTCGTGGACGGTCGCTATCGATACGCGTTCAATCAGGCAAGCCAGATCCACACCCGGGTGGGGCGAGTGGGAGTCCCGGCCCGGCCCGTGCTCGGGGAACGGGAGCTGCTGCGCACCCTCCACCGATGGACGGACGTCAGACTTCCGACGAACGCCTGGGTCACCCATGCGCGCTTCGAGGTCCCGGTGGAGGACCTCCCGGAGCAGAGGCCATTGGATCTGTTCCTCTACCAGGTCCATAAGGACTGGCTTCCCGGCGAGGGGGGCGTGGAAAAGGACAACTTCAGCGCGCCTGCCTACGGTGAGGTCTGGTGGAACGAGGCCATGCGCGACAGCGTCCCCTGGAGCCTCCCGGGCGCCGGGTACGCCTCCGATGACGACCCCCGAGCCGACACACCCGTGATGCCCCTGGACCTCGCCGGCTACGATCCCGGGGATTCGACGATCGCCTTCGAGTCCGGAGCGCTGACGAGGTACGTTCAGGACCGCTTGGCCGCGGAGGAACCGCTTCTCTTCCTCCTGAAGCTCTCCGATTACCTAGAGGACACGGAAGGGTCCATCATTCCCCTCTACTCCTCTAATCACGGCGATAGCAGGAATACCGCTAATCGTCCACGTCTGGTGCTGGAGTGGAATGCTGCCGGCTCCGACCGAGAGATCGAACGGCCTGTGGTGCTCGAGTATGGGCGGTCGCTGACCTTGCCCCGCATTTCCGCGCCGGGCCTGAAGGCCCTGTCGGCCACCTTCCTTCCGGAAGCGGGAACCGCCGTTCCGAGAGTCCAGATCCGGGGAGGCTCGGCCGGCGAGACGTCCGACTGGATGGACGCATCCATCCCCCTTATCCGAAGCTGGGACTGGCTCGAGATCCGGCTGGACGCCTTCGTGAATCCCACGCCCCTGGGTGAGCCGTTCAAGGCCGAGTTTCGTGACACCTGGGTTCCGAATGGGACACCCGAGGACCATGAGGTGCCCTGGGTATTCGTCTCTCCATCGGGGGTGGTCCACAGGGTGAGCGCCGAGTACAGGGGCGATTATGCATGGGACGTGGAGTTCGTCCCGGACGAGGTGGGCCGCTGGGTATACCGGTGGGAACAGGACTTCACCGGGACCACATACCATAGCCCGCTGGGCGCCTTCGACGTGATCGTGGAAAGCCGTGAAGCCGGAATGGCCGCACTGGAGCACCTCACGGAGCGGATCCGGAGCTCGGAGCTTCAAACCGGGGGGCCACGTGTGGAGGCTTTCGGTCCCGCGTTCAACCGACTGGAGCGGGCGATCCTGCAGTTCGAAACCCCGGAAACGTTCCCGTTGCACGGCGGATCCGCTGCCCCTGGGCAGGCCGGCGACCTCTTGGACGCCGCGAGAGAGGCCCTCATTGGGACCCGGCCCGAGGGACCGAGGCTACCACTCGAGGTGCCCGGCCCCTGACCCTGCTCAGCCCTCGATTCAGCGTCTTCCGAGTCGGCCGCGGCTGCGGTCCGACCGGATCCGGTAGTACCGCTGCGCCAGCCGTCTGAGGATCGAGAACCTGAACAACCAGAATACCTTTGATCGGCTTACCGCTCGGTGGACCTGCTCCTCCGGGACGCGCTCGTAGCGAGTCTCGAAGTACTCGAGCAAAGTGTCGTCGTTGTACGAAATGTGGTGGACGGAGAAGTCGTGAGTGAAGGCTGCGTCCGCACCCAGCAATGCGTAGGCGAGGCGGAGGTCCCGGTTCCGGCGATAATGGCTGTGCAAGGCTGCCAGGACCCCCCATCGGTCGCCTCCGAGTACGGCTTTCATCCCGCGGTGGAACCCGTAGTGATATGCCTGGAAGGGACTCGGATTGGCACAGTGTATCGCTGCGGGCGCTAATTCCGTTGCATCCTTCACTTTCTTTCGGACCGTACCGACGAGGTACGTCCGGTCCGTAAACAGCGCCTCCTCCCCCAGCTCCCACCGGACCGAGTTCCGAAACACGTTCAGGCCGGTCACCAGCCTGTCGGCGGGAAAGTCATGGACTGCGATCAAGAGGAGGTCCAACTCCGAGTCCGACTCAAAGCGCTCCACGATCTTGCGGAACAGGTCTCGATCCTCGATCACCATATCAGCGTCAACCTTCACCAACAGATCGTACTCTCCGGACTTCTCCATGAAGAGGCCGTAGAGGGCCTCATGAGCTTCCTTCTTCGAGAGATCGCGAAGGACTATATGATCGAACTCGCGATAACTTTGACGCCGGATCGAGTCGCAGCACTCTTCGAACTCGTTCTCGATCGTGTAAAGCGTCCCCACGAGGAGCTTCATGGATCAGGAGCCGGTCCCCAACAGCGTATGCTTCCTGCCCCGACCGCGCCCTCCCGGGGTTTCGGCCAGGTACTCGTCGTAATAGGCGTATTGATGTCGACCGTCGCCGGACCGGGTTCCCACGCCGTTCAGGATGACTCCGAGCAGCGTCGCGTCGATCTGGCGCAGTTGCTCCATGGCGGTGGCAACGGCCACCCGGTCGGCCTGATCCGCTCGTACGACCATGAGCGTTCCGTCCACGACTTTCGCGATGACCGCGGCGTCCGTTACGGCGAGCAGGGGGGGGGTGTCGATCACCATGAATTCGAACTGCTGTCCCAGCGTGTCGATCAGGTCCCCGAGGCTCCGGCTCCCGATGATCTCGGAGGGATTCGTGACCGGGGAGCCACAGGTGAGGACATGGAGCTTGGGACTTGACGGAGAGGGTCGGATGGCGGCCTCCACATCGATGGTACCGTTCAGCACATCCGAGAGGCCCGGGGCCCGATCCATCCCGAAAATCGTGTGGAGTTGGGGCCTGCGTAGGTCCGCGTCGATCACCAGGACCGACCCGGGCCCCTGCTGCTCGGCAAGTGACGCAGCGAGGTTCACGCAGACGGTCGTCTTCCCCTCTTTCGGCGTGGCGCTGCTGACCGAAAGGATCCTGGGAGCTACTCCGTGTGCGTAGTGCAGGTTCACCCGAAGCGAGCGGAAGGCTTCCTTTCCGATAGCCGCTGCGACTGGATCCTGTGAGGGCGCGCCCAGCCTGGGGACCATCCCGACCAGCGGAAGGCCCGTCACCTCCTCGGCGTCGGCCGCCCTCCGGACCCTGAAGTCGAAGAACTCGAGGAGCAGGGCAGCGAGCCCCCCGACCATTAGCCCGCCAATCAGCCCGAACATCAGGACGAGCCTGGTCTGTGCGGCGTCGGGCCACAAGGGCACCGGAGCCGGGTCGATGACGGCCACGTCTCCCGCTTCCACCGCCTCGGCGACCTGCGCCTCGTAGTATCGATCCACCAGAACGTCGACAACCTCCTGCACCGCGTCGGCCCTCTGGCGAAGCCGGGCCAACTCGGCCGTCTGCCCCGGAATGCTGGCCATGGCACCCCGCACTTGTCCGAGCCGCTCCTCAGCTCCTCGGATCCTCGTTCGCAGGTGATCAAGCCCCTGATCGACCGCGGAGCGCATCTGCGCTCTCGTGGAAGCGATGAGGGAATCGAGCACCTGCACCTCCGGGTCGCCCTCCATGCGGCCGAAGGTGGACGCCGTCATCCGGGCCCGGTCCATCTGAAGGCTCTGGAGCCGGCTGTGGAGAGCGGCACCCGCGGGCACAAGGTCGACTCCCACGGAGAGGATCTGGTTCAGGCTTTCATCGCCGGTTTCCTCGTCCCGGACTCCGGCGGCCAGGCTCGAGAGCAGGCCCTCCTGAAATCGGAGCGTCCTGAGCTCGTTCTCCACCTGAAGGACCGAGGCCATCACCTGGCCGCCCTCGTATGCGGGATCCATGATGCGGGCGTCGCGCTGGTATTCGACGACCTCGTTCTGAGCCCTCGTGAGGGAGTCGGCGAGCCCGACGAGCTGCTCGGCGATCGCCTCCCTCCGCCGACTCACGGCCTCCCGGGCGGCCGAAGCGCGCTGATCCTGGTAGGCTCGGGCCATCGTGTTCACGACCGCGGCGGCCACTTCCGGGTCCGGGTCCTGGTAAGCGATCCGAACCAGCCCGGCGGCACGGCCCGGCTCGATTGTGACGCTGCCCTGGAGGCCCTCCACTGCCACCTGGCGATCCTGGATGTAGAAGAGGAGCGGTTCCTGGTCCAAGGTCGACGGGTCGCGGACCAGAAGCCGGAAGTCGGGACCGACCACCCAATCATCTTCCGCGGCGGTCGCGAGGGTCTCGCTGCTTCCGGCGCGGCGGAGGAGCAGACGGTCTCCGCTCCGCTCCAGGGTATACGAACTCATGCGAGCATCCGGCTGGACCTCCGCCCGTTCCAGGATCCGGCTTCGCTCGGGTCGCCGCTCGCCCACATCCAGTTGGAGACCTAGGGAGTCGATAACCGAAGCGACTACGATCCGGCTCCGGAGCATCTCGAGCTGGGAGCCGAACTCTCCGCCCTCGCCCGTGCCCCCGGAGCCGACGAGGGGCGCCTCTGACCGGTGCTGCAGCAGCACCTCGGCGCTGTAGACCGGGACACGGTTCCGTTCGCCCCACCAGGCCACACCCACGGCGATCAGCGCCGCCGCCGCGATCACCCACCACCTGCGTCGAAGCGTATCGACATATTGCTGGACCTCGGCCACGCCCGGCGAGCTTCGACCCCTGGTCGTCGCGGGGCCCTCCAGTCGCGGCAGGTCTGGTTCGTGTCGCATTTGTGTCCTTGGCGTAACGGATGCTCCTTACCGGCTCACGGACGGAACGCGCTTGCAAGAAAAGGTCCATCCTGACAATACCCACATTGAATGATACCATCCCTCCACCCGAACCAACCAGACGCACGCCATCCATGGGGAATGAATGAAGGAAGCGGCCAAGGTGGTCCTCTTCGCCAACACGGACTGGTACCTGTTCAACTTTCGCCTCGCGCTGGCCGAGAGGCTTCGGTCCGAAGGGGTCGAGGTTCTCATGCTGTCACCCCCGGGCGAGTACGGGGAACGGCTTCGGGCTGCGGGCTTTCGCTGGGAGCCCGTTCCGATGGAGCGTCGTAGCCTGAACCCGTTCCGGGAGCTCCTTCTGATCGGCCACCTGGTCCGGAGGTTCCGGCGGGAGCGGCCACAGATCGTCCACGCCTTCACCGTCAAATGCGCGGTGTACGGTTCCATCGCGGCACGTCTGGCCAGCGTCCGCGGACGTGTGAGCGCGGTGACGGGTCTCGGGTACGTGTTCACGAACGACGGTGCTCGAGCGCTGTGGCTCCGACCGGTGGTTCGCGGCCTCCTTCGCATGGGCCTCGGTGGCGGCGAATCGCTTCTGATCTTGCAAAATCCGGACGACGTGAGCCGCTTCCGTGATGCCCGGGTCGTCGATCCCGAGCGGATCCGGCTCATTCCGAGCTCGGGCGTGAACTGCGAGCGATACAGACCTACCCCGGACGCGCAGCGTCCGCAGGGGCCGTTCCGGGTGCTCTTCGTGGGCCGGCTTCTCTGGGAAAAGGGGGTGGGAGAGTACGTCGAGGCGGCCCGAATCCTCCGGGACGAAGGGCGGCCAGTCACGTTCGTCCTCGCCGGAAGGCCCGATCCGGGGAACCCGGGCTCGGTGCCGAGGGCCACGGTGGAGGAGTGGGCCCGCGAGGGACTCATCGAGTGGCTCGGCCACGTCGAGGATATGGCGGCCCTCCTGCACACGGTCCATGCGCTGGCTCTTCCGAGCTACTACGGCGAGGGCGTGCCCCGGTCACTCATCGAGGGCGCGGCGTCAGGCGTGCCTCTCGTGACCACGGACATGCCCGGATGCCGGGAGGTCGTCACCCACGAGCGGGAAGGGCTGCTGGTGCCCTCCAGGGACGCCCGGGCCCTGGCTCGGGCACTCGCCCGTCTCGTCGACGACCCGGGCCTGGCCCGGAAGCTCGGACAGTCGGGCCGTGCCAAAGCCGTCCGGGAGTTCGATGAAAGAGTCGTGCTGGACCGCACGCTGGCTGCGTATCGGGAGCTCGTGCCAGGGTTGGGTAACGGTGCACCTCGGATACTTACGGACTGACGGACCCCGGTCGGTCAGCCAGCGGGGCGTCTCCCAGGAAGTCGGCCCGAATCATCCGCCGGAGTCCCTCCTCGAGGGTATAGGGCGCTTCGAACCCGGTGGATCCGAGTCGGCTCGTGTCCACGGTGGTCTCGGCGCAAAACTTCCGCACGCGGATGGAGCTGACCGGGAGCTTCCGGCCCGTGATCCGGGCGACCAGATCACACCCGTAGCCGGCGAGCAGGCCTAACGGGTAGGGGACCGCGACCCGCGGCAACCCCACGCCAAGCTCCTCGGCCGCCACCCGGACGAGGCGTCTCATGTCCAGGTCCGGCTTGTCAGAATAGTTGAAGACCTGGGTCCCCGGCGGCGACTCCTCCAGGCCCGCCAGGAAGCGCGCCAGGTTGCCCACGTACGCCATGGACTTCCGGTTTCGTCCATTCCCCACCATCACGAACCGACCGGAGTGCACCTGTCGAAGCAGGTTGTGCACGTTTCCCCGGTTGCCCTCCCCGAACACCACGCAAGGCCGGACGATGACCAGGCTGCGGCCCCGGTCCCGCTCGGCCCATGCCATGAGCTTCTGCTCGGCCTCCCATTTGCTTCGCGCGTAGTCGTTGAAGGGATCGGGCTGTGTCTCCTCCGAGGCGTCGGGAGCGTTCAGGCCGTACACGGCCACCGAGCTCGTGAAGACGATCCGCCGGATGCCGCGGCTCTCGGCAGCAGCAATGACGTTCTCCGCTCCACCGACGTTCACGTCGTAGTACAGCGACGGGGGGGCCACATCGTCGGCATGCTCCGCCGCCAAGAGGTAGACCGTCTCCACCTCGCCGAGTGCGTCGGCCAGGCGCTCTCGCTCCCGGACGTCGATCCGGTGGGCGCCTGGCTTCTCCTCCGACGCGGACCTGTCGATCACGAGCGGGCAGGCCAGGTGGGGGAGCAGCCTCGCTCCGATGAACCCGGCACCGCCGATCACCGCAGTCTTTCTCAATGGAATCGCAGCCTCATGTGGGACTTCGGACTTAAGACACGAACGCCCTGAACAAGATCCGTGCCGTCCGAAGTCCGGCAAGAATTGTCGAGAACCGGCAGGAACCGGAAAAAAGTGCCACGGCTCGGGGCCTCGACACCATCCCATGTTACACCTTCGCGACACTCTAACCCGTTATGGAATAGCTGATTACATCTCAGTGTGCCATATATGCAACATATGTGGTACGCTAGCTGCGACACTTGGCCTCTCGCACGTCGCGCAGTCGGATTCCGTTTGCAATCCCATGAGGCCAGCAGCTATGATTATCAGTTCCCGTTCGTCGCACCCAAAGCCTGGATGGTGGACCATTATAGGCACATGGGCACTGATGACGATCTCGCTCTCCTCATGCCAGAGCGCGGTTTCGCCGATGGAACCGTCCAGCGAGGTCCTCGAGGTGGACCCGGTCGCGGCGACCCTGGTGGACGGAGACACGCTCAGGATCCAGGTTCTGTCCAAGAACGGGAACGGCGCTGCGGCGGCCCTGAACCCGTCCAACCAGGTGACATGGACAAGCTCGGCTCCCGAAGTCGCGGTCGTGGAAAAGGGCTTCATCCGGGGCATCGGCCCGGGGGAGGCCCGCGTCACCGCAATCTCGAAATCGGGTGCGGAGGCGTCCGCGGAGATCACCGTCAATCCAGCCGGTCCCGGCGTGGCTGCAGCAATTTCCGTGGTCAGTGGCGACTCGCAGTCTGGTGCACCCGGTGAAACGCTCGGCAATCCTCTCGTCGTGAAGGTCACGGACGTTTCGGGGGATCCGGTGTCCGGCGTTCCGGTATCGTGGGCCGTGAGCGATGCGGGAGGCACGGTTGAGGCCCTCGCGGAAGCCACGGATGACCAGGGCAAGGTATCGGCTGTGTGGACGCTTGGAGAGGAGGGGGAGCCCACCGCCTCGGCCATTGTGGAGGGAGTGGGCGATGCGGCGTTCACCGCTGTGAGCAGGATGGAATCATCGCCACCACCCACGCACGGATCGAACGGGATGATCCCGGCGTTCCCCGGCGCGGAGGGCTGGGGAGCGACGGCGTTGAATGAGTGCCGAGAGTTGCCGTTGGTCGTTCACCAGGTGACGAACACGGATGACGATGGGCCGGGCAGCTTCCGGGATGTGCTCATGAATCAAGTCCGGGATGACCGTTTCGATGTGGTGATCTTCCGGACTGGGGGGCTCATCCGCCTGCGAAGTGAGATCCAGAGGTCCGGAGCGCACTGTCTCTATATCGCTGGCCAGAGCGCGCCTGGAGAGGGCATTTCCCTTGCGGGCCATTCGTTGGAGTTCCGCGCCTCGGACGACATGGTGGTCCGTCACATTCGGCATCGTGGCCACAACCCGGGGACCGCCCTTCAGCATCGTGGGGGATCCCGCGTCGTGTATGCCGACATTTCTGCGTCTTGGTCGATCGGGCGATTCATCCTTCGCATCATCGGCAGTTCGAGCCGCCCCGTGACCGACGCGACGGTACAAAACGTCCTCTTGTACGAGCCGGATGACAGCCACCCCACGGTGTTCGGGATGGTGGGAGATCCGAAACCAGACCCCGACATCAGGCGTGTCACGGCGCTCCGGAATGTCATGATGGGACCGGGGCACCGGCTTCCCAAGATTAATGCGTGGCACGCCCGGTTCGTGAATAACGTGACTTACAACTGGCGAGGGCGCGGAGCTGCGATCAATAATACGACTGAGAGCGACTGGATTGCCAATTACATGAAGAACGGTCCCTCTAATCCTGTTGGGGAGGGACGGTTTCGAGGGCGTCCCTTCGTACTCGGAGATAGTTGCTCGGATTCAGCGGGGTCGCTCGACGAGGACTGCACCCGGTCGGTGTTCATCTCAAACAACCGGAACAGTACCAACAACTTCACCGAGACGGACGGCCTCGATCCATGGCAGTCACCAAACATGGAAGTCACCTGTCGGAACAACTACCCTGGCCACGCCTGTGACGGCCTCGATGGTGATACTGTGCCCGAAGCTTTTCGTCGCTTCACTCCGCTCGCTCTTGAGACGCCGTTCGCTGCACCTGCGTTGCCTATCACTGATGCTTTCGTGGATGAGATTGTTGCCCAGGCCGGGCACCATCGTCGGCTCACTTGCGACGGTTCCTGGACGCCCGTGCGTGATGCGGTAGACGCTGAGCGGATAGAATGGTTTTATGCCGGCACCGGGCTGATCGACCAGATCCACGCTGGAGACATGGACATCCCTGTCCCCGCTGCCGGCACACCGTGTCAGGATAGGGACGGGGATGGCATACCGGATGAGTGGGCGAAGCGTTTCTTCGGGTGCCCCACCTGTGCCGACGCGGCTGCCATCGGTAGGGACGGTTATCTCGTGATGGAGCACTATGTGAACGGCACGGACCCACGGTAAGGGCGATACACGCTCTAGAGCCTGGAGGTTTCGTCGGCAGTGTTGGACTTGGGATGCACCAACGCACCACGTGTCGAACATCGGGGACGGGTCCGGGGGGCGATGTGGCCCCGGACTTGGGCCAGCTCGCGCAAAGGAGGTGCTGGCTCCACCAAGCCGGGACCGGGTAGGATCTGGTCTACTGGCTCCTCAACCGGCTCCCGGATGGACCCCTCCTGGGATAGGCTCCCTTCCTCTCGGTCATGCGGATGAATGTCCTCGTCGTGTCTTCCTACCCCGATGACATCAGGCCCCACAGTTCAGTTTTCGTTTATCATCTGGTTCAACAATTGGTTGCGCAGGACGTTACTATCGAAGTGATTTCTCCGATCAGTTGGTGGAAACGGAGGGGCTCCTTGAGAACTATTGCCGGTCACTACCGTTATGGGAGGGAAGAGGCGACCATCCTCCGGCCCAAGTATCTCGACTTTCCAAACCGTATACGCATCGGCGTCCACACGTTGGGAAAACTGAACACCGGAACCTATGCCCGTGCCGTGAAGGGTATCCTGAGGACTCTGGAGCACAAACCTGAGATTGTCTATGCGCACTTCCTTTACAGAGCGGGTCCGGGGGCTCTAATGGCGGCGAAGTGTCTCGGGGTCCCCGCAGTGGTGGCTTTGGGTGAATCGAATCTTGCGAAACACGAGAGCATATATACCAAGCGGCATATGCAGCGTACGATCAGCCAGTTCGCAGGGATTGTGAGCGTCTCGGGCGTGAACAAGCGATACTGCGTGAACGAACTCGGTGTACCTGAGGACCGGATCGTCGTTATACCTAACGCCGTTAATAAAGACATCTACTTCCCGAGAGATAAGGTGTTGATGAGAGAAAAACACAGCCTGCCACGCCGCGGACACATCATCGCCTTCACTGGCCACTTCATCGAAAGAAAGGGCCCGCTGCGGGTGGTTTCCGCACTGGAGAGATTACCGGATGATGTATACGGCGTTTTCCTTGGAGAGGGCCCGCAGCAACCTCAAGGCGAGAAGGTCCTCTTCGCGGGCAGTGTGCCCCCTCACCAAGTGCCGGAACTGCTAAGCGCCGCAGATGTGTTCGTGCTTCCGACGTTGAACGAAGGTTCGAGCAACGCCATAGCGGAAGCGATCGCCTGCGGCGTTCCGGTGGTCAGTTCCAACATTGAGGCCGTCAAGGAACAGGTGGACTCTCAGAGTGGGATCCTGGTCGATCCTCGATCCATCGATGATATCGCCCGGGGCATCGAGGAAGTCTTGTATCACAGTGGCCCCAAACGATGGTCAAAGCGAGGGACCACCGAGGGAGGCGTCCTTGACCTAAAGCAGCGGGCGGCCGCAATCAAGGCATTCCTTGCTCAGCACACCAGCCAGCCAATCTAGACGCCCTGGCTCCTCGGCCAACATCCTACGCGCTCCCTCGCGGGCCAACTCGTCCAGGTCCCGCGGCAGCTCCTCGTCCTGGCTCCTGATCCGTTCCTCGAATACCTCCAACATGGCGGTGTACTCCTTCTCCCGGCGCCAACCGGGACTCGTGTGAATCGCTGTCACACGGAAGGGTACGCCGCCTTTTTCACGTCCGCCAACCGTTCCCCACCCTCAGAGGCGATCCACAACTTTCGAGGATACCCCTCGCTGCGTTTTAGCGGGGCGAAGTGGAATCTAAGGGTGCTTGTGTGGTCGGCGTGCCTCTCAGGAGGCCGTTTGAACGAGGTCCTCCCAGAACGCCACCCTTCGCTTTGCGATCACTTCCGCAGACAGCTCGTCGCAGGCGTACCGCCGCGCTCGGGACGCGGCAGTGCCGTTCGAATCCGTCTTGGCGACTTGTTCACGAAGCATACTGACTAGGGCGTCCACGTCACCAGGTGGCACGGTGCCGCCGAGGCTCTGTTCATCCAGGAACCTCGTATCTTCCGTGGCCCATGCAACCACGGGCACGCCACATGACAGGTACTGAGCGATCTTTTGCGAATAGGAACCGATCACTGTCCGCGGCCCGATGGCAAAGGGCACCCGCGTCAGATCCAACGCCAAGTCGAAAGCGCTGATCAATGAAGGGACATCCTCGTACGGAACGAAACCGGGGAATATAATCCGATCCTCGAGCCCTTCGCGCACCACGGCTTCCCGAAGGGATGCGGCGCTCGGGCCGGTCCCGACGAAGACAAAGCCGAGCTCCGGCATATCCCGAAGCCTGAATGCCGCCTCGAGCGCAACATCTATGCTTCGAAGCCTGTCGATCGCCCCCACGTAACCCACGAGGTGGCGAAAACCTTGCCAGCCGTACTTTCTTCGCGCAGAGTCCCGATCCATGGGAGAGAAGAACTGAGTATTTGCAGCATTCGGAATCAACTGCAGCTTCGCGGGAGGGACGTTGAAGGTGGCCGGTATCCATTCCTTGTATGCGTGGCTTTCAACGTCGGCGCCCAAGCAGCCATTCGTGATGTACCGATAAAGCGGCTTTGCAACTGCACCAACGACACGCATCTTCCAGGGGCGGTTCCGCCCCTCGAAGCGTCGATAGCCACCCAGCTTCTTGAGGATGACGTCATGGCCTCCCTTCAAGGTCAGGGCCGGGACCACCGGCAAGGGACCCGGGCGGAAGACCACGGCCGCTGGGTTCTCCTCCGCGATGATCTCCTTCATTCTCCGTCGTAGGGACAGGAGGAAGACCGGATACCGGAGCGGATGGTGGCGTTGATGATTGAGCACATAATCGATCCGAGGGTCACAGAAGAGCTCGGGGAAGGCCGGGCGCGG
>Ga0326597_10005994_pt1 | contig 16730 bp, 9 predicted proteins | sample RVTome_12_FD_203789 | JGI IMG/M metagenome (GOLD analysis project Ga0326597, IMG submission 203789) | Soil microbial communities from uranium-contaminated site in the Upper Colorado River Basin, Wyoming, United States - RVT100D185 | ecosystem: Environmental > Terrestrial > Soil > Contaminated >...
GCAGGTACGCCACTTGGTGATGGCCTCGAGCCGCTGCTGCCTGATCGAGGAACTCGTCCACCGCCTGCTCACCGTTGTCGCCGACACTCAAGCTTTGATCGACAAGAAAGATGACAGATTGTTCCTGAGTCGTATGCAGCCATGTCAGCCCAGCGAGTGAAAGCACCAACAACACGACGATCAGCGTTCGGGAAACGAGCGAGACGATTCGCTGAGGACGCGGAAAGTCACTCAACGAACGCACGAAGTACCAGCCCAGCACTATAAGAGCCGGGGCAAGTAACAATAGCGTCCAAGGTCGAATCAACTCAAACATAACAAACAGGGATGAAGGATGAAGGATGAAGGATGAAGGAGAAGTAATACAGTAGTTCCAAGTTCGTGGCGGACGCTGCTAGCGTCCGTCAGCAAATCCCAATTGTGATTTGCACCGACGCTGGCAGCGTCGGCCACGATCGCGGGAACCTGGAACTACTGTAATAAGGAAACCATGTGCATTTGACTGTCTGAATTTCATCCCTCCTCCTTCATCTTTCATCCCTTAGGCAATTACTCTCCGTTGATACAGCCACCATTCCGTGAGAGTCACCAGGCACGCGGCCGCCGCAAGGTAAAACCAGATCGGTCGAGTGAACCATCCGGCGACTAGTGTGTGTGGTTCTTCTTTCATCAGCTCGCCCGGCGTTCGCAGATCGGTTTCCCAGTCGTTGGCCAGGTTGACCGCTATCTCGGCGATTGGTTGAGTCGCTTCTTCAGAACTCCCCCGGACGACGCTCCAAACGCCGCAAGCGCCCAGCGGCGGAATGGAAACATACGGATCTTCCTCGGCCGCGACGAAGGTTGCCTGTGGATCGATCTCTTCTTGTCTCTCAGACCTGTTGCCTCGCACCGAGAGCAGTTGCGATTCACCCGCTGGCGATCGCAACAGGAACTCGCCGGCGGGACGTAGATCGGCGTCCGCGAGGCTGATGTTCGTCATCGATCCAGTCGCCAGTGATTGCCTCAATTCGCCAGTTTGGCCGGCGAACCAGCCAAGCGAATTCGTCACCATGATCGGGAACGCGGTCCGGAACGCGAGATCGCCTTCGTTGATGTCGACGCTCAGAACAAGGCACTTCCCGCCGCTGCGTTTCACCTCGGCATAGACGGGTTCACCCGACAGCGATCCAGCCAACACTCGCGGCGGCTGGGCGAACTTCAGCTGCTTTGCCTGGGGCATCAGCACGTTGTCGAGACGGACGTGCGTCATCAGCGGCGAGTCTTTGTCCTGCTCGGTGATGATTGGATTCGCGATCGACTCGGCGACTTCCCAGGCATCGCAGCTATTTAGCGGATCGACAATGAACAGGTCGCCGCCAGGCAGTTTGTCGGGGATGTTTCGATGCAGAACGATGATGCTGTCGTTCGGCCACGTTTCGGGGAACTCCCTTTGAACCGTCAATCGCACCAGCGGATTCGCCTCGAAGACTTTCTGAAGAAACAGATTGCCTGGAGTCACGATCAGGACGTTTTGGATCTCCCGCGAGGGTAAAACCGCCCACGCCTGATCGTCCGTCGCGAGCGAGTTCAGCTGCGCTTCACCGGCTGTCTTGGCTGTCGCCGACTCGCCGACCTCGTCCGCGGCGTTAATCTCCGTCAGCTTCGCAACGAGGATTCCGCCTTCGAGTGACGTCTTTTCCAACGCACGTTTGAAGACTCCGTCCGGCTTAAGGTCTAGTGGTAGCACATCGACTGGAATGCCGTCGAGTTCCAATTCCAATCGTCCTTTCACCGCCTGCGTGGATGCGTTCTTCACGACGGCCAGCACTTCATAGCCGAGTGGGTCAACCAGACTGCGGCGGACTTGAAACTGTGTGATGCCGATGTTGTTGGTGTCCTGGTGACCGAACAGGCGGTATTCAACGCTCGAATCTACGGGGTCGGGAGTCTTTTTCGGCGAGACGTCTTCGCCAATGGAGAGTCGTTCGTCTGAAAAAGACTCCCGACCCCTTTGCGCACCCCGCCCACTGCATCCGTCGGTAAACACCAAGATCTGGCCGTGGGGATGCTGGCCAATCAACTGTTGCCCCAAGGTAATGGAGGAATCGAGTTCGGTGGGGTTGTCCGAGATCTTGATCGAACGCAAGGCCCGTTTCAGCGTGGGCACATGTCCGCTCATCCCGATGACGACTTGCGGCTCGGTGCCGGCCAGGACGATTGCCATTTCATCGCGAAACCGCAGTCCATCCACGGTTGCCAGAGCCGCTTCGATCGCCGCTTCGAACCGTGAAGGCTTGACGTCGGCCGCTCGCATGCTGGCCGAGTTATCGACGACCGCGACAATTCGCCGGGCCTGGAGAAGCTGCCATGAAAAGGAGGGATCGGCGACGGCAAGCACCAACAAGACCACGAGCAGCAGTTGGGCCAGCAACGAGAGTAGGTGCCGGAGGTACTGCCAAATCGATCGGGGCGGCTTTTCATCGTAGATCTGCTTCCAAAACAGATTCGTGGAAACCGGCACACGTCGCAGTCGCACCTTGAGGATATAGAAGATGACAATCGGAATCGCCACTGCGGCAAGGGCAAGGGCGGTCGGGCTCGCGAAACTCATGTGTCAACCTCCCAATCCCGCTTTGCGCATCATTTGCAGGATGAGAGCGTCGAACGGAACGGTCGTGGGTGACTGCGTACACCCCAGGCCGTAGTTGCGGCAGTATTCTCGAACAGATCGTTGATGAGTCTGGAAAAGTTCTTTGTAAGTCCGGAGGTTCCGTTCGGTGACGGTCACCTTGCGAAGTGAGTCCGTTTCCATGTCCATCAATTCGACATCGCCGAGTTGCGCGGGGTCCGCTTCCTTGGGGTCGTACAGTTGCAGGACATGGCCATCGAAGCGCCGGTACCGTATCTGATCCAACCCTTGCTGGAAGCCGTGTTCGTCGAACAGATCACTAACAACGACGGCGATGCCGCTTCGCCTGCTACGGTGCAACATCCCTTGGACCGCCCGCGAAAGGTCAGTGTCTGCTCCGCCTACTTGCTGCGATTCGAGAAACTTCAGTAAGGAGAGAATTCTCGCCTTGCCGCGAGTCAACGGAAATTCGCTAATCACTCCGTCCGCAAAAGAAAGGACGCAGATGCGATCCAGGTCGGCGAGTGCGATATAGGCCAAGGCTGCCACCAAGCGGCGCGCCAGGTCGAACTTGGGCGGATTGCCAAACGCCATGCTGCGCGAACAGTCGAGCAGGAGGTAAACGTGCAAGTCCTGTTCTTCCTGGAAACGCTTTAACAACAGATCGCCGAGTCGGGCATAAACGTTCCAGTCGAGGTAGCGGAAGTCGTCACCGGCCGCGTATTCGCGGTGCTCGGAGAATTCGATCCCCGAGCCCAATTGCATCGTGCGACGTTGGGCAAGAAGCGAACCGCGAAACACCCGTTTCGAGATAATCGACAGGTATTCGAGTCGAGTCAGAAAGTCGGGCTCGAAGAGAGGCATGTTCGCTACGCCGCCGCCAGTGCGTCTTCGGGCACCTGCGCTAGGATCTTGTCGATGACATCGTCCGTGCTGATTCCTTCGGCCTGGCCTTCAAAATTGAGAATCATGCGGTGCCGCAGGACTGGCAATGCCATGCTTCGCAGGTCTTCGCGGGCGACGTGGTATCGGCTGTCGAGAATCGCCTTGATCTTCGCGCCGAGAATCATGGCTTGCAAACCGCGCGGGCTGGCTCCGTAACGGACGTATTGCCTGGTGGCGGGCGAGGCGAGTTCGTTTTCCGGATGCGTTGCCAGCACCAACGCGATCCCGTATCGACGCACCTCGTCGGAAATTGGAATCTGGCGCGCGAGTTCGGACATCTCGAGGATGCGGTTTCCCGCTAACACGGCTTCCGCCTTCGGGTGCAGCATCTCCGTCGTGCGATCGAGAATCGTTTCGAGTTCTTTCACTTTTGGATAAGTGACCAGCAGCTTGCAGAAGAACCGATCGAGCTGGGCTTCGGGCAGCGGATAGGTGCCTTCCATCTCGAGCGGATTCTGTGTCGCCATAACGAAGAACGGCTCGCTGAGCGTATAAGTCACGCCCGCGACGGTGACGGTATGCTCCTGCATCGATTCCAAAAGCGCCGATTGCGTTTTGGGCGTCGCGCGGTTGATTTCATCCGCCAGCAACACGTTGGCAAACACCGGACCTTGCTGAAACTCGAAACTCTTCTTGCCGTCGGGGTTTTCGACGACGATATTCGTGCCGATCAAGTCCGCCGGCATTAGGTCGGGGGTGAATTGGATTCGATGGAACGACAAGTGCAATGCGTCGGCCAGCGTCCGCACGGTCAACGTCTTGCCCAGCCCCGGCACTCCCTCCAGCAGCACATGGCCGCCGGCGACCAGGGCCAGGAGCGTGTCGTCCAGGATCTCCCGTTGGCCGACGATTACCTTCGCGATTTCCAAACGCAATCGCTCAAAGTCACTCCGAAAATTGTCCAGTTGCTGCCGCAGTTCATCAGTGACACTCATGGCATCTCGTCAAGGAGGGGTGAATGAAATGGGAAGCCGATCGGCCCTGCGTTGAAAGATTGTGGCAAGGTTAAGACATATTGTCTAGTATTCCGATTCGAAGTCAGTTACCTATATTAGGTAGCTTCGGCCTGGATTGCGAGACACGATGTCGTTTCGAGATCGACCGGGAGGCTTTCCGATGCAGTCTGGCAAGGGAACAAGACGAGCAGCACATCGCCACGGTTTCAGTGTCAAACAGCTTGCGCAGCGCGGCGACTGGTTTAGGCGAGTTCGCTATGTACCGAGACGTACGGTTGACCACGCAGCACGCTGCTTTGGATCGCGTCGACTTCGGCTTGGGTCTGAGGCTTGTTCACGAGGTCGGTCCAGGTACGAGGACGAGAAAGCGGCCAAGCGCCGAGTACCGACCGAGCTTGCTGCGTGCGATTGACGCAATGCCACAGACTCGACCATCGCCAGTGCTCAGCTTGCTCCACCAAATCGGCTCGCAAGGCATTCCGCTCGACGTAGCGCATCACTTGGTAAAAGGAGTCGTCGGTTTCGATCGGAAACGACTTGTAGCGGCCTTGATACACGTGCTCTTCGCCCACTTTGCGTCGATGCTCTTGCCAGTTTCGCACATGCGTGACCGTCAGCTTCTGTAGAAACGCTCCCAAGTCGCCGTCACTTTCAGGCCACAGCACAAAATGCCAGTGGTTCGGCATGATGCAATAACCACAGATCCGCATCGGTCGGGTTTCCAGCGTCCGCTCGATGATCTCTTCGAATGCTTCGTAGTCACGGTCCTTGTTGAATAGCCGCATGCGTCCCACGCCACGATTGAGGACGTGGAAAACCATCCCACCAGGTGCAACGCGAGCAGTTCGAGGCATCAGCACAACCTAGCATCACCACAAGCATTCGTCAATAATTAGACCTGTCCCGTTTTCTCCGCCGTTTTCTCCGCCTCGTGGACATTTTTGTGCGGCGGACGCTTCAAAGACCGCCATTTCCAATCGCTTGATCTCTCAACGGCCTCGTTCATGTGCCGGATGGGCGACGCGATGTTTCGAACAGCCGCGTGACCAGCGATGTCCAACCGGTCTGATGACTGGCCCCCACACCGCGACCGGTATCGCCGTGAAAGTATTCGTAAAACAACACGAGATCGCGCCAATGTTCATCGTCGGCGTACCGCTGGTCGCCACCATGACACGGCCTCGCGCCAGTGTTGTCGGCGAGAAACAATCGGGTCAGACGCTCAGCAATCTGTTCTGCAACCTGCTGCAAGTTCATCACGTTCCCCGACCCCGTCGGAAATTCGACTCGAAGACTGTCCTTATAGAAGTGATGGTATCGTTCGAGGGCTTCGACGATCAAAAAGTTCATCGGCAGCCAAATCGGTCCGCGCCAGTTGGAATTGCCGCCGAACAGCCCCGTCGTCGATTCGGCAGGATCGTACTGCACGCGGAACTCCTGGCCGCAACACTCAAAGACATACGGATTCTTCTCGTGAACTTTCGAGAGCGAGCGAATTCCATAGGGCGAAAGGAACTCGTTTTCGTCGAGCAGGTACTTCAGCATGCGTTTCAAACGCTCACGCGATGGAATTGCTAATAACCGGTGACGATGATTCTGGCCGTTGTGGTCAAGAGTTTCCGCGCAGGAAATCAGCCGGGCCAGGTCCGGACGATGCTCCAAGAACCACATCATCCGTTTGCGAAACCCCGGAAGCTTGTCGATGACGCGTTCTTCAAGAATTTCGACCGCGAACAGCGGGACGAGGCCGACCAGCGAACGTGATTTGAGCGGAATCTCCTTGCCGTCCAGGTGAATCTGGTCGTAATAGAAGCCGTCTTCGTCATCCCACAAACCGCCAACGCCGAGATGGTTGATCGCGTCGGCAATGGCAATGAAGTGCTCGAAAAACTTCGAAGCCACATCTTCGTAGCTGGGATTCTCGCGAGCCAGTTCCAGTGCCATCGAGAGCATGGTGCCGCAGAAGAATGCCATCCACGCGGTACCATCGGCCTGTTCCAAGTGGCCGCCTGAGGGCAGTTGCTGCGAGCGATCAAAGACGCCGATGTTGTCCAGTCCCAGAAAACCGCCTGCGAAAATGTGCTTGCCGTCAACATCTTTGCGGTTGACCCACCATGTGAAATTCAAAAGCAGTTTATGGAACACACGTTCGAGAAACTGTCGATCGCGTTCGCCGGAAAAAGGGGACAGGTCCAATTTGTGCGAAGCACCCTGCGGGCCGTTGCCACAAATTGGACCTGTCCCCTTTTTCCGTCCGGTCATCTTGTAGACTCGCCAACAGGCCCAAGCATGAACCGGCGGGTTCACGTCGGAGAAGGCAAACTCGTAAGCCGGCATCTGGCCGTTGGGGTGCATGTACCATTCGCGAAGAAACAGCACGAGCTGCGACTTGGCAAAGTCCGGATCGACTTCCGCAAAGGGAACCGTATGAAAGGCCAGATCCCAGGCCGCATACCAGGGATATTCCCACTTGTCCGGCATCGAGATTACATCGCGATTGAACAGGTGCGACCAATCGCGATTTCGCCCGGACTTGCGACTTTCGGGCGGATGGGGCTGGCCGGAATCGCCAGCCAGCCAGTCTTTGACGCTGTAGTGATAGAACTGTCTGCTCCACAGCAACCCGGCGTAGGCTTGCCGCGAGACGCCGCGTTGTTGGTCGGTGAGTTCCGAGCTGATTCGCCCGGCGTAAAACTCATCGGCTTCGAGCACGCGCTGGTCAAAGACTTGTTGAAACGCGTCTCCGAAACTCTCCGACGGCGTTTCGTCTTCGCTGTAAAGTCGCAACTTGAGTGTGATTGACTCGCCCGCCGCCAACTGCACAACATGATGAACGGCTGCCTTGGTGCCATACTCTTTTGGATTGACGCATCCAGAATCGCCATTCACGACGAACTGGTTGATGCCGTCCTTGGCGTACGCCGAGGCGTTCTCCGTGCCGTCCAGTCGTCGGAAGTTTGTCTCGTTTTCGGCGAACAATATCGCTGGGCGCTGGCCGAGGGACGCGGAATCGATGTCCAGATGGAATCGCTTCAACGTAAAGTGGTCGGCCTGGATACGAGAATTGCCGACACGGTGCAGCCGCGGTTTGGGCGTGCATCCTTCATGCTCGCAACCCCAAGACCACGTGTTGCGAAACCAGATCGTCGGCAGCAGGTGCAGGGTGGCGGATTCCGCGCCGCGATTGGTCGCCGTAATGCGAATCAGGACATCGTTCGGCGAGGCTTTGCCGTACTCAGCGACGATGTCGAAATAGCGGCTTTCGTTAAAAACTCCCGTGTCCGCCAGTTCGAACTCGAGTTCCCACTTGCCGCGACGTCGATTCTCCTTCACTAACGGATCGTACGGGAACGCCGCCTGCGGATACTTGTACAACGCCTTCATGTACGAATGCGTCGGCGTCGAATCGAGGTAATAGTAGCACTCTTTCACATCTTCGCCGTGATTCCCTTCGGGGCCGGTCAAGCCGAACAGGCGTTCTTTGAGAATCGCGTCTTTGCCGTTCCACAACGCCAACGCAAAGCACAATCGACACTCGCGATCGGTGATGCCCAACAGACCATCCTCTCCCCAGCGGTAAGCGCGGCTACGGGCATGATCGTGCGGAAAATAAGTCCAAGGATTGCCGTCGGCGGAATAGTCTTCACGCACGGTGCCCCATTGCCGTTCGGAAAGGTACGGTCCCCAACGCTTCCAATTGGCGGTGCGCGCTTCGGACTTTTCCAATCTGATCGCTTCGGCAGAGAGTTGGCTTATATGCTGAGTATTCATCGGTTCTATTCTGCCAGACCCGTCGGCGCATCACCTTCGTCGCCGCTGACCGTATCCTGAACTGCGTCTTCTGCGATAGCAAGCACAATGTTTTGCAGACGCAGCAACTCGCCGAGCGACCAGGCCTGAAAGGGGCACCCGCGAGACGTGTGCGGCGGGTCGCCGTCGACGATTTCTGAGACGTGTCCGAGCCCGGCATCCTGTAGATGCGACATCAAGGGAGCTACAAATCGCTCGCGTGCTTCGCGCTTTGCCTTTGCCGTTGCACCTCGCACACGAACCCAGGCTTCAACAAACGGCCCCAGCAACCAGGGCCACGCCGTCCCCTGATGATACGCGCCGTCGCGTTCGACCACGCCACCTTGATAACGCGGAGCATAGCGGGGATCGTCCGGCGCGAGCGTGCGCAAGCCAAGCGGCGTCCACAACTGAGTCTCCACGACATAGACGATCCGGCATGCTGGCTCGCCCGCAAACAATGACAATGGAAGTCCACCGACCGCCAGGATCTGATTCGGCCGCACCGAGGCGTCATTCGTACCGTGCTGATGATCGACGTCGACAGTATCGTACAAGCAATCTCGCTCTGGATTCCAAAAGCGTGCGCGGAACGACGCGACCCCTCGCTCGAAAACGCCAGCCCAGCGGTCGGACAATTCGCTACCAATTCGCAACGCGTTCAGCCACAGGGCTTGCACTTCGACCGGCTTGCCGATGCGCGGTGTCACGACCCAGTCGCCGACCTTGGCGTCCATCCACGTCAGCTGGACGCCGGGCTCACCTGCTGCGAGCAGGCCATCGTCGTCGGCTCGAATGCCAAAACGCGTACCGCTGGCATATCCGGTGAGAATCGCCTCGATCGCCGACTTGAGTTGCCGTGCATGCCCTACGGATACGCAATACCCGTTTTGCTGGGCCGCTCGCAGAAAGTCGCTCACGGCAACGACGTACCAAAGCGACGCATCGACCGAGTTGAATTCTGGCTCGCCGCCGTGGTCGGGAAAGCGATTCGGCAGCATCCCGTCCGACACGCACTCGGACCAAGCCAGCAAGATCTCTTCGGCATCGGAGTAACGTCCCGCGGCCAAACAGAGTCCCCGCAGTGCGATGAATGTGTCGCGGCCCCAGTCCGTGAACCACGGGTATCCCGCGATGATCGTGCTTCGATTGCGGTAGCGAATCAGATACGCATCCGCGGCACGGTCCAGCGGATCGGCAAAGTTCGCCCGTCGACGTTGCTCGGCATCGCGCAGCTTGCGATATCTCTGCGTGGCTGAAAGTGTGTTGATTTCGTCGGACGGCTCGCCGCATAGCGCAGCCGCGATCCAAACGGCTGGTTGGTCGTCCAGCTTCCAACGGAACACGCCGGGCGAGGCAAGATCTTCGACGTCATCGAGCCCGCGGTCTCGTTCGTGGGTGTACAGGAAGTTGCGATACCACACCGGCTCATGGAGATAAACGCCATTGCTGTGCAAGTCGATCGTGGGGACGTTCTCGTACGCCTGGCAGCGCACGTGCTCACCAGCCACGGTTGCTTCAAATCGAAACGCACCATTCTCCCGCAGCAGGCTGTGGTAGTCCCGGCCGGAAAGCAGCGGTCGCACAACCAACGAAATATCCTTTTGCCCATCAAGCACACGCCACGAAAGGACAACCGAATCGGAGCGATGAGGCACGAACAACTGCTGTTCGATCTGCGTGCCACACGGTAACCGGAACGTCCATCGCGGCCACGGTTCCGACTCGAACGACACCAGCTGGTTTTCGCCAGCAGGGTAAACCACGTCGGACGCATAAGCCTGAGTCGAGATGGGGAACATCCCATCGGCTGTCTCGATCCATGCTTCCAAACCATTCACCAGAACAAGCCGGCCTGATTCGGTCGCGGCAAGAAGCAGAGCGTGATACCGTCGCGTGCGCCGACCGCCCACGGTGCCCGATGCGAACCCGCCAAGTCCATTGGCTTCGAGCCACTCGCATGAGCGATCGGATTGCTGTGACATCATCGCGTCCAGGCCAGCCATTTGTGGAAGATCGATTTGACGAACGGCGTCAACCGCGTTCTGCTGTACTGGTCGCCGAGCCGGCGGATGGCTTCGGCTTGCGTCGGATAAGGATGAATCGTGCTGCCGATCTTCGACAGGCCGAGTCCGTGCGTCATGGCCAGCGTAATCTCGGAGATCATATCGCCGGCGCTGCGAGCCACGATCGTCGCGCCCACGATCTGGTCGGTCCCTTTCTTGACATGGACTTTCGCAAACCCATCGTCTTCGCCTTCGAGGATGGCGCGATCGACGTCGCTGAACTGCTGCATGTACGTGTCGATCTCGATCCCTTTCTCCTTGGCGTCACTTTCATACAGTCCCACATGAGCAATTTCGGGGGACGTATAAGTACACCACGGAATCTTGAGCGCACTGGATTTCTTGCCGCCTTTGAACAACGCGTTTTGGATGACGATGCGAGCCATGAAATCGGCGGCGTGAGTGAATTGATATGGCGAGCATATATCGCCAGCGGCGTAGATGCGTGGGTTCGTTGTCTGCATGCGGTCGTTGACACTGACTCCCTTCTGGTCAAAGTCGACGCCGACGGCTTCGAGATTGAGGTTCTCGACATTGGGAGCCCGACCGACTGCGACGAGCAGTTGGTCGACCGGTTCGTCGTACGCCCGGCCGTGCGATTCGACGTTCAAGCGGATTCCGCCGGCGCTCTTGATATCGAGGCTGCGTCCACAGCAAAGCAGTTTCACCCCGTCACGCATCATCGCCTTCTGCACGATCTCGGCGGCTTCACGATCTTCGCGAGGCAAGATGCCGTGTTCCGATTCGACGAGCAACACTTCGGAACCAAGTTGCGCGAACGACTGTGCCAGCTCGCAGCCGATGGGACCGGCTCCGATGACGCCAAATCGACGCGGCAACTCGGTCAGCGAAAACACGCTTTCGTTGGTCAGATACTCCACACCGTTGAGTCCCGGAATCGGCGGCGCGGCCGCTCGCGCTCCGGCCGCGATGACCGCACGTTTGAAGTTGAGCTTCGTTCCATCGACGTCGATCGTACTGGAATCGAGGAAACGGCCTTGTCCGAAGTAGACATCCACGCCGAGGTCACGGAATCGCGCCGCCGAGTCGTTGGGGCTGATCCGCGCCCGCAACTTTCGCATCCGTTGCATGGCGGCAGCAAAATCGACATGCACTCCGTCTGGCACGGCAACGCCGAATTCGCGAGCGTTCTTCACAGTCGCTGCCACGCGAGCAGCGCTGATTACTCCCTTCGATGGGACGCAGCCGACGTTCAGGCAATCGCCACCCATCAAGCTGCGTTCGATCAGGGCTACTTTCGCGCCGAGTCCAGCCGCACCCGCGGCGGTTACCAATCCGGCTGTTCCGGCCCCGATCACGACCAGGTTGTATCTGCCAGCCGGCGTCGGGTTGATCCAGTCCGGCGGATGGACGTTGGATTCAAGCGCTTGGTTGTGGACATCGTTGGGCTGCAATACGATCGGCGCAGTCATGAGTCGTGTGCTTTCTCGCGGCGTTGCAGTGTGCACTGCGCGCGGATGTCGATGACGCTTATGTACGATGCCTTCCGAGGTCGTCGATTGCTTCACGACCGCCTTGGAAGGCCATCGTACAGGTTTCCATTATCAAGCACGGGCTGTCAAACACCATCACCCTCTCTCAACCGGCTGTTGTTTGGCCAGCAGCGAACCGGTGCGATCATCCTGATCGAGACGATTTTCGAAGTTTTTCCGTGAGAATCGGTCGTCACCGTGCCGATGGATTGTAAAGCACTCCGTTTTAACCGAGCCCCCTCCCGCCCACGACGCTCGCCAAACACATTCTTTCGACGAGGTTCGCATGCGTGCTTTGCCCGCCTTCTGGATCGCGGTATGCGCGATCGCACTGGCTGCGGCTGGCATATGCCAGTCAGAACGAATTCTTTGTGGGGCAGCAGCCCACTCTTGGGCCGGGCGGATTGAGTGTCTTGCCGATCGTGACTGTACCGCCGTTCGTCAACACGGGGATCATGCCCACGAACCGCACCAATCTCTTCAACGTCGAAGCCGCAGCTTCTTGGGGAAGAATGCTGATACAGTCCGAGGTACGCTGGGCTCAAGTCGAGCTGACGGACGGTACGACCAACACCTTTCCCGGAGCCTATGCACACTTGCGTTACATGCTGACGGGCGAAACGATTTCGTACAATCGCCAGGCGGGTGTGTTCGGCCGAGTGAAGCCCGCCCAGGCGGCTGATCTTTGGTGTGGTTACTGGGGAGCGTGAGAGGTCGCCGCGCGAGCCTCTTACATCGACTTGAACAGAGCCGGTGTGTCAGGACCCCTTCGACCCGGTCGACAACTGACCGACGTCACAGTCGGCCTCAACTCGTACTTGAGCGATCACGTGAAATTCCAGTTCAACTGGATTCACGCCGACCTCAATGATCCAATTCTTGGTGACAGTCAGGCGGAGACCTGCGCCTTCCGAGGCCAGATGGATTTTTAAGCGTCGCGGCCTCACACCTAGCGTAAACCTCGCTGCTTAGTTTCCGCTTCGGCATCCGGTTTGGCGTCGTCCGGTCTTAACTCATTCCGCTTCGGTGCCGTATCGGGCTCGGGAACCTTCGCGGGACTTTCCGCCGGGGCGTTCTCGCTGGCGGGGCGGCAGGGCGTTCCGGCCTCGTAGCGGACGAGTTCGATTCGCAATCGCGACGCCAGCTCTTCGTTCGCGAGCTTTTCCGCGAGGGCCACAAGTTCCATTTGAATTTGTGCGGCTTCCTCACATCGTCCCGCTTCCGCCAGGGACAACGCCAATGTTTCCAGGTGCTGAGGCGTTTGCTGCGACTGGGCAACTTTGCTCGCCAATTCAACCGCCTTGGCTCCGTTGCGTAGTGCCAGATCGGGACACGTGGCCAGGAGCTTCGCAAGCCTGCTGCTGGTTAGGCCTCGATCCGGAAACCGTTCCAAGGCCCCGCCCAGCATTTCGATCACTCGACCGTATTCGCGCCGCTCCATCAACAGGTCGCTCAAGTCGATCATTGCCAACTCGTCATCCGCATCTTCGGCCAGAAGTTGCTCGAGTGCTTGGAGTGCTTCGTCCGATCGTTTGGCTCCGCGCAAGACCCCCGCGCGTAATCGACGCACCGTGCGGTCCTGAGGAGCCCTTTCCAAAACGGCGTCGTAGTGCTCGATCGCGCCGTCGAACTCGCCTAGCTTGGCCGAGACGGAAGCCAAGTTGTAATGTGCGGTGACGTTCTCGGGCTCAAGTTCTAACGCCTTGCGAAATTGCGCCGCGGCGTCGTCCAAATGGCCGATCTTCGTCAACGCGGCTCCGTAGTTGGTCAACGCCGACACGCTTTCGGCGTTGGCCGCTAGGGCTTTCGCGTAGGCCTCGGCAGCTTCCGTAAACCGCCCGGCACTGAAAGCGAGCTGGCCGCGAATCATGTGAACGCGTTCGCCTTGCAAGAGCTGTGGCAGCGCATCGACGAGCGGGTCGGCGGGACGAATTCCGACCAGACCGCGTTGCTCCAACTCGGCTTGTGCCTTTTCCGACTCGCCCAGCCCGCGATAGGCCATGCCGAGCGAATAGTGAACTCGATTCGCCTCTGGCGCGAGACGCAGAGCTTCCGTGAAATGCGTGACCGCTTCCGCGTACTTCTCTTCGGCCAGCGCGACATCGCCCAATCCATTGTGTGCCGCGGCCGACTCGGGGTCCTTCTGGAGAGCGTATTGAAAATGCTCGCGCGCCTCGGCTGCCTCGTTCAGCTGCAGACTGATCGTTCCCAACCGAACTGCGGCAGCCAAGTTATCGGGTTTCAATTTGAGGGCGACGTTCAAGTACGACTGCGCGGCGGCCAATTGACCGACCTGCTGGTACAACGCACCAAGCAAGTGATAACTGCGATCGTCTTGCGGCAGAAGCCGGATCGCATTCACGTAACAGCGTTCCGCCGCTTCGTTGAATTCGTACGCCTGACATAGCTGACCGAGCATGCCGTAGCCTTCGGCCAGTTGCGACGCTGCGACGGTTTCGCCCGAGTTTAGTTGCATAAAGGCCGCCAGAAATTCCTTGAGCTGCGTGGCGACGGATGGTTCAAGCCGGTCAAAGCCGGGAATCGGAACGGCGACCAGGATCGCCGCCGCGGGAGGCAACGATTCGCCCGTGACGTCTTCGCTCAGAATCGGTGCCGCGGCGGCGAACTCGGCCTTTTGAAACAACTCGACCAGCGGTTTGGCCTGGGCTCGGCCCACGACTTGAATTCCAAGCCGCAAATAACGGCACGCATCATCGCGGCGATCCATGGCCAGCAACAACTCGCCCAAGCTGAGATAGGCGTGTCCGAAGGAGGGCTCGATTTGCAGTGCTTGCTCGTAAGCTCGGACGGCGTCCTCCGATCGCTTCAGCTGCTCCAGGGCCGCTCCCAGATAGAACGCGGCGATGACCATGTTGGGCCGCAATTCGAGTGCGCGTTCCAATCGCTTGGTCGCTTCTTCCGCTTTGCCTTCGCTAAGCAAGAGGAATCCAAGATTGAAATGGGCCTCGGCGCGATTCGGCGCGATCTCGAGTGCATGCCGAAGATGCGAGGCCGCTCCGTCGGCCTGCTTCAACGACAACAGCGACGTCCCTTGCCACTCGATGGCCAGCGGGAGATCTGGCACGCGTTCGAGGATCTGATCCGCGGTCCGCCGCGCGGCAGCGAACCGACGCTGCTTCAGTTGCGCCATCGTCAGGTCCAGGAAGGGATCGACCTCGGGCGGATCGAGTGCGGCCAACAGGTTTTCAAGTTTGTTCGTGGGATCCGCGAGAGCGAAGTTGGAGAGCCGCAACATTGCGGCAGCGTGAACTAGTTCAAAAGCGTCGTCCCCCGCTTTCGCATCCGGCAACGACAATACAAGTTCCTTCAACTGCCGCCGCGACTCTTGAAGTGCGGCCAGCTGCGATCCATCCATCGGCGTCTTGCGAATCAGATGGTCGGTCATGACCACATGCACGACGTCCTGCGTGCGGCGTTTCGGCATGTGGCACGAGGCACAGTCTTGCGCGTCGATGCCTTGCGGATGCGCGTTGTTGGCAGGGTCCAGCGTGCAGTCATCGGCCTTATGGCACTTTGCACACGCAGCGGCATAGTGTTTCGCGCGATCTGCCTCCAGAACCGTGTGGTGTGCATCGTGGCAGGTCAAGCAACTCATCTTCTCCGGGCTTTCCAGGAAGCAGCGACTCTGACGCAGCCGATAGGCGTGGTGGTTGAGCTCGACACGCTCGGACGGCTGCTTTCCCTCTTCGACAACATCGAGGTCAAACAAGTATTCAGCCAACGGATTCCCTGGCTGATACGAATCGTCGGTGCGTCCAAACTGACGCATGCCGGCCAACGCCGCACTTGGCTGAAAATGGCATTGGTTGCAGACGTCGTCCCGCAGTTGCGGACTGAGCCGAGCCGGATTGACGATCGACTCGCGTTTGCGTTCGGCGGAAGCCTTGTCCGAACTCGCCACGCGCACATGATCGGCACCCGGACCGTGGCAGCGCTGGCAACCGATGCCTTGCGGCAACGTCTTGGCAAAAGTGTTCGCGCTTGAATACGCATCGCTACCTTTCGGGACGTCGGGATACGCGTTGTGACAGAACATACACTCACGCGTGACGGCGTGATGCACGCCTTCGTGATCGGGAGCGTCGAAATTCGGTGCCATTGCCCAACGCCGTTCCTGGGGGTACCAGGCGACTGGCAGCTGGTACATTTCGCCAGCCTCGGTTTGGTACAAGTAGTTCCGCGCGTGCTTGCCCGAGCCGACAATCCAATCGACTCGACGCTCGAATTCGTTGATCGTCTTCCCTGCCTCGTCTAACTGATAACGGCGAAATACCAGCCCGTCTCCTCTGCGAAGCATTTCGTAGTGACGCTTACTGGGCTGGTGAACGAAATGGCTGTTCTGAAAATCCTCTGAGAGATTCTCCGCACTGGGACGCGCAAACGACTGGGCCATGCCGACTCGCTGGTAGGCATCGAACAGTTCTTGATGACATGACGCACAAGCCTTGTCTTCGATGTACCCCGGCGCGGCCCCCGAGGTAACGGCGAAACGACCGTCTAGCGTGGGATCGCTGTCCGCGTCCGCGGCGTTCTCAGTGGCGTCACGATCGTCGACCGAGCCGCCCTGTCTGACTTGCGACGGCGGATTCAAGCGGACGAGGACGAAGAACATGCAACCGCCGCCGAGTGCGATTCCCAAAATCAGCGTGGCGACGACAGGGAGATGCTCTTTCATTGTCTGATACCAGGCTCACGAGGCGTTTGTTCCGGCTGCAGGGTCCAATAGCAATTTGTGTGCAGCTCTTTCCACTGGTCAATGTGTCCGCCCGGCCAGCAAACTCGCACAGCAACAAAATCAGCATTTTCCGCAAGCCCCACAAGGACCCGTGGATCACGAGAAGAACAATAGCCG
>Ga0326597_10005995_pt1 | contig 16729 bp, 16 predicted proteins | sample RVTome_12_FD_203789 | JGI IMG/M metagenome (GOLD analysis project Ga0326597, IMG submission 203789) | Soil microbial communities from uranium-contaminated site in the Upper Colorado River Basin, Wyoming, United States - RVT100D185 | ecosystem: Environmental > Terrestrial > Soil > Contaminated >...
AAAATACAAACTGTACCGGAGTAGATTATGCCAATAAATCCGAGCAACCTCGTGGAAGTCGAGGAAACCCTGACTGGCCGCTACATGCAGAATATGCGTTACGGTCGGCATGTCTTGATCGCCGATGAACCCGAAAGTGTTGGTGGTAACGATGCCGGCCCCGGTCCTTATGAATATATGCTGATGGGTCTGGGGGCCTGCACCAGCATGACCATACGCATGTATGCCGAACGCAAGCAGTTACCTCTCAATCGCGTACAGGTGCGCCTTGAACATCACAAGATTCATGCAGATGATTGCAGTGACTGTGAAACGCATGAAGGCAAGGTGGATGAGATTTCCCGTGAAATTGTCCTTGAAGGTGAACTGAACGATGAGCAGCGACAGCAGCTACTGGAAATCGCCAACCGTTGTCCCGTGCACCGCACGTTGACATCAGAAATCAAGGTGCGTACAAAGCTGGTGGATTGATAATATGAGGTTTACGAAATTTCACAGGCTGGATCACATCTTGTCGGACATGCCGCATTGGCAGGTCACGATACTGGCTCTGATACTGATCTTCCTGCTGGCAGTGCTTGATTACTTACAGGAAATGAGCTTTCGTTTTCTGTTTTTTACATACTCCCGATTTTTCTGGTTACGTGGTATGTGAGCAGAGACCTGGGACTGGTCATGTGTCTGTTATCAGGTATTACATGGCTGCTTGTGGATTTCCTCTCGGGCCAAACGTACAGCCAGGCATGGATTCCCTACTGGAATGCCACTGTGCGGTTCATTTTTTTCGTGGTCATTGCCTGCCTGGGGGCATCTGTACAGATACATCTGCAAATGGAAAAGCTGTCGGCACGGACAGACCCGCTTACAGGATTGAAAAATTTGCGTTGTTTCAAAGAGCAAGGAGAGCTGTTGTTCAGAAATGCAGTCCGCCATCAATTTCCAACTGCGGTCGGGTACATTGACCTTGACGGGTTTAAATCCATTAATGATACAAAAGGGCATGAGGAAGGCGATCATGTGCTAAAAATGATCGGCGACTTCTTGTTGCATTATAGCCGCGTTGGTGACGTGGTAGCGCGTCTTGGCGGGGACGAATTTGGCGTTGTTCTCCCGAACACGGACTTGCCGGGTGTCAGGGTTTTCTTTGATCGGCTTCATGAACGGCTGGTGCGTACCATGAATGACAATGATTGGGCAGTTGGTTTCAGTATCGGTGTAGTAGTGTTTATTGAGCAGTTGCCGGCATTTGACAATGCCCTGAAGCAGGCTGATGCTTTGATGTACCATGTCAAAAAGACTGGCAGGAACCGGGTTATGTACCAGCAGTTTCCCGGTGTGAATACGTCCGTCCAAAAAGCTGGTTCACATTAAGAATCAAGTGGCAACATCAGGGTATCTGGTGGAGCTCTGTTAATTCTTCTTTCGCATGAGCAGTAGAACCAATGCTAAGGATGCGATGATGGCCCCGGAATAAAAAGTCACTGCCGCCCCGTAGCTATCCCACAATAGTCCGGCGAGCAGACTCGCGAAAAGCATCGCAATCCCGCTGACCAGGTTAAAGAAGCCGAATGCCGTGCCACGTAATTTTTCCGGTGCGGCTTTGGCCACCATGGTGGCCAGCAAACCCTGGGTTAGTCCCATGTGCAATCCCCACAATATCACTCCAGTGAAAACCAGCCCCAGTCCCCGGGCATGGGCCAGGATAAGATCGGCGCAGATCAACACCACAAGACCGGCCACAATCAGGTGAGTATGACTCATGCGGTCAGCCAATCTTCCCGCCGGATAAGCTGCAAGGGCATAGATAATATTCATGGTGATCAGGATGGCCGGGGCAAAGGCATCCGGCAAACCAATGTCCTGTGCCCGCAGGATCAGAAACGCCTCGCTGAACCGGGCCAGCGTTAAAACGCCGCCAATCGCAACGATCCACCAGTAGGCCAAACTGAATTGATTCAGAATGGCAAATTGAATTGGAGGGGTAGCTTCCGTACCAGCCTGTTTACGTGTGGGTTCCTTGACCGCTATCATCAGTAACAACACGGCCAGGAAAGCAGGGATGGTCGCAAACCAGAACACCTGCCTGAAATTACCCGCCAACAGGATCATCAAAACGATGCCGAGCATGGGCCCCAGGAAGGCACCCACGGTATCCAGTGCTTGTCGTAAACCGTAGGCCGCACCGCGCACTTCGACGGGGGTCAGATCGGCAATCAGTGCATCTCTTGGGGCGCCCCGGATCCCTTTTCCGATCCGGTCTGTAAACCGGGCGAAAAAGACCCAATGGATTGAGCCCGCCATGGCAAACAGCGGTTTGGACAATGCCCCTAAACCATAGCCCAGTACAGCCAGGCTTTTACGGCGCCCGAGGTAATCACTGATTACTCCGGAGAACATTTTAACGATAAGTGCTGTTGATTCGGCGATTCCTTCAATCACTCCAACCGTGAGCATGCTGGCCACCAGTGCAGAAACAAGAAAGACCGGTAACAGGCCATGTATCAGCTCGGATGAAATATCCATTAACATGCTGACAAAACCGAGTACCCAGATACTTGCCGGGATTTTTATTGATAACTGCATATTTTCAGAAATATGAAATCGGCTGGACCGGTATCAATTGATTCTATAACCGGCGTGCAGGACTAAATAGTTTTGGGTCGTTTGGGTTTACTGGTTCCCGGTATCTGGCTGTTAGCCCATTCGACCATGGACCAGATTACAATATCCAGGGTTTTGCCGGTATCGGTTAAATGATATTCATAACGTACCGGGCGTTTCTGGTAAGGAGTTTTGCAAACCAGTCCGGCTTTTTCAAGACGCTGCAGTCTTTCGGCCAGGATATTGGTGGTGATGCCTTCTCCGGATTCATGAAACTGATTGTAACGGTGCTTGCCTTTGAAAAGATCACGAATGATGAGCAGTGTCCATTTATCTCCTATCAAATCCAGGGTACAGGCCACCGGGCAAATGGAACGCCTGAAGCTGTTTGCCTTTAATCGCCGGATTTCAGATTTGATAGCCATTGGTGTCGTATATTATAAGTACAGTGACTTGCAATTAACAAGTTAAAAACTATAATTTATTTACTTGTCAAATAAAAGCAATTGAGACGCCCGGAAATTATAAAGCCAGCACCGCCAAACAGAACAAACTATAATACAAGAGGACTCTCATCATGAATGAATTCAAACAAAAATACGGCCCCTGGGCCCTCATTACCGGAGCATCTTCCGGTATCGGAATGGAATTTGCGCGGCAAATAGCGGAACAGGGCCTGAATCTGGTGCTCGTTGCGCGCCGGGAAGACAGATTGAAATCTTTGGCCGAAGAACTCAAGGGCAAACATTCAATAGACGTAAAAGTGATTGGTGCTGATCTTTCCAGAGATGACTTTTTACCTGTACTCAAAAATGAAACTTCGAATCTTGAAATCGGGTTGTTGATCAACAATGCCGGCCTCACCACCACGGGCGCAGTCATTGATAATACCCTGGAGGATGAGCTGAATTTACTACACGTCAATTGTCGTGCACCGCTGATGCTGGCACATGAGGTCGGTAAACCAATGCGGGATCGCAAGCGCGGCGGCATGATTTTCCTGGGCTCATTATTGTCATTTGCTGCCGTGCCATACTGGGCCAATTATGCTGCCTCGAAATCCTATGATCTGATGCTGGCCGAGGGACTGGCTGCCGAGATGAAAGAACATCATGTGGATGTCCTCGCATTGTGCCCGGGATTTGTACGTACAGAATTTGCAGCGTTTGCTAAATTGAACGATTTGATGGCCATGGACGCGCCACCGGTCGTGAGTCTTGCCATGCGTAAACTGGGGAAGTCCAGGGTGGTCATCCCCGGCATCATGAATAAGTTAAATGCTTTATCAACCCGCCTGCAGCCCAGGTTTCTGAGTACCCTGATATTTGGTATGGTGGTCAGGCCCACACAACAGCTCAATCGTTGAAACCTGATTATGGTTACTCATGTGGCAATGAGAACGTACTTCATATAGGGTAGGGAATATTCTATCAATCTAACCCAAATGGGGTAGTTAATATGTACAAAACCGCTGGTTGCTTCATCCCGGGATGGTGTGGCGCAACATGATCGGTACCTACGATCTCCAGCTGGTTGTACTTTCCCTGATCGTCGCGATCACCGCCTCTTTTACTGCCCTTGAACTGGCCGGGCGCGTGAGCCAGACTCAGGGCAAAAGCTCCTGGATCTGGCTGGTTGGCGGGGCATTTTCCATGGGCACGGGCATCTGGTCGATGCATTTCATCGGCATGCTGGCGTTTGAGCTGCCGATTACCATGGCATATGACTTTATTATCACGATGTTGTCCATGGTGATTGCCATCGCGGTATCGGGTCTGGCACTGTTCGTGGTGAGTCGCCCGGCCCTGACGTTACGCAACATCACGGCAGGCGGGGCGCTCATGGGGGCCGGTATCAGCACCATGCACTACACGGGGATGTTTGCCATGCAGATGTCCCCCCCGATTGTATACGACCCCCTCTTGTTCATCGTTTCCGTCATTATTGCGATCGTGGCTTCACTCGCTGCTTTGTGGATTGCTTTTCAGTTGCGCCTCAAGGACTTTGGTGTTGCGGTCCTTGCCAAGCTCGCCAGTGCAACCGTTATGGGGCTCGCCATCACCGGTATGCATTACACGGCCATGGCCGCTGCGCAGTTCTCGCCCGACAGCCTCTGTCTTGCGGTTGATTCCACCGGTGGGATGCAAAACGAAGCGTTGGCGTTGACCATCGGCCTCACGACCCTTTTCATCCTGACGGTCACGCTGGGAATATCGGCGCTCGACTCCCGCTTCGCCACGGATAACGCGAAACTGGCAGACTCGCTGCAAGCGGCCAACGACCAGTTACGCTACCTCGCTCTCTACGACAGTCTGACCGGTCTGCCGAACCGCACGTTGCTGGGAGATCGACTACAGTTGGCGGCATCCCACTCTGATCGCAACAAGAAATTCTTCGCCCTGTTGTTTCTGGACCTCGATGAATTCAAGCCGGTCAACGATAAGTACGGGCATGACATCGGGGACGCGTTGCTGAAGGCCGTAGCGCAACGACTGCTCAATTGCGTCAGGAAAGAGGACACGGTCTCCCGTACCGGCGGCGACGAATTTATCATCGTCCTGTATGAAATCCGGGCACCGGAGGACGCCGCCCTGGTCAGCCGCAAGCTCCTCAATGAGTTAGCTAAGCCTTTTGTCATTGAACAATATGAGTTGACCATCATGGGCAGCATCGGTATCAGTGTATACCCCAACGATAGTCAGAACCTTATGATGTTGAAGGCCAACGCCGACGTGGCCATGTATAACGCGAAACGAAAAGGAGCCAACAACTTCGCTTACTACGTTCCGGAAATGAAAGCGGCTGTAACCATTGACAATCAGTGACGCACTGATTGCCATTTGGTAGTGGCTCAGTTTGACATCCCGGGCGCAGGCGAGGGATCTTATTATTTCATAAATCCAGGAATTCTCAGTCGCTACGTTCGACAATTTGTTCCAGACATTGTCTACTACTTACATCCATGTAAGCATTCTTCGAAATGACAGTGCCTGGGTTAAAGATTTCAAATTGGGCCACCATCAGCCATTTCAATTATTTTTGCAACGATTCCAGATCACAAATTATCTCATTATGCAGATCAAATTCATTCTTTTCTTGATTGGTACTGGAAATTGCCGGTCATTGCCCCCGCAAAATTTTGGTAACTGGTTGTATTCATAGTTATTTATATATTTGAGGAGTTACAGGACTTCCCAAGGTCCTCGAATCGTGGATAATGGCCTGGCCGGATAACGGCACTTTTTTGAGTTGATGGTATGAAAAACCTGGAACCACATAAGCTGCCGGTTATTGCCCTGCTGTTTTTTTCTATTCTGTTGTGCAGTCCTGTCGCCATGCCGGCGATGGAATCAGGACAAAGCTTTCCCCGTCAGGTTGATAACCAACTACAGCGTAAGTTGATTGGCCATCTTGATAAAATTGGTCTTACCAAAGCTGTGAAAGAGGGAAGACTCGCCGTAGCACTGGTTGATATCACCGATCTGGCTCGTCCAAGACTTGCCCATGTTAACGGGAATGAAATGGTGTATGCCGCCAGCCTTCCGAAAATAGCCATTTTATTCGGTGCATTTTACGAAATGGCTGCTGGCACGCTGAAGCGTACTGATAGTCTGATTCAGGATCTTACCAACATGATACGGGTATCTTCAAACGAGGCCGCAACACGGGTGTTGAATCAGGTTGGGCCATTTAAACTGGCTAAATTGCTGCAATCTTCGCCTTATCGTTTCTATGATATCAACAACAATGGCGGACTCTGGGTGGGCAAGGCCTATGGCAAAGGTCCTGCGTTTCAACGTGATCCACTCCATGCAATTTCTCACGGTGCCACTGCCTGGCAGGTAGCCCGCTTCTTTTACCTGGTAGAAAACGAGAGCCTGATATCACCAGAGGCCAGCCGTGAAATGAAATCCATGCTGGGTAATCCGCGCATCCAGCACAAATTTGTTGCGGGTCTGCAGGCCGTGCACCCTGATGCAGCAATCTATCGCAAATCCGGCACCTGGCAAACCTATCATTGTGATAGCGCCATTGTTGAACGTGATGGCCGTCGTTACATTGCTGTGGCCCTGGCTAATGACAGTAATGGTGGAGAATGGCTGAAGAAAATTATCGTTGCCATGGACGACATCATCTTTACACCCAATGCCCCGATTCAGGTCAGTCTTGCCAACTGAGCAAGTTCCCGCTTGCATAGTTTTTGATAGTCCGGCCTGAGCCGGATAACTGTAAACACCCACACCAGACAAACCGGCATCACCAGATAACTGAATGTTTCACCGGGCCAGGTAAAACCAAACCACTGTGTCAGGGAAAGTACCAGCAAGGACCCAATAATCTTGAACATTCTATAGCCAAACATATCGATCCATGCCTTGGCACGATAGACAAGACCTGGATCTACCGGTACATAAAGCATTTCCTTCGATGCCCGGTTCACTGAATAAGACAATCCCCTATCACTTATTTTCATTACTGCGCAAGTATTCAGACCGGGATTGACACTGAAAAACCCCGACGCAATAAACAGCGTTACCGGCTGTAACAACATACCGCCGATTGCACCGACGAACCTTAACACCAGTGGCGTGATCAATAGATTAATAACCAGGGCAACCATGCCCAGTATGCTTAGGAATGTAGAGAGATAGGCTGTCCTTAATTCACGCTCTGGATAAGCCTGTTCAACAAAGCTCATGAACTGGAATTCAACTATCGGTTCAACCAACTGGGCAAGCAGGATCGTGGCCGTTATGAGTTGTATATATCTATTACTGAATATGCGTTTAAAGGAGAGTGTTCTATTAAGTCCTTTTGGCAAGACTTTAATACTTTCTTCTTTGTAAATATCCAGCTTGATTAATAATGCAGCATAGATACCCAGAGTGAATAATAATAATGCGCTAATGTAAACCAGATCGAATGAGTTCAGCGCCGTTTCCCTGATTAGCCAACTAGCGGCAATACCACCCAGTATCCCGCCTACCAGACCACCACTGCCGACAAATCCATACCAGCGACTGCCGGTATGCGTCGCATAAGTGCTGTTTGCCAGACTCCAGAACTGCTCCACGAGAACAACACTCATAATATCGACATAGATATAAAAACTGATTGCGACTATCGATGCTGTCAGTCCGGTTTTGAAAAGCACGGCAAACATTAACAATAGCAAGCCAAAAAAACCGCAACTAAGCATCACCACATTACGTCGATCGTGCTTGTCGATGAATCGACCATACAGGGGCATGAGTGCGCCCAGTAGCAAGGCACTGGCTATCCAGACATATGGCAGTTGATCGGCACGAAAATGTTCCAGGTAAATGGAACGACTGGCGGGTTTGATCATGTAATAAGCGAATATGATCTGGAAGAAATTTATGAACAAGGAAATACCGCGAATGGCGGCGATTTTGTGTTCACCGAAACTCATTAATTATTCGGCCAGTGATTCAATATTGATGAGGGATGGTTCGGATGATTGAGATTCAGCCGGGACTTTATTTGAATGCAGGCTTTCAACAAACCGGTGTATGCGCAGGGCCAGAGTTTGATGTGCAACGGCTGAGTTTACCCGCAGCACATTGGACATTACCGTGACAATATAGCGCAGGTCAGGCGATCCGGCAGGCGATTCGATCATGGCCGTGGATGCCAGCCGGTTGATCTTGTTACCCATGTATTTTCTGCAAACAAAATCCGGTTCGGGGGTACAGCTATAGTAAGAACCCGATTTAAAATATACGGCAGCATCATTTAATACCGGGTGAGAGGCATAGCGGATACGGCGCTGGGTAATGTAGAGCAACCGCTTGGCCTCGGCGCTGGACCAGTCATCCACGAATCGCTGATCTTCGATCAGGTTGATCAATTTGGCGAGATCGCGTGATGTTGCATAACTGGAGGTACCCTGAACTCTTTTTTGCGCCGTCGCTGTAAAAGGGGAACCCTGGCGTATTCTGTTCAAGTCGAAACCCGCATTCACCAGCGGTCTTTGCATGGCAGTCAGCCAGAGCTCACCCAGTACTCTGGCGCTGGTCCGCGTCAGGAACGCCTGGCTCTCTGCATCAGATAATGGATAGTCATGACCGAACTGCTCAAGCAGAATAACCTGCTGTATTACTATACTGGCAGCACTGTTATTGCTGGCCGAGATCATCCAGTCCAGATATTCCCACAGGTTGCCAGCATCACCGACTCTCAACCGTCTTGAGATTATGCGTCCTGCATCAGTATCGTAAATCGGTACGGTATGATGATCAGATATTACCCAGTCATTGGCTGTGATCCAGGTATCACGGAGAATCCGCTCCCGGGCAGACACATCATCAGGGTAAAGCCGTGCCAGTTGGTCGAATAACGCGTACAACGCCAGCAGCTTGCCGACACTGCCTACGTTTGCGATCTGGTTGTCCAGGTGGGCTATATAACGTGGGGCATCGGGCTTGCTTAGATCAATAATCGAGACACTGTAAAGGTCGGCTTCATCTCCCAGCAATTGTTTCAGCTTTGCCGCGAGCAGCGGGTCATTTTCGGGTAATTCACTGACACCATTCCCGGACGGCTCGATTGAGCTGTTGCCAAGCAAGGCTCCACTGGGTAGTGAGGGTTTGCCGGTTCCGCCAAAGTGCGCCTGCAATGCGGGCTCAAGTCTACGAATGTGCGTACGTTCATAGGCATCAAGTGGATAACCCCAGGCATAAACTGTTGTGCCGAGGAACATCAGAAATAGTATGAATCGGATCATGGTGTATCTATGTTGGGCGTGACCAGGAGTTCGACAAGCTGATCACTATTACGTTGCAGTTGTTCATCCAGATCGAGCAGTACACGGTTACACTGCGCACGCTGGCTCTGTAGAAAAGGCCGAATCTGTATCAAATACAGTTTACCCTTGACGAAAGCGAACTCAATGTCTGCAGGTGCAGCCTTGCCTTCTGCATCAAGCAGGCCCGGATAGCGCGTTGGGAGCGTCTGCCTAAACCTGATCAGCTGATCAATTTCCTGTTGTGTCAGCAGTACCGGTTTCCCCGTGGCAACTGCGCGAGCAACTCCCCCCTGAGGCGGTAGTATGGTCTTGAATGTTTCTGTGGCACTGGCCATCAGTGTCGATTCCCCGGTGAGTGGATTAACTTTCAGGGTTTCGGCAGCCTGGCCTTCAACACCTCCCCCGATTCCCTCGTTAGTGGCAATCGTATAAATAGAGGGATCATTATTGCTGATATCAGCTGTAATCATGACGCCGGATTTATCTGCTGGTACGGTCTTGTGCAATAAAACCGCAGCATATACGTGCTCGGGTTGATCCATTAATGCTTGTCGCCAGCCATAAGCGCGATCAGTAAATGGCGAAGCCCAGACATTTTTTATTGCATCAAGTGTCTGCTCAAAGCCAACCACATTTGGTACCGTCAGATTCAGACCGGCTCCGGTAAAACCAGGCTGGTCCTCGACATTGGTATCGCTGCGAACAAATACACCGTAGCTACCTTCTTCACCAAATACCTCGCGCATGCGGTCACGTAACTGTTGCCTGAAAGTGTCATCAATTGTCAGTTCCTGAATTCGCATTCGCACTTCTGCCAGAAAAGATGCGGTTTCATGTTGCAATAAAACAGAATCATCCATGCTTTCCAGCCGGCGATACTGGTTGCGCATCCATTCAAATAAAGAGACTCCATCCGGTCCCCTGGCCTGTTCCAGCATCTGCCTGAATACACCAAAGGGAATAGTCAATCCGGGCGACACCTGGTCGGCAATATGGTATTTCAACTCGCCAAGCTTGGCCGCCTTCGGCCCGACGACCCGACCGGAATCGGTGGCCCGCAACTGGCCGAGTGTTAATAATTCTTTCTGATCAAGATCGAGCTTTTCCAGGTCCACCTGGATTTGGACAGGTTTTTCTGCCTGCTTGGGAAAAACTGTATCCCAACGTGGCGCATCAGCAAGTAATTGTACAATGCCACCGGGACTGGCCAGCAGTACAATGCGTTGACCAATCAAAGGCTCAATGCGATCTAGCAGTTCACCGCTGACAACGACATTAGGGATACCCAGATTGCGTGCCAGTAACTGGATGTGCGAGAGTGCATTACCGGCATGGGCGGTCAGTATCCCGGCGACTGGCGGCAAATCAGCAATCGTCTCTGGTGCCAGAACGATCGGTTTTTCAACTTTCGCACCTGCCTGCAACGCCGTCTCAAGCTGTAATAAATGTCCACGTGCCAGTCCCGGATTCAACGCCCGAAAACCTGGTCCGACCGGTTCTCCCAGCAGTTTATGCTGGACACCGGCCAGCCTGTCTGCATCGCTACCCAGATTTTCCAGCAAGCGGCCATGCAACAGTAATGGAGATCCACGCAGGCGATCCTGGATAAATAATTCGATGTCTGGTTCGAGCACATCGAAGCGGGCAATTTGCGCGGCAAAATGGTATTGCAGCCACGCATCAACCCAGCCAGGTATGCGCGCAAGATAATCCAGCACCTCGCGGTAGTTAGAAAGTGCGGGCATTTCCTGTAGTCCGGCAAGTGTTGCCTTTTGTGCATCCCTTTCCCGGGCCGTGATAAAACCCAGACCATACAAAACGTGCAGGTTATCTGCCATAACTTCCAGCTGCCAAGCACGCGTGCTGTTTTTGGCATCCGACAATAACTCAAGTCCTGTGGCCATTGATGCTTGTTCCGCTGACAGGCTGATGTCGAGTGCCTGCAGCGCAAGAGCAGAAGACCAACCTGCGGAGAGACCTTCACGCAGTGCCGTCAGGATTTGTCCGAGTACCTGCAGCCGGTCACGGTTTGTTTCAGCGACCGCGAGCGAGTCTGCTAATTCAGACAGTGCCATGCGGTTTACTGCAGCATCCGGTGCAATGGCACCTGCCAGTTTTCGCAGCGCCGGTACCAGGTTGGGTCTTTCGAAAGTCGCCTGTAATGATGCTTCCAGTGAAGTTAACAAGTCGCTGGTTGCTGGCTGTGCATTGCGTTGTCGGTATTTTTGTAACTGCTCGATATCCGCTCGCTCGGGATAACCGTGTATTTTATTGCGCAACTGTACAAAGCCCGCATCCAGCTCGGCGATTGCGCTGGACAGATTGCGTGCCTGTTCAAGTGCGCGGGTCTCGGTGCGCCAGGGCAGCAGGCGTGCGGCTTCACGCACCAGGAGATAATGGCTGGTTTGATAAAGCGGAGTCGCCAGCATGGCCTTGAGAATATTGCGGGCAGCGGATGTTTCAGATTCGCTCTGGACAGCGCCGCGATAGTGTCTGGCTTTTCGCAGTATCCAGCCGTCGTCCTGTTCCAGTAAAAAACGTTCCAGTAGTACCCATTTGAGTTGCTCAGCATGGTCAGCGAGTGCCTGATCCGGTGGCAGTGCCGCCAGCACATTAGCAATGTAATAGCCTTGATCGCGAAGTATGCGTGTCTGTTCGTTCCAGACACCATGCTGTCGACCGCCGCCATGCTCACGGCAGGCGTAAGGGGTTGGTGGTAATATTGTGCCGTCCTTGCAGAACCAGGCGATCTTTTCAAAAGGACCGCGTTCGGCAACTTTCATATTGGCGATCCAGTCACGATACGGGGTTGTATCGGAAGTGCTTGATGGTGATATCGCTGCTACCGGATGAGGTAACAAAAGAACAGCGACAAACCATATGTGTAATTTCAGCATAGTCTGTTCTTACATTAATTTATGCGCTAGTAAGTATAGGAGAGCGTAATCGACCCGAAGTTGTTGCCGGTTTTTTGTTCCTCGAATTCCTTGCTGCGTAATACCTGGGCATAAGAAATTTTGAAGTTTTCAAAAATCATGCTGACTCCAAGCACGACATCTCCCACCAGCCATTCCCGGTCTACACTGTGGCTGTCTCGAAATGTGTTGCCATCCAGGAAAATATCACGCAACACTACCCGGCCGGTCACTGCGGCAAAGGTATGCAGACTGAAGCCATGTCCTGTTTCCTGGTAGCGCGGATCTTTGGTGTCGGCAGGCGCATTGGTATCTCCACCGGGACGGATTAACGAAGTTCCGAAATCGGTTGGCAGGTTCCAGCCAAGTCGCATTTCCACACCGGCATTGGCATAGGTAAATATATTTCCCAGCGCACCACCATAATGCGTAATCGCATCAAACCCGAATCCTGTAAGTGAGTTGGGTTGTATGACCCGATCTTTATGTTCATAGATCAGGTTAAGGCCGGGTTCATTTTTAATCTGGTTGTCCCAGCCATTGGCTTTGTCAATGCCGCGAATGTCATGCACGAAATCCTGTGTCTCCTCGGCAAGTGACCAGGGACCGATCAGCCCAGCCTGCACTTCTATCGTATCGAGATGCCGGTAATCCTTGTTGTGAAATGCAACTGCGCCATATAACCATCCGGCATAGGGACGATCATTCTTGATCAGGTTGCGATCTTTTATATCTTCTGGGGTGTACATATTCTGGCCGATGGAAAAGGCGATATTACGCTGCAGATTTTCTACACCACTGAAAGGCAAATTACTGATGTATTTTTTTGCCCAGTCCGGTAATTGTTCGCTGTCACGAAACCGCGTCAAATCCGGGGATATCCAACTGAGTTTTACACCATTGGTATAATTTCGGTCCGTGTTGCCAAACAGATCATTTTCAAAGCGGAACGTGAATGTCCATGAATCATCCTTGATATGGTGATTAGCAAAAACTTCCGCATAGCAAACCAGCAACAACAGGATAGTAATTATTCTGGTTTTAAATAATTTCATGCGTGGTCATTGCAGTAATATGATGGACATACCAGGATCCACAATAATCAGTGCGATCTGCACAGCAGCAGAACCAATGACCTTGGCGCTTCCCGATAATTCATGCTGATCGCCACCAAACCGACCCACCACGGATTCAATAAGAGATTATTCAACAATTAGGCGAGAAGGGGACGCGTAGCGTATCCCGACATGACCAGCAGTAAAGCTGAAACAAATAAAATTGTGTTTCATGGTTCTTTCTCCTGTGTTTTAGGGCTGGGCTTTCTGGATGACCAAGAAGCCAAACCAAAGGGGTGATTGGTGGAAGAAAGGTTGTGATCCCCGCGACAGCTGATATCCGTTAAGGTTAGCCGCAGCACTAATGGGACTTATCGTGTCCATGTACTCACACCTTTTGGCAATGTGTAGTGTCCTTCTCTTCTGCAATATTTTCTGTGCGCTGGCATACATATATAGTAATTAATATGTTTTGTAACGCTGTAAAATCTCTTTGCGGCATGCCGCCTGGTCTGATCGCCCGGCGTTGAAATTGCAGATATTCTTGTGTTGTATAGCTGAAAAAAGTGAAATTGGGCGCGCTTGTATTCCGGTTAATCAGCAAGCTGATGTTGCCCGGCTTTTATGCGGCCTGTCTGAAAGGTAACCGCAGCACATGTGACACCCCTTCGGCAACCACGGACCTTGCAATGCAAGGCCCGGAGTTGCCTGGATCAGGATGCCGCAGAACTGCGGGGATGAAAGTGATGTATCGGTTGCGGATGACTTCTAGTCGTCCTCTGCTTCCTCACCAATCGCACGGCCAATGAGGCCGCCGACCGCCACGCCACCGAGTATTCCGAGTGTACTACCACCAGTGAGTACGGCACCGGCAATGCCACCAGCTCCGGCACCAAGGGCGGTGTCCGTATTCTTCTCCGACATATTGGCACAGCCACTCATAATGAGCAGCATTGCTAAAGCAACAGCACTGATTGAGTTTTTTTGTAACGTGTTCATGGGACTACCTCTGTGTTGAATTTGGGAAGATTCCCAACATGAGAGAGAGCATGGGCGCAAATCCAGGTGTAGTCGGTGCGCTGACGCGCTTAGTGGTGTTGTTGATGAACAAATATGTTTAACGGGAGGATAACAGGGACTGGTCTGTCGCCCTTCGGGCCCAGAGCAGACTACCACAGCGATGGGGCACAAACCGGCCGGTTGATACGGCCGCTAGCTTTTCCTGCGCCCAACCACCACCAGCAGGAACCCGCCTGCCACAATCGCGCCAACGCCGGCCCAAACGGGGACATTGACATGTTGCTTTTCTTCGACCGACATGTGGAGCGGGCCCAAGTCGGCCTCGTGGGTCTCCTTGGTGTAGCTAAACCCGCCATACACGAGCCCCAGGGTCCCTGCTACTATCAGCAGAATTGCCACGATTTTTTGTGTTTCCATATTGTTTTCTCCAGTAAGTAGCATCAACTTCGGTTACGGAAACCAACCCGGCGGATACCGGGCCGGACGGGTTAGATTCGCCTGCCTTGAATGACCCGGAGCAGTACCACTACTATCGCCACGACCAGCAGCACGTGAATGAATCCACCCATGGTGTAGGACGAAACCAGTCCTAGCGCCCACAGGATCAGCAAGATGATTGCGATAGTTTCGAACATGTTTATGTCTCCAGGTTTTGTATGATTGAATACTTCATCTCATCAGATTACGCGCAGCACCCAGGGTGATTCTGTGCGATAGCGTACACAAGTTTATTTATTTCGGTGGTTGATCCCGCGCCGTGAGCGTTGCACCCGGAAGTGGTCCGCAGGTAAGATTCCTGGTTTTTTTATATGTTTTATTGCACACACAACTTGAGCAGCAGTGGACTATAAACTATTATTAGCCAAGGTTGTTTTTGGTCGACCTTTTACACAAAGGCAAACTGAAATGTCCGAAACATTTTCGCCGCAGCAAAACCATCTGCTGGCTGCCTTGCCAGCCGCAATTCAGGCCCGTCTGTTCCCGTTGCTCGAACGGGTGAAAATGCCGCTCGGCCTGGTCTTGTATGAATCCGGAGATGCCTTGCGTCACGTCTATTTCCCTGCCGACTGTATTATTTCGCTGCTCTATGTGATGGAAGATGGCGCGTCGGCGGAAATTTCGGTGGTGGGCAACGAAGGGCTTATCGGTGTCGCCGTGTTCATGGGTGGCGAAAGTACCCCGAGCCGGGCGATCGTGCAGAGCGCTGGTTTCGCCTACCGGATGTCCGGACAGCGACTCAAGGATGAGTTCAATCTCCACGGCGAGCTGCTGATGCTGATGCTGCGCTACACGCAATCCCTGATCACGCAAATGGCCCAGACGGCAGTCTGCAACCGGCACCACTCGATTGACCAGCAGTTGTGCCGCTGGCTGCTGCTATCTTTGGACCGCCTGCCGGACAACCGCTTGACCATGACCCAGGAACTGATTGCCAACATGCTTGGCGTGCGCCGCGAAGGCGTCACCGAAGCCGCCGGCAGGTTGCAGAAGGAAGGCGTGATTGAATACCACCGCGGGCACATTACAGTGCTGGACCGGCTCAAGCTTGAAGACCTGTGTTGCGAGTGTTACGCCGTAGTTAAAAAAGAAACCGACCGCCTGCTACCCTACGTCCCCACGCGCCAGATCAATTAAAGGAATAAGCGGAAACATAAGCGTCGGGCGGAAGCAGCGGCGTGGCCACGCTACAACCAATAAGCACCGATGCGTGATATACGCTCTTTCAAGCGCAGCAGCAACGACCGGTGTTGCCATTGATCGAGTGCAATCTCTTCGGATTCCGACAGATCATCGATAAACATGGCTTTCATTTGCGTGGCAAAACCGCGTCCCAGAATCACGGCATTGATTTCGTCATTATGCAGGAAGCTGCGCCAGTCCAGATTGGTTGAACCGATGGTGGACCAGACGCCGTCAATGCTTGCCGTCTTGGCATGCATCAGCGCACCGCTGCGCTCGTAAATTTTGACGCCGCCACGCAGCAGCTTCGTGTAGTACGAACGACCGAGATGGAAGATCGCCCAGGAGTCAGAGTAGCTGGGCAGAATCAGCCTGACATCAACGCCGCGCCGCGCAGCATCGGTGAGTGCCTTGAGCAATTGCGGATCAGGCGCGAAATAGGCAATGGTGAGATGCACTTCCAGTTCTGCATTGCTGATGGCAGATATCAGCGTTAAATAGATCAGGCTCTGGTTGTTGTCCGGTGTGCTGCCGATGACGCGGACAATCTCGTCACCCTGGGCCTGCAACTCGGGAAAGTAGTTGTTTGCTTCCATCGGCTCACCCTTCTGACGGGCCCAGGTATCCATGAACAGTTTCTGGAATTCGGCAACCACCGGCCCTTCGATCTTTATATGTGTGTCGCGCCA
>Ga0326597_10005997_pt1 | contig 16724 bp, 13 predicted proteins | sample RVTome_12_FD_203789 | JGI IMG/M metagenome (GOLD analysis project Ga0326597, IMG submission 203789) | Soil microbial communities from uranium-contaminated site in the Upper Colorado River Basin, Wyoming, United States - RVT100D185 | ecosystem: Environmental > Terrestrial > Soil > Contaminated >...
CGCGGCGGCGGCGAAGAAGTAGGTCGCGAGGGCTGCGCGCACGTCGAGCGCCACCGGACGCTTGACGTGCGATGCGCACGTCCGGGCCTAATCGACGCGCTGAAAGCGGACTTCCCCCGCGTGTCGGGCCACAGCCACCAGGTGGTACGGCGAGGTGATCACCTGGGCGGTGATTACGTCTCGGCCAGGGCGGCGCTCACGGTATCTCACCACGAGCTCGCCGGCCGCTACCTCCACCCCGACAACCTCGAGGGCGAAGCCGGCGGTCGCCCGGCTGCCGAGGAAGACACCGACAACCATCTCCCGTGTGAAGTTCACCGGCGGCTGCGGGCGGTCGGGTGAGTGCCGCCGCCAGAGCGTGCTCCACTCCGCCGAGGTCCGCGCGACCACCTGCCGCCCGTCGTCGACGAAGCTCTGATCGCCCTTGTCAAGGTCGCGGAACGATCGCGGCGGCGCCGCCGCCTGCAGCGCCGCCGCGATGAGGAGTGTCCAGATCATCGTGTGGGCTTCCCGGGCGCCGTTCGCCGGGCGCCGATCACCGCACCGATGGCGTCACCTCGAACTCCACCTGCCGGCTGGCGCTCTGCCCGAGGCGTGAGTTCGCCTCGACCGTCAGCACGTACCAGCCGGGTGCCAGGCCGCTCATCGGAATCCGTGCCGTGTACCCGTACCCGCCGCTCTTGCCCTGGAGCTCCGCCGAGGAGCGCTCGTCTTCGTGCTTGAACAGGATCGTGCCCTCGTCCGACCGCACGGTCGCGACGATGTCCACGGTGTGCGGCGAGGAGCCGGGCCGGTCGTAGATCTCGGCGAAGAGCGCGATCTCGTCCCGCTGCGGGAACGTCCGGAGGGCGACCGGGGGCGCCGGGAGCACGTCCTTCAACTGCTCGTCCGGGCGAGCCGTCATCGCGGCGGAGCCCATCATCGACGTCAGCGCCAGCCCGCTGATACCGAACGGCAGCTTGGCGAAGTCCGGCACCTCGAGGTCGTAGCTCACCGCGCCGACCGCGCCGCCGGCCTCGTCGTGCGCGGCCACGCGCAACTGATACCGCCCGGCCGGGAGATTGAGCCGATTGAGCAGGCGGAAGCCGGCCCGTTCGACGCGCGCCTTGGACTCCGGCCGCAGGTTCATCGTGAGCCGATCGGTGCGGCCCGCCCGGACCTTCCCCCCCGCGTCGATGGCGAAATACGACAGCTCCACGCGGCTCTTCTCGGTGAGCGCGAGATCGCGGCCGTCCAGCTCGACGCCGAGGAGCACGGAGGCGTTGGGCGGGGTCCCCTTGAAGGGGACGGCGAAGACGCGCATCGTGAGGCCGCTCACCTGCAGCGGACTGTTCAGCGCCTCGACGACGATCGGCGAGGCGCCGTCGTTGTTGCTGGCGCGCGGCGCCGGCGGGTTGCCCTTCGGCGCGACGTACCCGCGCCGCGCCCGCACGGTCAGGCCCGGCCGCGACACCCGGACGTCGATCTTGTGGAACCTGCCGTCACGCTTGGCCGTCGGCGGGTAGTACGCCAGCACGTAGTACGAGCTGTTGTCGCGCACGATGCGCTCGAACGCGTTCGTGAAGTCGTTCGCGTTGACGACGGCGAAGCCGTTGGTCTCGTCGGCGAGGGCCCGCAGGCTGTCCTGCGTCATGCGCAGCTCGCTCTGCAGGGAGCGGAACCCGATGCCGCGCGACGTCGTCACGGGCCCCGAACTCGGCTCGGGATCGTCCGGCGAGGGCGTGATCGGATTCGCATCCGCCCAGCCGGCGACCCCAATCACGTCGTCCCCGAGCGAGGTGAGGCCGCGCGGATCGATGGCGTAGATGCTGACGTTCGATCGTGACGTGGCGGCAATCGTCTCGCGGATGTCCTCGAGAATCATGGGGGCCACGTTGCCCGGCACATCGTACCGCCGGATGACGTCCAGCAGGTCGTAGTCGATGCCCTCGCTCATGAACAGGATCGTCTTCCGCCGCCCCCGCACGCTCCCGAACCATTCGGCGACGCTCTTCAGCGTCTTGAGCGACGACTGGGCATTGAACCCGCGCTCGCTCTCGAAGGGGTCCTGGACCACTCCCGACAGGCCGGACTGGCGGAAGTATTCCTCGTTGCGCGCGAGCGTCGCCGACATCACCTTGCGACCCACGAAGCGTTCGACCGCCGCCAGCAGCAGCCGCTTGTTGCCCGTGAACTCCTGCCCCGCGTCGGAACGCCCGCCCGTGTACACGATGGCCATCAGATCGTTCGCGCCGAGGTTCCTCTCGATGAACTGGCGAGCGGCGATCTTCACGCGCTGCGACCGCAGCGCATCGGTGTGCAGATCGTCGAGGATCAGGACGTACACCCGCCCCTCGAACGCCTGCGCGTTGGTCGAGACATCGGGCTCGATCGGGCCCGGGGCGAAGAGCGGCCGATCGGCCCGCTCGATGGGAATGTCCACCACCGAGAAATTGGTGATCGTCTGCGGCTTGCCGTCCTCGAAGACCTGGAAATCCTCCTGGGTGAGGTCGCGGACGAAGCGACCCTCCTCGTCGGTGACGAGGACGTCGACGTCCACGTAGTCGACCTGCACCTTGAACGTCGGCGTCTGCCCTGATGCCGGCGGCGACTGGCCGGCGCTCAGCGCGCTTCCGGCGGCGAGAACAATGAGGGCGGCGAGACGCAAGCGTCCGTGCATCATGATGTGGCTCTCCAGGGCGGTCGTCGAGGGCTATGGTCCGGCGCCGGCGAAGCCGATGAGTCGATTATAGCTATACTTGAGGGCTTATACTGGAAAGGCGGTCCCTGGGCCGCAGCCGACACCAATGACCGCCAACCTCGCCGCCGTCCCCACGCTCGACGTCGCCGCCATCCAGGCGGCGCTCACCGCCGAAGGTCTGGACGGCTGGCTGCTGTACGACTTCCACGGCATCAATCCGATTGCGGTCGACGTCGCCGGAGTCGGGCTGCAGGGGGGACACCTCGCCACACGGCGGTGGTACTACCTGATTCCCGAGACCGGGCAGCCGCGGGGGCTGGTCCACGCGATCGAGTCGCGCGCCCTGGCGCATCTGCCGGGGACGAGCGAACGGTATGCGGGGCGCGAGCAGCTCGAGGCGGGACTGGCGCGGCTGATCGGCAGCGCGCGTCGCATCGCCATGGAATACTCACCGGGCTGCGCCATTCCCTACATTGCCAGGGTGGACGCCGGGACGATCGAGCTCATCCGTGGGCTCGGCGTGGAGGTGGTCTCGTCCGGCGACCTGGTCCAGCAGTTCTCGGCCGTCTGGCACGAGGATGAGATGGCCACGCATCGGGCGGCCTCGGAAAAACTGCACCGCGTCAAAGATCGCGCGTTCGAGGCCGTCGCCCGCCGCACCCGCGACAATCAGCCGACAACCGAGTACGAGATCCAGCAGCTCATGGCCGGGTGGTTCGCCGACGAACGGCTCGTCAGCGACTCGGCGCCCAACGTATCGGCGGCCGAGAATGCCGGGAACCCGCACTACCTGCCGACGGCGGCCGCGACGCGCGCCATCGGACGCGACGAGTTGGTGCTCCTCGATCTGTGGGCCAAGCTCAACCAGCCGGGCGCTGTGTTCGCCGACATCACGTGGATGGGCTACACGGGCAATCGCGTCCCCACGCGCTTCGCGGAGGCGTTCGCCGCCGTACGGGAGGCGCGCGACGCGGCGGTGGCGCTCGTTCAGTCGGCCGCCCGTGACGGACGGGTGGTTCGCGGCTGGGAAGTCGATCGGGCGGCGGCGACGGTGCTGCGCGCGGCCGGCTACGAGGCGCAGATCTTGCACCGCACGGGGCACAGCCTGGGCGAAACGGTGCACGGCAACGGCGTCAACATGGACGACTACGAAACGCACGACGACCGGCGGCTGTTGCCCGGCACCGGTTTCACGATCGAGCCGGGGGTGTATTTTTCGGACTTCGGCGTCCGTTCCGAGATCAATATGATTGTGTTGGCGCATGAAGCGACCGTCACCGGGCCGCTGCAGGCCGAGATTCTCGCGCTCGGCTAGAAGGGGCCGCCCGACGGTCCCGACGGAGGAATGATGTCTACTCGCAAGACCAGCTTGTTCTATGTCGTGCTCATTGCCGTGTCGTCGCTCGCCGTCGGGATGGTCATTGCCTCTCGGCTCGATCTGTCGCCGCCGTCCTCGGCGCAGACCCTCGCGCTGCCGCCGGTGAACAGCGCGCCGATCACCGGCGCGCTCGACGCGCAGACCTTCCGCAACGTCGCGAAGGCGCAGTCGCCGATGGTGGTGCACATCCGGACCGAAACGCGGCAGCGGGCTCAGGATCTGTCCGAGTTTTTTGGCGGCGGCGGCGGGAACGACAGCCCCGAGGACCTGTTCCGGCGGTTCTTCGGACAGCCGCCGCCCGGCGGCCAGGGCGGGGGCCAGGGCGGCGGCCAGGGCGAACCCTCGGTGCCCAACCGGCGGCGGCCGCGCGAGCAGACGACGGTCGCGGCCGGCACCGGGTTCATCATCGCGGCGGACGGGCTCATCCTGACCAACAACCACGTGGTCGAGGGCGCCTCGAAGATCCAGGTGTCGCTGTACGGCGAGGCCGACGACGAGCTGTACGATGCGAGGCTGATCGGCCGCGACGCGCTCACCGACAGCGCGCTCATTCAGCTCACCGACAAACCGAACCACACGCTTCCGGTCGCGAAGTTCGGCGATTCGTCCCAGGTGGCGGCGGGCGACTGGGTAATGGCCATCGGCAACCCGTTCGGGTTCCGCCACACGGTCACCGTCGGCGTCATCAGCGCGACCGAGCGGCCGTTCCCGGCCACCGACGGCCGGTCGAGCGAGATGCTGCAGACCGACGCCGCGATCAACCCGGGCAACTCCGGCGGTCCGCTGCTGAATCTGCGCGGCGAGGTGATCGGCATGAACACCGCGATTCTCAGCAACGCCCGCACGGAAGGCAATATCGGCATCGGGTTCGCGGTGCCCATCAACACCGTACGGGACTTGCTGCCGCAGCTGCACACCGGCAAGGTGATCCGGGGGCGGATTGGCGTGCAGGTCAGCACCGTGCCGCGCGACGGGTTCGAGGAGTTCGGACTGAAGTCGCGGACCGGCGCCCTGGTGTCGAGCGTCGTGCCGGGCGGGGCGGCCGAGAAGGCCGGCATCGAGCCGGGGGACGTCATCACCGAGTACAACGGGCGGCCGGTGCCGAACACGTCCGAGCTCGTGAAGATGGTGACGGCCACCAAGCCGGGTACGTCGGTCCCCGTCAAGTTGATGCGCGATCGGAAGGAGCGCGCGCTCAACGTGGTCATCGACGAGCTCGACCTCGAGGCGGAGCAGGGGCGTCAGACCCGCGGCACGCAGCAGGCCCCGCCCGAAGTGCAGGGCAGCGACAGCTTCGGCCTCACCCTCGGCAATCTCACGCCGCAGCGGTCGCGGCAGCTGCAGCTGCCGTCCGGCCGGGCCGGCGCCCTCATCACCGATGTCGATCCCAGCGGGCCGTCGGCCGGCATCCTGCGCCCGGGGGACGTCATCCTCTCGGTGAACAGCCAGGACGTCTCGAGCGCCGCCGAGGCGGGGCGCGAGCTGCAGCGCGTGCCGTCGGGGCGGATCGCGCGCATCCTCGTGTGGCGCGGTGATGGAGAAGTGTTCGTCACGGTGAAAAAAGACTGAGTGACGCTGGTCGATGTGATCCGTGAAAGCGGCCCGGTGACGGTGGCCGCTTTCATGGATCTCGCGCTGTACGACCCTCGATTCGGCTACTACGCCCGCGCCGCCCGGCGGTCCGGGCGCGCGGGCGACTTCTTCACCAGCGTCGACGTCGGCGCCCTTTTTGGAGAGCTGCTCGAAATCCAGCTCGCCGAGATGGACCAGCTGCTGCGCCTCCGCTCCGGGGACTCCGGGATCGACCTGGTCGAGGCGGGCGCCGGCGACGGCCGGCTCTCCGCCGACATCCTCCGCGCCGCCCAATCCCGCCATCCGGAGCTGTACGACCGCCTCCGCGTCCACCTCGTCGAGGCGAGCCCCGCCGCGCGCGAGGCGCAGCGAGCCACGCTGGGCGGGTCGGTAGACCGCCTGCGCGACTCGACCGACACCCTGCCGGCCTCGTTCGAAGGCGTGCTCGTCGCCAACGAGCTGCTGGACGCGATGCCGGTGCATCAGGTGGTCATGCGTGCCAACGGGCTCCGCGAGGTCTATGTCGGCGCCGAAGGCGAGCGGCTGATCACCTCCGAGGGGCCGCCGTCGACGCCGGCGTTCGGCGACTATCTGGATCGCCTGGGCGTCAATTTGGAGCCCGGATGGCGGGTCGAGATCAACCTGCGCGCCGTCGACTGGGTTCGTGAAGCGGCGCGGCGGCTGCTGCGCGGGTTCATCATCCTGATCGACTACGGACACGAGGCCCGCGAGCTGTACTCGGTCACGCACGCCGCCGGAACGCTCGCCACGTTCACCCGTCACACGATGGCGGGCGCCGAGACGGCCGGAGCCGAGCCCCCCTGGCTGCGCCGCCCGGGCGAACAGGACATCACCGCGCACGTCGACTTCACCAGCATTCGGACGGCGGCGGAACATGAGGGGCTGACCGCGCTCGGCTTCCTCGACCAGACCTACTTCGTGATGGGTCTTCTGGACGCCGCGGCTCGCGGCCCCGCCGGCGCGCCCGGGGACGAGCGCGGAGGCGGCGCCGGCGCCCGGCGGGAGTGGGAGGGCGCCGCGAAGCCCTTCGACCGGCTCGAGCACCGACTGGCCCTGAAGACGCTGCTCATGCCCGGCGGGCTGGGCAGCACGCTGAAAGTGCTGATCCTCGGCAAGGGCGTCGGCGCGCCGGCGCTGCGCGGCTGTTCGTTCCGGATGCGCGTCACATGAACGCCTCGGCGGTGGTCGGCCTCGCCGTCATGATCGGCTCGGAAGCGGCCACCCTGGCCCGCATCGAGCCGTTCTATTCGTGGAACACGCCCATCTGCTGGACCGGCTTCATCCTCTTCGCGGACGGCATCGTGTGGCGCGCGCGCGGAGATTCGTGGCTGCGATCGGCGCCGCGCGAGTTCGTCTTCCTGGCGTGCCTGTCGATCCCGTTGTGGCTCGTCTTCGAGTTCTACAATCTCTTCATCGTCAACTGGCACTACGTCGGGCTTCCGGAGCATCGAGCGCTTCGCTACTTCGGCTACGCCTGGTCATTCGCGACGATCTGGCCGGCCCTCTTCGAGGGCGCGGAGCTGATCGCCGTCTGGCGCGGGAGCGCCCGTCCGGCGCCGGAAGAGCGCGACCGATCGCGACCCGCCGGCCGCGGCCCGGCGGCGCTGCCGGCGCTGTCGATGGCGGCGGGCGCCGCCTTTCTGATCTGGCCCCTGGTCTGGCCGTCTCCGTACCTGGCCGCGCCTGTCTGGCTGGGATTCATCCTGCTGCTCGATCCGATCAACGCGCGCGGCGGGGGGGAGTCGATCCTCGGCGACGCGCGCCGCGGACGCGGCGGTCGTCTGATCAATCTCGTCTCGAGCGGGTTGCTCTGCGGCCTCCTCTGGGAGCTCTGGAACTATTGGGCGGGCGCGAAATGGCACTACATCGTCCCCATCATGGAGCACGTCAAGATCTTCGAGATGCCGCTGCCCGGATATCTCGGGTTCCCGGCGTTCGCCCTGGAATGCTTCGCGATGTATGTGTTCGTGCGCGCGCTCGTCGCGAGCCGGTTCACCCGCGTGATTGGCCTCTAATCGATGACCGTGCCTCCCGCTCACGGGCTGCTCCTCACCGCGGGCCTCGGCACGCGGCTCCGGCCGCTCACCCTGATTCGCGCGAAGCCGGCCATGCCGGTCGCCGGCGAGCCGCTGGTGCGCCGCATCGTGCGGTGGCTGGGCACCAACGGCGTCACCAACCTGGTGCTGAACCTTCATCATCTGCCGGCCACGATCGCCGCGGTCGCCGGCGACGGCAGCGACCTGGGCGTGCGCATCCGGTATTCGTGGGAACAGCCGGTCGTGCTGGGCAGCGCCGGAGGGCCGCGACTGGCGCTCCCGATGCTTGGCGCCGATCCGTTCGTGATCGTCAACGGCGACACGCTGACCGACGTCGACCTCCGCGCGCTGGCCGCCGCGCACGCTTCCGCCGGCGCGCTGGTGACGCTGGCGCTGGTGCCCAACCGCGAGCCACAGCGGTACGGCGGCGTCCGGCTGGACCGCCGGTCGCGCGTGACCGGCTTCGTGCCGCGGGGCGCGGCCGCCGAAGGCTCGTTTCATTTTGTCGGGGTCCAGTTGGCCGCCGTCGAGGCATTCGGGTCGCTGCCGGCGGGACGCGCGCTCAACTCGATTGGCGGCGTGTACGATGACTGGGTGACCGCGCGGCCCGGGTCGATCCACGGATTCGTGAGCGAGGCGGCGTTCTGGGACATCGGGACGCTGTCGGACTACTGGCGCACCTCCCTCTCCTTGCTGGAGTCGGCGACCGGCGATCCGTCCTGGCGGGGGCGCGATGTGCGCGTGGACCCCGCCGCACGCGTCCAGCGCTCGATCCTGTGGGACGCCGTCGAGGTCGGCCCCGGCGCCGTCCTGGAGGAATGCATCGTGGCCGACGGCGTGCGGATCCCGGCCGGGACGACCTATCGGCGCATGGCGCTCGCGCAGACCGACGCGGGGCTGCTCGCCGCGCCCGTCGAGTGACGAGTCACATGGAGCAAGGGACGCCGCGGGGGACCGACCGACGCGATCGCATCGACCACTACCTCCGCGAAAGCGGGCTGGCGGCGCGTGCGCCGAGAGTCGTGCCGCTCACGGGCGATGCCTCCGACCGCCGGTACTTCCGGATCATGCTGGCGGACGGCGAATCGCTGGTGCTGGCGCTGCACGCCGGTCCCATCGACTTCGCCACGCTGCCCTTCGCCAACGTCGCCGAGCTCCTGCGGCACGTGCCGCTGCCGGTGCCGGAGATCCTGGGACATTCCGAAGCGGCCGGGATTCTGGCCCTGCAGGACCTGGGCGACGTGACGCTGCAGGCGCACCTGGGCGCGGCGACGCCGGGCGAGCACGCCGCGCTGTACCGCGAGGCGGTGTCGCTGATCGATTTGCTGCAGCGACGGGGCGCCGAGCTGGCGTCGGATCGCTACGTACCGTACCGGATTGCGTTCGACGCCGAGAAGCTCACGTGGGAGATGGACTTCTTCGTCCGCCATTTCGTCGAAGGGTATCGCGGCGCCGTCCTGACTCCGGCCTCGCGGTCGGCGCTGGCCGAGGAGTGGGCCGCCATCGCCGACGAACTCGCCGCGGAGCCGCGCGTGCTGTGCCACCGCGATTACCACAGCCGCAATCTGATGCTGCACGGCGGCCGCCTGCACATCATCGACTTTCAGGACGCCCGCATGGGGCCGGACACCTACGATCTCGCGTCGCTGCTGCGCGATTCCTACGTGGACTTGACCGACCGGGAGCTCGACGAGCTCATCGCGTACTTCCTCGCGCTGAAGGGGGACGCGGGTCGCGACGCCTTCCGGCGGCGCTTCGACGTCATGGCGCTCCAGCGGAACCTCAAGGCGCTCGGGACCTTCGGTTTCCAGACCATCACCCGCGGTAATCCCGTCTACATCCAGTACATGCCTCGCACGCTCCGCTACGCCCGGACCAATCTCGAGCAGAACCCCCGCTTCAGGCGGCTGCGCGACCTCCTGGCCGCTCATGTCGAGGAGCTTCGATAACCGATCGCGGCGACTCGGGGTTGGCCGGAGCGTCGGGTGACCGGATGTAGAATGAATGGTTCGCACCTGTGATCATAACGCGCCAGTTCGGGGTGTCGACGCACCTCTACCACGGTGAGCGGCTGCGCCGGGAGCATCTGCTCGAAATCGGGGCCCACGGGTTCGAGAAGGTCGAGGTCTTCGCCACGCGGACGCACTTCGACTATCACAGCTCGACCGCAATCGCCGACCTGCAGGAGTGGCTCGCGGGAGCGGGCCTCGAGCTGCACGGCGTGCATGCGCCGATCGGCGAGAGCTTCGCGGGCGGACGATGGGGGCCGCCGCTGACGCTGGCGAGCGCCGACGCCGACGTGCGGGCGCGCGCCCTGGACGAGGCGGAGCGCGCGCTGTACATCGCGCGGCGGATCCCGTTCGACGTCCTCGTGACGCACATCGGGCTCCCCCGGTCGCAGCAGCCGACCGCGACCGACAACAGCCGGGACGCGGCGCGCCGGAGCATCGAGGCGCTGCACCGGCTGGCCGAGCCGCTCGGGGTCAGAGTGGCGGTGGAAGTCATCCCGAACGAGCTGTCGCGGGCGCCCTCGCTCGTGCACTTCGTGGAGGAGGTGCTCGACGCCGGCGGACCGGGGATCTGCCTCGACTTCGGGCACGCCCACATGGACGGCGACCTCGTCGAGGCGATCGAGACGGTGTCGGGGCATCTGATGGCGACCCACGTGCACGACAATCGGGGCCGTACCGACGATCACCTGGTGCCCTTCGAGGGCACGATCGACTGGCCGTCGGCGCTCACGGCCGTCCAGAAGGTCGGGTACGACGGGACGCTGCTGCTCGAGATCGCCGCCCACGGGTCGGCGAAGGACACCTTGCAGAAGGCGCAGAGGGCGCGGCACCGGATGGAGCGTCTGCTGGCGGATTGACGGGCCGCGGGCGGCGCCCGCTCCGGCAGGGGCATCGCCGGCCGGCCGTCGATGTCGCCGCCGCGCTGTGTGAAACGACCATGCACGTCTACATCGAAGATATCGGCGCCCACGAAGGCGAAGAAGTCACCATCAAGGGATGGGTCCACAATCGCCGCTCGAGCGGCAAGATCCACTTCCTGATCCTCCGGGATGGCACCGGCTTCATCCAGGCGGTGATCTCGAAGGCCGCCGTGGGCGACGAGCCGTTCAGGATGGCCGATCACCTCTCGCAGGAGACCTCGGTGATCGTGACCGGCACCGCCCGAGCCGACGCGCGGGCGCCGGGAGGCTCCGAGATTGACGTCCAGCGCTTCGAGGTGGTCGGCCCGTCACGCGACTTCCCGATCACGCCCAAGGAGCACGGCGTCGATTTCCTGCTCGACCGCCGCCATCTCTGGATCCGCACCGAGCGCCAGCAGTCGATCCTCCGCGTGCGTCACGAGGTCATCAACGCGGTGCGAGATTTCTTCAATGGCCGCGGCTTCATCCTGGCCGACACGCCGATCTTCACCCCGTCGGCCTGCGAGGGCACGAGCACGCTGTTTCCCGCCCAGTACTTCGAGGAGCAGACCGCGTATCTGACGCAGAGCGGACAGCTGTACAACGAAGCCAACGCCATGGCGCTCGGCCGCGTGTACTGCTTCGGACCGACGTTCCGCGCCGAGAAGTCGAAGACGCGCCGGCACCTGACGGAGTTCTGGATGGTCGAGCCCGAAATGGCCTACGCCGACCTGAACGACGTGATGGACCTCGCCGAGGATCTCGTCGTCTCGGTCGTGGCGCGCGTGCTCGACAGGCGGAAGCACGAGCTGAAGGTGCTCGAGCGCGACCCGGCGAAGCTCGAAACGGTGCAGAAGCCGTTCCCCCGGATCTCGTACGACGAGGCGATCGAGAGGCTGCGGTCCAAGGGGATGCCGATCGAATGGGGCGGCGACTTCGGCGGCCCGGACGAAACGGCGCTGTCCGAAGAGTACGATCGGCCCGTCATGGTCCACCACTACCCTGCCGCCACCAAGGCGTTCTACATGAAGCCCGACCCCGATCGGCCCGACGTCGCGCTGGGGGTCGATGTGATGGCGCCCGAGGGCTACGGCGAGATCATCGGCGGCGGCGAGCGGGTGGCCGATCTCGATCTGCTGCTGCAGCGCATCAAGGAGCACGATCTGCCGCAGGAGGCATTCGAGTGGTACCTCGACCTGCGCCGGTACGGGACCGTGCCGCACGGCGGCTTCGGCATGGGCATCGAGCGACTCGTGTCGTGGGTCTGCCGGCTCGAGCACGTCCGCGAAACGATTCCGTATCCGCGGATGCTGTATCGCCTGTACCCGTAAGGAACCTTAACACCGAAGGTACGCAGCGTGACTTCATGAAGATTGGCCTCGTCTCGCTCGGATGTCCCAAGAACCTCGTCGACTCCGAGGTGATGCTCGGCCTCGCGCGCGAGGCGGGCCACGAGCTCACGCCGAATGCCGCCGAGGCCGACGTGCTCGTCGTCAACACCTGCGCGTTCATCAACTCGGCCAAGCGCGAGTCGATCGACGCCATCCTGGAGATGGCGCAGCACAAGACCGCCGGCGCCTGCCGCCGGCTGATCGTCACCGGCTGCCTGGCGGAGCGCTACCGGGACGAGCTAAGGGCGGAGATCCCGGAGATCGACGCCGTGCTGGGCACCGGCGAGGTGCCTTCCATCGTCGGCGCGATCGCGGGCCGACCCGCGCCGGCGCCGGCGCCGCTCGCGTTCTACACGCGCGCCGGGGCGATCCGAACCCCATCAACCGTGTCCGAGGGACGGGACGCCCGGCCCACCTATATATATGATGCGGAAACGCCGCGGCTGCTCGCGACGCCTGGCCACTACGCCTACGTGAAGATCGCCGAAGGCTGCGACTACAAGTGCGCGTTCTGCATCATCCCGACGCTCCGCGGCGCCTACCGCAGCCGCCCCGCCGACTCGATCGTCAGCGAAGCGCGCGCGCTGGCGGCGCGCGGCGTGAAGGAGCTGCTCCTCATCTCGCAGGACACCACGTTCTACGGGATCGATCGGCAGGAGCGCGGCGCCCTGGCTCGCCTGCTGCGGGAGTTGAACCGCATCGGCGGTCTCGAGTGGATCCGCCTCCTGTACCTCTACCCCACGACGATCGACGACGCGACGCTGGCCGCGATGGCCGAGTGCGAGAAGGTCTGCAAGTACATCGATCTGCCACTCCAGCACGCATCGGACCGGGTGCTGCAGCGCATGAAACGGCCGGGTACCCGCGGGAGCTACCTCCGGCTGCTCGATCGCATTCGCGATCGCGTGCCCGGCGTGGCGCTGCGCACCACGTTCATCGTCGGTTTTCCGGGCGAGTCCGACGCGGACGTCGACGCGCTTTGTTCGTTCGTGAACGACTGTCGGTTCGACCACGTCGGCGTCTTCACGTACTCCCACGAGGAGGGCACCTCGGCCCACGCCCTCGACGATGGCGTGCCGGCGCGGGTAAAGGCGGCGCGGCGAAGCCGCGTCATGAGCCTCCAAAAGCGGATCGTGCGGCGCCGCCAGCGGGAACGGGTGGGCGAGCGCGTCCGGGTGCTGCTCGATGGCCCGGCGGCCGAGCACGGCCTCGTCCTGAAGGGACGGCTCGAGTCGCAGGCCCCCGATATCGATGCCGCGGTCTTTCTGACCGAGTGCGACCCGTCCCTCTACCGCGGCGGCGATTTTGCTGAGGTGGAAATCGTGGGAGCGAAGGACTACGACCTGATTGCCAGACCCGCTGTGCTATAATTTGTGTTCGGAGCCTGGCAGGAGGACCGAAGTGGGCGTGTGCCCACTTTTTTCGTTTAAGGACCAGTAAGCACGTTGCGCGGCGAAGCCGACGTCGTCGAGCGGGTGCGAGAGGCTGCCCTCCGCGTGGCGGCAAGCTACGGGCTCGAGATCTTCGACGTGAAGTTTCGTCGCGAGGCGAGCGGCATGGTCCTGCGCGTTCAAATCGACCGGCCGGGGCCGGCGGCCACGGCCGAAGAGAGCGTGAGCGTGGAGGATTGCGCGCGGGTGAGCCGCGATCTGAGCGCGCTCCTCGACGTCGAAGATACGGTGCCGACGGCCTACACGCTGGAGGTGTCGTCGCCCGGACTGGATCGGCCGCTGCGGCGGATCGACGACTATCGCCGGTTCGCCGGCCGGCGCGCCAAACTCGTGATGCGCGCGCCGGTGGATGGGCAAAGCTTCTTCAGGGGGCGCCTCGGCGGCGTCGACGAGGGCGAGGTGGTCATCGACGCCGACGACGGGCGGCGCCACCGCGTACCGGTCGGCATCATCACGCGGGCGAATCTCGAGGTCGAGTTCTAGGCGGGGGCGGGGGCGGAATCATGTCTAATCCTTTGCAACAAACCATCGAGGCGCTGGCGAAAGAAAAGGGCATCGAGCCGGATGTCGTGATCAGCGCCATCGAGGAAGCGGTGGCCACCGCGTCGCGCAAGTACTACAAGACGGGCGAGAACCTCAAGACGCGGTTCAACCTCGAAACGGGGCAGGTCGACCTCTTCGCGCTCAAGCAGGTCGTGCAGGACGTGGCCAGCCCGGCGACCGAGATCGCCATCGACGACGCCCGGAAGATGTATCAGCAGCTGTACGGGGAGGAAGTCGCCAACAGCATCGAGCTCGGCGACGAGATGGAGTTTCCGAAGCCGACCGAGGTGCTTGGCCGCATCGCCGCCCAGACGGCCAAGCAGGTCATCTTCCAGAAGGTGCGCGAGGCCGAGCGCGAGAACATCTTCGCCGAGTACAACCAGCGCATCGGCGATGTCGTCAACGGCACCGTCAAGCGCTTCGAGAACGGCGACATCATCCTGGAGATCGGCCGCATCGAGGCGGTCCTTCCGCGCAAGGAGCAGTCGCGCGCCGAGAGCTACGCCCCCTCCGATCGCGTCCGCACGGTGATCAAAGGGGTGAACCGGAGCGCGAAGGGGCCGCAGATCGTGGTCTCCCGCACGGATCCGGCGCTGCTCATCAAGCTCTTCGAGCAGGAGGTGCCGGAGATCTACGACGGCACCGTCATGATCCGCGGCGCGGTGCGCGAGGCGGGCGATCGGGCCAAGGTCGCCGTCTTCTCGCGCGAGCGGGACGTCGATCCGGTCGGCGCCTGCGTCGGGATGAAGGGCACGCGCGTGCAGTCGATCATCCGCGAGCTGCGCGGCGAGAAGATCGACATCGTCGAGTGGTCGGAGGATCCGATTGCCTTCGTCACCAACGGCTTGAGCCCGGCCAAGGTCCAGCGCGTGTCGATCGTCGACGATCGCGAACGCGTCATGGAAGTGGTCGTGGAGGACAAACAGCTGTCGCTGGCCATCGGCAAGAAGGGTCAGAACGTCCGCCTCGCGGCGAAGCTCACCGGGTGGCGCATCGACATCAAGAGCGAAGAGGAAAAGCGCCGCGAGGTCGAAGCGCAGTTCGAGGGCCTCGAAGCGGCGTCGGACGTCTCGGAGGCCGCCGACACGGCCGATGCGATCGACACGACCGACGCGGCCGATGTGGCCGACGTGGGCGAGACGGCCGCCGCCGGAGAGACCGACGAGGCGCCGCTGCCGTTCACCCTGAGCGGCATCGGCGACAGAACGATTCGGAAGCTCGTCGCGGCGGGCTACGACACGCGAGAGGCGCTCGCCGCCTCCAGCGCCGAGCGGCTCTTGGAGATCCCGGGGATTGGCGGGAAGACGGCGGAAAAGATCCTGGCCGCCGCCCGTAGCGAAGGCGAGCGGGCCGAGGCAAGCGACGTGTAGCGCGGCTCCGATCGGCATCCACCGATCGGCGGACTCGCAACGCCCGCCCGACACGAACAACTAATCAGAGGTACGCGTTGGCAACTGTTCGGATTTACAAGGTCGCGGAGCTGCTCGGCACCACGAGCCAGGAAGTCACCGCGCTGCTCAAGCGCGACCACGGCATCGAGGTCAAGAGCGCGTCGAGCACGATCGAGGAGGTCGTGGGACGCCAGTTCGTGGAGCGCCTCGCGCGCCAGCGCAACATCGCGCTTCCGACCGGAGACATCTTCGCGGAAACGCCGGTGTCGAAGGGCAAGAAGGGCGCACCCGCGAAGCGGGCTCCCGAGCCGCAGAAGCCGGCCGCGCCCGCGCTGCCACCGCCCCGCCTGGTGAAGACCATCAAGCCGCCGGTCGTCGCCGCGCCGGCAGCCGAGGAAGCCGAACCAGCCGTCCCCACCGAAGCGCCGGCGCCGCTCGAGGAGCCGGCGGCGGAACCCCTTCCGGCAGCCGTCGCGATGGCGCCGGCGGAGCAGGCCGAGGTGGAACCGGTCATTGAGGAGCCCGTCGAGCCCGAGGTGCCGTCGGTCGCCGCGGACGCGCCAGCCATGCAGGAACCCGCGGGCAGGACGACCGTTCCCGGTCGCCTGGTCCCTCCCACGATCCGGCTGCGCATCGAGGAACAGCGACCGACGACGCCGACGCCGCCGCTGCCGACGCAGCCGCCGCCGCGCCTCGCGCCGCGTCCAGCCGCACCGCGCAGCCCCGCCGCCCCGACCGCCGCCGCGCGACCCGCGGCGGCCGGTCAGACCCCGGCGCCTTCCAGCCGGCCGGCGGGACCGGCGGGAGCGCGCCCGGCGGCGCCGCCGCGCCCGGCGTATCCCGGATCGGCGTCGCGACCGACGCCGGGCGGCCCGCGCCCGCTGCCGTCGCAGCCGATCCGCGCCCAGCAGCCGGGCTTGCCGCCGCGACCCGGGCAATATCCACAGCGCCCAGGGATGCCGCCGCCGCGGCCGCCGATGCGCCCCGGGTTCCAGGGTCATCGGCCCGGGGCCGGTGTTCGCCGCGAGCAGGCGCGCCCCTCGGCGCCGCCGCCCCAGGTGGCGCCGCCGCCCGTCACGCGGACCATCACGCTGGCCGAAGGGATGACCGTCAAGGACCTCGCCGACAAGCTCGACGTGCGCGTGAAGGACGTCCTCGCGAAGCTGCTGATGAAACGGCTCATGATGACGATCAACTCCACGCTCGACACGGAGACGGCGACAATGCTGGCGCGCGAGTTCGGCGCCGAGGTGCAGATGCGCAGCTTCGAGGAAGAGCTGCTGCAGGTGGACGCCGAGGAAGCGAGCCCCGCCGACATCGTCACGCGCGCGCCGGTCGTGACGGTCATGG